>Ga0210393_10001797_pt1 | contig 17821 bp, 19 predicted proteins | sample IncBWC27OmetaG_FD_160068 | JGI IMG/M metagenome (GOLD analysis project Ga0210393, IMG submission 160068) | Forest soil microbial communities from Barre Woods Harvard Forest LTER site, Petersham, Massachusetts, United States - Inc-BW-C-27-O ... | reverse complement strand
TATCTGGCGGATGCGCGTCGAATGGAGCGATAAAAGCCGCCACTTGTCGTCGCTGCGCCGCAGGATCGCGGTTTCGGTCCATTCAGGCACGCGGCGTTCGGCACCTTCTCCAAACGATCCGGTGTTGCGGTAAGTGACGGTGGCGAGGTCACCCGCATGCTGCACTTGCGCCTGCGTGATCGTCCACCGCCGCTTGACGGGATCGGCGGCGACGAGGTCAAAGATCTGGTCTGCCGTCATCAGCCGCCCGTCTTCATCAAGCTTGAAATCGGGCGCAAGCAGGGCATGGAACGCAGCGCGATCCTGCGCGCCAAGTGCGGCAAAAACGTCCTGCACCACCGTCTCGACCGCGCGATTCTCCGGCGGAGCCGGGCGGTTGATGGCCGCCACCAGCGCTTTGCCTGCAGCGGCCATGGCGCGAATGGCGGGATGCGGCTTATTGGGATCATTCGGGTCATCGCCAATGCCATGGCCCAGCCGCACCACCACCAGATCGTGCGAAGGCACGATCATCACGCGCTGGCCCTCGATCCCCTGCATCCAATAGGCGTCACATGGCCAGGGATCGCATGTCGCCTTGCTCAGCCACACTTGCCCGCCATAGGCTGGTGTCGTCCACCATGGGGCCGGAGCGCGGACCAAGGCCATGAATTCGGGCGAGAGCATACGTTGCCCGTTCCAAACGCCGTCTTGCGCATAGAGCAGCCCGAGCCGGGCCCAGTCGCGCGCGATGGCATAGCTGTAGGACGCACTTTCGAAATTGCCCACGCGGTCGGGTTCGAGCACCATCGAGCGGATGCCGAGCGGCCAAACACTTTTGCTGTGGCATAACCGGTCACGGTTTCGCCGGTTTTGCGCAATTCCTGCTGCACAATGTGGCCGACCACCATGGGCTGGCAGTTGGTATAGGCGCCGCGCGTCTCGCCTTGCGCGAGCGGGGGTCGGCTGATCGAATAGGCATAGACATCATCCGGCCCGCTGAACACATAGAGGCTTTCGACGTAGCCGTCGCGGCGCCATGCGGCATGGTCGAACCAGCCCTTCACTAGTCCTGGGCCGCAGGCGATCGGCGCCGACATCCGCAGCAGGTCGGCCAACGTAATCAGCCGCCGGGGATCACTGGCGCCCGACCATTCGGCAACCGGCGCCGGCTCAAACAGGTTTAGCCGCCGGTCGTGTTCCAGCGCGCCGACCAGGGTCGCTTGCACGGTCTTGGTAATCGACCAGCCCGGCAACCGCGTCCGGGCGGTAATGCCGGGTCCATAGCGTTCGGCCAGAATGCGGCCACGGTAGAGTACCAGATAGGCCGCGGTTTGCGCATCCGGGGCAAAGGCCAGGTCTACTGCGTGGTCGAGCGCCGCCTTGTCGACTTCGGCGGGCCAATTCTCCTGCGGCAGCGCGTCACCCTATGGCCAGGCCACGTCGGGCTTAGCAGTGACCGGCGACAGCGGGGTAAAGCCGACCTTCGGGTCTGCGCCATCGGGACCTAGCGCGATGCAGCCGGTGGCGCCAGTGAACACGGCCACCCCTTTTTCCCCGGTGGTCATTGTCAGCGTCACGCGCCGGTTGGGGCGGTCGACTTTCACATCGGCGATGCGCGTGCGATCTTCGGGCAGCATCCAGAATTTCGAAGCGAGCGCGAGATAGTCGCTCATTTCGCGCTCGGAGACGAATACCGCCGAACAGGCCTCCTTGGCGACCGACGCAGCCCCCAGCAGGACTAGATCGGTCGGCTTGAAATCCGAGGCAGCCGCTGGACGGGGCAGCAGCGTCAAGCCGAAGCATAGCAGCAAAATCCGGACAGGTTTCATCGTTTCCCCCACTGTCGATACGCGGTGTAGCCGTTGACGCCAGAAAAAACCGACTCAAGAACGGCAAGGACTCCCGCAACGCAAAACCGCGTCGCGGGAAGTGTCATCATGGTTCTCGGCGTCTTAGTGCGTCTTGCAACGAAGCCAGCTCTAGGTTGCATCGGTAGTAGATGCCAAACATTCGCCGGTGCTATTTTGAACCAGTTTATGTGTAGGTCCATCTGGACTGTCAAGTCCAATTGATGCAACGTGTTCTCGTGCCCGTAATGAAATCCGAACCTCGCTCCTTGACCGTCCAAGGCGCGGCATAGCATTTTGACATTGATCCGATAAATGATATCTATTCTATCGACTGATTTCGAAACGAGATAAATCCATGTTCGATGGTCAGTTGCTGAGAACCTTTGTAGCTGTCTCCGAGTGCGGAGGTTTCACGCGAGCCGCTGAGCAACTCAATATGTCTCAATCGGCGGTAAGCGTTCACATTCGGCGTCTTGAAGAGCAGGTCGGCGTTCCACTGTTGCAACGTACGACGCGGAAAGTTGCGTTGACTGCGGAGGGCGAGACGCTCGTCGGCTACGCGCGCACGATAACCAGTCTGCAGGAGGAGGCCCGCTCACGACTGAGTCCGAGGTCTCGGCTCAACGGAAAGCTCAGAATCGGAACCTCCGAGGACTTTGCGGCCGCCGCACTGCCAATTGTTCTCCGAAGCTTCAACCTGCGAAATCCCGGCGTAGCTCTGGAAGTGCAAGTTGGCATCACCACTGACCTTGTGAACTTACTCGACCGCGGACGTCTAGATCTCGTGCTCGGAAAGCAGTGCGATCCCTTACACTCAGACCGGGGCGAGTTGCTTTGGCACGAAGAGTTGGTTTGGGCCTACTCTGCTCACACTCGTCTAAACGTTGATCGTCCAATTCCCCTTTCCTGAACCTTGCGCTTATCGGGATGCGGCTCTGAAGGCACTTTCGAAATCAAAGAGTCGTTGGCGAATTGCCTTCGTTAGTCCGAGTATCGCGGGGGTTCGTGCTGCCGCAATATCCGGGTTTGCCGCGACCCCGCTAACCAGGAGCATGATTGATTCCCAGCTCCGGATCATTTCAGCCCGAGAGGGTTTGCCGCAGCTCCCTCAGGTTCGATTCGTTATGTTTCGAGGCCGAGAGGGTGGACAACCGAACAGGATGATTCAACTGCTCGCATCCGCGATCAAAGAACAGGCCAACTCGTCGCGATTCGTCCAGCCCGGCTCGATGCTGAGCGTCATGTCCTCTTAGGAGCTACGACGAGAAACTGATTCATTTTTGCTGCTGATCTTGCAAGTCATGGAGATTCAGAATTTCCATGATCTTCTCCGCAAGCGGTAGACCCGGTTCATCAAAGGCACGTTTGGCAGGATGGTGGGACGGCGCTCGTCATATTGAGCCGGACGGGGTGTTCCGAAGCATTGACTGGAGCTTGCAACCAAAAAACGTCAAAATCGATTTCGAAACGTAGAGTCGGTTCTGTTTTGATGTCGATTGCTGGGCTACCCATGACGTGGCGCAAAACATTGCCGAACTCGGTAGTGTCGCTGGGGAGACAGGGCTCGCATCTGGTCAAGTTCTAAATTCAGCGCCAGTTTTTGCGATCGAAAGCGCGCACCTGAGAACTCGCCGGATTCATAGCTTTAATCCGCAACGGTGATGCTCTGCCACAACGCACGATTAATCACCGGTGATCATTAATCAGCGTGAGTAATATCATTTCTAATTGAATGGCTGCCTTGCTACCTGGATTTTGGTGATTGGCGACGACGATGCTTGTTCTCGCGCCGATCACGGCAATGACTACAAGAATGTGGTCCGCGCGCGGGCCTCGATGCAACGCTTGGCCGTATGGAATTAGGCATCTTGGAAAACACGAACCAAAAATTTATCGAAACATCGTCTTTGCTCGTCGCCTACGAGATCTCGGGGCCTGACGACGGCAATCCAGTGGTGTTATTGCATGGATGGCCCGACGATGTTCGCACCTGGGATCGCATTCTGCCGGCCCTACACGGATGCGGGATGCAAACGATCGTCCCGTACTTGCGGGGTTTCGGTCCAACACGGTTCTTGCGCTCTGATACCAAGCGGTTTGGGCAGTTGTCCGCCTTGGGTCAAGATCTTCTCGAATTTGCCGATGCGCTCAAACTTCGGAGCTTTGCTGTTGTCGGGCACGATTGGGGAGCTCGGGCCGCCTACATCGCGAGCTGCGTTGCTGGGTTTGGGCGAATCTCCCACTGTGCGGCCCTTTCGGTTGGCTGGGGAACGAACGATCCAAATCAGAGTATGTCCCTGAAGCAAGTGCAAAACTATTGGTATCACTGGTACATGGCTTTGGACCGCGGGGTCGAACTGGTTCGGAATGACCGGGACGTATTCACTCGATACATCTGGAACATCTGGAATCCGGGATGGGAGATCTCGGATGATGAGTTTGATCGGACCGCAGTTTCCTTCGCCAATCCGGATTGGGCCGAGGTGGTCGTTCACTCGTACCGGGTGCGTTGGGGGCTTGCACCTACGGATCCTACGCTTGCGGATTTCGAAGAGCGCCTCGCTCGGAACCCCGAGATATCAGTTCCGACGCTGGTCATCCACGGTGGGGCCGACCCTTGCAACGACCCCTCAACCTCAGAAGGAAAACAGCGCTTCTTCAAGGGCAATTACCAGCGCGTCGTTCTCGATGGCATCGGTCATTTCCCGCAACGTGAGGCGCCGATGGAGGTCGCCAATGTCCTGGTGCCGTTTCTTTCTGCAAACAATTTCGCCATCAAATGACGGCTAAGTTTGCTTGATTGGGTACAGCCAGATAAAATATTCACCCGCGCCGCCGGTGTGAGGCGAGCGCAGCACTTCTCATCGTCATTGCAAGGAGCGTAAGCGAGCGAAGCAATCCAGAGTTCTTCTAACACTGGATCGCTTCGCTCGCGCTCGCGATGACACTTCACTTGAAGACGCCGAGCAGGATGTCCTTCAAGCCCGGCGCGACCCAGACATAGGGCACGAGCGCCGACAGAATGCAGACGCCCGCGATCGATGACCAGGTCATCGCCGTGGCCGCGCGCTCCTGTCCGCTCATCATGCGCCGCAACGGCGCGAACGCGCCTTTGCACCGTAAGCTGGATCGTCGTCCTTTAGCTCTGCGAGTGGCGTGCCATGAAGTTGTCGTAGCCGACTTCGGCGACCTGGAACCACTGAAAGCCGTTGTTCGAAAAAGCTGTCAGCGAGTCATAGACCTTCTTGAAGTTCGCATTCGTCGCCGAGACCTCGCTGTGCAATTCCTTCGCCGCCCTGAAGGACGCTTCCATCACCTGTGGCGGGAAAGCGTGCAACTTGGCGCCGCTCGCCAGCAGCTTGCGCAGCGCCGTCGGATTTTGCGCATCGTATTTGGCCATCATCCAGTTGTTGGCGTAGTGGCCCGCCTGCTCGAGCAGACTCTGATATGATTTCGGCAGTGCATTCCATTTGTCGAGATTGACGATGGCCAGGAGCATGGGACCGCCCTCCCACCAGCCGGGGAAATAATAGTGCGGCGCGACTTTGTAGAAGCCGAGCTTTTCGTCATCATAGGGTCCGACCCATTCGGCACCGTCGATCGTGCCTTTTTCCAGTGCCGGATAGATGTCGCCGCCGGCGAGCTGCTGCGGAACGCAACCGAGTTTTTGCAACACTCGCCCGGCAAAGCCGCCGATGCGGAATTTCAATCCCTTGAGATCGTCGACGGTTGTGACTTCCTTCCGGAACCAGCCGCCCATCTGGCATCCGGTGTTGCCGGCCAAAAGCGAGATGATGTTGTAGTTCTTGAAGAACTCGTTGAGGGCCTCCCGGCCGCCGCCGATCGTGTACCAGGCCTGGTTGAGGCGCATATCGGGTCCGAACGGAATCGACGAACCGAAGGTGAAGGTCGCATCCTTGCCGTAATAATAGTAGGTCGCCGTGTGTCCCATTTCGACGGTCGCGCTCTGCACGGCGTCGAGAACCTGCAGGCCCGGAACAATTTCGCCGGCCGAGAACGTCTGGATCTGGAATTTGTTGTCGGTGCCTTCGCCCACGACCTTGGCCATTATCTCGGCGCCGCCATGCAGCGTATCGAGCGATTTCGGCCAGCTCGTCGTCATCCGCCATTTGATCTCCGGCATCGATTGCGCGATCGCGGGCGCCGCGATCGTTGCCGCGCCTGCGACGCCTATTCCGGTAACCTTGATAAAGTCTCGACGCTTCATTATTGAATTCCCTTCCCCTGGTGAGTGTGATCCCTGTTGGACGGCCCTCTTTTCGCGGCTTTGTCGATCGGAGCATGGAACATTCGCTTGTGGATTTCCATGCGTCGAATGGACTACCGCAACGCGAAAAAGCCCGGCCTCACACGAAGCCGGGCTTTGGATCGGGCCATTAATCGGCCAATCAGCCGCGGGTGCGCGAGCGGATCATGAAGCTGTCGAAGGTGTATTCGGCAACCTGCCACCACAGATACTGGTCCGAGCGGTAGGCCTGCATCGCATCGATCGACTTCTTGAAATCGGGATTTTTCGCCGAGATCTCGGCCCACAATTCGTTGGTCGCTTTCAGACAGGCTTCCAGCACTTCGTTGGTGAAGGGGCGAAGCTGCGTTCCGCCGGCCACCAGTCGCTTCAACGCCGTAGGATTCTGCATGTCATAGCGCGCCGCCGTCCAGCTGTTCGCATTGGCTGTCGCGTTCTGGATGATCGCCTGGTAATTCTTCGGCAGGGAATTCCACTTCTCGAGATTGCAGAACGCGTGGATCGCCGTGCCGCCCTCCCAGAAACCGGGATAGTAGTAATATTTGGCAACCTTCTGGAAACCGAGCTTCTCGTCGTCGTAGGGACCGACCCACTCGGCCGCGTCGATCGTGCCCTTTTCGAGCGCCGGGTAGATGTCGCCGCCGGCGAGTTGCTGCGGCACAACGCCGACCTTCTGCAGTACCTGACCGGCGATGCCTCCGATGCGGAATTTCAGTCCGGAGAGATCGGCAACGCTCTTGATCTCCTTGCGGAACCAACCACCCATCTGGGTGCCGGTATTGCCACAGTGGAATCCAATCAAGCCGAACTTCTTGAAGAACTCGTTGCCGAGCTCCATGCCGCCGCCCTGATACCACCAGGAGTTCTGCTGGCGCGCGTTGAGGCCGAAGGGCACCGATGCATAGATCGCAAACGTTGGATCCTTGCCGACGTAGTAATACGCAGCGGTGTGGCACATTTCGACGGTGCTGTTGGAAGTCGCGTCCAGCGCCTGCAAACCAGGAACGATCTCACCCGCGGCAAACAGCTGAATCTGAAACTTGTTGTCGGTCATCTCGGCAACCTGCTTCGCAAAATAGTCGGAGCCGCCGTAGAGCGTGTCGAGCGACTTCGGAAAACTTGACGTCAGGCGCCACTTGATCTCCGGCGAGGATTGCGCAATTGCCGGCGCGGCAACCGCCGTTGCCGCGGCACCTGCCGCTGAAACTTTCAAAAAATCACGACGCTTCATCAAGACATCTCCTTGTAGGGACGTTTCCCGTCTTCATCTTTTCAATCGGAAGGCGATTTCCGTAACAACCGAAGGCCCGGATGCAGTGGTTCAGAAGTTCTCTTCATCAGTGCTGCGCGTCCGTCAAGAGAACTTCTGAATCAAGACCACACCAGAATCACAGGCCCCCGGTGCCTTTTCGATCCGAAGTGCGCAGACAAAGACGCCGCCAAGTACGTGCAAACTTCGGATTCGACAGTACCAAGTGGGGGCTTTAACACGGATGGAGGACGAGCGAAAACGCGACGAAGGCATGAGTAGTGTTCATTTTCGGAAAGCTCGGCGCCTGCTTGCGGCAGCCGCTGTCGCGAATTTATTAAACGAAAGTCGCATATGCTCGCCGAAGGATTTGCTCAGGCCGCTTCGATGGCGCCCTTGAGCTGATCGCGGACCTTGGCGCCGATCGCCCGGTAAATCGCCGCATGGGGCCCGTTCGGCTCGCTCTCGACCACGGGCGTCCCTGCATCCGAGGTGGTCCGGATCGAGATATGCAGCGGGATTTCGCCGAGGAAGGGCACGCCAAGCCGCTCGGCCTCGTGCCGCGCCCCGCCGTGACCGAAGATGTCCGACTTCGTACCGCAGTGCGGACACTGGAAATAGCTCATGTTTTCGACGATGCCGAGCACCGGCACATTGACCTTCTTGAACATCGCGAGCCCGCGCCTGGCATCGATCAGCGAGAGGTCCTGCGGCGTCGAGATGATGATGGCGCCCTTGAGCGGGACGTTTTGCGCAAGCGTAAGCTGGGCATCGCCCGTGCCCGGCGGCATATCCACCACCAGAACATCAAGCGTGCCCCATGCCACATCCCGCAGCATTTGCGTGATGGCCGACATGACCATCGGCCCGCGCCAGATCATCGCAGTGTCCTCTTCGACGAGAAAGCCGATCGACATGATCGAAAGTCCAAACCGCAGAATCGGAATCATCTTCCTGTTGTCGTCGAGCTGCGGCTTCTCGTGGATGCCCGTCAATCTCGGCACCGACGGTCCGTAGATGTCGGCATCGAGCAGGCCGACACGCAAACCGAGGTCGCGCAAGCCCAGCGCCAGATTGAGCGCGGTGGTCGATTTGCCCACCCCGCCCTTGCCGGAAGCCACCGCGATCACCGCGGAAACGCCGGGAATTTCCGCCTGTCTCGACATCGGCGATTGCCCGCCTTGCGGCGGCCGGTGGGCTGAAACCTTCGGCACACCTTGCGCGGGCCGCTGCGGTGGTGCGGTGGCGGCGCCGGGTTTGCGTTCAGCGGTCAGCGCGACCATCGCCACGCTGACGCCCGCCACAGCCCGCACGGCGGTCTCGGCCGAGGCGCGCACGCTCTCCCAGACGCGTGCCTCAGCGGCATCGACGTTGATCGAGAAGAATACCTTGCCGTCATTGACCGTGATCGGCGACAGCACTCCGGCACTGGTCAGGGCGACACCGCTGGGCGAGGCCACCCTGGCGAGAGCATCGAGAACCTGTTGCTGCGTTACACCCACGGCGCATCTCCTTAAGGCATCCGGATGCGAGCCCAGTGCCCACTTTCCGAAGTTCGCAATCTCTCTCAGCAACACCATTTTGCGAACTTCGGAAAGTCATGGGCACTAGTGCGGTGAATTTGAAGTTCCTATCAGTGCTGCTGCAATCTCATTATAGGAACTTCAAATTCAAAAACCGCACTAGAAACATTAACTTGCTAGTGCTCCTTTGATTCCGAAGTTCGCATCAGAGGTCGCCGTGAATATTTGCGAACTTCGGAAAGTCATGAGCACTAGTGCGGTGAATTTGAAGTTCCTATCAGTGCTGCTGCAATCTCATCATAGGAACTTCAAATTCAAAAACCGCACTAGAAACATTAACTTGCTAGTGCTCCTTTGATTCCGAAGTTCGCATCGGAGGTCGCCGCGAATATTTGCGAACTTCGGAAAGTCATGAGCGCTAGCGGGTTGATGATTCTGGTACCGCCTGTCGATCTGAAGTCCGTTGGAAGAACTTGCCGCTTGCGGTGGAGTGGAGGGACTTCAGATCGGGCGGAACTAAAGCGGCGCGCTCAAAAGGCTACCTCCTGCCCATGTCGTCTGCACGTTCGGCGGGGGCGGATTCCGCGCCCTGCTCCTTGGCGGCCTCGTAGTTCAGCTCGATCAGGACGCCATTGGGGTCATTGACGAAGATCTGCCAGAGCTCGCCGCCCGGAACCTGCCTCGCGTCGAACGGCATCCCCTTGGTCTTCAGCCGCTCCTTCATGGCAGCGAAGCCGCGGCTGACGAACGCGACGTGATGGACAACGCCGGAATCGGGCTTTTGCGGCTCATCGGTTGGCGAAATATCGACCAGATGGACCACCGGCTTGCCTTCGCTGTACATCCAAGCACCGGGAAAGGCAAAATTCGGCCGGTCGCCGTTCTCCAGGCCCAAAATGTCCTCATAGAAGCGAACGGTTTCGCCGAGCTTGCGGGTCCGGATATTGAAATGGTCAAGCACGCCTACGCTCATGCCCATATGGTCTCACTCCCTTTTTCCTGAAATCTCGACTATCGCCTGATCCTAGCATAAAACCACGCCCGCCCGCCAAACAGAGGCGTTGCCGTACCAGCGGCACGGTCTATTGTGCGGGTCTCCGCCGAGCCTGTTTCGACCAATGTTGGAAACAGGCCACTAGTCCCCTCTTCAGCTCAATGTCCGGCGAAGTCCAATGCGCCGGCGAAATCTCAGGGTTGCACAAATGGCCAAAGTCGCTTTTCTCGGTCTCGGCGTCATGGGTTTCCCCATGGCAGGGCATCTGGTCGTCAAGGGCGGCCATGATGTAACGGTCTTCAACAGGACGCCGGCCAAGGCCAAGGCATGGGCGGAGAAATTCAAGGGACGCACCGCGCCGACGCCGAAGGCCGCAGCCGAAGGCCAGGACTTCGTCATGGCCTGCGTCGGCAACGACAACGACTTGCGTGCCATCACGCTTGGCGCGGACGGCGCGTTCGCGGGAATGAAGAAAGGCGCCACCTTCGTCGACCACACCACGGCCTCGGCCGAAGTCGCGCGCGAACTCGACGCGCAAGCAAAGAAGCTTGGTTTCAAGTTTGTCGATGCGCCGGTGTCGGGTGGCCAGGCGGGCGCCGAGAATGGCGTCCTGACCGTCATGTGCGGCGGCAGCGAGGACGCCTATGCCTCCGCCGAGCCCGTGATCGCGGCCTATGCGAGGATGTGCAAGCGCCTGGGTGCGGCAGGTTCGGGTCAACTCACCAAGATGGTCAACCAGATCTGCATCGCCGGGCTGGTTCAGGGCCTTTCGGAAGGCATCCATTTCGCGAAGAAATCTGGGCTCGACGTTGCCGCCGTGATCGACACCATCTCCAAGGGTGCCGCGCAGTCCTGGCAGATGGAGAACCGCTACAAGACCATGAATGAGGGCAAATACGAGTTCGGTTTCGCGGTCGAATGGATGCGCAAGGATCTGTCGATCTGCATCTCAGAAGCGCGCCGCAACGGGGCCAACCTGCCCGTCACGGCGCTGGTCGATCAGTTCTATTCAGAAGTCGAAAAAATGGGCGGCAAGCGCTGGGATACGTCGAGCCTGTTGGCAAGGCTAGAGCGGTAGCCAAAATCATATCGTTGGATTTTTCGCTGTCATTGCGAGGAGCGTCAGCGACGAAGCAATCCAGCTCTTCATTTTCTGGATTGCTTTGCTTTCGCTCGCAATGACGATGGGCAAACTGGGAAGCTGTCACGCGCCTACGCATGAGTAAAGCCAATCGTGGTTTTACTATTCTGGGATTGGCCATCCTGATTTGCGTTGCGCCGCTGCTCGCTTTGGTCAAGTACATGGGGGTCGCTAAGATCTCCCCTGCGAGCAGCGCCAAGTATTTGCCCAGGGGCTTTCTCCCGACGGCCAGCGCACCAAATGGGAGCCGTCATCACCGGGCTTGTCCCGGTGATCCACGTCTTGCTTCATTATCTTGCGAACCAAAGACGTGGACGGCCGGGTCAAGCCCGGCCATGACAAGAGAGTAAAGCTTCGCTGCTCCTGTTGCAGAGGTCAGCTTAACCTCTCGTTACTTGAAAACTATACGATAACAATGGCTTGCACTTCCTAACTATCAGAAAAGGCCAAATTGAAATGATTGAGGAAAATCGTCAAGTGACTAACAGAACAGATTCGAAAAGTGGCACGCGATAAACCCCGACAATCAATCCCGAGTTTTCGGTTCTGTTGTTAGGTCTGCAACTTGGACAGCCCCTAAATGACTCAAAAACGGGCGCTGACGCGTGGTTCGCTCCCGCTGTCAGACTGCCCCGAGGCGCTGAAACGAATCCGCCGGGCGCTTATGGCATCCCGGCGGCATGTTGAAAGATCAGTTGGCTTAGGGCTAGGAGCTGCCTTCGCTAGGACCATTCGGGGAAATGGCGTCAAGTTCGGCGCGCATTGCGTCCATAGCGACAAGCAATTTTTCAAGTTCTGACCGCAGAGGCTTCGTCGCGTCTTCATCTGACTTGCTCAAATATTGCTGAATTGCTTCCACGGCATCAGAAAGCGTGTCTGCAATTCCCATGTGTCTACCCTTTGAGAAGTGGAAACCCGCCCGAGACAATCCCGAGCGGGTTATCTGTCAACGTCAACCGTGCATAGCATTTAGGGCAGCAACGGCGTTTCTAAGCGCTGTCGTGTGCCAATAGCGCTCATCGGAGCATAGGCCATCATCCAAAACGTATTGGATCAATGCAGCAGCCCCGGCCGGCGTTGTCGGCATAGTACGCGCAAGGCGTTTCGCATATCGCCCCTCTACGGCTATCCGGCGGCCAGTATCTTCGCGGAGGGTTGTGAGCCCGGCGCGCGTATCCCATGCGAGCCCGGCCGCTATCTGCGCTTGGTACCGTGCCTTTGCGTCAAGATATTCTTGCTCAATGGTGGCCGGATCAATCTCGCCATTTTCGAGTAATCGCGTGCGGCGAGTATCAATTTCAGATTCGCCTATGTCGTAACCGCGCCAGTGGATCAACTCAAGAGGACGACGGCCGTGTTCTTTGGCAGCGCTGCTTTCGGCCATATCCAACCGATCGCAAAGCTCCAGCTCATCTGCCATCAGCTTCTTGTGGGTGTCGATCATGGCAAAGATCGGATCATGACGCCGGGAGATATTGCTGGTTGTCGTCACGAGCGCCTCCCAGCGAACTGATCGCGAAGCCGTTCGCCCGGCTCGCCGCCGACAAGCTCAATCAATAGCCTTCGGCCCATCAATTGCGGGTAGTCGGTCTCATCATAGTGTTCTCGCCATTCCTCGCCAAGGATACAGCCCAGCAACACCATGACCTTGGCGTGCCTGCCTTCCGCCGTATGCGCAGGCGTCGCATACATCTGGTTTATCAGGGCATCCATCCTCGCCCAGAACGGCTCTTGCAGTGTACACAGTCGCGAATGCTCCCGGCATTCCGGCGTGTCCATAGCCCGCTTCCATCGTTCGTCGGCGGTTATATACACACCAGCCAGGCACTCTTTCTTTAGCGCCTCATCATACAGTTGGCGGGCTTTGTCAGGCCAAATTGCGGAGAGCCTGATGATCTCGTCGTTGAAGGCGCACGCGCCGTTGTATTGCTAAAAAATCTGCTCTTCCAGTTCGAGCAGTTTACGATCGTCTTGGGGCGCCGCCGGCATGGCCGCTACAGCGAGGGAGCCAGCGCTGACGGCACTGCCGGCCGCCGCCAGCGCGGCAGGGAAGCGCAGCAAGGCTTCCAAGCATGTTGCGGCGGGATGGGCTCTCAGAGGGCTTAGGAGAGTCGCTGGTGAGTCTTTCCCTTGGGGGCTGTTGGATAGCGACTACGGGCGAAAGCGAATCGACGGTCTCCGCACGCGGCGGGAACATAGGTCTTTCGACGGTCATTGATGATTGCTCACTGTTGGCCTTCTGGGGGCCGAGCCGGTGACAGACCGGCAGCCGGGGGCTAGAAACCTGCAGCGAACAGGCGCGGCGCCTTTGGGCCTTGCGGCCTTGGACATAACGTCCGCCCCCCGGCCTATTTGGTCGGGTCCATACTCAAGCGATTTTTACGGCTATCACTGCGGGTTTTCTAGGCCCTCCGCCATGCTGCACCTGATTTGGTTAAAAAACAATTCCCCTTCGCGGGAAAACTGTGCTCGCATGAGATTCCTTCGGAGAGGCCTGCCCATGATCGATGATGCAAAGCCGGTCGACGAAAATCCGGATTCCGGTTGGCCAAGGCACGATCGCACCGAGCAACCAGAGGTCGGACTGTTCGTGTCTGAAATCGAATTGTATCGTCGACTAGGCGTCGGACCTAAGACGGGTCGGCTCGCGGTCCATGCGCTTGAGCCACATGGCTTTCCCCGCAAGCAGCCGCTGTTCGGCAACAAACGCTACTGGCCGGCGGTACGATATTTCCTTGATCGATATTACGGATTGGTCGAGTCGCAATCTCATCAATATCGATCGACAGTTGGCGAGCGCAAGTTGACACCCCGAACACCATGAGGCGGTTGCGCGAGCCAATCGATGATGGCAGCGAGCAGGCCTTCGCGGGCTTCGCCATCCGCCGCCTGCTCGAGATCGGGCTGAAAAAGGGAAAATAGAACCGATGGCTAGGCTTAGGCGGTAGGTAGAATGGATGAACCGAGGCCGCCGAACCGTTAGGCCAGACTTCAATTGGAACAAGCAGGATGCGCTAGCTAGGGGTTTTTGACGGCCGTTCCTCTCTCCCGGCCGCGAAAGATAGCCTGTGGATAACTTGGAAAAACCCAGCTCTGCACAGCGTTTAGGCTTGTTGATGAAATCTCATCAGGGCAAGTTTCGCGAAGGGACATCGCTGCTGGGTGGGAGCGGCATCATGGCTTCGCAACATCAAACTGACTTCCGACCGCGGGCCTCGCTTTGGCCGCGTGTGCGAAATATGCCTCTGTGTTCGCTGTGCTCCAATTCAATGGTCGCACCGGAAGCGTCCGCACTACAAGCGGACGGTGACGTCAGCTACCTTTGGAGTTGCGACTCGTGCGGACATGGATTCGTCACCCAAGCCGCCATTTGGGCTAATTGCGCCCCGCCAAATTCTCGCAAGCTAAAACAATCGCAGTAGCGCCACCTCGACTCCGAAACCGAGGAACCCATGCCCGCACTGATCGATTTGTGGCTGATGCCAGCCCGTCTCTGGCTCGATCTCGTCGCTCCGCCTAAGCTCGCTCCCGTCACTACTGTTGATTTTGTCCCGCTTGCCAAGGCGCGGTACATCCGGCGGAGGCGCAAGGTGCTAAGGTCGAAGCGCGGCGACTGAATCGACCTTCAAAACCGGTGCGAACGGACTGACAGGATTCGCAAAATTCCGGGCTTGCGCCGCCTGCTATCAACCGCCCGCAATTGCGCGGCACGGTGGCTGCCTCAAGCCAACGTGATGTCCCTTGTTAGGGGCGGGCCATTACATGGTACTTGGGCCCTAGCCCAACGGGAAGCCGGATCATGACGAAGAAAATCGCTTTCTTGGTTGTTGCCGCCATGGGCTTGGCTGTACCGGCCTGCGCGCAGTCAGTCAGAGTAATCACAGGTGACATTGAGCATATCTACGGACCTGGAGGACAGCTTCTTGACGACGATGCGCTCACAGCGCGGAATGAACGCGCCGAGAGGGCGAAAATCCTGAGGCAGGAAAGAGAACTTGCTATGCGCCGGCAGGAGCTAGACGCCGCTGCCGCCCAGGGAGCTGCCGCCCCAGCTTATGATGAGCCATATGGCGCGCAAGACGACGGATCATACTATGCTGGAACGTTTCGCAGCCGACACAATCGACACGTTAACTTGCGGAGGATTGGCCGCGTCGGCGCGGTTTCGGGCAACTCGATGCAATTCAGACATGCGAATGCACGAGTACATCGCTGATCCAGAAAAACCCCGCCTGCGCGCTAGCTGAATGCGTGCCTCTTGGCGTTCCTAAGTCGCCGCAAACACCATCTAGCATCGGCGGCTCGGCACACAGCCCCCGCCGAAAGTGTGCCGAGCCTCGCCAGTGCGCTGGTCAAGTGAGCTGGCTGGAATCAATGATGGCAACAATGTTCGATTCTGAGAACATGCGCAGCTGCAACACTGCCGAATTTATCGCGAAAGAGCGCGAGACCGAATTTTCCGCAGCGACGGGCAGCGCCGCAAGCTCCCAGCATATGCAGACTGCGCGAATCAACCCGTGACGTGTTAAGCACGCTTTCAGCCTTGGTGATGGGAATAGACCATCGATCGGCCGAAGGCGGGATAAAATGAGCGGTATCCTCCAAATTGATAGTCGATTGCGCGCGATCCTTTCTTGGTACCGAAGCTCCCGGTATCACTCGGGAGCGGCAACGCCCATTCCGTTATCAGGCCAGACAGAGCTCAACCGAGAGCTTAAGGAAGTCCCACTATCTTCTGAATTGAGATGGTTCACTGTCGCTTTGATCGTTCTCGCGGTTGTGGATCTTTTTTATTTGCAGCACTGGGGGTGAAGCCATCCGCCGCCTGGTCGAACTCGGATTGAAGGCAAAGGGGAGCTGATCTGCTTGGCCCGCGCGCCGGAGTAGTCCGCCTTCAAATGTCAATCCGCTATTTTTAGTTAGCCGCGATTGACACAACCCGCGTGAGAGCTGCGAATGAGATGTTAACCGGGGGTGGGCTATGACATCCAGACTGGTCTTAGGCGTTGCTGCGCTGCTGTGCATTGGCACGACAGCCCGTGCCGACACAGTTACTCTAGGCACAAACGACGCCTCGGTAGTTTCTGAGCTTGGGAAGGCGGGACAGGGATGGTGGAGCCTAAATACTCCAAACATATTGGCCAACACGAACTACACCACCGGAACATCCCCCAATGTAAGTCCCGGCGTTGATTTTAACTATCGCAGCTTCTTTACATTCGATCTGAGTAATCCCGCACTTCAGGGTCAGACAATAACGGGCGCAGAGCTTAAACTTCAGGCTTTCATCGGCACGGGGTACAATGATGGAGGACTGATTTCGTTTTTCGACGTAAGCACCAGCGCAACAGTACTTAACCACACAGTCGGTATTGCACCACTCGCAATTTGGAATGATTTAGGAAGTGGCGTTAGCTATGGCACCGGCACGGCGGGATCACCAAGCCAGCCAATAAACTTCCAGCCGACTGACATATTGGGCTTTCAGTTGAATAGCGCGGCTGTCGCGGACCTTAACAACGCAATTGGGAATGGTCTTCCATAGGCGCTACCAAGGATTTGAGAGAAATATTCAGCGCCTCGGGGGCAAACGGCAATCAGCAGTTGGTGCTCGAAGTTACACCGTCCGTTCCCGTCCCCTTGCACCCCAGTTGGCCACTGACGCTGCTAGGCTTCGCAGGCATTGGCTTCATGGCATATCGGCGGAAGAACAAGATCTCGCCAAGTTGCATTTGAAAGGCCGCCTGGTCGAGCTCGGACTGAAGGCCAAACAGAAATGAAGAATGCTAACAGCGTCGCTGTGATATCAGCGGCCCGGGATAACACCCCCGTTGACAACACTGCTGGCAGCACGTTGATTGGCGTTCGTCTACAGCCCAAACTGTTGGAGGCGCTTGACAAATGGAATGCTGGAGACTTGAGCCGGCCTAAAGCCGATGAGCGGGCCGCCAGACCGACTGCGCGCCATTTCTTGGAGGAATTCAAGAATTGCGGCAGAACAGATGAAGGCACAATTCCCCTTCCGGCATCGCGGCCTTTCGGATCGGACCATTCAGGCGCTCGTCGACTGCTCAATCGACTCGCCAGAGCGATTGCTCTTCATGACCGAAAAAGAGATCCAGTCGATTCCGGGTATCGGTAAAGCCTCGATGGCGGAGATCATTGCCTACAGGGACAAGTTCGTCTGAATGAGGGAATGCCCCGAAGCAATCCGCCGCCTGGTCGAGATCGGCCTGAAAAAGGGAAAATAGAACCGATGGCTGGGCTCAGGCGGTACGTAGAGTGGATGAACCGAGGCCGCCGAACCGATCGCGTAGTGTACGTGATCAACGAAAAGAATATGCCAAAGCCATTGCCAGGTGCCGAATGGCAGCTCGATACCAAGTTCAACTTGGCTGACGAGCTCTTGCGTGATCCCGATTTGAAAACTGTAGTAAAGGCGGCGCTCGAAAAAGGCGCTAAGGTCGTCATCCAGAGGGAGCGGACACCAGTCGAGCTCGGGCCGAAGGCAAAGAAATGAGTGAGCTTGAGCCAACGCCAGAGCTTCCGGATAAGACACCAACCCGTGAAGTTAATCTGGGGAAAGCGTCGCCCTGTTAATAGCAAGACCCCCAAACTAATTTGCAAAAGAAGATGTAATCTAGCGGCGGCTAGATCGTTATGTGGCGCTGCCAATAACCCATAAAATCGACGCTCTTGCCGCGCTTCAAAGCCAACGCAGCTATTCGGTTCACCTGATCCCCGTTTGAGACGCGGCGGTTATCCTCGCGCCATGAGGACTCTTGCGCGCGGAGGAGATACGACCCCGCGATATG
>Ga0210393_10001795_pt1 | contig 17827 bp, 22 predicted proteins | sample IncBWC27OmetaG_FD_160068 | JGI IMG/M metagenome (GOLD analysis project Ga0210393, IMG submission 160068) | Forest soil microbial communities from Barre Woods Harvard Forest LTER site, Petersham, Massachusetts, United States - Inc-BW-C-27-O ... | reverse complement strand
ATAGTCGAGGAACCAGCATTGAGAGGAGGGTAGCCTTACCGTGGAGAACGAACAAAACATTGATCGGACCCGGTCGGCCGAGACATGACAAAGCTGACCATGCTGGTTCGGCAGTCGGCGGTGCCTCATGAACCAAAGACCAGAAGGGTCATCACAGTCATCCCATCATCAAGGGCAACAACATCGCCAGAGGCGTGTCAAGAAGCTCCTAGGGAATACTCCGGGTTCCCCTTAAGGTTCACATCGCAAGAGTAACCAAGCGCATGGCACTTACCTACCGTGCGACACAGCATACTCGGAACGGGATTTTATACTATTCTCAAACGCTGCGGGAAGAGAGCGGAGTGGGACACGGCACGTACTGTCAAGCTCTTCAAAGCGCGGGACACCAGAGCCTACAAGCCGTATCTCCAGAATCAGGATGGGACCAGTGAAGTGTAGATGGCTTGGGTTATTGTCTTGCGCCCCGCAACTGTCGAAACAACGATGTTCCCTTCAAGATGAGAACTTTTCCGGTAGAACGGATGATCTGGGGGAGGTGAGCGGTTGCGAGAGCTCAAGGAGGGTCGCCCTTGACTGATGCTTTGAAGTTTGAGAAACAAGAACTAAGGTCCGTATTTGGGCGCTGAACGGCGCTGGGCGATTAGCTTCGAATTGAGGCTAGCCTAGAAGGGCAAGGAAAAGGCCGAGGAAAAATTCTAAAAGGCAACCTGAGACGCGCCTGGACTTTGGATATCAGCTGGCGTTTGCCTTTGTGGAATCTTCGATAATTATGGGAAAGAGATTTGAGGACAGCGGGGAAACCGTCGATTGGTCGAGCCGCGTTTATGGTCCCCAGCGTGAGTAGCGCAGCCGTTTCAAGGGTGTCTGTTATAGCACCTCCTTAGCCGGTGTCAATGACTATGGGGCGACGAACAAGAGATCAGCAGATTCCCCTTCCCAGAGAGTCAGTTGCTTCGCTTTGATCCCGTCCTCACAATCCGTAACGTCAAAAACCCAGCGCGCTCAGGTGATTTGGTCCTTTCGTTTCCCCCTTCGTCCGCGGTTGACAAAGTTTATACAGTGAACTTCACACACCCCAACCAGCTCTCTAGGACCCGCTTGCTCTCATAAGCCGCCACCCTTCTGGAAACTCGGACATCCGCGACAGCCACGCCCCGATCACGCCGCAGTTCGCTCGCCTGACTTACCCGCGCGACATCGCCGCTCACGTACTTCAAGACGCGTTCCCTCCACCGCCCATCCACGCTCGTGTCTGCCACTGTGGTGTCATGAGCCGTCTTGACTCTCTGGTACAACAACCCCAGGCCAGCTCAGACTCTACTACATACCGGCACGCTCGCTCAGACAGGAACAGCCCCCGCGCGGAGTCCGACGATGGCGCGTCGTACAACCACCGTCGCGCATCCGCCAAGGCTGATGAGATGGCACCAGGTCAGTCACATTTCAATAGCCCGATGCTCAGTTTGCTGACTGTCCTCGTAGAGGACACTCAACTGACCTCCCAAGCACTCAACTCTGATGGCACGCCTCGACGACCCATGAACGCGTTCATGATTTTTGCACGTCGCAGGCGACCTCAGGTTTCTGCAGCCAACCAGACTATGCGCACTGGAGATATCAGCAAGATATTGAGCAAAGAATGGAATTCGATGGACATGGTGAATTGATCTGACCGTGGCGTACCTTCCTACTAACCTACATGTTCAAGGCCGACAAGCAATTCTATCTCGACCAAGCGAAGCGTCTGAAAGAGACCTTCAACTCCAAATATCCCGACTACGTTTACAGGAGGCGACCTAACAATTCCCGTAAGAAGCGTAGGCCGGATGCGGCCGCAAACCCGTTGCTCGACCCTTCAACTGCAGGGGATGCAGGTGATGATTTCGCGGTCGCGCACGATTTTGACTACCAGTCTGTCGACGGCCAGGATCCTGCACGGGACCTGGCGCCATCGCGTGGTAGTTCACATTCCGGCATGGCGTCGGGATATGGTGATAATTCGGGTGTCCCCTCGCCACATCCAACACTCTCGCCCTACGGGTACCCCACCAATGAGTATCCAGCGAGTCACATTCCCGCTTCAGGCCCACGTCTTCCCCACCTTTCATCGATTCACGTTCACGATCACCCACCATCCGAGACCCCTTCGCTGGCCTCGCTTCCTTCTCACCACTACGCTGACACGTCGATGCATTCCCACGCGTACCCCTCCCACGCATCTCAACCCCCCACGAGTGCACCATCTTCGAGTACGTGTAGGCCAGACCACATTGCAGGTTCTTCCTTCTGGGGAAACGTCCGTAGCGATCACGGGAGGACCATGCAACCAACGTGGACCACGGCGCCGCCTGTCATACCTCCCCTCAATCTTGGAGATCAACTTCGCGAGAGAGGACCTCCTGCTGTTCACCCAAAGAATGAGGTATATTCCAATCCTTCGCCCCGCCCCTGGTCGACTTCGACCTCCCAAGCCTCTCCGGCCATCTCTAGTGCTTCCTCGCACGTGTCATCTCAATCTTCTAACAGTTATCCCCTTCAGACTCTGTCATCGCCGTTCTTTCCACCTTCTCACTCGCCTGGGGCGTACCAAAGCTCTGCCTCGTCCTCCTCCACTCCCTCGGGAAGTCCTGAAAATTATTACTCGTCAGGTTCTCAGCTTCAAGGAAGCTCGTATGGGGGTAGAGCGGGCGGCGGGTACGAGCAAGCGACCATATACAACTCGCATCCGGTGCCGCATTCTAGCACATCACATCATCCTTTGAGCGCTCATGGGATGTTACAGGTCCCGCAACCACAATCGCGGCCGTCGCGGCCGTCGCTGCACTCCTTAGCACTCGAATCAGGGATGTCCTCTTTGGGTCCCCCTTCGTCAGCTAGCGCCTCATACACGAATGCAAGCATGGACCATTGGCGCACAAAAATAGGCGGGCAGTAGTGACACGGTCTCGCCCACATTTGGACTTTTTTCTTTTCGCGGTTTTCCTGTCGGACTTTGGTACAACTGCTTTCTTGCTACCGTGCCTGCGACTGTCTGAGCCTAGATTACTAGACCATTGATCATCACCTGTTTGCTCAATGCTTACCTTCTCTTATGCAGGTCGTTATACCTACTTCGCTCTTATCGCAGGTGTCGTCATCTCAAATTTTCTGTGTATTGCTCCACCAACCTTTCGGGTGTGTCATGTGTAAAACTACTCTTGCTCCCCCACCACGTCATTTTTTTTCTGTTTCACTCTTCAAGTAATTGTTATTCTCGAACTCTGTTCGAATCAACCCCATGAGGCATCCGGAATTGACCTGGGCGCCGGAAGAATTCTGGCGCTTACCGAGTTTTACGCCCCCAACAAAAAGCAGATATACGCCGCCACGCAACGCAACCCCCTAGGATCAAACGTAGTTGAAGCATGGAATTCAGGGCAATTGTCTGGGTGCCGGGGACGTTGCGATCTTTCGCTCGACACGGAAACTGCCGACAGTTCTGCGTAAATCGCATCATGAACACGTTTGATTTAGATCCGAGCGACATCGTATTACGGATCTATTAGGGGAATAAACGGCGGCGTGACGCGACACGTCCGAGGCGTGAGAATGATGAGAGACCGAGGGGCAATTGGGCACCCGTTGGACCCTCGCGAGTGGAGAGTAGGTATGAAGTTCTGACGTATGTCACGGTATATGGTATATGCATGACACCACGGCCACGGAAGGGGTACGCATGCACCATGTAAAGCGTGTTGGTGTCATGATAAGGATGCATTTAAGCTCTTAAATTTTGGACCGCGGAATAAACCGGTTTCAAGGAGGGGTTGTCCAGTCGAGGAACCGTGGATCGGGCTGAGCACGAAAGAAGTTAAAAGTGAGCACTTATGGGTAAGAAACGTAAGAGATGAGACGCCTGGGTACGTATGGGAAGTACAGAGCACTCCAGCGCTCACTGGAAGCGCTCAGTGGTCATGACTCCTATATCGATTTCGAATCATGCGTCGTGGTCTACAGCTGGTCAAGCAAGATGATACAGAGTGGTATTGACGTCATTACCTTGTTTTCGAGCGACGAGCCGCGAGCGGTCTCTGCTAATACCGTATAGTCTAGTGATGATATTCGCACTTTCGAAAGTCGTAGAAAGATGCTATTATAATTACCCGAGTCTAGTCCGATTTGGATGCGTGATGTCGCGTGTGACGTGCTTGGTCTGCCATTCACGTGCAACAGTTCAGAAGCCAGGTCATCCCCGACCGACAAGGCTACTCCTTGCCTTGCCCGTCGCACTACGCACAACATCCAACATCCAAATGTCTCAGTCAGACCCGAGTCCTCATCCCGTCGTTGACTCTACGGCTGTCTTCAAGGCCGACATATTCAAGAATAAAGTTCTGTTTTGTACCGGCGGTGGCTCTGGCATATGTCGTATTATGACCGAAGCTGTGGTTCGTTGGATGCGCTAACATGTAGAACACTCCTTCATCTTGACTGATGCCTCGCTCGATGCCGTTTAGATGCGACACGGCGCCGATTCCACGATCGTTGGTCGAAAGTAAGCATTTCATTCCATCAAGGCGATCTTTCTGACCAATCGAAATTGTAGCGAGGAGCGCCTCAAAAGGGCTGCCCAAGAGCTTTCTACAGCTACCGGAAATGACTGCCTCCCAGTCAAGACGGACGTCAGGGATCCCAGACAGGTTCAGGCTGCCGTTCAGCAGACTATCGAGAAGTATGGCAGGATCGATTTTGTCATAAATGGTAATTGCAAGACGTACACTTCTTTCTCTAGCCTTCCAATGACCACTGCACTCTAGGCGCTGCAGGGAATTTTCTTGCCCCCATCTCGGGCCTCTCCGAGAAAGGATTCAGGACTGTGATTGAAATTGATACTGTAAGCCCGTCAGCCTGTGTGATATTTTGTTGATTGCTAACTTCAGGTACTCTGTGAGCTTGGGACGTACCACACCATCAAAGCCACCTTACCCCACGTAAGGGCGGCAAAGGGGTCGTACATACAGGTGAGCGCAACCTTCCACTTCCGGGGTGCGTGCGGTCTTCGTATAGTCTGCTTCTCAGCATCTGAGCATGTCATTTTAGGCACACCTTATCAAGTACATGTCTCCGCTGCGAAAGCTGCAGTAGATGCGACATCTGCCGTCCTCGCAGTGGAAGAAGGACCCCATGGTGTTCGTTCGAATGTCATCGCACCAGGACCTATTGCCGGAACAGAGGGCGAGAATCGGCTCACGCCCAAGGGTCGTGATGGACAGAATTATTGGCCCATTCCAACTGGCCGCAAGGGTAATTCCAAGGATGTTGCCAACGCAGCGGTGTTCCTGTTCAGCGATGCGGCCAGCTTCATCTCAGGCCAAGTTTTGGTTGTCGACGGCGCTTCCGAACACCTTAGAGGACCCTTATTGCCATATCCGAGCAGCGTCATTGATCCAGCGTCGACCAACCACCTTATCAAGGCAAGGATGTAGGTGAAGGTCGCACTTGCGTTTATGATATTACGCTTCTATTACTCGTCTTTTGACATCCGCCGGAGAGGTTGGCGCAATTGTGGCGCTCTTGAATAGTATGCGACGATCGTGCCGCAACGACGAGGCAGCAAAACTAATTGCGTGAGAACATCTCAGTGTTACTTTTTTATTGAAGCAGAAATTTGGTCCGAGTGTGAAGTCCTGAATCTCGATGTCATTCTTATGGAGATGGGGTCCTTCAACGTGGACGATGTATCAACGAGATTCCGCTCTGAATACTTTGTACCGACAACGGACCTGCGCCAGAACTGCTGAACTAAAACTGGTTTAGTACTGCGTGCATGGGTTCATTTCCATCGGAAAACTAGTGGAAGCTCTATTCTGCGATTTCTATACCCCATACCATCCATCAAGCATCATGCATTTGAAGGACGGAGCGCAGCATGATAAAGTATACCCGCCGTTGTCGTGGCCAATCTGGAAGCAGTGGCAAGCTATCAGTGGTGCGGTCAGAATGAATACGTCTGGGAGGCTGGTATGGTTGGCTGTATGATTTAGCGATCCCTCAAATGAGCGGGGACGTCCGTGAGAAAGTGTAGACACAACCATCGCAACACTAAGGAACGCGGCGTCCTAAGGCCGGTACGTTGGGGGTTGTTGTTGTGGCGAGGTGATGGAAATGTGATTGCGACAACACCCACCTCGTACATAACTGAGGGCAGGTCACGGCATGCCAAATCCAGGTCAGACGTTTCAGTAATTTGGTGATCCACACGAGCCCAGTTCATGGCACCGGGCACCGATCAGATGCTGGATGAAAATTCAACCGGATTTGGAAGGTTTAGGAAACGTTTTGTGCGAAGTCAACTCGAGTGTTTGGTACCTCCGGCGGCGTGGGGAAGTGATAACGTTACCAACATGCTGTGACATAAAGAAAAACATAGCTGGAGTTAGAACGCGTATATATGGAGCTTAAATATCGTTCGTCCGTCGTCTCGTTGGGCAGATTCAAATCAGTAACTAGGGCGTACCATTAGCAGCGGGGACGTGAGAGAGAAACAGAGACAGAGAGTTTTAATGATGCATTCAGGTCCAATGTCGGAATGCTCCGCGATCATCTTATTATTTTATCCACAAAAGACCTGGAGAGCCTCTTTGCCGATGTTGATTATTTGTAGATGATGTACCTCACTCCCCGGCCCCCGTATGCGCAGCGACCAGGCTAGTGGTTGCGTAAAGGATATGCCGAGACCTTGAGGCCCGCCTGAGCCCCCAAAATACAGTATGCGATTTTGTATGAAGGTTTTGATTCACAGCAAGTGCAAGGTGGAATAATGATTTACAAGGGTTCGGCAGCTGATATGTAGAGTACTATACACAAAGACGTCAGGAAGCAATAATGCAAGGGAGGATAATCGGACCATTGTTACCGCGGATAAACGCATCCCCATAACGATTTGTCACAGTGCCGTTTACATGCTCCTCTGTCTGCTCAAGGGCAATGTTCATGTATCCATCGAGGCATGACAGTACACCTGAACACCGGGTTTCAGACTTAGCGGCCTCGAGGTAAATGCGAGGCTCGCATACCGCGGTAGTCGACTCCCGATGTCAAGCGGACTACGACACGCTTTCCGACGACATTTTTCAGGAAGTCTGTTGGTGATCCGGAGGTGACTGGTGGAGGTGGAGGTGGAGTAGCTTCCGGTGGAGGTGGAGCGTCGTCCATCGTCGAGGTTGAGAAAAAGTGATGGAACCCTAACCCGATCGCCTCGTAATCGAGCGCCTTTAATTGTCAATCAGATTACTTTGCTGGGAGGGTCGCCAGGAAGCGTGAGGCTTCTGAGAAAGTACTTCACTCAGTTGTGCTGCCAGTGGGGGAGAGCCCATCGCTGTGACACTCTCCCCTTCGTACGATACTCCTTGGTTGAATCCTCGCTCATGTCAAATCCTCTCCAGGCCAAGGAACACCGTGACTACGACCCACGTATCGGTGACGAGGATGTGTCGACTCCGCAATCGGATCTTCGTGACAAGGCTCAATCCCCCCCGATTCCGCACTCCGTACGTCCCTCGCCCGAGCTGGAATATAATGACTATTGCGGAAAGGGAAAGGGGAGTGCGACTAGTGATAATTTGTCCCAGCGCGCTACAACATCCCGCTTTGAGCTACCCGATTCCTTGCGATGGATTCCCGATAACTGGACCTTGTCGAAATGGATGCCTGCCATACGTTGTGCAGTCGCCGAATGGACCTCGCTTGTCCTTCTTGTCGTAAAGCCAACCACGCAAGCCATGGGCCAAGCTGGGTTTTTGGTGCTGGTTGGTAGGTGGACTCTGCACCAGTAGCGAGGTTTTTGTTGAATTCTCGCTGTCAGCTGGCATGTTATCACCTCCTGGCGACCCCTTCGTGACTAACATTGAGAGAGAGATCATCATTCTTTTATCTGTGCTTGTGGCATGGGGGTTAGTACGCGGCCTTCTAAGAATCCACACTCCTCCATGCGCTACCTTATATACAGATGGGCAAGCTTAGGAATCAAGCTCTCCAGTCTAGCACGCACATATACGGACCATGCCGCCTCCATTTCTGAAGTCTTATCGGGGAAATACATCGAAGCTGTGGTGGGTGTTACATGATTCCTTATTATTTTGCTTTTTAACATATCCGAGTCGTGCTGCAGCCTTCCGTCGTTAATGCCTTTTTTCTTTTCTTTGGATCCGCCTTTTTCTTGTACATCAAGGCCCAGCAAGGCCCTGGTCCGTTTGCATCCGCGACTATTCTAGCTTGCATCTGTCTAGGCAGGTCTTTCCCCTCTAGAGGGACGTCAATAGGCTTACTCTCCTATAGACATCACTTTAACGACGTCTGCTCTATTTCCTTACGCATACTACAGGGTCAGCTCCAGTAGATTCGACTAGGTGTCCTGCGTCTGATGAATTATGACAGCCGGGACAAGCGGTCGTAATACCTGTGGCGTTCCACTCGGCCCTGGCAATAGTATCATCCGTGTTAATCTTCCCTACCTCCATTGCCGCGCAATATACCACCAGACTCCGAGCGGTCATAGGTCCACTCAACGCCGGCTTCCGCCAACATCTCTCCCTCCTTGAAATACCCACCACCTCTCAAGATTTTTCGCCGAAGATTGTAAGGGCTTCGGCGTCGAAAGCTGAAAGCGCTCTTGCGCCACTGGCCGCCTCGGCTCGTGTCTTGGGACGCGATGTTTCTTGGGGTCGTTTTTCCGGGAAGGACCTCGATGGCATGCAAGAGAAGGTTCAACGTTTGGTCATGCGTGCGCACGGAATGAACGTGTATTTCTCCCTCACAGACCCCACTCGCGAACGATTCCCCGTCACTCCTGTACCGTCTCACCACGGCAGCCCCGCAATGGGAACACCCAATGTGTCCCGGCCATCGTCACCAACCCGTACGGAAGAGTCGCCGGGCGCTTCTCCCGCTTTGCCTCGTTCTACTGTTGGCTGTTCCCAAGTTGAGGTTGAGCAACGTAGAGGACGCCCCGCATCGCAACGACACCCCCGTTTTGATATCGATCATCCCTCTCACTCTGTCAAAACTCATATACATGGTACACTGTTCCGTAAGCACCACCGGCACTCATATATATCTTTGCTCTCGGGGGTCCATCACCACGATCATCCCCATGAACACGTCGTTGGTGTGTTCGAGTCCCAGCGGTATCTAGATCTCGAGTCGCACCACTTTGCGCACCCTCTGGCGGCGTACCATACCGAGCGGTCGACTACACTTCTCCGCCAAAGCTGCGGACCACTACTCCGGGCATGTATGTTAGGTCTTGGGGAGCTTGACCAATGGCTTGGTACTTCGCGACACAAACGCTGGATGTTCTGGTGGGGTGGTAAAGAGTGCCTTATTATACAACAAGAGCGGCTCGATACGCTACACCGGGTGTGCGACGAACTCACGAGGACAGTGGAGGCATTTCGAACATCACTCAGGTTCGTCATTTCTGATCCATAACCCTCGCTTACGACTATTACAGGCATATGGTTCTGGAACCGTACCGTGAGGCATTTAACGACAAGCACGAGGGGTGTATGACGGGAGGAGATATTCCACCCCATCGCGTTCTCTTTCATGCTTACACCTACCAGTACCATCTTATGGAGTTTTCCATCATTCTTATAGGCACTGTAAGCGTCGCCCTTCCCCCCTTTGTTCGCACTGAGAGTCCTGTCAGCTCGAATATATCACACACCTAGAAAAGGGACGGTTGACCACTCAATTTTGGCTTCCCTCGGTATCCTTTCACGACTTTTTCCGTTGGAGCATATGGGATCACAATGTCAATCTTGAGCACGAGGATGACGAAAATCCAAGTTAGTCCTTCGTATCATGCATTTTGTTCAGTTGCTGATTCACGACAGATGTTGTACAAGGAAAGGGGGGAGTCGGTGTTGACCTCGGCGCGGCTCAACGACGCGACCCGGACGCCTTCCCCCCGGGGAATTCATTTGAAGCGATTATGAAAATCCTGTATCACGCGTTTCGGGGTATATCCCATGGAAACCAGCTCTTCGCTATCAAAGCTGGTATTCTTACCAGTCAGCACCTTTGGTTGGAAGTTCGATGACTTCTATTAATGTGCTTTTTGTCCAGCGCTTCTCAGCATCCCTTCATTCCTTAGATCGTCTGCTTCTCTTGCCTATGGTACGTTCTCGGAAACTACTGGGTAGTTTCCCTTGGGGGTTGCTGATCGTATAGTTCGCCAGGCGAGCGGTTTAGCTGGGCTATGTACGCACATTATTACTTGGTCTTCCGCATCGTTCTTGACAGCTTGACATCTTCAATCTCGCCCGTAGCTTCATGGGTCAGCTCACACTTGCGCGGTTCCGTGGCGATACTACATTCGGTCTCGTGGCACGGATCATCAGTACGTTTGCAGGAGGTTTGACTGGCGCAGCCATCTGGCACATTTCTACGGGCGCGGGCACGGGCAATCCGTACGGCCTTGTTGTAACCTGCGCCATTGCTTTTCCATTTTTCTTCTATGGGAGGCTGTACTGGCCAGGTCCACCAGTCCCGAATATGATATTCTTTACCACCGTAGCATTGGTAGGTGTCTATCCCCGGAAGTTGACAATTGCTCTGACCCTCGCTCCCGTCCCAGGTGATCGGCTACTCGTGGCAAAATACTCATTATCACATTGGCGAGTTTTTGTACTACGGGATAAACCTCGCTTGGGTACGTGGCTCTGAATGTGACGTCTTCCTCCTTGACTATATCTGCCATCGTTATAGAGGCGGTTTGTGCTCGTGTGTGTGGGCGTATCCGCTGCGTTGTGAGTTTCACTGTTGCCATCCCGCGCACTCATCGCTACTCATCTGTCCGCAGCATTTTCTCCTTCCTCCCCCCTTCTACCACACTTCGTGGATACCAGCGGCAGAGCCTTGCCACCACTGCTTCAGAAATTGGCTCAGTGTACTGCTCAATCGTGTCATATGCTACATCTTCCCACCTGGAAGATTCCCAGAATGTCATCCAGAACTTGATCGCAATCCGCCTGAAACTCAAACGCTCTATTGTTTTACGTGCCAATATTATCTATGAGGTAAGCCGTGACTTACACGGGGTAATCCCGCTGTCTGATGAGGGTTGCCACACAGTTTTCATTGCGTGGACGATGGCCAGCTCAAAGATACCAGAAGATCCTGGAAATCCAACTGTACATCCAACTAACTCTCTATCCGAAAGGAGATCTTTCGCTCACGGGTTATTTCTAGCGAAATTGCCTACCTTCTTTCGCATCTGATGTCGGTGCTGCAACACCTCGAACCCGCGTGGACCCGAGCATTCCTACGCCGTACCCGGTTTTTGGACCCCGACTTTCAAGGGGATGTCCTGGCCGTGATCAGTAAATGATCAACTCATTTGATATAAGCACATCACTGACATACGCTGTTTCTGTCTAGGTATGATATCAACCGCTCTCCGCACCGGTACTCCGCTTCCTCAGATCACACCATGCCCATTGCTTGATCGCTTTATACTCTATCACCACGGGCTGAATGTAATGCGCCATGAAGACGATGATGACTATGGCCTTCCCCGGACTATGTCGATGGACGTCCTCGAAAACGAGCAATACATGTTAGTTCCGTGGTGGCCATCCTGCTCAGGCCTTCGTTGATATCCTTTCAGGTGTTTCTGTGTCGGGGTATCAACATCTTTTGGTATCGTGACCCGTTTTGATCGCTTAATGCATGCGACGAAGGAGCTTGTCGGTGAGCAATACCACATTTACGGTGTGGGGTACATATCAAAGGGAGGGGGTGAGGTGGTTTCGGGCGCGGAATTGGTGCGGCCCATACACGATGCGTAATATTCGATATGGTTTGAAGTTTGAACCTTATAGCTACTGTTGTCAGGATATTATTCCAATCGTGACAATCAGATTGGTTTACCGTAGTTAGTAATGTAGAGCTGATATTAATCGTTATAAGAATGTGTTGGGTGGACCTAAAGACGACGCCGATTCTGGCAAGCCCCACTGTTGCCGATTGATTAGCTACATGCCTCCGCCCCGCAGGTGATCGAGGCATTTTCGTCACCGTGACCGATCATAATGGCCGCGCCTCGCTTGGAGTTGCCACATTTCATCCTCATTCCTTCTCTTCGTGCCACCGACTCGGAGGCAACTCCTATACGAGAGGAAACACTCAGTGAGGCTTGGACGCGCTATCACTACTCTGCCATCAAAATTACAAACCCACTTCACGGTGCTCGAGGGCACGTTGTCTAGCCTTCCGGCTGACCGGTTGCGGTGTGACTGCGTAGTATCACTGGCGAATTCATTTGGCATCATGGGATGATGGGAGGCGGGTAGGCCATCTCTTCGACCCCTCTATTCTCCCCCAGTCATCAAAAAATAATGGGTATCGGGAAGGTATGACCTTTTGCTCTCCCTCCCTCGCTTTCAAAGGTGCCCAGACGCTCTCTCGCCATGTGCAACGGGCTCTCCGCGCTCGCTGGCACGGCTACCTCCCCCCAGGGTCGTGCCTCATTACTACCTCACTCCCCACCCAGTGACGTAGTAGAGGGTGACGATGGGAATCAGTTCGGCGCGTCCAGCATCGCAGTCCTGCCAACGATGCGTTATCTTGTGGATGTTCGATGGCATCAAGACCTCGTGTACAACGCTATGTGGAGTTTACTTGTCGAGGTTAGGCGATGGAATGCCAAACTTTTGGCTCGTGGACCAAGGGATATACAAGGCAAGACCACCGAGCGGGTATTGAAGACTGGGCTGGGAACAGGTTACGGGAATGTGAGCGCAGCGCATTGCACGCAGGAGATGGTACTAGCAATCAGACATTTTGCACAAGGTGTACCGCGGAGGAAGCAAACTGGGAAGACGTCCATAGCTTGCTTGATCCAAGAAGTCAATGTTACACTGGAATTGTGAATCAAGTCGTGCTCATAAATAGGGGTATCCATACATCCCCTTTACATACATCTAGGTGTCGCGACTATACCCGTTGCTAGCTTGACCAGTCGCAAGACTCGCAATCCACTGAACATCAACTCCCCATTGCCTCAAGGACATGGCCTCCTCCCCAATGATCGGGCGACAACCTTCTATGGATATCTGCTCAACCTTTGAGAGTCGCCTATCGCCGTTCGTTCCCATAGGCTGCCAGGTTAATTGCCCTTCAGTGGCAGTGGGTATTTGCGTACCCCTGGGTAATGGTTTGATCGGGCGCTTCCCTCCGATGTAATCACGTGAGCAGAACTCTTCGGATGCAAAGCCGTTCCGCAACTTGACAATCCGCGCGAGGGTGGCAAACCTCACGCCGTCGCAGTACCAGAGCTGGATGTGGCGCAGACTAGGGCACACACGCACCCCGACAGAACCCGCCGCAGAAAGGGGATCGAGCAAGGAATTGGCGCTGAAAATGAAGTTACAGTCGAGTCGCTGAAGGCGCGGCATATATCCGAGCAATAGAGAGGCATGTTCAGAAGGGACTGAAAAACCAGAGAGCAAGAGGTGTGTCAAGTGTGGCATGCGCGGATCGCGGAATATGCTTTCTAATCGTGGAAAATTGGGCAACTCGTCATCAACCAAGTGGGGACTCATCCGATGCAGGGACCAGCTCCTGTTGGATAACGATAACGTCTCGAGGGCTGGAAAGTGGAGCCGGAGGAAGGCGCTGCGTAGGGCGTCCCCGGACGAGCAGTCCGCACGAAGTACTTTGAGGTTTGATAACTCGAGGACTGGCTGGACGGCTGCACTGTCCCTGATGTGAACGAAGGTAGGATGTAGCCAGGCAGCTAGTTTCTTGCACTTGCTGGGACTTGCGAATGCAATGTCAAGGACTTCCAGCCGTGGGCTAGGGAAATGCATAAGGAGGAGGAGTAATGTTTCGGGGTGAGCATCAGTCCACTCCAGCTCGCGAAGATGCTCGAGCAGAACGGGCGGAAGAGCCCTGGATCTATCAGCGCGCCACGCCTCGTCGTCCCAGCAGCGCAGAGCTTGGGGACTTGTGTCAAGCGGGAGGGAGAATACGGGCCCAGCGCGCAGGAGAGCGAGACGCTCGATGTGGGGCGCGCAGGCTAGTAGCCGCGCGAAATACGGAAGGCGCAGGAATTCGAGGCGTCCTGATAGTGGCGTTTCGAGCGTGAGTGAGATATCACGTAGCGCAGGCAACTGGCCAAGCGCTATCCCTGCGAGTGGGATGTCGCGCAAGGTCAGGGCTCGCAAGCTTGGGAAGCGGTACGTGCGCCAAGGGTTGCAATACGCGCGCTCAGGGTCATTGAACCGCAAGCGGTCGTACAATTCCCCAGGAGTAGAAGATTTAAGTGCAAGTTCGAGTGACTCGAGGGACGCAAAACTCGGCGGGTGGTTGTGGAGATGGGTAAGGACATCAACGATAATATCGTGGGTGCCGTGTATATAAAGAGAATGGAGCCGAGGAAATGTCTGGAGGACATATGACTCGCCAGGTCGCCGATGTTCTCGCTCGTGAAGGGCCGTTATGCTGCTCGGCGTAGGTGGGAAGGCTTTGTTGACCTTGCTTAGCGGTGATGCGTGAAATACCTCAGTAGGAATACTCTTTGATCGGTCGAGAAAAGTCTGAGTGGCAGGGCTTACGGAGCACCGAAATGATAACTCTGAAGTTGTGAGAACCACGCGTCGCCAAAGAGCGGGAGTAGAGAGTGCTATATCTCGCCATCTCCGGCAAACATGCGAGATATTGAGCGGGGTAGTGTCCAATGGAGACTGAATGGGATCAAGGATGTCGTGTGCGGCCAGTACAAAAATATGAATGAGAAGTTCTGGCGGGAGCCAGCGAAATGGGATGTGATCCTTCTCGACTCGGAGTTGGATGGGTTCGACCTCTAGGGCGTGCTTTTCGAGGGTGGCAGCATTGAGGAGAGCCCGGAGCGTTGACTCCCGGCGCTGCAGAGTGTCGATCTGCCCAACAAGTACAGCGGCGTTTTGGTCGATGTCCTTTGCACTTAGGTAGGGCATTGGATTGGTTTGGACGGCAGGACTTCGACGATGACTCGGAGCAAAGTCCAAATGTGGGCGATTATATGGGCGGTGGGTGTGGGCTCCGACACAAAAGACACCCACCCCTTTCAAATAATGCATCCATACTACACGTTTTAACGGGATCACCCGTCGCGTCGTGGCTACTCTGACCATCAGAGGAACAGCAGCAACAGACCTCCGGTCCTCCACTGTACCACAACAGGGGCATCTTCATGGTGCGTGCGCGTATAATAGAGTAATAAGAGTAGGTTTCTGTTCAAGGCGGGTGGGCTCAAACACCGATCCCGGACTCAAGGACTTAATCCAATATAGTCGAGGCGGCCAGAAAACAGCAGGTGAATGCGTGAGCTCACACACTACGGTAAAGTTGATGAACTGTGTTCTGCCCCTGAGCCATGCCACGGGCAGAGATAACGAACGAAGCTACAATCACTTCGGATCATCGATCAGCCCTCGATCAACGTTAACGTTCGACACTATTGAGGGCCACGTGTCACATTGAGCACCGAACATGGTGGGGCGCGAAAATTGCTGGGCCACGTTTCAGGGCGTCGCCACATCGCCTATACCTGCCGTCTTCTAGCACTCGGAAGCGTCGATGCGAGTTTATGAATGCGATGGGACAGGGGCCTGCTGAGAGTAGAGTCAAAAGAACCCTGGATATGGCGTAATTCACCTGCTCGGAGATGAGTCAGAGTAAGGCAAAACGAGGACAATTGCCACCGTTGCAGATGGAGAACCCAGATGTATTTAAAGACTTGCCGCGTGTTGTTACTGAGGAACTCGAATTTGCGCTTCGAGGCTTCGTTTATGAAATAAGAACCCAGCTTGGCCAGGCGAAAAGGGGGACCATCGTGCCAGTGCCACTGTAAAGTCTCATCTATACGGGACGGGGTGGAAATGTGTATTAATGATAAAAAAACCACAACCACGCACATAATGTTGTCGGTCGATGTATCAAGTCTTGCGTCTTCCGACTGCAAGTCCCTCTGTAACTTAACGGAAGTTCCTGAAGAGCCCACCTAGCGAGGCAGAAGATCCGTAGAGTACGGGGAACAGCGTCGTGTTGCCCGGAAATCCTGTAAGATGCACGGAGTGAAATCGTTGCTGACATGATGCTTGGAGGCCTCACTGTTAGTGACCTGACTTGTCCACCCCAAACTCTCACTTTCTGTGGACAGAACTTCCCTAGACCGTGCTTTGACTTTTGTCCTAACACTCTGCTGACGATGCCTCAGGGCCGGTGAAAACCCGATTGGAAGATATAGCGGACAAAGAAAAAGGGTTGAGAAACGTATTTGGAAGAAGTCTACCAAGTTGTCGAATACCGTGACATCGACAGATGCAGTGTGCGTCTAGTAACAGTCTAGTAACCTACAGGTTCCACAATATCTGTGCCCAACCGTGCATGGACGATGCTCAAATAAGTATCTATCACAATCAAAGGAGTCAATGTGGCATTTTCGAAGGATATGGAGGACGCACTCCAACCAAGGCTGACAACGCTAACGAAAACGAAGCGAAATTGCGGGGGTATTAGGGCAAAGTTGATTAACTGGGTGGGGATATACACCGCCCTATGCATGCGGCAGTGTTGGTCAAGAAAGGGAGAGGGCAGACAAAAAGTAAACATTCATACCAGCCTCGCATTAGCGTCGGTGCGTACATCTATGATGAAGTCAATACAAAGTCAGATACTTGAAGCAGAAAGAAGACGCACTATGTTGAGACTATCGATAACGCCGGATACACCCTTGCCTTCCATAAGGGGCATTGATGTGAAAAACCAACCTACAACAACTACCAGGCAGATTAAGCTCCAAAGTCATGAACGTGAGGCATGAAGAACGAACGTGGTGCCATGAGCGTCTGGTCCAACCAAGTCTGTAGGTACAGGTACAGCAACAGCGTCAATAACTGGGGCTTATGCAGGTAGAGACACGCACGCGATAGATCACAGCCTTAGTAGGGGTTGCAAAGCGGAGCCGGCTGAGAAATGTGATCCATTTTGAGACTGGAGGCCCGAGTAGGCAGCCTTGTAAACAGCAACGATCCATTGTAATTAGACGTGGCGTAGACATGGGGGATACATGCGCCAAGGGTCACCTCCATAGAGTGTAAGACGTGCCGTTCGTAAAAACTGGTTTGAATGTCGGTGAAGGAGAATGAAAATGGACGAAGTTTGATGACTCACATCATGTTTTCCCCACTTTTGTTCAATAACCTGCTGAGCGACGATATCGCCAGAGGCAAAAAGGATAGCTGAGGTTGTGCATTGGGTGACCAATGGCCTCTTGAGAAGTAGCTTACTAGACATTATAAATATGCTAGCCTAGGGGCATTGGTAGAAAGACTGACTTAAAAGAGCGAAATAAGGACGCCATACATAACGCGTACGTGAGGACAGATACTATATATGCAGCATGGCTCGGATCCGGCCGCCTTACTTCACACTCCGACAACTGTAGACCTACGTTTATCACGTTGCTTTTCCTTCCTCTCTTCCTGAACCCATCGGCTCTATGAGTGGAGGATTTCAGCGATCATTCAGAGTCGTTTTCTATAATTTTCGCACCCGCGAGAACAACTGAAGCAGGTCGTCGAGGAGCGATCATCTCCGGGGTGATTTCATTCAAACGTCGTACGTTCGGAAATAGAGAAGAAAAAGGAAAGGAAGGCAAGAATTTCTTCAAAGTTGCATCGTAATGTCGTATGTCATAAAGGCGACATATATCGGGTACTGTAAACTACCAAAAGGCTCCTCATCACACGAGCATGCCGCTATATGTAGCAGACGAAAAAGAAAAGGTCAAGGGCCA
>Ga0210393_10001793_pt1 | contig 17835 bp, 16 predicted proteins | sample IncBWC27OmetaG_FD_160068 | JGI IMG/M metagenome (GOLD analysis project Ga0210393, IMG submission 160068) | Forest soil microbial communities from Barre Woods Harvard Forest LTER site, Petersham, Massachusetts, United States - Inc-BW-C-27-O ... | reverse complement strand
CTCGAACGCCAGCGTCGGGTCATCGCGCAGCTTCGACGCGACCGCCCTGAGGTGCTCGCGTCGGACGTAGAAGGTGAGGTCCCCGTTGGCGACGATGACCTGCTCGACCGCTGCACCGAACGACGAGCCATCGGCTGTCAGCGCCGAATCGAGATTGTCAGCGATCTCATCGAAATAGGAGCCGTACGGACGCGGGCTCGGCAGCCGGGGCGCCCGGCGCACCTGGAGGCCGCCGTAGCCGGAGGTGTCGCCGGTCGTCAAAGTGCCGAACATGCCGGTCCTCGCGACCTGCTCGGCAAGCCGGTCGCGGCCCGCCACCGCCGCCGGGTCGGGCACGGCAGTACTGCCCTGGGATGGGCTGCCGTGGGATGGGCTGCCCTGCGCACCCGCGGCTTTGTCGTCGCTCTCGGTCACTGTGCGTCACCTGGGTCTTGCTCCTGCGCAGGCTGCTCGAGCAGGCCCAGCTGTGTCCGCCCGCCCGGCAGCACCGAACTGCCGGCCGCGAGCGGCAGCCGACGGAGCCTGGCGTCCTCGAGCTCGGTCACCTGCCGCTCCCTGTTCACGCCGAGCTTCATGTTCTGGATCTTGTCGTGGAGCTTCACGATGGCGTCCAGCAGCATCTCCGGCCGCGGCGGGCAGCCTGGCAGGTAGATGTCGACCGGAACGATGTGGTCGACGCCCTGGACGATGGCGTAGTTGTTGAACATGCCGCCGCTGGAGGCGCAGACGCCCATCGAGATGACCCACTTGGGCTCGGACATCTGGTCGTAGATCTGCCGCAGCACGGGCGCCATCTTCTGGCTGACCCGGCCCGCCACGATCATGAGGTCCGCCTGCCGGGGCGTGTTCGACGCTCGCTCCATGCCGAACCTGGCCAGGTCGTGCCGGGGGCCGCCGGTCGCCATCAGCTCGATGGCGCAGCAGGCGAGCCCGAACGTGGCCGGCCAGACCGAGCTCTTGCGCGCATACCCGGCGAGCTTCTCGACCGACGTGAGCATGATGCCGCTCGGCAGCTTTTCTTCAATTCCCATGACTCAGTCCCATTCCAGGCCGCCGCGGCGCCAGACGTAGACGTACGCGATCAGCACCGTCACGATGAACGTGAACATCTCGACCAGGCCGAAGACCCCGAGCTTGTCGAAGTAGACCGCCCACGGGTAAAGGAAGATGATCTCGACGTCGAAGACGATGAAGAGCATCGCCGTCAGGTAGTACTTGACCGGGAACCGGATGCCCAGCGGCTGCCTGGTCGGCTCGATGCCGCACTCATAGGCTTCCAGCTTGGCCCTGTTCCACCGCTTCGGGCCGGACACCGAGCCCGCGACAAGCGAGAACACCGCGAACACAGCCGCCAGCGCGGCGAGCAACAGAATCGGCACATAGAGGCTCATTGCCCTGTCACCCCCTTATCTCCCGTGTCAGCACTGTCTGGATACGTACTGTCTGGATAGGCATTGGCCGCTAGGCCGCCGGCGTTATCTTAGACACCGCATTGATCAGCCGGTCCACGGCGTCACCACCACGGGTCTCAGTCAGGTTTCCGAGCAGCTTCATGGTGAAGCGCATGATGTACGGACGCTTCACCCCGTGCCGAGTGGCGAACTGCATGAACGACGGCTTGCCAATGAGCTCGACGAAGATGCGGGCGAGCGTGTAATAGCCGCCGTAGGCCTCTTTGAGCTGCCGGGGATAGGTCTGCAGGACGCGTTCGCGGCCAGCCGCCGTGGGGCGCGCCAGCGCCTGCGTAATGACGCGGGCCGCAAGCTCGCCGGACTCCATGGCGTAGGCGATGCCCTCGCCGTTGAAGGGGTTCACCATCCCGCCGGCGTCGCCGACCAGCAGCAGGCCCCTGGTGTAGTGCGGAGTGCGGTTAAAGCCCATGGGCAACGCGGCACCGCGGATCGGCTGGGTCCGGTTCTCTTCGGTGAAGCCCCATTCGGACGGCATCGCGCCCAGCCACTTGCGCAGCAGGTCGCGGTAGTCGATCTCGCCGAAGCCGGTCGAGGTATTGAGCAGCCCGAGCCCGACGTTCGACGTGCCGTCACCCATCCCGAAGATCCAGCCGTAGCCCGGCAGCAGCGAACTGCCGTCCCAGAGGTCGAGCCAGGCTTCGAGATAGTCGTCGTCGTGGCGGGGCGAGGTGTAATAGGTGCGCACCGCCACCCCGAGCGGCCTGTCGTCGCGCTTGTGCAGGCCCATGGCGACCGATAGCCGGGAGGAGTTGCCGTCGGCGGCTACCACCAGCCGGCCCCGGAACTGCTGGCCATCCTTGCTGGTGACCCCGGCGATTCGGCCGGTCCGGTCGTCGAGCAGCGGACCGGTCACGTTGACGCCCTCGAGCAACCTGGCGCCGGCCTTCTGCGCGTGCCGGGCCAGGATCTGGTCGAAGTCGGTCCTGGTGCGCACTAGTCCGTAGCCCGGGTAGCTCGACAGGTCGGGCCAGTCGAGCTCGATGCGGCCGCCGCCGCCGATGATGCGAAGGCCCTTGTTGCGCAGCCAGCCATCGGACGCCGCGATCGGGACCCCCATGCCGGTCAGCGCCTTGACCGCACGCGGGGTCAGGCCGTCGCCGCAGACCTTCTCACGGGGGAAGGTCGACTTCTCGAGGACCAGGACGTCCAGGCCGGTGGTGGCCAGGTAATAGGCCAGGGCCGAGCCGGCCGGCCCGGCACCGACGATGACGACGTCGGCGCTGTCGTCGGCCCTGGCGGCTCCTCGGGCGCGGCTGGTCGCAGATGCGCGTGCACGCACAGCACTGACCGGCTCATGGTGAGGGGCCAAGTCTCCAGTGCCGGCGGGGGGTGCTTGCTCGGTCACGGACCCGTCCTGATCTGTCTTGTGAACCTCTTCACAAGAGCTTCCGTTGTCGCAGTCTAGTCCCGGTGGCTCGCACCCGTTCCGCCGCCCCGCGGCAGGCAGACAGCGCAGGCAGAGCCAGCCCGTTCCGTTTCTATAGTGGCACCGTCAACCCTGGCCCGCGGCGCCGCGCCTCGTGCATTGCCACGACGCCGAGCGTCAGGTTTCGCCAGCTCACACCAGACCAGCCGGCCGCGGCGATCATGCCAGCCAGCTGCTGCTGGGGCGGCCAGGCCCGGATGGACTCGGCTAGGTAGTCGTATGCCTCGGCATTGCCCGACAGCCGCCTGGCCACAACCGGGAGCGCCCTGGTCAGGTACTGCTCGTAGAGCGTGTTGAGCCGCGGCGACGGCAGGTGGCTGAACTCGCAGATGACGAGCCGGCCCCCCGGCCTGGTGACGCGCAGCAGCTCGGTCAGCGCCTGCCCGGTGTCGGCGACGTTGCGCAGGCCGAAAGAGATCGTGACCACGTCGAACACGCCGTCCCGGAATGGCAGGTCCAGCGCATCGCCTGCCACGAAGCTCAGGCCGGCCGCTGGCCGGCGGGCGCCTACAGACAGCATCCCGAACGAGAAGTCGCAGGCAACGCACCGGCCGCCGGCCCGGACGAACGCACGCGCTGATGTACCAGTGCCGGCCGCCAGGTCCAGCACCATCTGCCCAGGCCCGCCACCGACTGCCCTGGCCACGACCTTGCGCCACCGCCGGTCCATGCCGAGCGACAGCGCGTCGTTCAGCAGGTCATAGCGGTCGGCGACCTTGTCGAACATCGCCGAGACCTCGGCGGGCTTCTTGTCGAGCTGGGCGCGGGCCATACAGCAACCTTGGCATATGCCCTCGTCCGCCGGACCTTCGCCGGCCAGGACCCACACACCTCGGGCGTCTGGCCGTCGGCAGCAAGCTAACCGACCGCGTCTCGGATAGCGCGCACTACCCGCACCTGCTGTTCCTCGGTGATCTGAGGGTACAGCGGCAGCGATAGCAGCTGCTTCGCCGCTGCCTCGGCGACAGGGAAGTCACCCGGACCATAGCCTAGGTAGCGGAACGCCGGTTGCAGATGAATGGGCACTGGGTAGTGGATCCCCGCCTGTATGCCGCCGTCCTGGAGGCGACGGAGCACCTCATCCCTGTGCGGCACCCGCACCGCATAGAGGTGCCACACATGCTCATTGCCGGGCGCTGTCCCTGGGAGGATGATGCCTGGCACGTCTTCGAGAAGCTCGGTGTACCGGCTCGCTGCTAGCCGCCTGGCGCAGTTATTGGCCGCCAGCCTGCGGAGTTTGGCGCGCAGCACAACTGCCTGAAATGCGTCCAGCCGGGAGTTGAATCCGATGGTCACGTGCTCGTACCGGCGCTCCGACCCGTGGTCGCCTAGGAGTCGCACGCGACGCGCGAGCTCGCCCGACTCGGTCAGCACGGCACCTGCATCGCCATATGCGCCAAGATTCTTGCCCGGATAGAAGCTCACGCCTGCCAGTAGCCCGATCGAGGCCGGCGGCTTCCCATCCTGGGTCGCACCATGCGCCTGGGCCGCGTCCTCAACTACGAGTGCCCCGCGCTGGGCTGCCACGCTGGCGATGGCGTCCATCGGGGCCAGCTGCCCGAACAGATGCACCGGGAGCACGACCTTCGTCTCCTCGCTCATAGCCGCCTCCAGGGAGCGCGGGTCGAGCAGAAGGTAGTCGGGATCCACATCCGCGAAGGCCGGCCGCCCGCCGGCCCGAACTACGGCCTCGGCAGTGGCCACGAACGTATTGGCTGGCAGTACTACCTCGGCTCCGGCAGGAACCTCGGTTGCGCGCAAGGCCAGTTCGACGGCGTCAGTGCCGTTGGCCACGCCGACGCAATGGGCCACCCGGGTAAAGGCGGCGTATTCCCGCTCGAAAGCATCCGCCTCCTCACCCTTAATGAAGGCGGCGCTGGCCATGACGCTCTGAAGTCCGGTGCTGATTTCTGCCGCTACCTCGGCATGCGCTGCGCGCAGGTCAACGAGCGGTATCGCGGTCATGCTGTCGGTACTACTACTCACCCTCGGGCCTCTATCGATAGACGCGGTCAGCTCGCTCGAGTTGTAGCGGGCTAGCGATGGTACTGCACAACCACGCAGGCCGCGCGGCTTAGGCGCTGGCCCGCAGAACCTCATGTGACCCGTAGCATCAGCAAGTATGCTGCTTTGCCGGTGCCCGAGGACTGTACGAGGCGAGGGGACGCACCGCTAGGCAGCCATCGCGTACCAGAGGAGAACTGCGTAAATGCCCTCAGCCATCCCATCGGCCGGCCCCCCCGAGGGGGCGGTTCTCATACAAGATTCGGCTGATGTTGATGAGCGGGCAGTACTTGGCGCGGGAACCTCCGTCTGGCACATCGCGCAGATCCGCGAGGACGCGAGACTCGGGCGCGGTTGCATTGTGGGCCGAGGGGCCTACGTTGGTCCTGGCGTGGTCATTGGAGACAACGTCAAGCTGCAAAATTACGCGCTGGTGTACGAGCCTGCCAGGCTGGGCGACGGGGTGTTTATTGGACCGGCCGCTGTACTGACGAACGATATGTACCCGCGATCAGTCGGCGAGACCGGCGATCTGAAGCGGCCTGGGGACTGGGATGCCCGTGGCGTTGTTGTACTCGAGGGAGCATCGATCGGTGCTCGCGTAGTAGTCGTTGCCGGAATCCAGATTGGCCGGTGGGCCCTTGTGGCGGCCGGAGCCGTAGTCACGCGGGACGTGCCCGACTTTGCGCTCGTTGCGGGTGTTCCGGCCCGACGAATCGGGTGGGTGGGGCAAGCGGGGGTCACGTTGGTCCCGGACGGAGATTCGCACTGGCGCTGCCCACAGACGGGCCAACTGTTCAGCGAGTCAGGCGGTCTGCTGGCGATGACTGAAGTCCCGGCCGGCCGGCCCATCGGGCAGTAATCCCACTGGTCAGGCAACCTGATCGCCCGCTCGCGCGTCTGCTTACCAGGGGCTACCCTTCCGGGCGAATTCTGCCGCAAGGGGTCGTTCGCGCCAAGTAAGGTGTCTCTCGTCTGTCGCGAGGAAGAGGTTTGCGTTGGTGTGCCACACCCAGAGGCTAGTTCCACCGATCGGTATCGCGGTGGTGGGAGCTGGTTACTGGGGGCCGAACCTTGTGCGCAATTTTGCCGGCTGTCCGAGCTATCGGCTTGCCTGGGTTTGTGATCTGGACAAGGCTCGCGCAGCCGACGTTCTTGGCCCTTATTCAACTGTCGGTGTAACTGATGACCTTGGTGCCGTGCTCGCCGACGAACGGGTGGACGCGATAGCCATAGCGACTCCCGCTAGCTCACATTGCGAGATCGCCGTTGCGGCAATGCGGGCTGGCAAACATGTCCTCGTCGAAAAGCCGCTTGCGGCCACGTACGAGGACGGCCTCCGGCTGGTCGAGGAGGCAGAGCGCGCCGGAGTGGTGCTCATGTGCGACCACACGTTCTGCTATACGCCCGCTGTCGTGAAGATCCGAGAGCTCGTACACGCCGGTGACCTCGGCGAACTTCACTTTTTTGACTCGGTCCGGATCAATCTAGGGCTGGTACAGCCAGACATCGACGTGCTGTGGGACCTGGCACCGCATGACATCTCAATCCTGGAGTCGATCCTGCCGCCGGGCGTAGAGGCTCTCGCCGTCGCGGCGCAGGCGGCCGACCCGATCGGCACTGGCCGCTCCTGTGTCGCCTTTGTGACCATTCAGCTGACCGGTGGCGCCATCGCCCACTTCCACCTGAACTGGCTGTCACCGACGAAGGTCCGCACCACCATGATTGGCGGGTCAAAGCGCGCGCTGCTTTGGGACGATCTCAATCCCTTGCAGCGGGTGACTGTCTTTGACCGGGGTGTTGACCTCTTGCCCGCTCAGGAGGCCGATGCGGCAGACCGTCAGCAAGCCTTTGTGTCCTACCGCACCGGCGACCTAGTATCTCCGGCCCTTGCTGAGCGTGAGGCGCTCAGGGGCGTCGTCGAGGAGTTTGCCGACAGCATCTGCACAGGCCGACCGCCCCTCACCGACGGCCTCTCGGGCCTGCGGGTGTTGGACATCCTCGAGGCCGCGACGCGTAGCATCGAGCTCCAGGGGGCGCCTGTACCGTTGCGCGGGATCCGACGCGCTCTGGCCGCCGCTCCAGCCCGTCAGGAAATCGGGATATGAGCCGGGTCGATGTTGTCATTCCCTGTTACAACTATGGCCGGTTCCTTACCGATTGCGTGGCTAGTGCTATCGACGACCAGCCCGAGTCGGATGTGCACGTTCTCATTATTGATGACGCGTCGCAAGACGATAGTGCCGACATCGCGCGAAAGCTGGCAGCCAGCAGCGACCGTGTCGAGGTAGTGGTTCATCCCGTCAACCGGGGCGCCATTCCGACCTATAATGAGGGGCTGCTGGATTGGGCGGAAGGCAACTACTGTGTCCTGTTGTCCGCCGATGACAAGCTCACTCCCGGTGCGCTTCGCCGGGCCACCGAATTCCTTGACGGGCATCCAAACGTTGGCTTCGTCTACGGAAACGCAGTGTGGTTCCGTAGCGACGAGGCGCCACCTGCGCAGTTGACCTGCCGGCTGGAGCGAGTCTTCGCAGGCCGCCGGTGGCTCGAGCGGCGCTTCAGGGAGCCGGTAAACCGCGTAGCCTCGCCGGCAGTGGTCGTCCGGACTTCACTCCAGCATCAGGTCGGCGGCTACGACCCACGTTTGTACCACACCAGTGATGCCGAGATGTGGATGCGGCTGGCCGCGCACGCGGACGTTGGATATCTAGGCGTAGATCAAGCCTACTACCGCAGGCATGACGCGAACATGTCGCTAGGGCTTGACGACTTCGTTGTGCGATTCACGCAGCTGCGAGCTGCCTATGAGGCAGTACTGAAGCACTGCGAGCCGTTTTTGCCTGACGCAGCCAACCTGTCACGCGTCGTACATCGACGCCTCGCTCACGAAGCCTTGTGGGTAGCTGTGCGGGCTTACGACCGTCGTCGGACTGACTGGGTCCCGGTTGACGAACTGGTGGCATTCGCGTTCGACTGCTGGCCCGACACTGCGAGCCTAGGTATCTACCGCGGCCTGCAGTTCCGTCGCTCGATCGGACCACGGGTCACACCGTACTTGCAGCCGCTGGTCTGGTCAGCCGTCATACGTGAGATTAGAGACCGATTCCGGCGTTATTCATGGGCACGGCAGGGATTCTGACTCCAGAGAGCAGCGAGAGGATTGGCAGGAATCGTGATAGCGGGAACACGTTGCCTTGTGACCGGCGGCGCCGGCACTATCGGATCCACGATAGTGGACCGGCTAGTTGACGCTGACGCGGCCGAAATAATTGTGCTGGACAACTTCGTTCGCGGTAGCCGCCAGAATCTCTCCAAGGCGATGCCCTCCGGCCGGGTGCGGGTGGAAGAGGGAGATATCCGCGACGGCAATCTTGTGCGTCGGTTGATGCAAGGGGTCGACTTGGTGTTCCACCAGGCGGCAATCCGGATCACCCAGTGCAGCTCGGAGCCCCGTCTGGCGCTCGAAGTCCTCGTCGACGGTACGTACGAAGTCATCGAGGCAAGCGTCGACGCGGGTGTCCGCAAGGTCGTCGCCGCCTCCTCGGCTTCGGTATACGGAGGCGCCGACCACTTCCCCACGACTGAGAACCATCCCCCGTACAACAATGACACGCTGTACGGCGCTGCGAAGACGTTCAACGAGGGCCTGCTCCGCAGCTTCCACGCCATGCGCGGACTGGACTACGTCGCGCTCCGCTACTTCAACGTCTACGGGCCACGGATGGACATCTACGGCCGATACACCGAGGTCCTCATTCGATGGATGCAACGCATCGCCGCCGGGCAGGCGCCGCTCATACTTGGTGATGGCCTGCAAACGATGGATTTCGTCTACACAGAGGACATCGCAAGGGCGAACATTCTGGCCGCGGAGAGCGACGTCACCGACGAGATCTTCAACATCGCCAGCGGCACGGAGACTAGCCTCATCGAGCTAGCTCACGGGCTGCAGCGAGTAATGGGCTCCAGCCTGCCGTTGGAGTTCGGACCGGAGCGGGACGTCAACGGTGTCGTCAGACGTCTAGCCGATACATCTGCAGCTGCGCGTGCGCTCGGCTGGAAGGCCGAGATTAGCCTGGACGAGGGACTCGCCAGGCTGGTTGATTGGTGGCGAGCTCAACAGTGATTCCGGTGATCCGCCCGCTCCTTGGCCCAGAGGAAGCGGAGGCTGCAGCCCAGGCCATCAGCTCGGGCTGGATTGCCCAAGGCCCTCGGGTAGCGGAGTTCGAGGCAGCATTCGCGGCAGCAACCGGCACCGGCCATGCGGTCGCGGTCTCCTCGTGCACCGCGGCCCTGCACCTGGCTATGATCGTCGCTGGTGTCGGCCCTGGCGACGAGGTTGTCGCTCCGTCCATGTCGTTCATAGCAACGGCTAACGCGGCCCGATACGTGGGTGCGCGAGTTGTGTTCGCGGACGTGGAGCCGGACACGCTGAACCTCACGGTTGAGACAGTCGCGCCTTTGCTGACCGACCGCACCCGAGCTGTGATTCTCGTTGACCAGGCCGGCGTTCCGGCGGACCTTGACGCAATGCGGGAACTATGCGACCCGCGCGGCATTGCGGTCATCGAGGATGCGGCGTGCGCGGCGGGATCGACGTATCGCGGCCGTCCGGCTGGTGCTGGAGCGGCGCTGGCGGCCTTCTCTTTCCATCCTCGCAAGCTGCTGACCACCGGCGAGGGCGGAATGATTACAACGCCTGACCCAGACGTGGCCGCCAGATTGCGCCGTCTCCGTGAGCACGGCATGAATGTCAGTGCCGCGGCAAGGCACGTCGAGCAGCGGGTTGTCATAGAGCGCTACGACGAAGTTGGCTACAACTACCGGATGACGGACATCCAGGCCGCGATCGGGCTCGTGCAGCTCGGCCGACTGGACGAGATCATCGAGCGTCGGCGAGAGCTGGCGCAGCGATACCAGTGCCTGCTCAGCCAGATTTCCGGCCTGAGGACGATCTCGGACCCAAGTTTTGGCCTGACAAACTTCCAGTCGTTCTGGGTCGCGTTGCCAGCGGACTTCCCGGTGGCCAGGAACGATCTGCTTCAGATGCTGGCCGACGCCGGGATCTCGTCGCGCCGAGGAATTATGGCCGCGCACCTGGAGCCGGCCTACGCCAATCTGGTGCGTGACATGCAACTGCCAGTCACAGAACGGCTATCGGCGTCGACCCTGATAATCCCGCTCTTCCATCAACTCACCGCGGCCGAACAGAACCGCGTCGTCGATGTCATATCGGCCGCAAGCGAGAAAGCCGCCGTGCTACCTGACCCAGCGAAGCTGCCAGCATAGGTCTGGTCGAGAAGTAAGTGCCTACCTTGTCGTCGACCCTGCCGCAGAGCCAGAACTCTCGCCGCCCTGCGCACGACCACCAATGACCGGCAAGGTATTGGGCGGCAGTTCGTAGATCTCCACATCGCCTTGATGCACAATAAGCTGCCAAGGCGGCGTGTGAGCCAACGACCGCTCCAGCACCTCGAAGGCATTAGCAGGTGCCAAGCCATATGCTTGATTGTAGCCAACCATGCTGGACGCTATCACGACGTAGACTGGCCTGCTGCGATCGGTCTGCCTCAGCGCAACGTCCAGGATAAGAGTTGCGACATTTGGCCCGACCTGCCATTTAGCGCCGAGGAGGCCTGAGGCAAAGATCTGTTCTATGTTGCTCAAGTTATAATTACTCGTGTCGTCGAACGGCCCATTAGCTACAGCCGCATATATCGTCCCTGGCACGGCATATTGCTGAAACGCCGTCAAGGTATTCACGTCGTTGGCGGGCATAACGTTGTGACCGTCATTGCCGAAGAACGCAGGGAAGAACAGAGCCAACACCGCACCCAGTGCGATGAGGACAGGCACTGTCCCTCGACCTCGGTTCTTCAGGCGCATGCGCGCGCGGTGATGTTTGGTTTTAGCTAGGATCACCGCGGGTGGCGGCAGCAGCGCTATCGCGGCCAAGGCCGCTGCATACGGCAGGGAGAATAGGAAGACGCGCAGGACGCCCTCATTGCCATAGGCCTGAATTGCAAGCAATCCGAAAGGCGAGAATGCGAGGAAAACCAGTGCCAGGCAGGGCTGGCGCGACCTTCTTCGAAACCATGCGCCAGCCAGCGCCAGACACCAGATGCCAATCGACAGCAGCTCGGAGCATCGTGCAATAGTGGTTTCGCTTGCAGCCACGACGGGGGTGACGGAAAGCGACGGCGGCTTGGCATTGTTAAGGAACGACCCAAGGGAACTCAGCAGACCAAAATGGCTATTAACGAAGCCGAAGTGAGGCAATAGGTAGCCTATGGCTACTGCCGCAAGCGCGACTGGCAGCCACTTCGGCCGCAGCATCCCCGCAACTGCTAGTCCGCCGAGCTGGATCGCCACCATATACGGGGATAGCTGATGCGTCATGCTGAGGGCAAAGTATATGCCTATGATGGTCCCGCATATGAGCAGCGACCAGCGCCGGTCATATTCCTTCGGGAGGCTCCACCAATGCAAGCCTTCGCTTTGCATCCGGCGCGGCCGACGGGTATGACGGCGATTCGGCCACGGGAAGCGTAGCCGGTCCCGTACGGGCCTAGCCACGTATAGCCACCGTAGAGCTAGCGCCATTATGCCCAGACTGAGTACCGATCCGAATGCCTGCGGCGAGAAGTAGTCCTGGCCGACCCAGTTGCTGGCGGTATACAGAAAGATTGCCACCCAGCGCTGCCGGATGGGTAGCGCCAGCGAATCGTAGATCAGATAGAGCAGGGGTAGTGCCACGAGCTCGAAGACTGGCTGCGCCCATTTTGCGTAGGCCAGCGGGCTCGCGACCCCAGCAACTTTATCGAGCCAGCCGGCCAGGGCAAAGAAGCCGGGCCAATTCTGATAGATGTCAATCTGATCGTTGGTTTGCCCGTGCGCATTGAGGTACTGGACGACGCCTATTGTTTTGTACAGCCAGGCGTATCGGCCATCCGGATACAAGATCGGTGCTGTGGCGAAGAGCATGACAACGAGCGACACGGCATGAGCGGCCAGCCGCCATTCAGACACAGACTTGTGCCGCAACTCGAGGGCGGCGGAGACCACCAGCAGCCCAATCCCAGCAAAGTAGACGAGCGGCAGGGATGTCATCAACCCGTACGGCTGCACGGCGGGCACATGCGTCCGGCTCAACCCGAATGCCCAGAGAAGAATACTGACAGGAAGGAGCAAGTCGCTTAGATGCAGGACATTCAGGCGTCGCGGATTCGGCTCCTGTGGTGTAGCCCGACGCCGTTCAAGAGTAGCTGTCATTTGACCGACAAGGGACTGGCCGGCCGACGCCGTGCAACACGATATCCTAGGACCCCAGCCAGGAAACCGCGTGCCTCTGATAGAACGTACTTGTTACTGGTGACGCCCATCTGACTGCTTTGCGACGCGGCCTTCATACGGCTTGCCTGAAGACCCGCCTGGTGCATTGCGTGAACTATTAGGGCACGTTGCAGGTCAGTGTTAGACAGGTGCTTAGAAAGATACGCACCCAGCCCGTAGCCATAGACGTAGACGGCCTGACGTAGCGCGTCGGCGTCGTCTCGGTGCCGATGCCAGATTAGCGCCGAAGGCATGAAGCATATCCGTCCGCCGTCAAGGAGGAGACGTACAAAGAAATCTAGGTCTTCGCCGCCATGGCAGCGGGCCCCGGCCCCTAGGAGGGTATCGAAGCCGCCGATCCGCTGGGCCGGTCCGCGCCGCACCGCCATGTTGGCGCTTCGGCCGAACAAGCCAGCCGCGAATGGATAGAGCGAGGAGCTCGGGCGGTGAGTGCTCATGTCGTAACGAAGAGGTATGAGCATTCCCTGGCTCGGATAGCGCCCTTCGAAATAACGCTGAAACGGATTGTCAAGCGCACTAGGTGCCACTAGGCCCGTCACGCATGTCACCTCCGGATCGGCGGTGAACGCCGCAACTATCGCTGACACCCAGCCCGGATCAACAAGCACGTCGTCATCAGTGAGTGCCACTATTTCATAGCGTGCGCTGGCCAGGGCGTGGTTGCGGGCCGCAGAAGCGCCGGGGTAAGGCTCGCAGGCATAGGTGACTCTCGGGTCGCTCCGAGCCAGTTCGACTACGAGGTCCCGCGTACTCTCATCGCTCGGCGCGTTGTCGACCACGAGTATCTCGAGCGGCGCGTAGGAAACCTGCATGAGCGTCTGCAGACAATCCCGCAGCAGCCCAGCTCGGTTCCTAGTCGGAATCGCCACCGTCACCCCGACTTCTTCGCTTGGCGGGAAATGCGACGGGCAGATTGTCTGGGCGGTCCAGTCCGTTGCTGCTCCCTGGTCTGGCCCAGGTCGCCCGTCGCCCATGGCGTGACTCGCCAGCGCCTCTGCGAGCGTGACGCTTGCCGCGGCCCTGGCCCGCTCGGCGAGCGTCTCGACAGGCTGCGGAGATAGGGTAACGAAGCCGAGCGGCGCTCGATGCTTGCGCACCAGGACGCGGGCGAGACAATGACTATCCTCCACGGCGCCGGCCACGCCGACAACCGGGCCATCCTCATCTAGATCAAGGACGCCGACCCACGTCGGGCCATCCGTCTCGTCGGCTCGCCTCGTGGCGATCACCGTGCCACCTCCCAATCTGCCGGCGCGCGGGCGCGTGTCGGCGGAGAGCCCCGACGACGAGTGCCACAATGCTACCGGCGGCTTCTGCTTGGAACAGGCCAACCGGATGCCATTCGTGCGCCCACAACGTCACCGTGGCCAGGAGCCCAAGCACAGCAAGGCTCAGCACCATGGGCATTGCTGCCACCGACCACTGGCCAAGTCTCGGCCAGTTCGAGACGATCGCCCTGCCGGGCACGAAGAAAAGGAACGCCAGCGACAGCAACAGGCGAGCAAGGCTCGGCCTGCCCGTCAGCGTGAGTACCACGAGCCCCGCCGCGATCAGCGCAGCTAGCAGGTCTAGCAAGTCAGCTAGCCGCATCGCCAGCAGCGGATACTCTGGATGACCTGGATCTGACACGCCTATAGTCTGACCTAACTATTCGCGGCTTCGCCCGTTACTGCCTCGCACGCCCTGAACGAAGCAGACCCCGACCGCATCGGAGTGATCCGAGTGATCCCCGGCCAGTGTTTGTCTACTCTGGTATTTTATGCCCATATGCGAGCTGGATTAGCCCCCCAGCGCGCGCACATCGGGGCTTCGGTCATACCGACCCCGCCGCCATCGCGATCGATGCGACACGAGCATTCGGCCACACGGGATCGGAGCACCGGGTGAGAGGACGACTGGCACTCGCCGCCGTGGCTGTTGTCGCGGCAGTTGTAGTGTTCGTGGTCGGATTGCTCCCCGGTGCCGCGAGCAGGACACCACCGGGCTCTCCCGCCGCTGGCTTTTCCATCGGCGCCGCTACCGGAGCCCCGAGCGAAAGCACATCGCCGACGTCCGCCGCCTCGAATCCGGCGCTGACGGCCAACATGCGGTTGGTTCTTGATGCCACTTTCACTCGTCCGAAACTCGACAAGTCAATCTGGGATACCTGCTACCCGTGGATCGCGCACCAGGCCCAAGGCTGTACCAATTTTTCCAACACCGAAATTGAGTGGTACAAGCCATCGCAAGTTCAGATATCTGACGGCGTGCTTAATCTTGTTGCACAGCGAATACCGACGGCCGGATACACCAAGGGTGGCGCCAGCCACGAATACCAGTGCCGCTCAGGCATGGTCACAACCCACCCGGGATTCAACTTCGAGTACGGCTACGTGCAGGTCGTCGCACGTATTCCGAACGGAAAGTACCTGTGGCCAGCACTATGGCTCGCTGCCTCTAACTATCAATGGCCACCTGAGATGGATATCCTGGAGCACTGGGGTCCGCCGGCGAACTTCTCGGGCGTCTATTTCCATCCTTCCGGCGCCGAGACGGTCAACATGCGGGTCCCACCGAGCATAACGCTGGCGGACACCTGGCACACGTACGCGCTCGACTGGACGCCGTCCCAGATGACTTGGTATATCGACGGTCAGGCAGTGCTCTCTGTTGATCAAGACATTCCGCACCAGAATATGTACTTTATTGCAAATGTTGCGTCAAATGGAAGCAGCCAATACAGCCCTTGCAGCGGCACGCTTCAGATCAGCTCCGTTAAGGTCTGGCAATCCTGACCCTCCGGTGTGGGCGCGCGAGGTGCGTCGCTAGGCAGAGTCAGATTGGGGAATCATGGCATTGCAGGATGGCGCAAGTGACGTGCGTAGCTCTACCGGGCTGCGCGCGGATCCGCCTAGCGCCGACCAATCGGATGACTGCTCGTCCCCATCGCCGCGTATTACAGTCATCACCCCGACATACAACGTCGCAGCTTACATCGGCGAGGCAGTCGACTCCGTTCTGTGCCAGACGTTCCGCGAATTTGAGTACCTCGTCGTAGATGACGGGTCTACCGATCGGACTGTCGAGGAAGTCCGTGAGCGCATGGCAGATGACCAGCGGCTGAGGCTGATAGCAGCTGAGCACGGCGGATCGGCGAACGCGCGGAATCTCGCCCTCAGGCAAGCCAAGGGAGAGTTCATAGCGTTCCTTGATGGCGACGATCGCTGGCGTCACACTTTCCTCGAGCAGCAGCTTGCACTGCTGGAGTCCGTCGGCTCCAATGTCGCCGCCGTGTTCGCCAGGTCGAGAGTGATATCCGAATCCGGCCGCGTGTATGCCTTCCGCTGGCAGCGGGCCGGACGCTACGACTTCGACGACATGCTGATCCAGGCTTGTCCGCCACGATGCGGCAGCTCGCTCCTTATCAGGAAAGCGAGCTTCGATGTTGCCGGGGAATTCAACGTTCAGAAGACCGCCGCCGTTGATCACGACATGTGGCTTCGGATTCAGCGTGACTCGGGCATGCCATACTTCTGGGGCAACTCAGCTTATCTTCTCGATCTACGCGTGCGTCCAGGCGCCCTTAGCCGCGATCACCGGCGAATTTTCGAGGAACGCGACATAGTCGCGCGCGATTATTCCCCGGCTCTTCAGCGCTATCCCGCGGCCATGGCATATGTCCGGGCTGCTGTCTTCGCCTTTCGCGCTGGGCAGGAAGATTTTGCGCTGCGCTGGGCCCGGTTGGCCAGGCAAGCCGGGTTCAGGAGCCTTGCGGCTGACACCTACGGCTGGCGCCTACTCGGCTGGAGCGCCCTTCCCTCATCTGGCCGGCGGCTACTCAGGTGGTGCAATTCTCAGCTGAGAGCTCTGCTAGGTCGCATTGCCCGGGCACCGGGTGGGCTGCAGCGCTAGCGATCTGTAAGGCGGTTTCCTTAGGCAGGCCGCGTCGGTGGCCGGGAACGTCGGCCACATCGCTTGGCATGACATCGCCAGCCGGATAACCGGCGGATTAGGCTGATGCTGGACAACTTCTCAAGGCCTGTACGCGTCTAAACATGCGCGGACCGTCACAGCCGTGGACATCTCCCGGCGTGCGGTCGCCAGCGCGAAAGTGAACGTGGCATTGAACCGCGCCCGGGTCGAGGTCCGCCACGGCCACTTGTTCGACGCCTTGCCGGACGGTAATGCATCGCAGTTAAGACGTCAAACCGCAGCTAGAAATCGAGCGACCCAGGAGCCTTACGGCTACGCCTGGTGCTATAGGGCAGCATCGTCAGGCACGTACACGCCTGCGAGGAACGGCTTTAATCAGCGCGTTCCGACGGCAAAAGCGCCCCAGGAAAGCCGACGCAGTGAAGCTTCATATTCCAGCACTGTCAGCATCGGAACGACTTCGTCGTAGTGGTTCTGTATCTCGATATTGATGCAGCGGACGTTCTTGGTCCACTCCCCGTGCCTGAGCAGCTGGTACCACGGTGAACCAACATTGATGAGCAGATAGTCGACGGGTTCGTCCGCGGCAAACTCCGCGAGCAGTCGCCGGGCACTGACTGCCGCTATCGTGGCCGAGTCGGTGGCGCGCTGCCCGGCAGCTGCCACGTTCAGCCCCCAGGCATCAGGCACCCAGCTGAAAGCGAGTGCCTCCTGGCTGTGCCAGACTGCCGCCTCCCGCAGCATGCAGCGGTCACCGAGCCAGGCTAGGTTCCGCCGGGCGAGTGCCGCGTTGCCAGGGTCGGCCTCTACGCCCAGCAGCCTCGCTTCTGGATACCGGGCTGCGAGATCGGCCAGCAACAGGCCGATGTGTGACCCGAATACTGCGACGTTCCTCACGGGCCTAGGCAGGTCCGGCACAAGGTGATGCCCGGAATGCAGAAAGTTCAGCGCACGAAGGTCGGTCGACCGCCGACGCAGCCACACCCGATGGCCGAGCGACTTGACGAATACGGGTACGGCTTGATCCGCGGTAGGGCGGCCGTGCTCACCGAAGAAGGCGTAATCCGCCAACAGCACCACGACGATGGCCTTGCTGCGCAGACCGGCCACCCGGCGCAGTGCCCTGGAAAAATCGGGCAACGACCGGAGTCTCTCTCGAACACTGGAACTATCCATTAGCGGGGTCCCCCACACCGTCACGACGGGGCCAGAAGCAACTATGCCGTGCCGGATGTTAGTTGCGCAAAACAAACCAAGCAAGTGGTCGCCCGGACGGACACGTGTCGACGCCGACAGCACGCATGGCACCAGTGCGGATGGGTGGGTCGCAGGATCCAACCCACGCTCGTTCACCGCACAGCTGGCTGGTAGAGCGGTCTCGCCTTCGTGATCCTGGTGATCCACTTGACGAGTCCGCCTGGGCGCTGATCGCCCCGCCGCTGTGGGATTCGGTGTCTGGCACGCCCGGTTTGGGATGATTTGGGTCACACGCTTGCGCCCGGATTCACTGGCCATCAGCCCTAGCAGCTTAGGTATTCTAGATGGGGTGCGCCTGGGCGGAACTGCTGTGGCGAGCGTTGTTTTAGGTGCGGAAGTGCAGCCTTGGCTGCCCAAGGCGTGTCATCGTGCCTGCCCGGTGCGGATCAGCATGAAAGGAAGACGGTG
>Ga0210393_10001792_pt1 | contig 17839 bp, 8 predicted proteins | sample IncBWC27OmetaG_FD_160068 | JGI IMG/M metagenome (GOLD analysis project Ga0210393, IMG submission 160068) | Forest soil microbial communities from Barre Woods Harvard Forest LTER site, Petersham, Massachusetts, United States - Inc-BW-C-27-O ... | reverse complement strand
TTACGTCTTCGACGATGATCGCATCTGGCATATGTTGACGCCAGTGGCCGTACTCGAAGGCAATCAGTACGCCTACCGTGACACGCTGGCATTCGATATGCTGCCGGAGGGCTGGGAACCCGTGCAGTGATCGGAGACAGGGGGCCTCGAAGCCCGGCACAGGTGTTAGCCCCTACTGCGGTCTGGCAAGTTCAGCTTGTTCTCTACCGGCATCAGATCACAGTCAGGCCGACCATTCGCCAACTGACCTTCAACCTTGGCCGGGATCTAGGCCTGCAACACAGATGCTCTGGGCTCGACACGCTCGGTCAGAGGTGCCGTTTCGTTGACGAGGTGAGAACTTAACGTGCGGGAGTTGCACCCCCTTGGTCAATTCTTAATGAGTTCCACGAAAAGGGATGCCAAGAAAAAAGCTCCGCCGCGGCCGAAACCACGGATAGCCGAAACCACGGATAAAAGACCATTCCTTCAGTGCTCAGCGGAATCGAATGTCACGTGTCCAGCCACCACGGTCATGCGGATTGCCAGTGCCCTCAAGTCATTGCTGGGTACCTTGTACGGGTCCGCAGAAATTACGGTGAAATCCGCGTAGCGCCCGACCGTCAGCGCTCCGGAATCTTTCTCCTGGAAAGCGGCGTACGCCGGACCCGCGGTCATCATGCGAAGCGCCTGGTCAACGTCAATGCGTTGGTCGCTATACCAGCCTCCTTCGGGTTTCCCGTCGGCACCTTGTCGCGTCACGGCACAATACAGGGTGTGGAGAGGCGAGCCTGAATCGGAAGCTGGGTAGTCCGTTCCGGCGGCCAAGATCACACCGGCGTTCAACAAGTCGTGCGTTCTAAGTACCCAATGGACCCTGGATGGCCCAACTCGGTCGTCAGCCCACCGGCTGTACTCACCCACGAAAACAGGCTGAATGGATGCGATGACGCCAAGGCGTGCAAAAAGAGAGAGATCCCCATTCGTAACCATGGAAGCATGCTCGATTCGGAAACGGTCATTCGGGGTCACCCCGGCTTTTTCGAAGGCATCGAGGGCACGCCCAACCGCGCGGTCTCCGATGGCATGGGTGTTGACCTGAAACCCCTTCTGGCGCGCCGACAGGACAACCCGTTCGAGATCCGTATCTTTCATCAATTCCAAGCCATGCTCCTGCGGCGCATCCGAGTATGCGTCGGTCATTTCGGCTCCTCTCGATCCGAGGGCACCATCAAGGAAAAGCTTGAAGCTGCGGACCGCCAACATGCCATTCCCCAGGTCGAATTCCGGGCCGTTCGCGAGGTAATGCGTGATTGCCGCCTCGCCATTGGCCATTGCATAGACCCTGACCGGAAGTTCCCCCCTCTTTAGCAGGTCCTTATATATAGAAATAGTCTCCAGACCGACTCCGGCGTCGTGGACGCTGGTGAGTCCCCATCGCGAGAACTGCTGCAGAGCAATGCGTATGCGATGCTCCTGTTGGGCGGGGGTGGTCTTAGGTATGACATGGCGGATCAACTCCTGCGCGCGATCGACCAGCATGCCCGTTGGCTCGTGTGCACTATCACGCCGAATCAGTCCGCCGTCTGGATCAGGCGTGTTGCGGACAATCTTGGCCAGAGCGAGCACTTTCGAGTTTATCCACGTAGAATGCCCATCGATGCGACTGAGCGCAACCGGGTGGTCAGCGCTGACCGCGTCGAGTTCCTTCGCGGTTGGAAAAACTGCCGGATGCCAGAAACCTTCGTCCCAGCCCCCGCCAGTTATCCATGAGCCTTTCGGAGATGTGCCAGCGGCCTCTGCAACCTTCGCCAATATCTCAGCTTTCGTTAGACTGCGGAGATTCAGCTTCTCAAGCTGTTCACCGACGCCTGCGACATGGATGTGAGCATCAGCAAAGCCGGGAAGCGCGACGCCGTTGATTGTGATCTTAAGGGTGTTCTTCGTCGCAAGAGCGTCCACTTCGGAACGGGAACCAATCGCAACGATCCGCCCAGCAGAGACTGCCATGGCCTCGGCCTTGGGATGAGACCGATCCAGGGTGAGGATCTCACCGATAAAAATGGTGTCAGGGGCAGGCGATTGCGCATGGATCGCGACTGCTACCGGGTTGACCAGCAGTGAGACGATCGCGACCAGGGAGAGGCCGCACGCTGCACTGAGACAGATCTTGCGGCTCGTCCATGCCGTACGGCACCAGGTTGCACCATTCGTGCTGCGTAATGATTTGAGCACCTGCGATACAGGGTTCGTCATATCCATCACCAGTTGTACTGGAGCACGGAGCCGTTGATGTCCCACCCGACACGTCTCCTTCATGAGTTTCCGTTCTTCTCCACAAGACGATCGCAGACTCATCAAAAGCTGTATCGAAGTGCGAATTGCATGAGTCGCGGCTTCGTCAACGTACTGTTATAGGTGCCGAACACGGAGGCGGGCTGTTCCAGTTGTCCCGTATTCTGCGGCAGGGACGCCACGTCGAATCGAACTGCGTTGGTTACGTTGAACACCTCCCAGCTGAACTTCAGGCTCTGCGATTCGGTGACAGGCCACGACTTGCTGAGGCCGCTGTCGATTCCGAAGTAGCCCGGCCCGCGCAGCTCATTGCGTTGTCCCGACTCGCCAGGCAAAGAATAGCGAAAGTCACCCTGGGCGGCGACTGGGTCCTTAAACAGACCGGGATTGCCATTCTGGTTCAGGAAAGTACCGGTTTGCGGTCTGGGGCCAGACAGAATCGCGGTTGATGGAAGGTACCAATCGGTAGGAAAGCTGGTGAAAGTCTCAATCGTGGTGGGGAAGCCGCTGGTCCAGCGGGCCAGCCCGGACCACTGCCAGCCACCGACGATGGCGTTCAGCAAGCGGCTGGAAGAGCTGGCAAACCGCCGTCCCCGTCCGAAGGGCAGCTGGTAAACCCAATTGGTATTCAACTGGTGGGTAGTATCGAAGTCCGATACCCCCCGAAGCTGTGCCGGCGACCAGGAGTTGATGATCTGGTTGGCCTGATAGTAAGCATCGACATTATTAACCCGCTCGGCGTTGGATCCTATATCGATTGACCGGGAGTAGGTGTAGTTGAAATCCCACTGCAGGCCGTGGGTCATCCCACGCCTTATGGTTACCTGTAGCGCGTTATAAGAACTGGTGCCAGCGCCTCGCCAGGAGTAGAGCGACGCGAACTGCGGATTGAAATATGCATAGGGACCGAGCTTGGAGCAGGCCGGGAAGCAAGGGTTGGGACCAAGACCAAGCTCCCCGGGTACGTCAGCAAAGATCAGTGGTAGTGTCTCATTGTGCAGGGCACAGGCGTACGAGCTATACATGGCTTGTGTCGCTGTCGGAGAGAAGTTGCCGGGCAACGTGGCTCCTCCCGGTGTGCAGCCACCAAAGTCTGCCCCGTCATATACGCCTGCAGCGCCGGGGAACATGTTTTCCCAATAGGGAATCTTCGACAAGCTTTGTATGGGAACGTTGGCGGCGGCGGCCTTCGAGAGAAGAGTTGCGGCGGCAAAGTAATCCATCCCTGATTGCTTGTCCACAAGATCTTGAGGCATCGCCATGTCTTCTTCCTGCAGAAGACGGCGTCCCAGCCGCCCGATGTAAGCCACGTCCAGGACAAAGCTGCTGAGCAGTTCCCGGCTAATCGAGAAATCAAACACATGGGAGTAGGGCGTCTTCATCTTGTCGTCCAGGCCCCAGGAATTCGCGACACCGTCGGGGAGTCCGCTGGGAGCCAGTTTCGGAAAACCCCCAGTTGGGGGTGCTGCAATAAGCGCGGGCGGGATGGCGTTGCTATTACTGAATCGTGGTGAGTTATCGATCGTATATTGGCCGATCGGATTCGGAATTGTCGTGGTCAGCCCGAAGGAACCGTTGCGGTCAAAGCTGTCGACGATCCCTTGGCCGAAGTGATCGTAGTAAATGCCGTAACCGCCGCGGATCGAGCTCTTCCCTATCCCGCCAAACAGGCGTTGCCGCCATCCGCTGTCGGCTTTCGGAGACCAGGCAAATGCCAGTCTAGGCGCAACATTTCCGTAGTCCCAATTCCAATAAGGCGGCTTGCCGTTCGCCTGGCCTGAAAGGACGTAACTGATGGAAGGATTGTAGGGTTGCCCCGCCAACATGGCTTTCCCCCGGTTTTGGAGAAAACTCTCCAGGCTGATCGATGGCGACACCTGAGTTCCCGTTGTTTCGTAGGGTGGCTGCAACAGCGTGTATCGGATTCCGTAGGTGAGCGTCAGTTGCGGTGTGACTCTCCAGGAATCCTGGACATAGGTCTCGAATTCGTGCGCCCGAAAATGACGCTCGGCCGGCGTCCCGTTCGGCAGAGCATTCCCTTCCTTCGTGATGTTGTAGTTGGAGAAGGAAGAGTCGAGTAACCCAGTCAAGGCAATGACCGGCCAGTCATAGCCCGTCTGGAAATTGGAGTTGACCGCAGGAAAACCAAATGCGCTGGGATCAAGGCTGCTGCCAGTTCCCGCGATAAAAGCTGTGGGGTTCAGCCACAGGTCATAGGACCGGGCAAAGGAGAAGGAATTGGCGTCCGAGTTGCGGTTGTTGGTAATGATGCGCAGGTTGCCGCCAAAACCAAGAGTGTGTTTCCCTCTGACCCACGCCAAATCATCCGTCAGGTTCTGCACTGGCACGGTGGACGTAGTCGTAAAAGTATTGGCGTTGAGGGAGTCCGGCCCGTTGCCGAATTCGGTGAAGTTCTGCGTGAGCTGGCCGATGTTGCCAACCCCCTGGCGAATGAAACCGTAGTGAAAATTGTTTATCAGGGTGGGACGTAATGTGGCAGTGTAGCCGGCGATCAGCCCTTTGCTGTTGTTAACCGCGACCGTGCTCTGGGGCTCGCCGGGAAATTGTGGTCCGAGCCCATTGTTGTCGTCCACCAGGCCGCCGCGCACGAACAGGTGATGATTCTGCGTGATATTGATATCAAACTTTGCGACGAACGTGTTCAGCCTCCCAGGAGTTGAGGCGGGAAATGTGAATCCCTGAAAGTTAAGCCCGTCGCCGACGGCAGAGGAGTTGGGATGGGGGTAGTGCTGGAACAACGTCATCACCGCCGGATTCGCGCCCGGTCCCAGAGGGCAAGTGCCATTGCCGGTGCAGTTTGGGTCCATCATAGCCAGGTCTTGCTGCGTCAACATTTCGATGCCACCCGCGGGGCAGGCGGGATCGCCCGTGCAGTCGTAGTTCATGATTCCCTGGCGTAAATTGTCGCTGGGCACAACGCGCGTCGTTTGCGTGTTTTCCCGAGTACGCTGGCCTTCGTAAGCGAGGAAGAAGAAAACCCGGTTCTTGACAATGGGGCCGCCGAGAGTCGAGCCAAAAGTGTTCCGGATCAACTGGCCGGGAACATTGGGGAGCCCGGATTGCAGTTGGCTTTGCTTGTTAAACCAGTCATTGGCCAAACCGACATTCGTCCGATTGTATTCGTAAACTGAACCGTGGAAACTATTTGTCCCACCTTTCGTAATCAGCGCGACCTGTGCGCCCGACGAGCGCCCCTCGTCAGCGTTAGCATTGCTGGTAGTCACGCGAAACTCCTGCAAGGAATCCAGCGTGGACCGAAGCGCACCCGCGAAGGCATAGCCTTTGACTTGATCGTTGTCATCCACCCCGTCTAGCGTGATGTTCGTCTGGTCGCTGCGCGCTCCGCTCACCGATCCGCCACGGCTATCCTGGTTCTGGTCGACATTGGTTCCCACAAAGGTTACGCCCGGCTGTAAGCTCAGAATCTGCGTGGGATCGCGGCCTTCAAAGGGCAGTGATTCGATTTGTTGCGTGCCAAAGGCGTTCCCCAACGTGGCATCTCCGCTGTTCACCTGCACCGCCTGGCTCTGTACATCGATGATGGATGCTTCGGCCATCACCTTCATGGCGACGTTCGCCGTGGTCGGGACATTCACCTGTAACACCAGGTTCTGTTGCTTGATGGTGGCGAATCCGGCCATGCTCACCGTCAGCGTGTAAGTGCCGGGCGGAATTTGCAGAAACTGGTAGGCCCCAAGGTTGTCGGTCGTGGTGGACTGAGAGAATCCCGTGCCTGGGTTGGTAAGACTCACCTTGGCGCCAACGACGACAGCGCCCAGCTGGTCGGAAACACTGCCGCGCAGGGATGATGTGGAGGACTGCCCCCAAGACAACGCAGAGAAAGCAAGCATTACAACTGCCCAAGCCACGGTCAGCCGTTTCATACCACCCCCTAGTCGCGGCCGCACTGAAATTGCCGCTGATTGCCTGCAGTGGGATAATCTGCGAATGCGTGGGGCAAAAAATAGTTCCCAGCCTTAACGTTTGTCAAGGTCTTTTCTTTCCAATCCTTTAAAGGAAACAACTTGCTGCTAGTTTTCAGGGGGACATGATGCTGAGATCCAACTCTGTACTTCCGATCGTTGTTTTGTTTTTCGTATTCTCCGGCGGCTTCGTGATTGCTCAGTCCAAGCCGCGCGCCCGCGATTTGGGAGTTCCTTTTGACGGCACGCCGGGACCACTGAACGCCATCACCGACGTCAAAGGCGTGGAAGTCGGTCACACGACACTCATTTCGGGAGAGGGGTCCCAGAAGGCGGGAATCGTCCGTACCGGAGTCACCGCGGTGCTCCCTAGAGGCAAAGACTCGAACGATCCGGTCTTCGCGGGGTGGTTCACCGAGAACGGCAATGGCGAGATGACGGGAACGACCTGGGTCGAAGAATCAGGCTTCCTTGAAGGCCCCGTGATGATCACGAATACACACAGTGTTGGGACCGTACGCGATGCCGTAATTCGCTGGCGCGTGAAACGCCGGGGGCCTGATAAGGAGGGCTATTCCTGGTCTTTGCCGATTGTCGCCGAAACCTGGGACGGGTACTTGAATGACATCAACGGTTTTCATGTGACGCCAGAGAATGCTTTCAGCGCCCTTGAGAGCGCACATACCGGCCCCGTGGCCGAAGGCAACGTGGGGGGCGGCACCGGAATGATATGCAACGAATTCAAAGGAGGAATTGGTACTGCTTCTCGCGTTCTCGATTCCAAGTACGGCGGTTATACCGTGGGAGTGTTGGTGCAATGCAACTACGGACAACGCGATCAGCTACGGATTGCTGGTGTGCCGGTCGGACGGGAGATTCCGGGGCAGAAGGTCTGGGACGACGACGTGGGATCGATCATTGTAGTGGTTGCAACGGATGCTCCGCTGATTCCAACCCAGCTCAAGCGGGTCGCGAAGCGGGTAACGCTGGGATTAGGCAGAGACGGAAGCTATTCCGGCGATGGCTCGGGAGATATCTTCATCGCGTTTTCCACGGCGAATTCCGGAGAGGCCTCGTCGCGCGGTCTTCGTCAGCTCACCATGCTGCCCAACGATCAGATCAATCCTGTCTTCCTCGCCACGGTACAGGCCACCGAGGAAGCGGTGATCAATGCGTTAGTAGCGGCTGAGACCATGACAGGCGTCAACGGTCACACCGTCGTGGCCCTGCCCCATGATCGGTTGCGGGAAGTCTTACAGAAATACAACCGCCTACTAAAGTGAAGGCACTCGTTCGGTCAGGTCGAGCTCAGTTTGACCTCTTTGCGAGCGGGTGATTAGGCTGGCCGCCTTGGGAAGATTCGCAGGGATCCAAGCGGCATCAGGTCATGCCTGCGATAAGAGAATTGACCAACGGCTACTTTTCGTAGACCGTTCGGCCACCTGTGACGGTGCGCACGATCTCGATATCTTTGATTTTCTCCTGGTTCACGGTGTGAGGATCGTCTGCCAGCACGACGAAGTCCGCCAGCTTGCCGGGGGTAATAGATCCTTTGATCACTTCCTCATGTGAGTTGTACGCACCGTTGATGGTGTTCACCAGCAAGGCTTCATCTACGCTGATTCTTTGGTTGCCTCCCCAGGTCTCTCCATTCCAGCCGGTACGCGTCACCATGCCCTGCATGCCCATGAGCGGGGCAAACGGCCCCGGGCTGAAATCTGAGCCGGCCGCGGCTCGAATTCCGGCGTCGAAGAAGGAACGGTACGCCATGCTCCGCTTCATGCGTTCTTCGCCATAAAAATGAAACTTGTCGGAATTGTAGTAGGCATAGGTGGTGAAGGGGGCAGGAACTGCGCCGAGCGCCTTGATACGCCGCAGAAGATCCTGGTTGATCAGGGTGCAGTGAGTGATCTTGTGGCGCACGTCGGGACGCGGTGCAGCCTGCTGCGCCCGCTCGTACGCGGTGAGCACCATGTCGATGGCGACATCCCCATTCGCGTGGCAGTTCGGCTGGATGCCAGCCCGCTGCACGCGCTCTGCCCAGGAGTTGAGATCCTCCTGCGTCTCGGTGATGTTGCCGCTGTAGGGAGGATGAGTGCCGGCATAGGGCTGGCCCAGGGCCATGGTACGCTCAGAGAATGAGCCATCGGCGGTGTGCTCCGAGGTAGCGCCAAAGCGAATCCACTCGTCTCCGAAGCCGCTGCTGATCCCGTTCGTGATCATTGCCTCCAAAATATCCCCGCTGGTCTCAAAGCTCACCCGGTGCAGTAGTTCGCCGCGTGCCCGCACTTGCTGGAGCGCAAATAAATCGCCGTCCTCGTGGTGAACGCTGGTCAGGCCATAGCGGACGAATTGTTTGGAAATGTATGCCAGTCCGTCACGATCGCGTTGCTCCGTCTGTTCTGCCGTGAAGGTCTCGCGCTTACCAACGTGGTTGAATACGTCACGCGCGCGATCGGTGACTCGTCCGTTCAGTTGGCCGTTTTCGTCGTGGTCGTAAGTTCCGCCCATCCGGTTGGGAGTGTCCTTGTTTATCCCAGCCAACTCGAGCGCTTTACTGTTGTAGTAGGAGGTGTGGCCGCCGCGATGATGGACCACTACCGGATGTTCCTCTGAGACCTGGTCCAGGTCGCGCACATTGAGCTGGCGGTTGTCCTTCACCTTGGTGTCGTCAAAGAAGTATCCATCGATCCAAAAGCTCGCGGGCGTCTTCTGGGCCTTGGAGCGGAGTTTATCGATGATGCTGGCGATGGTAACAAACTCGACCTCATAGGGGTTGCCCACCAGGACTTCGTAGAGCAGAGTGTTGCCGCCCGCGTGATTGTGGCAATCGATAAATCCGGGCACGATGGTCATCCGCTTTGCATCGAAGGTCTGCGTTCCCCTACCGATGAACGCCTTAGCTTCTGCTGCGCTCCCCAAATAGAGGAATCGTCCACCTTTAACCGCAAAAGCCTCCGCCTTCGGCATGCGGGAGTCGACGGTGTAGACCTTGGCGTTGAATACGACTAGATCGGCGTGGCGTGGATCAGCGTCGGCACTCTGCGCTTCACCGAATCCGGTTGTACCCAAAAGGCTAGCGCTGGCAAGACCTGCCACGCCGCCTCCGGTCAGGCCCAGGAATTCCCTACGACTCCGGTATTTGTTCATCGCTCCTCCTGCTTACCATCCTTACCATCTGCGCCCCGTGCATTTCTGCCCCAGCCGGCCTGGACGTCCAAAGAGTCGTCGCCATCTTGTGCGGAGTCCACCGGTTTGTGCCGAACCTGTTTGTCCCGAACCAGCCGTTCAGCTGGACTGCTTTTCTTCGCATTATGTCAATGACGAGCACAGCGTCACTCTCTCCAGTCTTTCTTTGTCCTTAACCCAACGCACGCTTTGTCCTTAGCCAACGCACGGGTGGCTCCGATCCGCTGCTTTTCCGGCGAGGACTCGATCTTCGACAGAGACTCAAGAACACACCGGTCCTTGTCGCGGTTCTTCGAAACCGTCGGGTTTACCCAATCGCGACTGAGTGCATCAAGCCACCCATTCTCATCGCGCAAATCCCAAAGGCGGTTTATGTCCACAACCATTGCTCCTGGACCGGCATTGCGACCAGGATGTCCGCGAGCAGACCGCTCGCATCCCCGGCGGAACTTGGAGAACTCTAGAGTGCCCACATGTGCGATGACTAAGGCGATGCGAGTCACGGGCCGGAATGCAAATGGATCAAGCGCCAGCACCTGAAGCTTCATGCTTTCCACCCCATGTTATCTCTCGAACTGCGCGCGAACCCTGGTCGATCGCGATGTTGGTGTAGGCGTGGCCATCGGCATCAGAGTTGGCGATGTGAATGCGTCCGAAAGGCTGCCGGCCAATCACGCATGGGCGCTCGGAATCCGGACGGTCCAAGGGCTCGAAGAGCGGGTTGTACTCGTAGGCGTAACCGTGCGGCCACCGGTTCACGGTAATGGCCTGGATGTCGCGTGCAGACTCGAATCCCCCGGCGCCCAGCATGCGTCCGAGCTGATCGCGGAGGTTGCGTTCAAAAACGTCAAAGGGTGTGGTCATCAGCTCATAGCGTCCTGCCCGATATTGATCCTTGGCCGGCAAGCCGGGTTTGCATGGGGTACGCAAAAGATGCAACAGGCAGGGCTCCTGCGGTGTGCTCGGGAAATGATACTCGCCGATTGAAACTGGGAAATCCAGAGACGCTCCGTTGAAGTAGCCGCCGGGCGCGTAGATCGAGTTCACGCCCAGTTTCTGGAAAGATTCCCAATTGCTGATCTGTACGTTGGTGTACACCAGCGGAAGTTTTACGCAGTAGTGCAGGGCTTCCTTCTGTTTCTCCGACATTTCCGGACAGAGGTAAGGAATCACCATGTTGTAACAGGCGAGAACGCAATGCGACGCCCGCACTTTGTGTGCTTTGCCACTGCGAACATAGGTGACCTCGACCTGCTTCGCGTCTTGCGGATCGCCAAAATGTTTCGCCCGCACCGCAGTGCTGTTCAAGCGGATTCGCACTGCAGACTCGGACTCATCGAGACGCGCGTAGTTCACTCGTGAAGTGACCACGTCCTCCATGGTGGTGCCCGGAACCGCGGCCGGTATCAAGGAGCGCACAAGCAGTCGGGCTACGGAAGCATTGCCGTCGGGGAAGTGAAAGATATAGGGCTCGGCCTGTTCTGGCGAGTCTTCATGGCTTTCCAGTTTCATTCCCTTGAAGCCCGGATAGTCCATCTCCAGACAGTCGAGCGCTGAGACGGCGTCAATGCCAACTGCATACAGTCCATGAGGCGCTGATTGAAAAACTTTCACGACCTCTGGGTCGACCTGCACATACTGGAGCAAGAAATCCTTGTAGCTAGTCTTCCTTAGCTTGCGCCGCTTCTCTTCCCCGGAAAGCCCCGGTAGATAATCGACTTTCGTTTCCTGCAGGCGAGCCAGGTCTCTGCGCGCCCCGTCGGAAATCGGAATCTGCGCCAGAATCTCAGGTGGGTAGGTCAAGCCAAGGTAGTGTGTCCCGAAGCCAGGCAAGAAGCGGTCGACACCGAAAGTTTCCTTGTCGAAGAAAGTCGCCCGCTTCAAACCCATACTCTTATAGAGCTTTTGGTCGAAGTACTTGTAAAAGCGATCGACCTCGATTCCCAGCTCCTCGAGGAGACCCAATGCTTCTTTGCTGTAGTGATGAGGCGCTTCGAGCGACTGCGTTCCTCCATAGCCGATCAGGAGCCGCTGACCATTCTGGAACTCGTTGCGTTTCGCGTGTCCACCAAAATCGTCGTGGTTGTCGACCACCAGGATTTTGGCGCCTGGTCCTGCGAGCTTTCGGAAGAAGTAGGCCGACGCCAAGCCGCTGATGCCGCCACCGACGACAATAAGATCGAAAGATTCCTTTTCGTCAACGGCTTCCGGCCAGGTCTGGCCGTCGCGCATTTCGTGTGCCACTTCCCAGGATCCATCGTGGCTGCCCCGCATTCCGGTTTTGGCAGGTGGGTAATAACTTGGATCCTTCTCAGCCGCAGCATCGGGCGCGGACATCGCTTCCAGCCAGGCAGGGCTGCTGGCTGCCAGCGAGGCGCCGACGGTGACAGCGCAACCGTTCAGAAAATCGCGCCGCGTTATGGTGCGGTCCATTCCCAACGCTCGATCTCGCGCCTTGCTCATCGGCCTCTCCTATCAGAAACGACTTGCCCGGTTCCAGAATCAAGTTCCCGAGTGAACCATCGAACACAACGGTGCCCACTCTCGCCTCGCAATCTCATCCAGCCTAAAAAGTCATTCGTAGAGCCAGCTGCAGGATTCTCGGGGCGTATGTTCCGCTGATCTGGCCGAATGTTCCTGACGTAACGGAAGTATCAGAAGGCGGCCGGAATTCTGCATGATTGAAGATATTGAATGCCTCGGCGCGGAAGATAAGTTTCGTTCGTTCTCCGACAAGGTCGGTTGATTTTTCCAGTGCGAGGTCCAAATTGGAATGGCGCGGACCATGGAAGGAATTCCTGGCATAGGTTCCATAGAATCCCAATGGACAGGTAGCTGGCCCGATACAGGCGTCGGGTTGGAATGAATTGGGATTGAACCAGAAGTTTCCGGTGGCTCCGTTAAACGTTTGCACACGACGCGGATCAAATGTCTGCACGGAACTGCCTATTTGGTCGGCTCTTACGATCTCTCCGTCCCCGGCTCCCGAAGGACCCGGATCTGAAGAATGCTGGTGCGTACCGGCAAGAAAGTCCAGCGGAATTCCCGATTGAATGAAGTAAATAGGATACAAGCTCCACCCGGAAGTCAGCCGCTTTGGGCCCGTAGCCCACGTTTTGGCGAATGGCAGCTCCCAACCTCCGCTGAGTGCAAATCTTTGCCGGAGATCAAAATCGGAATTGCCGTAGAACTGGTTGTGGTTGTAATAAGGAATGGAAGTAACCCGCGAATTGAATCCCGTTCCGTTGTCCAGGTTGTGAGACCAGGTGTAGGCGGCCGTAAAAAACACATTTCCGATAAAGCGCACATCCTGTGCTCTCTTGGTCAGGCTCGTAAGCAAGCCGCTGTAATTCGAGTGGTTGAGGCCATCGAAGGTTGGGGCAAACCCGAAGGTGTTGGGATCTGCATTTGGATTTGAAGCCAGAAGTTGCTGGTTCAGAACACGTGTGCTGGTTCCGAGAATCATGGGGTTTTGGTCAACCCAGGTAAGGAGTTTGTGCGAGGAACTTCCCGCATACCCGATCTCAGCCATCAGCCCGTTTGCCAGTTGACGCTGGATGCTCAGGTTGTATTGATAGATGTAGGGCGTCTTGAGGTGAATATTCACGAAGTTATTGCCTGCTCCGAGACCCGGGGTGAACCCGGCATTCGCAAAATTGACGTTCGAAGGCGGAGGTATCTGCGAAGGGAACGGATCGACTTGGCCAGCGGTCTCGTAGGGGCGTGAGAGTACTGGATTGACCGCGTTCGCGGGAATCTGAGTAGGGTCAAAAGTAAAATCTGTTCCTCCGGCCCAGGGCGCCTCGTCGGTGGCCCAATCTGACATCCAGCCGTTCAGGGTGTCAAAGAACAAGCCTCCGCCGCCACGAATACTGGTTTTTCCATCTCCGAAGGGATCCCACGCGATTCCGATGCGCGGAGAAAAATTCGTATGGTCGGGGAAATACCAGCCTCGCGGAGCTCCCGGATCGCCGGGAACCAGGAACCCAAGCGGCGCTCCCGGAAATTTTACCGACTGCACGCCCGGGACAATGCTGAAACTGTATCCATGGGTATCAGTTTCGGGGCTGGTGTACTCGTAGCGAAGCCCGTAGGTTACGGTCAGGCGCGGCGTTGCTTTCCATTCGTCCTGGGCGAAGGCTGCATATTGTTTTTGGTGCTCATTGCTGGGCGCTTTTGAGTATTCGCTAAACTCGTCGGACGCTCCGAACAAAAAATCCGCCAGATCATTTCCGGAACCTATTCCAAAGGGCCCCGAGAAGTAGAAGATCCCATTGGTCTGATAGGCGTAGATCGAGTTCTCTTGCATGATCCCGAAGCGGCCGCCAAACTTGTAGGTATGATGCCCGCGATTCCAAGTCAGCGTATCGGATATCGCGTAGTTGTTGTCGGCCTTCCAGGCAACATTTGGATTAAACCCCACATTCATGCCGCTGGCGAAGGCCAGCGACGGCGGTCCGAAGGGATCGTCTGACTGTATATTGACGCCCAATTGCGCTGGCGTAGGCAGGTGACTATTGGGCAGAGCGGTTTGTTCAAAACGCTGCGCAGTAACCAGCACCTCATTCAACGTGGAAAGTGAAATGGTTTTTGTGTAGGCGATATTGCCGAAGTAGTCCCAGGTCGTAGTGGCGGACGTGAAACCGGGGATATTGGCGCCGAAGAAGGGGTTGAGAATGGGCTCTTTGTTGGACCCGATGGAGAGCGAAATGTGATCGTTTTTGGTCGCGTAGAAGTCGAACTTGCCGACATACTGATTCACATTGTCTTTTTGGGCGCCTTGCGGAAAGACTTGCCCGTTGGGTGAGGTTGGAATAATGCCGGCTGTGATATAGCTCTGTGCCACCGGATTGATCCTCGTAGGATCGATGATTGCCTGCAGTTGTTTGGTTGGGTCAGACTGGTAATACGGATGAGCCTGAAGGAACGCGACCACTCCTGGATCGGGGCCGGCACCCTGAAAATTTGAGAAGTCCCCTCCTAATTCAGCCGGGGTGTAGGTGGTGACAAATCCTTGGTTGACGGTTGCCGTTTGGCGCTGCCCCTGGTAGCCGAAAAAGAAGAAGAACCGGTCCTTACCGTTCAGCCATTTGCCAAGCGTAATTGGGCCGCCAATCACGCCTCCAAACTGATTGCGCTTGAGCACCTGGCGCGGATTTCCCAGTTCGTTGTCGATGTAGTCGTTGGCGTTGAATGCGTCATTCCTCAGGTATTCAAATAGGCTTCCGTGCAAGCCGTTGGTCCCCGACTTGAGGACCACGCTGATGGTACCGCCTCCGTTCCGGCCATATTCGGCGGTGTAGTTATTCTCAAGAAGTTTGAACTCTTCCACAGCCTCGGGATTGGGATTGAATACTACCTGGTTGCTTGTGGTCCGATTATTCATGCCGCCATCGAGCAGGTACGTTATGGCGTCGCCACGGCCGCCCGCCACGCTGATGCCCCCGAGTCCGGTTTCGGTCGAGCCGCCGTTGCTTGTACCGTACGTCCCTATGTCATCGGCGATGGGAACGACGCCAGGCTGGGTCAGTGCAAGGTCAAGAGTATTGCGTCCGTTAAGAGGAAGGTCCTGAATAGCTTTGCCGGTGACCGTTCCGCCGATCGTAGGATCTACTGTCTCGACCTGGGCAGCCTGCGATTGCACTTCGACGGTTTCATTGGCAGCTCCCACCTTCAAGCGAATGTCGATACGCAGCGCCTGGTTGATGGTGAGCTCCTGAGCTTCGGTCGTGGCCTTGGCGAAGCCGCGGTTCTCGACGGTCACCTTGTACATGCCAATAGGCACGTCGAGCACCTGGTAGCTCCCCTTGCCATCGGTCAGCGTGTTCCAGCTCACATTGGTGCCAAGGTTGGTCACGGTCACCTTGGCACCCGTAACTGCCGCTCCCTCAGGATCAGTGACGATGCCGATGACTCGCCCGTTGGTGTCTTGTGCCCAAACGGAAACCCCGAAGATCAAAACGGCGAGAGACAGAGTGATTGCCGCCCCCCGCGTGCAGGGTGAGCAGGAAAGACGCTTGCAGCTTCGCAGTGCCATACAATGCCCTCCGGCAGGAATCGAATTGTCTTACCGGTGCGGATCGCAGAGACAGAAGTCCAGAAGTTGAGAACGAGATCTGGCAACGACGCGGGAACGGCTTATCGAAGGCGTGGACAGCATCGCCACAAAAGACTGCGCACGGCATATAGGGCAACCTCGGCTCCTTGCGTGCCTTTGAGTCCGAATTATCCTTTGTAGATTCCGCCGAACCTTACGAGAATTGTGGAAGGTTAGAAAAGCATACCCTTCAGTGTCAAGCAGAAAATTCCTATCGAAGCAAAGCGTTTCTTAAATCGTTCCAGCTCTTCCCCAGTCGCCAGTTTCCCGGACCAGCACAACACGCCAGAGTGAATGGCTTCTCGGCCTCGCCATCAGCACCGGCCTGGAGTTGGCGGCCGCACTGGAGGATCTTTTCATTCTTCTTGACAGGGGCTCGCTACTTTTTCTAACCTTGCGGACTTATAGTAATGTGTGTGCTGCGACACGCAGCGAATCTCTGCTCCGCAATACTGAGGAACTTTCATGCGGGTTTTGATGTGCCTGTTCATGTTGTGGTGCCTTGCGTTGCAGCCAGCCTTGACCCAAGATCGCGACTACGGTCGCTCCATGGTCGTGACCGGCCGCGGTATCGTGGCCACCAGCCAGGTTCTAGCTTCCCAGGCGGGCGCCCACATCCTTGAACGGGGTGGTTCCGCTATCGACGCGGCTATTGCCGCTAATGCAGTGCTGGGCGTGACTGAGCCCATGATGAACGGCATCGGCGGTGATCTGTTCCTTCTCTACTGGGATGCCAAGAGCGGCAAGCTGTACGGGCTAAACGCCAGTGGGTGGGCTCCGCAAGGTCTCACGATCGATTTCCTGAAGAAGCAGGGCATCACGTCGATGCCGGACGATGGCATCCACAGTGTCACGGTGCCGGGAGCCGTGGATGGTTGGGCGAAGGCTCATCAGCGTTTTGGAAAACTGCCGTGGAAAGATTTGTTTACACCCGCAATTTATTACGCCGAACATGGCTATTCCGTCCCTGAAATCATCCACGATTTCTGGGGTATCGGCCGCGCCAAGTTGAAGCAGACAGAGGAAGCGCAGCGTGTCTTTCTGCCCAATGGCAAGCCGCCGGCCGTGGGGGAACAGTTCTCGAATCCCGACCTGGGGAAAGCCTTGCGATTATTGGCAGACCGGGGACCTCGTGAATTCTATGAAGGCGAAATTGCGAAAGCAATCCTGAAGACATCGAACGCTCTGGGCGGAACCATGGGACCGGGCGACTTGGCGGAATTTTCTTCGGAGTGGGTTGAACCAATCTCAATCGATTACCGCGGGTGGAGAGTCTACGAACTTCCTCCTAACGGGCAAGGGATGGCTGCGTTGGAAATGCTGAATATCATGGCTGCCTCGCAGCCAGACAACCACGGCCCAGAAGGAGCGGTAGAGCTACACAAGAAGATCGAAGCGATGAAGCTCGCCTACACCGATCTGTATCGCTACAACGGTGATCCTCGTTTCGCCAGTATCCCAGTGCCCGGCCTGCTTTCAAAACAGTATGCCGCGCAGCGTGCCGCCCTAATCGATCCCCAGAAAGCGAATTGTGCTGCGGCCAATGGTACGCCGGCAAAAAGCGACACCACGTACCTGGCCGCGGTCGACAAAGAGGGCAACATCGCTTCGCTGATCCAGAGTGTGTACGACTATTTCGGTTCTGGCGTGGCGGTGACAGGCATGGGTTTTCTGCTTCAGGATCGGGGAGGACTATTTGTGCTCGATCCCAAACATCCGGATGCCCTCGCCCCGCACAAGCGCCCTTTCCACACCATCATTCCTGCATTCATGGAACAGGGAGACCAACACATAGGATTTGGGATTATGGGCGGTTCCAATCAACCGCTGGCGCATGCGCAATTCGTGTCCAACCTCGTGGACTATGGCTGGAACATCCAGGCAGCTCTCTCCGCTCCACGCTTCACCATCCGCGACAGCGGAAAGCCCATCCAGTGCACCATTCTTCTGGAGTCGCGAGTCTCGCCAGAGGTGCAGAATCAGTTGCGCCAGAAGGGCCATGACTTGGTTCTGCGAAAAGACTATTCCGCATTGATGGGGCGGGGACAGGCAGTGCTTCACAATTCCGCCACCGGCACGAATTTTGCTGCCTCTGACCCGCGGGCCGATGGCTCGGCTGAGCCGGAGGCAATGCCAAAAGAGTAGTGGACTATTTTTGTGAGAGCGGGCATCTTTGCCCGCCAAGCGGCACGGTCTATGAATACTGAAGGTTTCGTCGTAAATCCATGAGCAAAGAAAACCGCGACCGGCAGTTGGGGATGAATCGCCAGATCACGCGGCGCGATTTCCTCAACGGGGTTGCCGTGAGTGTCGGAGCGCTAGGCTGCGCGAGCCT
>Ga0210393_10001789_pt1 | contig 17851 bp, 15 predicted proteins | sample IncBWC27OmetaG_FD_160068 | JGI IMG/M metagenome (GOLD analysis project Ga0210393, IMG submission 160068) | Forest soil microbial communities from Barre Woods Harvard Forest LTER site, Petersham, Massachusetts, United States - Inc-BW-C-27-O ... | reverse complement strand
AACTGGTGAGCGCCGCGAGCTGACCCCAAATCGCACTGCCTAGGGTCAATGCACCAAACATCACGGTCACATACATGGCAAGACCACGGCCGCGCACCCATTCAGGTAGCGCAACCTGCGCCGAGACGTTGAGGCTGGACACGGCAGCGATCCAGGAGGCGCCTGCGACGAAGCTGCCCACAATCGCGGTTGCCGGGTGGTGAGCGAAAGCAAACAGCGCGGTCGCGAGCGCGGTGCCGAGACTGGCCGCTGCGACGAGGAAATCGGCTCCCAATTTTTCCCGAAGGCGGCGCAAGAGAAACGCACCGCCCACGGCCGCGGCGCCAATGGCACCGAGCAGCACCCCGTACAAGGCGGGACCACCGGCGATCTGCGTGCGCGCGACCAGTGGTAGAAGCGCCCAGTACGCGCTGCCGAATACGAAGAATGCGGCCGTGCGAATCAGGGTTGCGCGAAGATAGGTGTTGTACCGTGCATAACGCAGCCCGGTGCGGATGGCGCTTCCAAAAGGTTCGGGCGGCAGCGCCGAAGCGCTTTTCGCGGGTTCGCGCCACCAGATGAGCGCTGCGATCACCCCAATATTGCTGAAGGCATCGAGCCAGAACGGCGCGGCGATGCCAAGTGTTCCGATGATGACCCCGCCGAGTGCGGGGCCGATTGCACGACTTACATTGACGCCCACGCTGTTGACCGCGACGGCCGATGGCAGATCGGGTTTTGGGACCAGCTTGACAACCACAGCCTGCCAGGCCGGGGCGGTCATGGCGGAGCCCACGGTGACGACGAAACTGAATAGCAGCAAGCTGGCGGGTGTGATCAGATGCAGCCACACCAGCGCGGCAAACGCCGCAGAGACCAGTGTGATGCTCGACTCGCCCACGATCAGGAAGCGGCGCTGATTTACGATATCCGCGAGCGCGCCCGCCGGAATGGCAAACAGAAACATGGGCAGACTGTTGGCGACCTGCACCATCGCGACGATGAATGCGTTGCTGTCGAGGCTCGTCATCAGCCAACCGGAGGCGACACTGTACATCCAGCCGCCGACGTTCGAGACGACCGTCGCAATCCAAATGACGGTGAATGCCCGGTAACGAAACGGATTTCCGGCCGGGGCGACTGACTGCGGATTCGAGGTAGTCACTCGAAGGTTCGCCTCCAATTTAGTTCGGTTTTTTTAGCCCGAAAAAGTAGCTCCCAAATACATAGCCCCAAGGGACGGCTACGATCGGCAGGAATACCCACAAGAATGCCGAGGTGGTGCCTTCAGCCGAGGAACCCGCCAAGGTGCCCGCCGACCAGAGCGGGTAGGCGACCACGATGAGCCATAGCACCTTGTAGAATATTTCCAGCAACAGGATCGGGAGCATTCTCAAGGGGCGGAAAATTCCCAAGCCGGCCAGCGTGGCGAATGCGGCCCAGACACACCAGGCCATCGCATCCCGCGGATCCCAAGAACCTCGGTGGCTAAAAATGTGCGTCCACGCGTCCTTGCCGAGCACGAAAAACATCAGGACGAACACCAATCGCAGGAGGTAGATATGAATGTTGCGGACACCCTCATAGCGATCGTCCCGATGAAAAATGGCCAACGGATTGAAGCTCACGGCAATTGTCCTGCGGCCGCGCGCTCATTCCATTTGGCGACATTGACTCCTTTGACCAACAGCCAAAGACAAAATGACGATTCTCCGATCAACGGCGGCAGCAAAACAGCCGGCGTTATCAGGTTTGCCAGAGCAGGGGCGAAAAGCGCCGCAAAGCAGGCCGTCAAATAACTCACCCCGGCAACTTGCATCAATATTCCAATGAGCTTGGGTAAGTAGCCCGATTTAAAGATCAGGTAGCCGTTCACGAGGCAGGTGAAACCGAAAAATATCAGGGCGATATTGAAGGCAACGTCATGCGAGCTGAGCGCGAGATTGGCGAGAGTCTGCAATTGATGCGCATCAAATGCCTTGAGGTAATCGGCGCTTTGCAGCGTCGGCAACACGACGAGAAGAAACAGCTTGCTGATGGCCTCAACAGCAAGGGACACCAGATTGAACAACACGGCAAGCACAACCAGCTGCCTGCTCACCGGCCGCAGCAACAAATATTCGATCCAGAGCAGCGGCACGGCGCATAGCACGACAACGAGGTTGCCGGCGACGCTGAGGCGCCACAATTCGGACGAGGCCAGAATGTTGGCAGCCGTCGCTGCAGCATCGCCCGATACGATCAATTTGTTGGCGACAAAACCCTCCGCAAAACCGCCGAGAACGATGATGGCCAGGTACAGGGCGCCACCCAGTCGCGCATAGCGCTGCGGGAAATGATCGATCGATCGAATCGCCATGAAGGGCTCTCAGTATTCAGGCAAGGTCTCGTTCTTCTTCGCAGCAAGGCCAACCCGCGTGCAATCTACGCTCATTTAACAGCTCGTGCAGCAAAGCCTATTTTCGCGCGAATAGCCGGCGCGGCAGTCTCAACCCTCGCTGCGGCGACGCAAGCGCTTGAGGCCCTCCCGCGTTTCGGTCCATTGCCACGCGAGCAGCGCGGGGACGCCAAACACGATTCTGGTCATGCGCTTCGCGAGAGAAAGGGCGAGCGCGACATCGCTGCCGATGCCCAACACGTGACCCACGGCTACCAGTCCCACCTCTTGCACACCAACCCCTGCAGGCACGATGAACAGGAACTGCCGGGCGGCCTGGGTCAAACTCTCGAGGATCAACGCCTCCGAAAACTTGACGGAGACCCCAAGGAACTGCAGACCAGCCCACGTCTCGAGGCATTCAGCGAGTAGGCCGGCAAATTGCCAGCCAAATGCGCGCGTCAAACGTGCGGGTGCTCGGAGCAGAGTGCCTATCGCGACATCGACGTCGGCACCCCGGACGGCGACTCCCGAGTTCTGCAGGTCGGGTCCGAACCGTGCGGCGACGCGTTGCAGACGTTCGAATACCGAGCCATGGCGCAACAGCACGATCAAGAGAGCAATGACCGGCGCACTCGCGGCCAGACCCAACAGCAGTTCATTGGTCAAGCGCATGGCTTGAGTGAATTGCAGAAGGAACACGACACCGAGCGCCACGAAGAGGTACTGACCGACCACCGTCAGCAGCACTTCGACGATCACGCTCGCGGCAGCCAAGGTGCCATCGACACCCGCGCGCGCGAGCAGCCTGATCCCGACGATCTCGCCGCCGATATTCGCCACCGGCAGCAATCCGTTGACAGCTTGGCGCAAGACTGCGATCAAGAACAGCGTCAACAATTTGCAGGGTGCGACAATGAGCGCGCGCCAACCGGCCGCATCGAGCAGCAGCGGCAACACATGCAGTGGCAATAACAAGAGCAGCATCCAGCCGGCCTTCGACAGCAGTTTGATAATGCCCACCGCGCCTTCATGCACGATGAGCAGAATCATCACGCTGAGACCTGCGATCAGGGCAATGCGAGCCGCGAGCTTCATGCGGTCAGCGGGCTAAAATCACTGCGGGGCGCCGGCGATACGCCTCTTGAGCAGGAAGTAGCGCACGGTGATGACAATGGCAAAAATCGGCGTGCATACACTGGAGGCTACGAGTATCGGCACCAGCCAGCCGAGCCAGGTGAATGGCGCGAGCAGGAACAGCATGTCATCGGGATGAAAGCGTTTGACGCCCTTGAAGCCGAAGGCCTTCACACCGGGCGCGCTCAGCCTCTCCAATAATTCAGAACTCCACATGACGAGCAGCATCGAGCCGCAGGCGAGGATTCCGAGGGGCGCCGCGTATTCGCCCAGCGAACTGTGGCGCAGACCGATGCCCGCGCCGAGGAACCAAAACGAATCCAGGATCATATCCGAATAGAAATCCAGCACCTTGCCGCTGTCGCTGCGCAGGTCCCCCATTCGAGCCAGTTCGCCATCGGCGCGGTCAAGTACGCAGCTGACCACCCATAGGATGCCGCTCCACACCGCGCTGTTGCGACTTCCCACCGACAGCAATGCGCAGGCGGCGAGACCGCTCAACAATCGCAGGCCCGTCAAGTGATTTGGCCGCACCCACGTCCCGATCAAGGGCCGCACGAAGATCCGCGCGAAGGCATGCGCATAGGTCTGATAGAAGACAGCATCGTTCTGCGGCTGGGTTTTCATGAGTTCGCCAGAGAGCTGCGCGGCTAGACGCGAAAGCGATACGCCACGCCGGGCTGGCGCTCGACATCGGGCGGGAAACTCGCGCGCTTGTCCGCATAGTAGGAAACTCGATGATCGCCGTCCGATGCACGATTATAGGTCACATAGAGAACGCGTCGCTGATTGGAGGTCAAATTAGGTCCAGATGCATGAGGAACGAAGCTGTCGAAGAACACGACATCGCCCGGCCCGGTGGGGAGCGGCGTCAGTTCGAAGCCAACCATCTCGGAGGCCGAGAGCGGCTCCCACTCTCGGCCAATCAGTCGGGATAGGCGGGGGCAGTTCGCTATTTCCAAGCAGCCATTCTCAATCGTCGCCGGATCGATCGAGACCAATGCGGTGACGAACAGCGGCGCGTAGCGCGCCCATCCCGCCTGTTGGTCCTGATGCGGTTCGAAACCGCCGCCGCCTGACATTTTGAAGTTGATCTTTTCCTTGAACAGAACCGCCGGTCCCCCGAGGAGCTGCTCGACGATGGCCTGCAAGCGGCCGCCGCGAATGAGCTGGTCGAAACCGCTGTGATAGGCGCAAAAATTTTCAACGCGCTGGAAGACGCGAGCCTGCGCATCGAGTAGGCTCGACTCGCGATAGAGCATCTGTTTGCCCGTGACCTCGGGCAGCCCGCATACCTCATCCGTGAAGCGCACCAGCTCGGCAGTCTGTGCGGCAGAGAGGAAGCCGGGGACGACAACCCACCCCTTGTGCGCATAGTGCTCGAGCGCTGAGCCGTCAAGTTCGGCGCGACTTCTCCCCATTTTTGGTGCTTCCTTTACCCTGATCGGTTGATAGTACAACCTCGGTCGCGAGTGCGGTCGAGAGTTGTAGAGGTCGATTTTCGGCGGCGCCCGGGTATCAATTTATTACATGATAATAAATCTATAAGTTATTGAAAAATAAAATGTATAAACCACTTAAGATTCGCTCAGATGGATCCCTTTTTTGTCGCGACTGCCTCGGCGCTGTGGCGTCAGCGCTTAGAGCTCTGCGTGGAAGCGCACCGCGAATATCGATACCGGTCCGCGATCGCGGTTGTAGGCCGGGTCCTTGACGAATTGATAGTCAAGACTGAGGTGGGCGTGCGGCACCACGGCCAGATTGTAATAGGTCTCGAGGATCTGTTCCGGTCCCGCATGCGGCAATTGGCCATCTCCAACAAGAATGCCGAGGCCGCCGGCATTTAAGAATTCTTCGCGCGCAGCCGAGATGTGATTGACGATGCCGGCCAGACCGACGGTGTCCTCGCTGCGACCCCAACGAGATCCCTTCAGCGAGAGACCCGCGGCCAGAGTTCGATCGATATCGGAGAACTCGTAGGTTTCGACATTCCCCGCAGCTTTGCCCACGCGCGCAAACATTCCCAAATCCTCAACGAGCTGCTGTTCGAGGCTGAGGTCGACTCCCGGTCGATTTCGAAGTCGACGCACGGCGGCAATATCAACGGGATTGCCGCTCGCTTGCGCGATCTGTACCGCCTCATCGAGCAATCCCATGCGGCCACGACTGTTGAAAACCGTGACGAGTAGCTTGCCGGCATGCCCAAAAATTTCGTGGCGTTTCTCGAGTTCCAGATCGACTTGAAATTCATGCGCCCCGGGCTCGAGGTGCACGCTATTCGGTACATTCGACAAGTCAAACAGGCCGACGCGCGTGGTCCACGCGCCCTGATACCACTCTGCCGCGGCACCGACCGTATAACCCCAGGCGTCGGCCGCATAATCGAAGGTCCCGGTGTCTATGGCGGCCCAGTTCAAGAAGTCATCGCGTGGGTCGTGCGCGTATTGATTGGCGTCAAAGATGTCCGCGACGCTGAACTTGCCGACCGTGAATACCCAGCGGTTGGTACTGCGATATCCGGCCAGCTGGTTTGCCCCTGCCTCAATCGCTTCGCGATCGCCGTCCAGGTCGAGTGTTTCGCGTACGAAGAGGCGCTGCAATCGCAAGTAGGGCTGATTCTTGCCGACCTTGTAGGCTTCGCCACTCGGAAAGCCGGCGAGGCCAAGCGTGTTGTCCAGGCCAAACCCCTGATCGATTTCCGGATTGATCCAAATCTCCGCGCCTGACCACAGTCGCGCGCCGGCGTAAAGGGTCAGATCCGTGGTTTCACGGCCTTGGTTAGGCGAAAGACTGTTCGGTCCTGCGTAGGGTGCCCTGAAGGAGTCCGTCTGTTGCTCCACATAAGTGAATTGTCCGTGTAGCGCAAAGCGCTCGTCGGCGACGCTTCGCTCTTGGCTGTCATCGGCCGAGAAAGCACTCGCCGCGAGCAATGAAAAAAGCGCCGCCGCCGGCACGCCGACTCGCCGCAACCGTGCAAGGATGGTCCGGCGAAAATTGCTCGGAACTAATGACAGCAACCGCGCTGCTCTTGGATGGGCGGACAGGCCACCGAGCCGTATGAGCAAAAAACGCAGCAGTCGCCGCTCTTCGGTTTAAGCATCGTGTTGCAGCGGGTGCACTCATAGAAATATTGACACGCGTCGGTCGGCATGACTTCCTCGCGCCGATGTCCGCAATTCGGGCAGGTGAGTACCGACTTTAAGATTGCGGTTTGCATTGGCTATAGCCTACACGGTGTGCCGCGGCACGGGCGCATGCTGTGGCGCAGGGGTTGAGCCCGAGCGCGGCGTCATTGTCTTGCAGATAGGGTGGGGGGCTATGCTAATCTGAGCGCATGAGCCATACAGTTCGGGACCAAAAAAAGTTGCTGGCGCGGGTACGCCGTATTCGAGGACAGGTGGAGGCAATTGAACGGGCCCTCGAATCGCAGGCGGGATGTGAGCCGGTCATGCACCTGATCGCCGGCGCCCGCGGCGCCATGGCCGGCCTCATGGCGGAGATCGTGGAAGACCATGTGCGTTCGCATCTGGTCGACTCAGCCAGACATCCCGGTGCTCTGAATACCGAGGCGGCTGACAGTTTGCTGGACGTTGTTCGTACCTATCTGAAGTGAGATCTGCCATGACGGTCCTTGCCACGCCCTCTCAGGCACCCATTCATCAGCACATCTTTCTCGGCGCAGCCCACACGCAGAGCGAGCGAAAAACCTGGGCTGTGATCTGGCTCTGCGGCGCGATGATGTGTGCCGAGATCGCCGGTGGACTTCTGTTCGGGTCGATCGCGCTGGTGGCGGACGGTCTGCACATGAGCACCCACGCCGGAGCGCTACTCCTCGCGGCGCTCGCCTACACGTACGCGCGCAAGCATGCCGCCAATCCGAACTTTACCTTCGGCACCGGCAAATTCGGCGATCTGGCCGGGTTCACCAGCGCCATCGTATTGGCGATGATCGCTGTCTTGATCGGCTATGAATCGGTGGCGCGTATTTTGGCCCCGATCCAGATTCATTTCGCCGAGGCGATCCCGATTGCCTGCGTCGGCTTGGCGGTCAATATCGCCAGCGCCTGGCTATTGAGCAGTGGCGGTCATCACTATGGGCATGGTCACGGTGGGCACGGCGGGCATGAGGCGCACACCTTACCCACTCCCACTGGCGATCTCATCCTCGAGGTGTTCGAAGACGGCGTGCCGCCACGCTTCAGATTGCGCGCGGTGGCAGGTCCCGCACCCGCAGCCGAAACCACACTCATTACCACCACGCGACCGGACGGCGCCCGCCAGGAATTTGCCTTGGTCGCGCGCGGAGAATATCTGGAGTCGGTCGCGGAAATTCCGGAACCGCACGCCTTCAGCGCGCAGGTCCGGATCGGCGCCGAAACCTATACGACGGTCTTTGAGGAGCACGACCACGGACACGGAGCCGCAGGGCGGGACAATAATATGCGAGCGGCGATCATCCACGTGCTCGCGGATGCCGCCGTATCGGTTCTGGTGATTATCGGACTGCTGCTCGCCCGCGCGTTCGGGTGGCTCTGGATGGATCCGTTGGCCGGTATCATCGGGGCGTGCGTGATCGCAAGTTGGTCTTTTGGGCTCATTCGCGACACGGGCGCCATCCTGCTCGACAGAATTCCTGACAGCCGCTTGGCGAACGAGGTGCGCAAGTTGATTGAGAGCGACGGCAGCGTGCTGGCCGATCTGCATCTATGGCGCCTCGGACCCGGCCATCTGGGCGCCATCGTGTCGGTGTGCGCGAAGGAAGGCCGCACGGCGGAATATTACCGCGCGAAATTGGCACGCTACCCCTCGCTTTCTCACGTAACGATTGAAATTCATCGTCCCGCGACTGCTGGGTCGCCGCGGCAGTAGAAAATCGCTTCGCAGCGGACTCGTCGCCGCCGCCAAAAACCCTTAGAAAGTGAGGCGGGCGCCAATTGTCGGAGCAATGTTGTTGTCGAAGAAATACGGGACGCCGGGGCCGTGAGGAATGGCGATCGCCAGACCGCCGCTGACGTTTGAATACGCAATGCCGGCGTACGCATCGAAACGCTTGGTGAAGTGATAGTCCGCATAGAGCGATACCTCGTTGAGGTATCCCGAGCAGGAACTGCGGAAACCCGCGGCGGGTGAGCAGGTCGAGGGAATTCGGAAGTCGTTCTGGTTCTCACGATAATAGGACAACGTGATGTCGGTCTTCTTGTCATAGGCGTATTTCACGCCGCCCCAGAAGACTTGCACGACTTTGGTGGAATCAAGATTGTTGTCTTCGACGCCGCTCAACAGGTAACCCCCCTGGGCCGTGGCGCCGACGCCCAACGGCTCCGACGGATTGTTCATGCGGATGTGTTCGTAGCCGGCGAAAAACTTGAAGGGGTCCCAGGTGTATTTGGCTGCGACCATTACCGCGGTGTTGTCGGTCACGATGCCATATTCGGTGTTACTCGGGCCGATCAGATTGGCGCCGTTGATGGTGTTGGTATTGATGCTGTTGACGGTCGACTGGTAGGGCGCCGACAGACTCCCCGGCCCCAGCAAGGGGTTCAGCACGCTGATGGCCTGGTAGACATGTTGGTAGACGAGGTCCGCGGAGAACCCCGCGTAGGTTCCGCCCAGGTCGAATCCGTCGGCCGAGTTATGCGGTCTTTCCGGCGTACAGTTGGCGGCAGTCCAGGTCGCGGCGGCGGAGTAGCAGCCGCCCTGACCATCCGTGAATTTATGCATTACGGCAAAATGGACCGGACCATAAATGAGGCGATATTTTACGGCGTCGTCCCAGCGTGTGTCCTGGGTGTCGCCGCCGCCGGCCATCAGGCCGTTGTAGCCGATGAAGGAAAAGGAATAGGCGCCGCCGGCCGGATCGTAAGCAAGCATCGCATCGGTACCGAGGGCGCGCTGACGGCCGAAGGTCAGTGTGCCCAATTGCGTGGATGAGATACCGCCAAAGAATTCGTCATTGAAGGTTTGGCCCGCGCGCGCGCCGTCGCCGGCGAACGAGTAGCTGCCCCGCGGCAGACCGGCGTTGCTGGTGTTGGTGGCGGCCAGGTTGGAGAGCTGCCCGGACTGTGGATTGATGCCGGTCGAAGCGTTGAATACCACGAACCAGCCCTCCAGGAACTCTTCCTTGGCCTTGATGCCGAGAGCCGTCTGTGACAGGTTGTTCGGCGCAACGAGCCATTGGGAGTGATTGCCGTTGCGGTTGACCAGCGCTTCGCCTTCATAGTTATAGGCGTTTTCCGGTAAGCCATGGCTGACCCAGCCCACGCCGATGTCATAGGCGCCGAACAGGGTGATGCCGTACCAGGTCAACGGGCAATCGGTGGCGAAAAACTCCTTGACGCTCGTGCAGGATGCGGGTAGCGCAGCTGCGGCTGTTTCGGCGCCTGCAGGATCGGCGGCACGTGCCGCAGGATGAAAAGCAAAACTTGAAGCAAGCGCCGCAAGAGCGCACCAGCGCACCGATCGCATCGTACCTTCTCCCTGAGCCGTTATAAGAGCGCAATATACTGCCAAACATAACGGTCGCGGTAGTACATCGTCGGTGGTCCTACAACCTGAGGAGCTTCGGTTGCGTCATTGCGATCGAAGTCGCTGCCGCATCAACGTCTATCAGTCTCGTGCCAACCGCCGCCCAGCGCTTTGAACAGCGCGATTTGATCCTGAACGAGCGCGGCATCGGAGGCGGCGACAGACGCGTCAATGGCGATCAACGATTGTTCGGTCGTGAGCAGCTCGAGTTGCGTCAATGCACCGGCGAGAAACTGATCGTGTGCGAGATCGAAGGCCTTTTGAGCCTGAACTTGCGCATCAGCCAATGCCTGTCGTCGATCGAGTTCTGTCCCGTAGACGGCCAGGGATTGTTCTGTCTCCTTGAGAGCTGCCAATACCACGGCGTCGAAGCCCGCAAGCGCCGCGCGTTCAATGGCCTTGGCTTGTTGCACGCGCGCACGCGGCCCTGCTTGGATTGGAAAACTCCAACTAACGCTGGGTCCGACTCCCCAGACTCGGCCAACATTCGTGGTTAGCTCCGGAAGAGTCGCGCTGGCGCCGCCGAAAAACCCGGTGAGGCTGATGCGCGGATACAGGTCTGCCGTAGCGACGCCAATGCGTGCCGTTGCCCCGGCCACACGGCGTTCCGCTTGACGCACGTCCGGGCGGCGCCTAAGAAGTTCGACGCCGTCGCCGACCGGAATGAGCGCATCCAGTTGCGGCGGCCGCACACAGGCGAGCGCATCCATCGGCGCCCGAGAGGGTGCCCGGCCCAGCAGTGTGGCCAGCTCAAAGAACGCGGCTTTTCGCTGGCCTTCCAAGGGTGGAATGCCGGCGCGCACTTGCGCGACGAGGCCTTGTGCCCTGACGACATCGAATTCTGAACTGGCACCCGCTTCATGGCGCTGGACGGTGATCTCGGCTTCGCGGCTGACGACTTGGAGCGAATGATGGGCCACTGCAAGCTGCTCACCGAGCGCGCAGATCTGCGCATAGGCGCGCGCGGTCTCAGCAGCGACCGTAATCTTAACGGCATCCCGAGCGGCGGCGTTGGCGGCCGCGTCAGCGCGCGACGCTTCAATGGAGCGGCGCACGTGGCCGAATAGATCAACTTCGTAGGAAACGTCCAAGAGCGTATCGAAAAGCCAGGTGTTGGCCGGCCGATGGCCGCCAATTTCGAGAATTTCCTCCGTGACCGGATCGCGGCCGTAGATGCCGCCCGCTTCGAGGGCTGTGTTCGGGTAGCGTCCGGCCTTAACCACTTCGAGAACCGCGCGCGCAGCCGAAAGATTGGCTTCAGCGGCTTTCAAATCATTGTTGGCAGTGAACGCCTCCTGCAGCAGCTGCTCTAGAAGCGTGTCATGGTACAGCTGCCACCATGCGTCGGGAGGTGGTGCGGTCGTTTCTGCCGTCGGCGTCACTGACACGAGCGGGGCGTGGCCATCCAACGGGGCAGGGGGCTCGTAGCGCGGCCCTACCGTACAACCAAAAAGCGCCGCGAGCGCGAAAGCCGGCCCGAGCCGGGACACTCGCGTCATCGGGAAATTGCGGATCATTGCTGGACTGTATCGCGCGGGGCGAAAGGCGATACGTGAGTGGCAGGTCCCGGCGGTGCCGCTCTTCGCGTCACGATCAGAATGAGCGTGACGGCGGTCAGCGCGGCGATGACGATGAAGCCGTCAATGATTCCCTGAGTTGTCGCAACGCTGCGGACGACGTTGCCAAGTACGGCCGCGCCCCGCGCTGCCGCGGAGCTCGGATCGCCCGCGCGGGCCGTGGCCGCGGCGTAGGTTTGCAGCCGTTGAATCGTTTGTACATCGCCGACTTGAACATGCAGGCCCAGCAGATTGGATGCCACCTGTTCACGCACTCGAATAAAGGTCGTGATAAATGCCTGACCGACTTCGCCGCCCATCAGGCGCGCGATCTGCGTCGCGGCACCAAAGGTCAGGGCGTCCTGTGGTTTGAGGTGCAGGATGGCGAAGAAAATCGTGCCCGAGAGCGCAAAGCTCTGGCCGACCGCCTGTAAAAGTTGCGACGGCAGAAACTGGTCGGTGCCCCACAGCGGTGTGAGGCCGTAAGCGACCATGAGACAGGCGCCGCAAATGCAGAGGAAACCGACCGAAGCGATCAGCCGGGGATCAGTTCGACGTAGCAGATACCCGGCCACCAGGCACACCAGCAGTTGCGGCGCGGCAATCCATAGCAAAGTTTGGCCTACTTCGAGCGCTCGAAATCCGCGTACCACCTGGAGGAACTGTGGAATGGCGTAGGCGGTGGACAAGATTGTCAATCTCAGGAACGCGATTAACAGCAACAGACGCGGCAGAGGGGATGCAAACACGACTTTCAAATCGACACCGGGATAGCGTGTGCGTGACTCGTGAATCAAGAAAGCAACCAACAACAGCACGCCGGAGAGCATCAGGCCCCATACCAATCCTGAACTGCTCCAATCGAGGCGATTGCCTTGATCCAACGCCGCGTAGATCAACGACAGGCCGATGCCTCCTGATGCGAGACCGAAGATATCGGCGGGCGGTCGGCTGGGGTTCACCGGATCGGGGCGGACACCGAAGCGCAGACACAACGCCATACCGATCGCGAGCGGCACGTTCTGCCAAAAAATCCAGACCCACGAAAGATGCTCCAGGTACCAACCTTCCAACGAGGCCGAGACATTCAGCGATACCTCCAAGTTCAGCGCGTAGATGGCGATGCCATAGGCCCAAACTTTGGGGGGCGTGTTTCGCAGCACGAAGCTTAAGGTCAGCGGTACGAAGAAGCCGGTGGCCATGCCGCTTGCGAACTGCAGCGTCAGCAGCGTATGTAGATTGGTCGCGAACGGTTCGATCGCGGCGATAACGGCCAAAGCAGAAGCCGCGCCGATCAGAACGCGTCGGGCGCCAAAGGCGCCTCCGGCCCAGATGGCCACGGGAGCGATGAGCATTTGTCCGGTGGTGAGCGCCGTGGTGATCCAGGCGCCATCATCGAAGCCGGTATGAACGGCACCGCGGATATCCGCGAGACCGAAGGTGGACAGCCGCGTATTCAGCGTCGAGATGAATGTACCGAGCAGTACCGCCAATAGACCCATCCAGGGAATCGTCGTGGGCGGCGTCGGTGCCGGTGCCGGCGGTTCGCTCATGGCGTGCTCGAATGCGTATCGATGCGGGCAATGACCGACATGCCGGGACGCAGCAGATCCTTGAGGCCGTCGCTGTCGTCGATGGCGATTTTGACGGCAATACGCTGCACGACTTTGGTGAAATTGCCCGTGGCATTGTCCGGCGGTAGAAGCGCAAACTGCGAACCCGCACCCGGTGAAAACGCGAGCACGTGGCCGCGCAGCCGGTGACCGGGAAAGGTATCCACCGTGATATCGGCACTTTCGCCGACGTGCATGTGAGTCAGCTGGGTTTCCTTGTAATTCGCAATGACCCACACGTTGGGCAGCGGTGTGAGGCTGGTGACCTGGCCTCCCACACCTACATACTGCCCCGGTTTCACTTGTCGCTGTCCAATGACCCCGTCCTGCGGGGCAACGATTCGGGTGTATGAGAGGTTGAGCTGCGCGATTTGCAGGCTGGCTTTTTGCGCAGCCACGGCAGCCTCGGCCTGAGCTTGTTGAGCCGCAATCACGTCCAGCTGTCGGGCCGCGGCACTGCGCTGCGCGCGGGCCTGATCGAGCTGCGCCGCAAGCTGCGCGTGCACGGTCTGCAGCTTCTCGCCGGCCTCGGTGGTTGAAGATCCAGTTTTGAGGAGACGTTCCTGCCGCGCCAAGTCGCGATTATTCTGCTCGACATTGGCCTCAATCGACTCGACTGTCCCTTTGGCCGCGCGCACGTTGGCATCTTGCAACGGCCGCTGTGCCTTGAGCGCCTCGACTTGGGCGGCCGCGGCCGCAATGCCTGCGTTGATTTGCGCGACGGTGGCGCGGTAGTCGTCGTCAACAATCTCCGCCAACAGCTGGCCGGCGCGAACGCGCTCGAAATCCTGCACGGGCAGGGCACGGATGTACCCCGCGACTTTCGCCGCAATGGGCGTCAGATCCGACTGAAGATAGGCATCGTCGGTGGACTGCCAGCGTGAGTTGCCCTCCCAACGATTCCAACGGGTGGCGATGACGATCAAGATCGCCATCGCGACCAGAAAAATCCCCGCGCGCCAGACGATGTCGTACCGAAAAGCCGCCTTAAAGTTGTTCCAAGATAGCGCCACCGTCTCCCCCGGATCTCCCCCTGTGCCCTATTGTCACGCACAGGTTTGGGCGTGTCTAGAAACTAACTCCTTTCAACGCGTGGATGAGCGAAGCAACGACGCCCGCACGGAACGCGAAGTTCCGTGCGGGCGAAATGATCAAACGCTTACCAGATGTGATACCACGCCTTGTGGACGTTCTGCGTGGCCTGTGCCTTTTTGTTATTCTCCGCGGTATTACTTGCTAGAGTCGCTGCCGTCATCCCCGGCTTCGGGCCACCGGTGTCAATACGCTGGTTGCCTCGGTCGCTGTGCATGTTGTCCCGATCGGTTCGCAAGTCCTGCTGGTCCGCGCGAATATCGCGCTGATCGGCGCGCAAATCTCGCTGATCGGTGTGCATGTCGCGCTGATCGGTGTGCATGTCGCGCTGATCGGCGTGTATGTTTGAGCGGTCTTGCGCGATATTCTTGCGGTCGGTCTGCATCTCTCGTTGATCGGCCCTGATGTCCTTGCGGTCCGAACGAATGTCGGCCTTGTCATGCGCAATATCGGCTTGGTCGCTTACGCCATCACGCCGCTCGGCATAGTCGTGGCGTAGATCCTTTTGGTCTGCACGAATATCCGCTCGATCCGCCGAGATATCTTTGCGGTCGGCCTGCATATCCTTACGGTTAGCCTGTATATCTTTGTGATCGGCCTGTATGTCCGAGCGGTCCGCTCGAATGTCCGACCGGTCCTTGGAAATGTCGGCTCGGTCCGCTCGGATGTCGCGTTGATCGCGGGCCGCCTGCTGTTGGCCGTTCTGACTCGGCGCCGTATTACTTGTCGGTACGGCGTTAGTCGTCGGCACGGTGTTGCTTGCCAGCGGCGTTGCCGTCATCCCCGGCTTCGGGCTGCCCGCGTCAACACGCTGGCCGGCTCGATCGCTGTTTAAATCGTGCTGATCGGCGCGTATGTCGCGCTGATCGGCGTGGATGTCTGCCCGGTCCCGCGCGATATCCTTGTTGTCAGCCTGAATGTCCTTGCGGTCTGAGTGAATGTCAGCCTTGTCACGCGCGATGTCGGCTTGGTTATTCACACCTTCGCGCTGCTCGGCGTAATCGTGGCGCAGGTCCCTTTGGTCGGAGCGAATGTCCGCTCGATCCTGCGAGATATCTTTGCGGTCGGACTGGATGTCCTTGCGGTCCGCTCGGATGTCGCGTTGATCGCGGGCCACATCGCGCTGATCCGCGGCTTCATCGCCGCGGTGGGTGCGGCCTTCCGTTGCTGCACTCTGGGCTGCAGCATTCGGGCTGGCCTGCTGCTGCTGGCCATCCTGGCCCGGTGCGGCAGGGGTCGGTGGGTCGGCGTACGCACTTGTCAGCGTCGCTCCGAGAATTGTTCCAACGGCAATTGCAATAGGCGCCTTGCGGTGCATAGTACCTCCTCTCTCTTGGCTGAAGCGTGATCAGCGGCTGCGGACGGGTGTCCGCTCGCCGTACTAGTTGCTCTGCTCGCCCGATTTGGATATTTGGGCGTGTTGGTCGACGTGCGATGGTCCTTCTTGCGCGACGAACCCTTCGACCAGAGCAAAAAAACTGTTGTAGAAATTCGGATCTTCAATCGTCTCTCGGCGGACGACCCCAAGGACCTTTGCCGAGCCTGCCGGCATCGTGATCGTAGCGGGCCCGATGCCTGCGCTCGTGGACTGCTTCATTTTCTGCAGCTTGCTGACCTCCCGTTCCGCCGTCACGAAGACGATGCTCGTGCCGTTGCGATTGTCGGCACAGCTGGTCTGCAGGCGTACTGTGACATTGACTTTGTCCTCGGGCTGAGAGTCCCGTGTGCCGGTCAATACGCCGGACTCGCTGGATCTCTCCAACATGTACCCTTGGCCGAGAAGTGCGCGCTTGACGCTCCAACACACGGCATCGCCGGAGCCGGGAACTGTCTTACTGAAAGGAGCCGTTCGCACAAATGGTCCGCGCGTGTCGTGCTTCGATGCGCAGGCCGTGGCCACTGCCGCAACAGTCAGCAAAACGAGGCCGCGTATCGCCATCGAACTCCGATTTTTGTGCATGACAAGCTCCGTCAACGTCCAATGCTTGTTGGACAAGCCACCGGCGGGTCGAAGTTCCCGGCGGGAAATTCGCGAGGAATTACCCACCGATCAGAGCGTTATGAATAATTGTAGGTGCATGACTACGGCCCGCTGAGAGGAAGGCGCACAGGTCGAGTGCCGACTCTGCAGAAAGAAGATTCCCACAGCGCCTGCACCGCCTGCTTCCCGCATAATGGCAGCGCGGAACACATCCGTGGGGCAGGGGATTCAGACTCGAATGAAGATAGAGGCAATGCTATGGATCGTGGTTTTTGTCTTGGTGGCGCTGGCGTTTCTTTTTCCGAAAACTCGAGCGATTAGCCTCTCCGCCATTGGCGTGGCAATCTTCGCGATCGTCAGCATCGTCGTCATTGCCAAGCGCGAAGAACCGGTTGCACCCATTGCCGCGGCGCCGGCGCCCGTTGAGCAAAAGCCGGTGGATTTCGAGCGTTTCCACGTCGAGAATTTGGATAAGACCGATCCGGGCGCGAAAAACCGCATCGCTGTCGCGGATATCCGCTTCGACCAAATACGCGCCGAGGCTGGCGCGCAACACGGCAGCATCCGCCGGATTGTGGCGCGGCTTTATAACGACTCCGCGACCTTCACCTTGACCGACTACGGCTACGATCTTGTGGTGCAAGACTGCATCAAAGGCGTCTGCACCACAGTCTTCGACCAACATGGATTATCCGCGGCCACTGTACCGCCCAACCAGGCGCGCGACGTCGAGATTGCCATCCGCGACGGCAATACACGCGATGTGTCCCCGACCAGAATACTCGGAACGGCGAACATCCTGCTCACGCCCACCGCCACGCGTGGACAACCGGCGCTGTAGCTCGGCACTGTGAGTTTGACGCGACCCCCGAATGGCCTACGGGGATGGGAAGCTTCGAGGCCCCGAAGACGCAGGGCCTCGAAGCTTCCCATCCCACACGCACTGGTCGTGCCGGCGCGGTGATACTGACCGGCTGGAGCTCTCGTCAGGGAGCGTGAGAGGAGTCGACGCCCTGCTGTCTTTCGGGCCTCAAGTCTTCTCACCCTCCCTGACAAACGCCACAGTAACCGGTCAATATCACAGCACCGATGCTACGACTTCTTCGGGCTCTTGGCCGGTGGATCGGCGTCTACGACTTGGATCATGGGTCCGCCCGTTTGCGGATAGAGGGCTTCATTGGTCACAAACAATGTTGCCCCCGGCGTCAGAATTCCATTGATGCGGGCCGCGAAGTCGGCGGGCATTTTAATTCGGGCAACGGCGTTCGGATCGACCTGAGTACCTTGCTCTCCGAGATGACCGGGGACGCCGATTCTCAACCAACGATATTTGGTTGGATCAGGAACGTAGGGATCCGGTACGGTGCTCGGGCCCTCGCTGAGAACGAGTGCGTGATCGATGAGCGGCGCATCGCCGGTGACGGTCAATCGCGCGCGGCCGATCTCGATCCCGTTGCGATACACGACGACGAGTTGACTGGCCTGACTCAGCACAATGCTGACGGGCCCGCTGGGAGACAACTCGGGTTGCCAAACGTCGTTCTCAGTCGGTGTTAAGGACTCGGGATCGACCGGATGTCCGCCGACAAAC
>Ga0210393_10001787_pt1 | contig 17865 bp, 18 predicted proteins | sample IncBWC27OmetaG_FD_160068 | JGI IMG/M metagenome (GOLD analysis project Ga0210393, IMG submission 160068) | Forest soil microbial communities from Barre Woods Harvard Forest LTER site, Petersham, Massachusetts, United States - Inc-BW-C-27-O ... | reverse complement strand
TTCCGTGTCCAGCACGAGCGTGCCTTGCTGCGGCACGATGAGCATCTCGCCGTCGGCGCTGTAAAAGAATCGCCGCTGCATCGAGCGATTGGCGGCGTACAAGTAGATGGCGCACCCGGCGTGAGCCTCCGGCGATCCATTGCCCGCGATGGGGACGAGACCTTCTATGAGGTCGGTGGGAGCGCTCGGCAGGGCTAAGGGATCCCAGCGCAGCTGGTTCGGCGTCGCGGGCTCTTCGCGCGCTTCATCCAGCAACCAATGAGGGTGGCGTTCGAACGCATGGTGTGTGACGGCCGGGCGGATGCGATACAACCAAGAGCGCCGATTGGCGGCACGCGGTGCGGTGAAGGCCGTGCCCGAAAATTGCTCCGCGTACAATCCGTAAGGACAGCGCTGCGGCGAGTTACGGCCGCGTGGCAGCGCCCCCACCAGCGCCTCGGTGGCGAATTCGTTGCCGAAGCCGCTCATGTATCCATCGGATTCGGGGGGGATTGCGCTCACGGTGTCATTCTATGACACGAAGGGCGCAAGTTTCACGCCAAAGGCCGCTAAGGTCTTCAGGCAGGCGGCTGTATCGGACCACGCTCGCGCAGCGCGACGGCCAAGGACACATCAGCCTCCATAACCTCCTTGTCCCGGTGGCCGTCGTGGTGAGGACTCAGGAAATCGAGCAACTGCCGGCCACCCGCAGCGTTGGAGGCAACCACCTTGAGCGCGGCGAGCGTCGGCGTGGCCAAAATGATGCCCGCGATTCCCCAAAAGCAGCCGCCGAGCCACAGGGCAAGAAACACCAGCATCGGATTCAATTGCAGGCGCCGCCCCACCAACAACGGCTGCACGAATTGTCCTTCGATCGTGGCTATACACAAATACGAGCCCGCCACAGCGGCGGCGTGACCCAAGCCGTCGAAGGAAATGATGGCCACGATGGTCAAGACGACCAACGTCGTGGTTGCGCCGGCATAGGGAATAAAATTAAGGAACGCGGCCATGGTGCCCCAGAGAAACGGGTTCGGCATCCCGCACAACATCATGGCAAATCCCGTGACCAGGCCCAGACCGACATTGATGAGAGCGGTGGTTGCGTAGAATCGACCCACCTCGCTGCGCACTTTCTCGATCACCGCGAGGATGTGCGCGGATTTCAAGTCACTGGTAAAGGCGGAAGTCATTTTTGCCAGCATCGGGGGTCCGCCCGCCAGTAAGAAGAGCGTGAGGATGAGGATGGTCACGCCCGACAGCACCACGCTGCGCGCGCCATCCAACAGCATCGCCGGTGCGCTTTCCTGTGCGGCCGGGGCGGGTGCGGCAGCCGCGGTGGCTTGGGCGGGCTGCGGCGGCCCGGCGCCTAGGTTGCCGGCGGCATTGCGTAGATCGCCGACGCGCGCCATGAATTGTTCGAAGGGTCTGATCTTGCGTTCGATCAACCTGAATGTGTGCGGGGCCGCGGTGAACCACTTCTGCGCGGGCTCCGACATAAAATTGACCAGCGCGACCATGATGCCGAGGATGGCGGCCATGATCACGGCGGCGCCAACGCCGCGGGGTACGTTCCGGCAATGCAAGGCCTCCACAGGTCCGGAGAGCACCAAAAAGATCAGCAGGGCCAAAGCAACCGGAATGAAGGCGACGTGCGCGAAGTAAAGCAGCAAGCCAATCGCGCCTGCCACCAGTAGTCGCACCGACGTTACCCGCGATTTTATTTTTTTGATTTCCAGCGGCGTCCCCAGTCAGGCGGGGCGACGTTTTAGCCCGCCAAAGAATTTCGTTTAGGTCGCTTTGCGCCCCTAACACTAAATCTACGGGTGCCGGGGCACTGTAGGTCAACACCGGCCGAGCCCAAGCATCAGCACACTTTGCCGCTGTAGGAGACCGCCGACAGGCCCTTCGCGCCGCGCGCGTTGCTGTGCCGGCAGGCACATTTGTCATATCAAGGAGTTAGGCGTGCTGAGCCGGCGATAGTATGCGATCCTTCGCGGGAGTAAAAACCCAGGGTTTCAAAGGCATGTCACGCGAACAATTTCATTGGGATGATCCGCTTTTGCTGGATGCGCAATTGACGGACGAGGAAAAAATGATTCGAGACGCGGCCCGCGACTATGCGCACGGCCAGCTGGCGCCGCGCGTGCTCGAAGCCTTCCGCCGCGAGCACACCGATCCGGGCATCTTCAAGGAAATGGGCGGCGTGGGACTGTTGGGCGCCACCATCCCCACGGAGTATGGCGGCGGCGGCATGAACTACGTCAGCTACGGCCTCATCGCGCGCGAGGTTGAGCGAGTCGACTCTGGATTCCGCTCGATGATGAGTGTCCAGTCCTCGCTGGTCATGCTGCCGATTTTTCGCTTCGGTACCGAAGAGCAGAAGCGAAAATACCTTCCTTCCCTGGCGCGAGGCGAGACCATCGGCTGCTTTGGATTGACGGAGCCGGACCACGGCTCCGATCCCGGCAGCATGATCACGCGCGCGCGCAAGGCCGCCGGTGGCTATCGGCTCTCCGGCGCGAAGACCTGGATTACCAATAGTCCGATTGCCGATGTCTTCGTGGTGTGGGCCAAGACCGATGATGAGATTATCCGGGGTTTCATTCTCGAGAAGGGATGGAAGGGACTGACGACGCCGATGCTTCACGGCAAGGTCGGCCTGCGTACCTCCACCACGGGCCAGATTCTGATGGAGGATCTATTCGTTCCCGAGGAAAACTTACTGCCCGGCGTCAAGGGCTTAAAGGGTCCGTTCACCTGCCTCGATTCCGCACGCTATGGCATTGCCTGGGGTGCGCTCGGCGCGGCTGAAAGTTGTTGGCACACGGCGCGCCAATACGTGCTGGATCGCAAGCAGTTCGGCCGGCCGCTCGCCGCGAATCAGCTCATTCAGAAGAAACTGGTCGATATGCAAACCGAAATTACGTTAGGTTTGCAAGGCTGTCTGCGCCTCGGCCGCATGAAGGACGACGGAACCGCTTCGGTGGAGATCACCTCGATCATGAAGCGAAACTCCTGCGGTAAGTCGTTGGATGTCGCACGCATGGCGCGCGACATGCTGGGCGGCAATGGCATCTCCGACGAATATGGCGTGATTCGTCATGTCGTGAATCTGGAAGTCGTGAATACTTATGAGGGTACTCACGATATTCATGCCTTGATCCTGGGCAGAGCCCAGACCGGGATTCAGGCGTTCTCGTAACCTCAAGGATAGGACGGGGACGCGGCACCGGACACCCGCGGCACGCGGATGCTGGTTTTGAGGCCAATTTGCCATTCCGCACTCGTCACCGGCTCGGCCGTTACCGCGACCTGCCGACTGGTCGTCTCCTCTGCGCGATCCATGTTCGGGTGCCATATTCGGACGCTGTATTCGCCCGGCGGCAGGTCTGTGATCGACGCCGTCCCGAGCGGCCCGGTCTTGGCGAAAAACGGCGTTTCCGCCACGTAGATGTAGCCGATCATCCAATCGTGGATATTGCACCCGAGCACGACCACGCCGGGCTTGTCGAAGATGACCGGCGCTGCATTGGTGCCGCCATACAAAGGCAACTCAAATTTCTTGGCGGGAGAAAACGAATAGACCTGGTGCCGGATATTGTCGCTGTTCGGAAAGCGCACGGTCGAGCCGACGAACACCGGCTTGACGAAGGGCACGAACTGTTTATCAACCTGATCCACTGCGTCCTGCGGAGCCTTCGAATGTTGGGCTCCGCGCGGATCGGCGGGAACGGCCAGGACCACGACATCCTCGATACTCTTGCCCTTATGATCCTTTACCGTCACGCGCAATTCCGCTGAATGCGCGACGGCGGCGCAGCCAAGAACGAGACCGAGAGTGGCGGTGAATTCCGTGAGCTTCAAAACTGATACTTCCAAGTCAATTCCGGCATCGAGTCGCCGTAGTCGTTGCCGCCTCGAGCATGCGTGTCAAGACGTTGAAATCCAATGCCGATCAGGCTGTGAGCGGTCAGCGAATAGTCCAGGCCGAGTCTGGCGCCAAAGGTAATGCCCACCAGTCTATATGCGTAAGCGTCGGGACCGAAGGTCGGATCGGGCGCAACGGCTTTGGCATTTCCAAAGATACCGGCTCCCGGTTGGGTCGTGGAAATAACATCGCCGTGCCTCCAGAGAGATCCGACGCTGAGCGATACCCGCTCGCTGATGGAATACTGAACCCCAACCTTGAAACTTCCTCCACGCTGGCTGAACACATCGCTCGACACGCCGTATAGCTCCGATTCGGCGGGCGCGGCACGGCGCCATTCGAACGCGTACTTTGCCCAAAGATTCCACCGTTCATCGAGGCGTTTCCCCGCCTCCAACGAGGCAGAATACAGCGTCGCATCGCGGTAGCCATCGTCATAGTCGACACGGCCGACGGAGATTCCCGCACGGCTCCAGGGAGCAAAGGCGCCCAAGCCCCATTTTTTCTTGAGCGAAAGGATGCCCTCGACCGAGGCATTGTTCAGCCCGGACAGATGATCGTAAATTTGTCCGGACACATCGCCGCCCGTTGCCAGACTGAACCCATCGCCCAAGGGTATTTGGCGGAGCAGCGATACATTGGCATCCGCGCGCGAGTCCGCGACCACGCTGGCGGGGTTTTCGGCATTGCCGACGTTGCTGTCGTGATTCAGCGCGGCCGAGCCGGCCAAAATCCAATCACTGCGCGCAGTGTGAGTTGCCGCACAAAACAAAAGAAATGCCGATAGCGAGGCGCGAATCGGTCGCATTATCACATTATGCAATGTCGGTACGGGGGCGGAGGGGACCTGGGTCGCATCGCGCACTGCGCGCGCGCCCGCCGGATTTAGGAATGCGGCTTCAAGGCCACTCTACGGTCATGGTGCTCAATATTGGGCAAGAATGCCGCCACCATCCCGATCAGCGGGAGATAGGCGCAGATTCGATACACGAATTCGATGCCGTGCTGATCGGCAAGGCCGCCCAACACCGCGGCGCCGATGCCGCCGATGCCGAAGGCGAAGCCAAAAAAGAGTCCGGACACCGCGCCGACATTGCCGGGCATCAGTTCCTGCGCGAATACGACGATGGCCGAGAAGGCCGAGGATAGGATCAGGCCGATGATGAACGTCAAGATCCCGACCCACCTCAAATCGACGTAGGGCAGCATCAACGTAAAAGGTGCGATTCCTAAGATCGATACCCAGATTACGCGTTTGCGCCCGATACGATCGCCCAAGGGTCCGCCGAACAGCGTACCGAGCGCCATCGCCAGCAGAAACACGAACAGGTGGATCTGCGCGGAGCGCACGGAAATTTGAAATTTATCGATCAAGTAGAAACTGAAGTAGCTCGTGATGCTGGCCACATAGAAATATTTGGAAAAGATCAACAGCACGAGCACGGCAATCGACGCGCGCACCCGCGCCGGCGATACCGGGGCGATCGCCGCGGGCACTGCCGCCGGCTTAGGCCGGTCAATGTGCTGGCGTTTGTACCAGCCGCCGACGCGTGCCAGCACTACGATGGCGATCACCGCTGCGATGGCGAACCAGGCAAGACTGGGTTGCCCCTGGGGAAGGATGATCCACGCGGCCAGCAAGGGTCCCATGGCGGAGCCGGCATTGCCGCCGACCTGAAAGATCGATTGCGCGAGCCCATGGCGTCCGCCGGAGGCTAAGCGCGCAATGCGCGAGGATTCCGGGTGAAAAATTGCGGAGCCGGCGCCGATCAGGGCCGCCGCCGCCAACACGCTGGTGTAATTCGGCGCAAAGGCCAGGGTCACGATGCCGATCAGCGTGAAGCACATGCCGGCGCTGAGGGAATACGGCTTGGGATGCTTGTCCGTGTAAATGCCGATGATGGGCTGCAAGAGTGAAGCACAGGCCTGATAGGTCAGTGTGATGGTGCCGATTTGCACGAAACTCAAATGAAATTCCCCCTTGAGCAAGGGGTAAATTGCGACGATCAACGACTGCATCATGTCGTTGAGGAAGTGCGAGAAGCTAAGAGCGCCCAGCAAATTAAAGCGGGTCTGTACCACCGGGGCGAGCGGCGAATCCGCCGTCAAACTTTTTGCCATGCTTGAACTCATTTCAATGTGCAAATTTTCTGCACGCTTAAACTGCTTACCCTACTAGTAACTTCGTTGCCTGTCCTGAGAGAATGCCGCAATGAACCGCTTTGAGTTACCGGCCTTTCTGCGCGATGTCGTCACTCGCTGGGACGTGCTGGCATTCATCGTCGTGATTGGGCTGGTGGTGTTTCTGGGCGAGACCTCGCGCGGCCTGTTTGCACCGCTCACCCAGCTGCAATTATCGCCGATCTCGCTCGACCCCTGGCATTTGCCGGAATATGCCGCGCGCACGACCTTTCGCATGTTTGCGGCTCTTGCGCTGTCGCTGCTCTTCACCCTGACCTATGCCACTTGGGCGGCAAAAAGCGAACGCGCCGGCAAATTGCTGGTGCCCATTCTGGATATCCTGCAGTCGGTACCTATTCTCGGGTTCATCTCCATTACCGTCGTGTTTTTCATGTCGCTGGCGCCCGGACGCGTGCTGGGCGCCGAATTCGCCGCCATTTTTGCCATCTTCACCAGCCAAGCTTGGAATATGGCGTTCAGCTTTTATCAATCCTTGCGCACCATTCCGATCGAGCTGGCCGAGGCCGCGGAATCCTTCCGGCTCTCTCCCTGGATGCGTTTTTGGCAGCTTGAAGTTCCGTTCGGCATGCCGGCGCTCATTTGGAACATGATGATGTCGATGTCCGGCGGCTGGTTCTTCGTGGTGGCCTCGGAGTCGATCAGCGTCGGTCACACGACGGTGGCGCTGCCCGGTGTCGGTTCGTACATAGCACTGGCGATTGAGCAGAAAAATCTGACCGCCATCGGCTGGGCGATCGCGACCATGTTGATCGTGATTCTTTTATACGATCAGCTGATATTTAGACCGCTGGTCGCATGGGTGGACCGCTTTCGGGTGGAACAGGAGCCCGGGGCGCGGGTGCCGGATTCCTGGGCGCTGACCATGATGCGTCGCTCGCGGCTCATCCAGGCGGCAACCTTGTTTTTCCATTCCACCGTCATGTTGACCAGCCGCGCCATCAAGCGCCGCGACGATGCGCCCGTCCTGCCGGTATCGGTTAAACCGCGGCGATCGCTCGATTTGCTGTGGGTTTCGCTCATCGTCGCAGCGGTGGTGCTCGGGCTATGGCATATCGTCGTGGTGCTGATTAAGAACACGCCTGTGCGGGAAGCGCTCCAGGTGTGCGGCTTGGCGGGTATCACGATGCTGCGGGTATTCATTTTGATCGCGCTCGCCAGCCTAATCTGGGTGCCGATCGGCGTGTGGGTGGGAATGCGGCCGCGCGCCACGCAAATCGTGCAGCCCATCGCGCAGTTCATGGCGGCATTTCCCGCCAATCTGTTGTTCCCCATCGCGGTATTCGGAATCGTCCGATGGAAACTGAATCCCGATATTTACCTGAGTCCGCTCATGATCTTGGGCACTCAGTGGTACATTCTATTCAACGTGATCGCCGGTGCCTCCTCGATACCGGCGGAAATGCGCTATGTGGCGGACAATTTTCGTATCAAGGGTTGGCTGTGGTGGCGCAAGGTGGCGTTGCCGGCGGTTCTGCCGTTCTATGTGACCGGGGCCATCACCGCATCGGGCGGATCGTGGAACGCGGCGATCGTCGCGGAATTGGCGACTTGGGGGAATACGCAAATCGAGGCGCGAGGCTTGGGGTCCTATATCGCCGAGGCCACGACGGCCGGGGACTTCCACAAGATCGTGTTGGGAATCGGCACCATGAGCCTTTTCGTGGTCGTGATCAATCGGCTCTTCTGGCGCCCCTTGTATTACTACGCCGAGCGCAAATATCGGCTTACCTGAAGGGTTCGGCATGACTAGTTCTCCGCTGCTGCAATGCACTGATGTTCGCAAAGCGTTTCCGAAGCCGGATGGCGCGGAGCTGTTGGTGTTGCAGGGAATGAATCTGGAATTGCGCGAAGGGCAGATCGTCGGCCTTCTGGGCAGATCCGGCTCGGGCAAGTCCACCCTGTTGCGCTTGATCGCGGGACTGGCCGAGCCCAGCGCCGGGGACCTGCAATACCTGGGTAAACCGATCTTAGGCCCCGCGCCCGGCATTGCCATGGTGTTTCAGAGCTTTGCCTTATTTCCCTGGCTCACGGTTTTTGAGAACGTGGCCCTCGGACTGGAGGCGCAACGCATGTCGCGGGCGGAAATCCGCAAGCGCTCCTTGGCGGCCATCGATCTCATCGGCTTGGACGGTTTCGAATCCGCGTATCCGCGCGAATTGTCGGGCGGCATGCGCCAACGCGTGGGATTTGCCAGAGCCTTGGTGGTTCATCCGAACATTCTGCTGATGGACGAACCGTTTTCCGCGTTGGACGTGCTGACGGCCGAGACGCTGCGCACGGATTTTCTGGATTTGTGGGCGGAAGGCAGAATGCCCATCAAGGGCGTCATCTTGGTCACACACAACATCGAAGAGGCGGTGCTGATGTGCGACCGGGTGCTGGTATTCGGCAGCAATCCGGGCCGGATCTTGAGTGAGATCAAGGTGAGCCTGCCGCAGCCGCGCAACCGCCTGGATCCGAGCTTCCGCGAGCTGGTGGAACGCATTTATGTGGAAATGACCGCGCGGCCCGCGGGCGGGGTGCCTGGACGCAAAGAGAATTTCCCAGGCTTGGGGATAGGCAGCGTCCTGCCGCACGTGTCCTCCAACTTGCTCGCCGGCTTGATGGAGGCGGTCGCTGCCGCACCTTTCAACGGCAAGGCGGACCTGCCGGAGATTGCTTCGGACTTGACCATGGAGATCGACGAGCTCTTCCCGGTCGCAGAAACCCTGCAGATGCTGCGTTTTGCGGAGCTGGAGGGCGGCGACTTGAAGCTCACCGAAGACGGCATGGCATTTGCCCACGGGGCGCTCGACGAGCGCAAGCGCATATTTACCCGCCATTTGCTGACTTATGTTCCGCTCGCCGCGCACATCCGCCGGGTATTGGACGAACGGGCCTCACATTCCGCGCGAAAGAGCCGCTTTATCGACGAATTGGAGGACTTTATGGACGAGGATGCGGCCGAACAGAGCCTGCGGGCGGTAGTGAGCTGGGGCCGATACGCCGAGGCGTTCGCCTATGATGACGAGAATGCCATGTTCAGTCTGGAGAATCCGACTTAAAATGAGCCTATGACCGAGATGGCGCCCTTTTCGACGCTGAATGTTCCACCGGATGAGATGGTGAAATACATTCAGGATTTGATGACCTTGCCGCATGGCGAGATCGCGGCCGGTTCGGCCATGGCGCTGGCGCAGCGGCATTGGGGCGGCGATACGCCCCTGGCGCGTGCGGCTTTGCTGCGATGGGGTGCGCTTAACCTCGCGTTTCAGGACAAACGCTTGGAAACCTGGACCGTCACCCGTGAGCGCGATCGCATCCAAGTACCTGCCGCATTGGTGGCGGCAGCGGGGATCGCGCCCTTGGTTCTGGACAATGAGCGGGCCGTTTTCGACATCCCCGCGCTTCTGGACGCCACGCTGGATTTTCAACCGCCAGCGGGTCAGGCCTAAGGCTTTAAGCGTTTCATGACAGTCCCCCCCGAGAAAGCGCCTAAGGTGCGCTTTGGCGTGCTGCGCACCATCGCTCTTTACAAGCTCGTGAAGGTGATTCTGCTGCTGTTGGTCGCTTATGGAGAACTGCGACTGCGCGATGCCTCACTCGCTGCGAAGCTGCTGTCCTGGGCACAGGCGCGGCCCTATGGATTGGAGCACCGCATCGTCGCTCAATTGCTGGAGTGGTTCAGCGGCCTCAGTGTTTCGCGCATTTACCTGTTTCGGATTGTGACTCTGGTCTATGCGGCGGTTTTTGCCGTGGAGGGCATCGGCTTGTGGATGGAAAAGCGCTGGGCAGAGTGGCTCACCACCATCATCACGGCCTCGCTCATTCCGCTCGAGGCCTGGGAAATATTCCTGCGGCCGACGATCGGCAAGGTTTTGATCCTGCTCGCGAATGTGACGGTCGTCGGCTACCTGGTGTGGCATGTCCGCAAGACTCAGGCATCCCGGAATCTTGCCATTGTGAAATGATCTTCATCTCGGCCGAAATGCCCGATTCCGTCGTATTCTTCGCTGCGCTCAAGCCCACACCACGTTTGGAGATCTCATGAAGAAGTCTGCGACCCTAATCACCACCGCCTTGTTGACCTTTGGCCTCGCCGCCGCCTCAATGGCTGCTGATGCGCCGAAGGCCGGTACACCGGCGGCTGCCGACAGCTCTACCCCTGCGCCCAAGGCCAAGACCCATAAGGCCAGCAGCAAGAAGCACAAGAAAGCGACGACGCCTTCTTCTACGGCAGCCAAGTAATATAATTGGTATAACGCCCCGACCGCTTCACGGCGGCCGGGGCGTTTTTTTTTGGGGCGAAATACGGCGGACACATGGATCTCATTGTTGCAATCAAGGCCTTGATACTGGGTGTGGTGGAAGGACTGACGGAATTCCTGCCTGTCTCGAGCACCGGCCACTTGATCGTCGTCGGCAGTCTTCTCAATTGGAATGATGAGAAAGGCGAGGTCTTCGAAATCGTCATCCAGTTTGCCGCCATTCTGGCGATTTGTTGGGTGTACCGTCAGCGCCTTTGGACGGTGATCACGACGTTGCCGCGCGAGCGCAAGTCGCAGCTCTTCACCTGGAATCTGGTCCTGGCATTTTTGCCGGCCGCCATCTTGGGCGTGATATTCATCGGTACGGTCAAAAAATATTTGTTCGCGCCCGTGCCGGTCGCGACCGCGTTCATCGTCGGCGGGATTTTGATTTTGCTGATCGAAGGCCGCAAGCGCGCCGCGCGCATCGAGAATATCGATGCCATCAAGGCGCCGGATGCGCTCTGGATCGGCATTGCCCAGACTCTGTCCATCATTCCTGGGACCTCCCGTTCGGGAGCGACCATCATGGGGGGCTTGCTGCGCGGCCTATCGCGTCCGGCCGCCACGGAATTCTCATTTTTTCTGGCCATTCCCACGATATGCGGTGCGACCGTGTTTCAACTGTGGAAGGCACGGGACTTGCTGAATGTCGATGATCTGGCGGTGATCGGCGTGGGTTCAATCGCCTCCTTCATCAGCGCGATGATCGCGGTGCGAGCCTTGCTGCGCTATGTGAGCGGCCATAACTTCAAAGTGTTCGCCTGGTATCGAATCGCTTTTGGATTTGTCATCCTGGGCACCTGGTATTTCGGCGTGGTGAAATGGTGACGGCGTTTTTTCCACAAGCGGCCGATGTTGCGCATCTGATCCAAGTTGCGTTGACGCCGATATTTTTGATTTCCGCGATCGGGGTGACGCTCAATGTGTTGACCAGCCGGCTCTCGCGGATCGTCGATCGGGCACGCGCCATGGAGAATGAGCTGTGCCAGCCGGGCTATCGGGCGGGCGGCCGGGATTTGCACGCGGCCTTGGGCGTTTTGGAGCGGCGTGCGCGCTACATCTATGCGGCGATTACCATGATCACCCTCTCGGCATTGCTGATCGCCTTGGTGGTGGTCATGCTCTTCGTCAATGCCTTCGCGCATTGGGAACTGGCGGCATTCATCGCCATTATGTTTATTTTGTCGATGCTGTCCTTCGCGGCAGCGTTGACGGCGTTCCTGATCGAAGTACGCATCGCCACGACGACGTTACGCATCGGCATCGAAACCGCCGCACGCAACAGCTAGCGAGTTGGCGCTCGTCAGGGAGGGTGCTAGGGCCGGTCTATTTCACTACGCCGGAACGACCAGTGAGTGTTGCTACACCTAGTGAGCGGTGCGCTCGCGCACCGGGATCGGCACGTTGCACAGATCAATGCGACCCGCGGCCACCTTGAAGAACTCTTCGGGGCGGTTGCGGCGCGATTCGATGAGCGCCGTAAAGGTCGGCGTGTCGGTGCGCATGACTTCGAGGTTGGATCGTTCAGCGGCCGGCACGTCCGCTGCCACGCGAATTGACTTGATCGGCAGCGGTTTTTCGGTTTTGGTATAGAAGCCCATCTCCGCACTGCCGCGCGGCAAGCCGGAAAGCAGTTCGACGCCTTTGACGACTCTTCCGACCAGCGCCACGTTGCGGTCGAGGTGCCGGGGCGCATGGCCGATGACCACGTACATTTCCGCGCCGCTGCCGCTTTCGGCGTCCAAATCGCGCCCCACGCCCACCATGCCGTAGCAATGCGCCAACCACACTTTGTGCAACGCGGCTGAGCGTGCGACCGGCAGACTGTCAGAGAAACCAACCTCCGGCGCGTAGACATCGCCATCCGGCAGGCGGGTGAAAGCCATGTGCGCGGGAAACGGCGCGTCGAATTCCGGGGCGACCTTGCCGATGCCCGGCGGCAACGGATGCCGGTTGTCAGGATCGCCCCATTGCGCCACGTAGTTATCCTGCTCGCGAATGACCGAGAGGCCATTGAAATAACCGGCGCGGGTCAGAGTTTTAATGTTGGCGACATGCAGCGGGGCGAAGGCGGGGGCCAATTCAATGACCACGCGCCCGGTGGGCAATTCGACGTATAAGGTGTTTTCAGCATCCAACGGGCGCCAGTCGGACGGGCTGGAGGCTGCCAAAACCTCGGGCATACTCGGTTGTTTGGCCGCCAGCGCGGGGTACGACAAAATTATCAGCGCGCTGGGGATTAAAAATCTAAAATTGGCCATCATGTATCCAGTATTGCATAAAACTCTCACCGGCTGCCTAGGGGGCGAAATGCGCCGCATCTCATTGTGTTGCCTCGTGTCGCTCGTGGCCGGACTGTACGGGACGCATAGCTATGCGCAGTACCCGGGCGGCGGCATCCCGCCAATTACGGGCAGCGGCGGCAGGACGCAGCAGCAGGAAGAAATTCCGTCGGCACCGCCCGAGGTCAAGCCGGAAAAGGCAGCTGCCAAAGCCTATACCGCCGCGATGAAGAGCATGCAAAAGGCGCATGAGTTGGAAGAGACCATCGCGAAGACAACCGACCCGGACAAGAAAGCCAAGGCCCAGGCGAAACTAGACGACACCTACGGCAGAGCGCTGGAGGAATTCACCGAGGTCCTGCGCAACAAAAACGACATGTATGACGCGTGGAACAAGATCGGTTTCATTCATCTGCACTTCGGCGCCTATCGGGAGTCCATCGATGATTACAATCACGCGCTGAAGTTGAAGCCTGACCTGCAGGAAGCGATTCAGCATCGCGGCGAGGCTTACATGGGTACGGACCACTTGGACGAAGCCAAGGCCGCCTACATGGACCTGTTCTTCCACGCACGGCCGCTCGCGGATCAAATGATGCTCACGATGCAGTCCTGGCTGCAGAGTCACCGCGCGTCGGCCAACGGCATGAGCGAGGCGACCATCGACGCCTTCGATAAGTGGGTGCAGGAACGCGAGGGCATCGCCAAGACGACGGCTGCGAACTAGAGGGTCTCGGCACGGCGAGTTTGGCTGGGCCGGACTTGCGCAGCAATATTGACCGGCTCGAACAATAGTCAGGGAGGGTGAGAAGCCTCAAGGTCCTGTTTCTTTCGGACCTTGAGGCTTCTCACCCTCCCAGACTAAGAGCTTCGCTCGCAATTCCGCCACGGCCTCCTCGAGCGCGGCGACACGCTGACTCAAAGTAGGGGATGCGGGTGAGCTCGGATCGCCGGCGACGCCCGCGGCCTGCGCAGCCTCGGGTTCTGCCGCGGATTCTATCGCGCCCGAGAATAAGTGAGCATAGCGCGACTCACGCGCACCCGGCGCGCGTGCCAGGCGCGCGATGAAGGGTCCGTCCTCGCGGCTCATCAGGCCCCTCAGGGCGGTCTCCACCTGTTCGGCGTCCGCGAATTCGCACAATCGATTGGTGCGCGAGCGCAGCTCGCCCGGTGTCTGGGGACCGCGCAGGAGCATCACGCAAATGATGCCGAGTTCCTGCTTGGCAAACTTCAACGAGCCGAATTCGGTGTTGCAAAAGCGGTGCTTGTACTTGGTGACGCGGCCGCCGTAGCCGGCGGATTTGTCGCTGACCATGTATTTTTTCATCAGCGAATCGACCGATTGCTGCACTTCGGACTCGCTCAACTCGAGCACCGGTTCGCGATTGGTTTTTTGATTGCAGGCGTTGGTCAGCGCGTTCAAAGAGAGCGGATATTGATCGGGAGTGGTTATTTCCTTCTCGATCAGGCAACCGATGACGCGTGCCTCGTTCGGCGTAAATACGATATTCATGAATGCTTCCAACTCGGCGCCGCTTGATCTACCGTAGCGCTCTTGATTCCAAATGAACGACAGGATATCCGGACATGAAAACCAAAGCCGCAGTTGCCACCGCCGCCCGCAACCCTCTTGAAATCCTGACGGTGGATTTGGACGGTCCGAGAGCCGGCGAAGTGTTGGTGGAAATCAAGGCCAGCGGTGTCTGTCACACAGACGAGTTTACCCGTTCGGGGGCGGATCCTGAGGGGTTATTTCCCGCCATTTTGGGCCATGAAGGCGCCGGCATCGTCGTGGATGTCGGCCCCGGCGTAACCTCGGTCCGCAAGGGCGATCACGTGATTCCGCTCTACACCCCTGAATGCCGCCAATGCAAATCGTGCACGTCGCACAAAACCAATCTGTGCACGGCGATCCGCGCGACCCAGGGCAAAGGCCTGATGCCGGACGGTACCAGCCGTTTTTCAATCGGCAAGGACCTGGTGCATCACTACATGGGCTGTTCGACTTTCTCGAATTTCACGGTGCTGCCCGAAATCGCCGTCGCGAAAATACGCGAGGACGCGCCCTTCGACAAGGTGTGCTATATCGGCTGCGGCGTGACGACGGGTATCGGCGCGGTGATCAACACGGCGAAAGTCGAGGCCGGCGCCAATGTGGTGGTGTTTGGTCTGGGCGGCATCGGCCTGAACGTGGTGCAAGGCGCGCGCATGGTCGGCGCCAACAAAATCATCGGCGTCGATTTGAATCCCAAGCGCAAGGCGCTCGCGGAGAAATTCGGCATGACCCATTTCGTCAACCCCAAGGAGGTCGGCGCCGATCTGGTGGCGCATCTGGTCGCACTCACCGGCGGCGGCGCGGACTACAGTTTCGAATGCGTCGGCAACGTCGATCTGATGCGACAGGCATTGGAATGCTGCCATCGCGGTTGGGGTGTATCGGTCATCATCGGCGTCGCCGGCGCGGGCAAGGAGATTTCGACGCGGCCGTTCCAATTGGTGACCGGCAGGGTGTGGAAAGGCACCGCCTTTGGCGGCGCACGCGGGCGCACGGATGTGCCGAAGATCGTCGATTGGTACATGGACGGCAAGATCAACATCGATGATCTCATCACGCACACAATGCCATTGAACGACATCAACCGCGCATTCGAGCTGATGCATTCCGGCGAATCGATCCGCAGCGTGGTGTTGTTCTCGTGAGCGAGTTAAGTTTGATTTCGGAGCACGCCTGCTACGGCGGCGTGCAGCGCTTCTATCGCCATGAGTCTCTCGAGACTCGCGGCCCCATGAAATTCTCGGCCTATCTGCCGCCGCAGACCGCTTCGGGCAAGGTTCCGGTGCTGTATTTTCTCTCAGGGCTGACCTGCAGCGAGGAAACATTCTGCATCAAATCGCACGCGCAAAAATATGCGGCGGAACTGGGAATCATGCTCATCTCCCCCGATACGAGTCCGCGCGAGCCACGCATACCGGGAGACGCCGATCACTGGGACTTTGGTTATTCGGCCGGGTTTTATCTGGACGCGACGCAGCCGCCGTGGTCGCAAAACTATCGGATGTACAGTTATGTCGTGCGGGAATTGCCGCAGATTGTGGCGCAGCACCTGCCCGCGCGCGCCGGCGCGACCGGCATTTTCGGCCACTCCATGGGTGGCCACGGCGCCTTGACGCTGGCGCTGCGCAATCCGTCGCTGTACCAATCGGTCTCGGCGTTTTCCCCCATCGCGGCGCCGACGCAATCGCCTTGGGGGAAGAAAGCCTTTGGCAATTACCTGGGACCGGACATCGAAACCTGGCGCGAGCATGACGCGACAGAATTGGTGGCAAGGCGTCCCTACCCCGGACTCATTCTCATCGATCAAGGAACCGCGGATCAATATCTGGCGGCTGAACTCAAGACGGAGAAATTCGCGGCCGCGGCGGCGAAGTCCGGGCAGCAGTTAAGCTTGCGCATGCAGCCCGGCTACGATCATGGCTACTACTTCATTCAGACCTTCATGGCAGATCATCTGCGTCACCACGCGGAACAGCTGCGCCAACTCTGAACGCCGTCATCGATGAGATAAAGCCCAGCGCAGCTGCCGCAGCCTGAAGCAACAGTAATGCGACAAGGGCAACGGCGTTGACATAGAGGATGTACAGGACCACGGGCGCAGCAAAATCCGCCCTGCTGCCCGCCGGACTCATCAAGAAAAGCATCGCCTCGTAGGTGATGAACGCGGCGGCAAACGATCCGATGGCTCTCAACGTCGTCGCCGAGTTTCGCAGTGCCCCCTGTGAAAGCAGCGCGGCCAGCGTTGACAGCAGCGCGGCGACGCCGAGATTGATGCCTCCGCGGTAGCAGTCCCAATTGAGCGGGTAGTGGAGCAACCCAAAACCAATGGCTTGATTGGCAAGCCAGTTGACCGCGATCAGAACGAAAGCGTCCCGACGCGGCAAAAATAAAGCCGCCAGCGTTGCAAGCGCGGCGAAGGGTGTACCGCAAGCCACGGCCAGCGTGCTCGCCACCGTGAGAACGGTCAAGATTCCGCCCCAGGCGAAGCGCTTCGCCAGTTGGGTATCCGGTTGCTGAAGTATCATTGTTCGATTCCTCGAGTAAGGCCGGGTGTTCAGAACTTCGCCTTGACGCCGGCGAATGCGCCGAGCGTCGGTTGTTCGAAGGCATCCGGATTTTGGTAGTGCCGATTGAGCAAATTGGTCGCACGCGCGGTGAGCGCCCAGTGGGCGCTGAGATCATAGATCGCCGCCAGATCCACCGTGGTGTACCCAGGCGCATTGAGCCGCGGAATCGAGCCGTCCCTGTTGCTGTCCACCCAAGAACTGACCGATAGCACGGTTGCGTTTAGCGAGAGCCGGTCTGTCGCTTGCCAATTGGTATTCAGGCTCTCTTTGTTTTTCGGCCGGCGCAGCAATTCTTGCTGCGTCGCCTGGTCGGTCGCCTGCGTGTACGTGTAGTCCAACCTGAAAGCCAGTGTCTGTATCGGCCGGTAGGTTACGAAGCTTTCGACACCCTCCGTCACGGCACGGCCGATATTCAAATACGTCGTGGCGTTCGTATCGATCAGATTTTTAATGTCGTTATGAAAATAGGTGACGCCGAAGATCAGCGTATCGCTCAACAGAGACTGCTCGACCCCTAGATCCCACCCCAAACTGGTTTCCGGGCGTAGATTGGGATTTGCAAAGAACCCGAAATCCGGAAAACTCTGAAACATTTCAGACAAGGTCGGAGCCTTGAATCCCGTGCCGACGCTTCCTTTGAGTTTTGTTCCGGTTTCTTTGATGAGAAATGCCGGCGCAAAGCGATAGGTCACCTTGCTGCCAAACCGATCATTGTCGTCGTAGCGCAACGCCAAGGTATCGTAGAGACGTTCCGAGAAACTCGACTGCAATTCGGCATAGCCGGAGTCGATGTCCGTGCTGGCGGAAATCGGCACTGTGATCGAATCTCGCTGATGTTCGGCGCCGAGCACCAGTTTCTCGTCTGGCGCGAGTGCGACGATCCCTTGCCAGTCAAATTTGACTCTGGCGCCGAAATTATCGGTCGGTGGCCCATCGGGGCTGAAGTCACGGGATTTGATATTGTCGTAGGCCGCACCCAGCGTCTGCTCCAGAAGGCCCTCGAAGCTTACGAGATGCGCGGTGGCGCGAGTGTAGTACTGCCGGGTGGTCGATTCGCTTT
>Ga0210393_10001785_pt1 | contig 17868 bp, 19 predicted proteins | sample IncBWC27OmetaG_FD_160068 | JGI IMG/M metagenome (GOLD analysis project Ga0210393, IMG submission 160068) | Forest soil microbial communities from Barre Woods Harvard Forest LTER site, Petersham, Massachusetts, United States - Inc-BW-C-27-O ... | reverse complement strand
ATTTCGGAGCCGCGGCGCTGAGACCGACGCAGGCAGCGCAGAGTCACTAGGATTGCATCCCGCTGGCAAGGGCAATCGTCGCTGCGTAGGACGGAGGGGTTTGCGTGGCCCTCTGCCTGCAGCTTTTCGATGGCTTGTGAATCTCATGTCCAGCCGAGCCGTCTAAAGGAGCAGTCATGAACTCGCGAATGAAACCTGCAGCTCCACCATGTGCTCAACATCACCGGAACCAGTGGCCAAGCGATTCTCGATGCCATCCTCGCGGGCGAACGCGATCCTGTCGAACTCGCGCAACTTTGTCATAGCCGGGTGAAGAGCCGCGGGACAAGGTGGCTCAGGATCTGGTTGGAGCCGGCCCGCGCATCTGTTCACTCTGAAGCAGTCGCTGGAGGGATACCGCTACTATCGTGCCGCGACTGCGCTCAGGATGGGCGCCAACTCCCGCTGCCGCGCGAAGGGTTACTTCGGCGAGTTCTTCCGCCGCATGCGGGCCAAGCTCGGCACGGCCCAGGCGATCACCGCCACCGCAAACAAACTCGCACGCATTCTCTATCACGTCTTATCGACGAAAAAACCCCACACAGAAACCATCTCTCACCTTTACGACAAACAAGCCCACCAGCGAGCCGAAATCTGCCTTCGCAAACAGGCAGCCGGGCTCGGCTTCCGACTCCTGCCCATCCCGGCAACGGGGGAATAAACAATTAATTCCTCAGGAGCCGACTTCTGGCCCGCATCGAAGTCCGCAATGAAGTGTCGCATCCGCTCCGCCTTGACTCAGACAGAAACAGCAATCGCAATCGCCACCTTTCTCCATGGCAGAGCCAAGCCGACTTCCCGGGAGCGATCAGGTTGCGTTGAGAATGTGGTCTGCTGCCCATTCATAGAATTCTCGAGGCGGGATCCTACTCGCACGCTCCGCGGTCGATAGCCAGTTAAGATCGATGTGCGAATGCGACAGACGGGCCAGAAGTTGCACCGGCCTCATCCCCGAGGTCCATGGCTGTGATAAGACCGATGTTCACAGTGAATACGTGGAGAACCTCGCTGTCCGAAAGAACATCCCCTTGAAGGCTCTTGACGAGTTGGTGCACTCTGACGCGGGTCTTGCCTCTGCCCTCCTCCGTCATTGCGAGCGGTTCGACATGGGGATCGAACTCAGCCCACTGTCGAGTCCAATAGGCACGGATCTCTTCTTTTCCGACAACCTTGCCGCCCTCCGAAGCCTTGGGCCAGCTCACGTCTTGCGTCATTAGTGCCAATGCACCGTCGATGTCCCGCTTGTTGAACGCGGAGTACGCCCGCTCAATAATGGCCTTAGTGTCCATTCATCCTCCTAATAACGGTTGTCACTCCTGAGTGTCGCCAGTCATTTGTATTGAGCGCTCCTGAGAATGGGCGAAGAGCGCTAAAACCCTACTCTCATGACCAATCTCCTCTTTTCGGTTCGAATGCGAAAGAGCAATGCTCTCAAGTAACTTCTGCAACCCCTTATGGCATGGGTGGATTTGACGAGTAGGTTATTGCGGCTATCCTCCAACCATCGGTTCCTTTAACCAAGATCCAAGATTCGCACCCGCGATTTGTTTCCTTTCTGTCTGCCAGGAACACGAAGTCGAAGTAGACCGACGCGATCGTTCCGTCGCTGTTCTCCTGCAAGTGTGTGTGCGTCGGGTTAAAGCTAGCCTTCGTGGTCGAAACCAGCTTCGCGAAATCTGTGTAGCTTCCAACACGAACCTTTACCGCATCCGGCGATTTCGCTTTAACACGAGCGTAAGCCTCATCAGAGAGCACGCTGAGCCACATACTGCCTTGCGGAATAAATAGATTCGCGAGTCGGGACCCGTCGTGAGTGAGAACGGCTTCGTGGTAGGCGTCGATCACATGCTGAACGTCGACGGTATCCGAGGCGGTGCTGGCGGGAACAGGCTGGTTGCTCTCAGCAGGTGATGGGCTTTGAGCGAAGCTCGCGTTGCCGATCAGAATCGTGAGAGCGAAGAGGATGCTGCTGGTGAAATGCTTCATATGTCATCTCCTTGAATTCGTGGATCATCTGGAGGCGGTGCCACCATCGACTGGCAGATCGATGCCAGTGATGAAGCTGCTCTCGTTGGAGGCGAGGAACACGGCGGCCGATGCGAGCTCATCTGCTGTTCCAAGTCGTCCCATCGGAATCATCTTCTTGAAGTAATCGCTCGTGCCTTCGGGAGATCCTTTCGAGCCGACGTGGACCATGGGCGTCTCCGTCGGTCCAGGGCTGATCACGTTCGCTCGGATGCCACGGCTGGCCAACTCAGCGGTCCAGCTTCGGACGAAGGAGACCAAAGCTGCTTTCGTTGCCGAATACGCGCCATAGCCCGGAATACCCATCTGCCATGCCGCCGATCCGGAAAGGATAATCGATCCGTTGTCGGTCAGTAGCGGAAGCGCTTTCTGCACTGTAAAGTACACCCCACGCGCGTTCAGGTTGAAGTGCTCGTCAAACTTTTCTGCCGTCGACTCTGCGAGGGAAACAGGATCTACCACGCCGGCATTTGCGAAGACGATGTCGACGCGTCCCTTAACCTTTCGCACCGTCTCGTAGAGGCGATCAAGATCCTCGAGCTTCGAGACATCTCCCTGAACGGCCGTTACATTCTTCCCGATAAGCGAAACCGCTTTATCCAATTCTGCTTGCCGTCGCCCCGTAATAAAAACGTAGGCACCCTCTTTCACGAATCGCTTGGCGGTAGCGAGGCCGATCCCGCTATTGGCTCCGGTAATTACGGCTACCTTGCCTTCAAGTGCACCCATTTTGATTTCCTCCGAATATCCGCCATGTTATTATGTAACAGTCACTACAGATGTGGAGTAATGCGCATCGGATTCACGATTTTGCGCTCTAGTATGAAATTGAAAAGAAAAGTATGAACACGAGAAATGGAAAGACAGGACGACCGATCGGCTTTGATAAAGACGCAGCCCTGGAGGCTGCGATGCTGCTTTTTTGGCAACGCGGGTACGAGGGAACATCCATGGCCGATCTTACTCGGGCGATGGGTCTCAACCCCTCGAGCATTTATGCGGCTTTCGGTGACAAGCACGCCTTGTTTTTACTTGCGGTAAAGCGCTATATGGAGAGTCGAGCGCTATACGCTACGAAGGCACTGGAAGAACCGACTCTCGAAAAGGTTGTTTGTGCGCTCTTCGACAGTACGATTGCGTTTCTCACCACGCCAGGCCATCCGCCGAGTTGTATGACGCTGGCAGGGGCGGTGGGTTGCAGTGTAGATGCTGCACCGGCAAGGGAAATCATGACCGAAATACGAAGACAGAATGAAGCCGCAATGAAGGAACGTTTTCTACAGGCGCGAAAGAGCGGAGAGTTGTCCAGGGACGTTAACGTTGACGACTATACGAGGTATCTCTCATCGATCCTCGCCGGTCTATCCATCCAGGCAGCGAATGGTTCAACGAAGACAGAACTCAAGCGGACCGCACGGATGGCCCTTCGCCATCTCGGTTACTGAGGCTTGTAGTACCCGACAGTAAGTTTCAGATAGGCCTAGATAAGGAAATTGCCACCAAAAGTCGTCCGCGCGCTTTTTGATTGGTTCCAAGAACGGGCTTCGAGGACCTTCGTCCTGGGATTCAGATTCAGAAGAATCGAACTTCCCCCACAAGCCGACTTCGGGCCAACGTCGTCGGAGTCTGCCTGAAAAAGCGAAAACGCCGTTGGAGCATACGAGTCTGCCGTCTGATCCATTCCGCTAGAACCGTGCAGCGTTTACACTAGCGCTGACGATTTTGCTTGAGTGTGAACGAGCGGCAAATGACCGAGCATCTAATTCTTCGGATCGCGATTTTGTTAGGCATGGTCCTTGGCGCCTCGCGCGTGAACGCGCAGAAGGTTGAGTTGTCGCTGGATGCGTCGACAGCCGGCGCGAAGATTGACCGGAACATCTTCGGCCAGTTTGCTGAGCATCTGGGCCATGGGATTTATGAGGGGTTCTGGGTCGGTCCGGATTCGGCGATCCCGAATACCCGTGGAATCCGCAATGACGTTGTTACCGCGCTAAAGGCGCTAAAAGTGCCGACCGTGCGCTGGCCGGGCGGCTGCTTCGCGGACGAATATCACTGGCGCAACGGAATCGGGCGGCGGCGGGCGGTCACGCTGAATCCGAACTGGGGTGGAGTGATCGAACCAAACACCTTCGGCACGCGCGAATTCATGGACTTCATTGAGCAGATTGGGGCGGAAGCGTACATATCCGTCAACATGGGCTCGGGGAGTCCGCGGGAAGCTGCGGAGTGGCTGGAATACATGACCGCCGCGCAGCCGACAACACTGGCCAAGGAGCGGGCGGCAAATGGTCATCCCGCGCCATATAAGGTTGGTTATCTCGGCATTGGCAACGAAAGCTGGGACTGCGGCGGCAACATGACGCCGGACTATTATCTGAGCCAACTGAAAATCTATAGCCGGTTTGTGCGCAACTTTAATCCAACGCAAGGGGCCGGGCGGGGGCGAACCGCGCTGGACGGAGTGGACGCAAGCGATCATGAAGGCTTGGCAGCAGCACACATGGAGCTGGGATATCAATGGCCTTTCGCTGCACTCCTACACCGTGGGGAAGTGGCCGCCGGCATTTACGTCGGTGGGGTTCGGCGAGGATGAGCACGCTGAGATTCTCAAGTCGACTCTGGAAATGGATGAGTTGATCGCCAAGCATTCGGCGATCATGGACCAATACGATCCGCAGAAGAAGGTGGCGCTGGTCGTGGATGAATGGGGTTCGTGGTACGCGCCGCTACCGGGCACGAGTCCGGGATTCCTGGTTCAGCAGAACAGCCTGCGTGACGCCATTCTGGCGGCGCTCAACCTGAACATCTTTGCCCGGCACGCCGATCACGTCGCCAACATCGCCCAGATGATCAATGTGCTACAGGCCATGATTATCACGGATAAAGATGAAGATGGTTCTGACGCCAACTTATTACGTTTTCAAGATGTACGTGCCGTTCCAGGACGCGACATTTGTGCCAGTCGCATTCAATGCCGGCACCTACCGACGTAACGATATTACCCTGCCGCGCGTGGACGCGATTGCGGCTAAGGATGCGAACGGGAAGTTGTGGCTGGAAATTACGAACGTCGATCCGGGTCAGGCGGTCGAGGTCGAGGCGACGCTGACGAGCTTTCGAGCGAAATCGGCTGCGGGAGAAACTCTTACCGCGCCGAAGGTGGACAGCGTGAATACATTTAGGGAGCCCGACACCGTTGCACCGAAGCCGGTTTCAGTAGAGATCGAAGGCAGTAAATTGAAGCTACATCTAGCTCCGAAATCGATAACGGTTATCTCAGTTCAGTAATATTCGATCGCCTGCAAGATCCATGAAACCAGAAATCGGCAACTCAGCTCACGGGGACAACGAAGTGCTTTGGGTGGGACGGCCGCCGCATCATCTGTGAAAGTGAATCTGCCGTCGCTTTCGTGCCGTACTTTGCACGCCATGCTTACGAAGTATATGTGGCGCCCAAACGGACGTATCCGAGCGTGGCCGCCGTGCCGGACAACGAGTTGCGCTGGTTCGCCCAGGTGCTGCACCAGTTGGCCATAAAATTCGACGACCCTTGGCAGATGCCATTTCCCTATGTCATGTCCCTGCATCAGGCGCCGACCGATGACGGCGACTACCGAAGTTTTCATTTTCATGTGGAATTTCATCCTCCCTTGCGCAAGCCGTCTTTGTTGAAATATCTCGCCGGGCCGGAAGTGGGCGGAGGAAATTCTCTGAGCGATACGTCTCCCGAAGAAAAAGCCGGAGAATTGCGTGCGCTGCCTGAGGAACGCTACAAGCGCTCGGATAAGGAACGGTGATGGTGCTCGCTCATCCCCTACTTGCGCCGATCAGGAAACTGCACGCCCAGATTCGCGACGCCGTTGTCGCCGCGTGCGAGAGGTCTTCGACCGAGGCAATTGAAAAGTGACTAAGAGGCTTGCCGCCGGCCTTTATAATGCCCAAGCGGACTGTGCTCTCTGGAGGAGACCGCATGGGGGCGTGGGGAACCGGAAGCTTTGAGAACGACGACGCTGCGAATTGGATTGCGGAGCTCGGGACAATAGTGCCCGATGATCTGGCGCAGATATTGGTTCAGGCCGCTGACTATCCCAGCTATCTTGAGGCACCTGCCTCCCGCATCGCTGTCGCCGCGGCTGAGGTCGTCGCCGCTCTGAACGGCTCCCCTGCCCAGGAAGCGCCCCCAGAAATTATCAAATGGACGACTGCTCGACAGACGTCCACTAAAGAGCTCCAGGCTCTGGCACTACGAGCTTTGGAACGTGTGCGGAAAAACTCTGAACTGAAAGACCTATGGCTCGAAGCCGACGGTCTGAACGACTGGATTGCAGCGATACAAGATCTGCAGACCCGGGTGGCAAGGTAGAGTCTCCACCTCATGTTGAGGGTAATGGCCTCTTCACATCACTTACCCGTAAAACCAAACGAAGCTGACTCTCTGGCGCATGATTGATCGGTGAAATGACATCCAACGAAAAATCTCAAAGATACGGTTTGTGCTTATGGCTTCCGCCCTCGCCATTATTGGCTCGGCCACGGGCTCGCACAACTTCATCTGGATAGCCACTTGCCCTCGCGCTACTTCGGCATTGCGCTCGGCTCTGCATTGGCGGTCATCGTCTTTTTGGCAGGCATTCCGATACCTATGTACTATTGTTCGCTATGCTGACTCGACGCACTTCCAGGTTAGGAATGCAGTTGGTGATAGGCGTCTTCGTTTCTGCCTTGGCTGCGGGCCAAGCACCTGCGCCGGACTTCCGTCTTCCTAAAATCGCGCGCCCAACTCGATACCAGTTGGACCTGACTGTGGTGCCAAGTATGCCCAGTTTCCAAGGTTACGAAGTGATCGGCATTGACCTACAAGAACCAAGCGACGTTGTGTGGCTCGACGTGAAGGACCTCACGATTCAGGAAGTCAACGTGACGGTCGGGAAGATCCGTAAATCGGTTCGATGGCACGTAACAGACGAGTTCCTGGCAGTCGAACTTACCGAACGAACTCGACCGGGACCGATCGAGGTTGGAATTCGGTACATCGGAAAGCTTGATGAAAATTCCAACGTGGGAGCATACCGGAGGAAATCGGGTAACGATTGGTACGTCTACACAGCATTCACACCGATCGACGCTCGACGCACATTCCCCTGCTTTGACGAACCGGGCTACAAGGCGCCGTGGGAAATGGTGCTCCACGTGAAGCGTGATGAAGTGGCAGTTTCCAATGCACCGGCAGTGTCCACGATAGATGAAGCTGACGGTATGAAGCGGGTGACGTTCGCACCGACACAACCGCTGGCTTCAGAGGTCGTCGCGTTCGCTGTTGGACCGTTTGATGTGGTAGACGCCGGGGTGGCTGGCCAGCGCAGAATTCCGGTGCGGATTATTACTCCGCGTGGAAGGGCTACGGAGGCAGCGGCAGCGCGCACGGCTACTCCAGAGATACTGAATCGATTAGAACAGTACACCGGAATCCCCTATCCCTGGGAAAAACTCGACCACCTGGCTGGTCTGGAGTTGCCCTTCGGGGGCATCGAGAACCCGGGGCTGATCGTATACGGAGACCAGATCCTTCTGGCACCGCAAAATCAGGACACGCAACCACGGCAGCGACGCATGCGGGAAGTGATGGCGCACGAGCTGGCGCACCAATGGTTCGGCAACCTCGTAACCCAGGCATGGTGGGACGATGTTTGGCTGAGCGAAGGTTTCGCGACCTGGCTGGGCACAAAGATATCCGACTTGGAGTTGCCCGCATTTGAGCGCGGTCTGGCCATCACCGACGTGCGTGACCGAATCTTACTTTCCGATTCGCTGGAGACGAGGCCGCTGCGGCTCGAGATGCATTCACGCAAGGATACCGAAGTTGTGTACGACATCATCGTGTACTTGAAGGGAGCGAGCATTCTCGAAATGCTGGAGGACTGGTTAGGGCCAGAACGCTTTCAGCGGGCACTGCATCGCTATCTTACGGATCATCAGTTTGCGACCGGCAGTTCGGAAGATTTAGCGCGAGCCATTGAAGAGGAAACTGGCGTGGATGTCCGACCGGTTCTCTTCGGTTTCCTCGATCGATCCGGAGCACCAATATTGCGCTTCACACTCTCCACCATGGGGCAAGTCCCAAAGCTCGAAGTCGAACAAGACGGGCGTCCGTGGATAGTGCCGGTTTGTATTCACGTGGAAAGTGGGGAAAGGCAGTGCCGGCAAGTGAGTGATGCTCACGTCGAATTGCCATTGCCCCAGGTGTCAACGTGGTCCTGGCCCAATGCCTACGGCAGCGGTTACTACCGGTCCTTCTTGGCAGGAGACGGCCTCGAGACATTGATGGAGAAAGGCTACAACCTTCTTGAGGAACCGGAGCGCTTGGCGCTCGTCGGCGATCTCGAAGGCCTGACCGTTAGCGGTGCGTTGCCTGCGGCTGCGGTGATGAAGATTCTCCCGGAGATGATTGGAATATCTGGAGATCCAGAGCCGCGAGTCGAGTCGCATGCAAACGCTCTCGCCCTGCAACTTGCCTTAATTTCCCCGGAAGCCATTCGTGGAAAGTATGCCGAATGGGTGGGGAAGACGACGCGGATGCCCTTGATCAAACCGGAGCAGGCTTGGAGCATGGAAGAGTTCTTTCGAGACAAGCAGTAGAGCGTCAAAAATCTCTTTATTTGCCCTGTGAGAATGCCAAGCAGCTGCTATCTTGATGGCAGATTCCTAACTGTTGTAAACAGGCGCGGCGATTACACTCAAATTCCGGTCACGGATGTCAATGAGGGCAGTCCGATGGCGGTCCTCCCACCAAAGATGGCCCCGGAATTCCCGACCCAGGCTTCAGCCGGGAAGACTATTTTTTCGAGTCCAGCGTTTTTTGTTGACGTGAACTCGTATCTATTTTCGAGTTTCTGCTACCCAAGCCCGCGCGGCTCTCGTCAAAAAGCACCGTGATTAAAGTCATCCCCCTGAAATCGAAACCTGAAATGAGGTATCCGTCGCGGGCCCTCGGGTGGTTCACCTGTCCTGACTGTTATGTGATTGCGATTTTGCTGGTGATCGCGGGCTTCTTTGTATTCTCGGCCGTCGGACTCAGGGGACAGCAAACGACCTCTTCCGTTGCCTCGTTTCCCCTCGATTCCGTTGCCGGTTTGGAAGTATTCAACGGGAAGGCCCAAGTCGCGACCTACCGCGGGCGGCGCGGAGTACATTTAACAGCGCCACTCGGCCGTTCCGACCTTGAGGACAATGAATCGGTCCACGCATTTGTGGCTGGCGTCGATTTCAGGGACGGAACAATTGAAGCCGACGTTGCGGGTACGCCATTGCTAGGGGCGCCTGCGGATGCACGAGGCTTCATCGGCATCGACTTTCGCAGCCAGGAACATGGCGCTCGGACGGAAAGCATTTATCTGCGGCCCACCAACGGGAGGGCCGATGATCAGTTGCGCCGCAATCACTCTGTTCAATACGACTCGATGCCAGACTTTCCCTGGTTCCGCCTGCGAAAAGAGAGCCCTGGAGTTTATGAATCCTACACCGATCTGGAAGCGGGCGCGTGGACGCACATGAAGATCGTGGTTTCAGGGACCAAGGCAGCGCTGTACGTCAATGGCAGCAACCAGCCCTGCCTGATCGTGAACGATCTGAAGCTCGGCGAAACCCACGGGCAGGTCGGCTTTTGGGCACAGTGGAGCACGGACGCGTACTTCTCCAACCTGACTATACGGAGCGATCGATAGCATCGGGTTGCGATTTGTTAACGGTGGCGCTGCTGTGCGCGATGCCGAAGTTAACGGTGATTCACTCTAAATAAGGAGAAGACGAATGCAGCGAATCCTCTATGCCGTCGCGCTCTGGTTGTGCGCATGTATGGCCTTATCCGCGCTTGCAGCAGATCGAGAGCAGACCAAGGTAGTCAAAATTAATGACGTTATTTACATGGTGCCGACCTCAGGCAACGTATACATGGTCAAAACGCCGGACGGAAACGTGCTCATCGATACGGCGACATCCGAACTGGCGGCGGAGGCCAGGAACCTGCTGCTGGCGCAAAACCTCGGGCCGGTGAAATACATCATTCTTACCCATGGCCACGCTGACCACATCGGCGGGATTCCGTTGTGGAAGGAGCCGGGAATCCAGATCATCGCCCAGAGAAACTACGTTGAATTCGTCAACTACGTTTCGCGGCTTGAAGGTTTCTTTGCTCCGCGTAACGCGGCTGCATTCGGCGGTCCGCCCAAGCCCGTCGGGCCCTGGGCGGGCAATTACGGTGCGAAGATTGATCCTAATATTTTCTTCGATCAGGAGTACAAGTTCACGCTGGGGGGAGTGGAATTCCAACTATTCAGCACGCCCGGTGAGACTCCGGATCATCTGACAGTGTGGATTCCGGCCTACAAGGCCGCTTTCATTGGCGACAATTATTCAGGGATCGGAATCCCTGAGCCGAATTCTTTCCCCAATCTTTACGCGATTCGTGGCACCAAACCTCGCTGGGCGCTTGACTGGGCCAGTTCGCTGGACAAAGTGCTCGCGCTCAAACCCGATATCGTGCTCAACGGGCACGGCCAGCCGATCGTAGGGAACCAGGAAATAACGCGGTTGCTGGGCCGCTATCGCGATGCCATCCTTTATGTGCACGATGAAGTGGTTAAGGGGATGAACTCAGGCAAAGATGTCTACACGCTAATGCAGGAGATCAAACTTCCGGCGAGTTACAACCTGAGTGAATCGTTTGGCAAGGTGAGCTGGTCGGTGCGCGGGATCTACGACGGGTACGCCGGCTGGTATGACATGAATCCAACCAGCATGTACGAAACACCGGCGTCTTCGGTCTATCCTGACTTGGTTAAGCTCGCCGGAGGACCGGAACCGTTGGTGCGTGCGGCCCTGGAGAAACTGGACGCCGGGAAGCCAGTCGAGGCACTACACTTGACGGACGTTATTCTTGCCTATGATGAAAAAAATAGCGGAGCCCTGAATGCGCGATTGAAAGCCTTAAATGTGCTGCGAGATCGCTGTGAGAACTACGTGGAACAGGGGTGGCTGGAATACGGTATCGCCAAAGCGAAAGAAAAACTGGGATCGCAGTAATCGGTATTAGCAGCGAGCGCAAACTAATCGAGGAACTGCGCATTGCAAGCGGTGTCGAACAACGCTCTGAGGAAGAGCACGTTTCGCCAGAGTAGAAATCTCACCGCCACTAAGCGTACAGATCAATGAGCCTCCCGCTCCAGACAGCGGGAACGGCCGCATAAAAAAGGTAATGGGCGATCGCCGTGTGTTCGACAGAATGGCTCCAGGCCCATCCGGAGAGATATCCCCAGCCCGAGCGTCCTGTTCCATCGCTCTGGGAATCCTCTACAAGCGTTCCGTCGATACGATTTGCCCCGCCTTTTGTCGAAGACGACCAAGCGAAAGTGTCGGCGGAGGGAACAAGACTAATCTGGCCGACCCGCGTGGCGATCGCTCTCTTGGTAAGAGGCACGAGGCTCGTCGACACATCTGGCGGGTCGACCGGATTCACCGACGCCGGGAGCAGTTTAATCGACATGGGAAATCAGTTTGCCAACTCTCAATCTATCGGCAGTTCCGACCGATCTAAAGAACACGTCGGTACTTTAGCGCCGCGTCGTGAGGACTCATTTCCATCACAACCCTCTGACCTCACGACCGAAGCGCAGCGGGCCAATCGAGGTGGAGAGCCTGCCCTGAGCGAAGCCGAAGGGGATTTGCTGGTGCGCGCGGCATTGCGGAGAAGGACCAAGTGCGGCAGACGCTCCTGTCCTCCGCCGATTTCGGCGAGTGAGACTTCCTGAAGACGTTTGAAGCGAGCTATTCGCCTGCGCGGGCGGCTAATGCTTGAGGCTCATGACTCTTTGCAGTTTCGCGGTTCACGATGGACTCAATCGCTTCAAAAAGATCTTTAGCCGAGAGCGGCTTGGCCACATAGCCGTCCATGCCAATTTGAAGACAATGTTCTCTATCGCCGATCATCGCGTTGGCAGTCATGGCAATGATTGGGACATGCTTGCCGGTCGTCTTCTCTCTCTCTCGAATCGCGGCGGTAGCTTCGAGGCCATCCATCTCTGGCATCTGGACGTCCATTAAGACCAAATCGAACGTTTGTTTTTCGACTGCTGCCACGGCTGCCTTGCCAGTTTCCGCCACAATCACGGTGTGCCCTCTTTTTTCCAGCAAACGCCGGGCCAGGGTTTGATTTACCAGATTATCTTCCGCTACCAGAATGGTTAATGCGTTGCGGCTCTCCCGTATAAAGTGCGTGGTGAGGAGAGGTTGGATTTCTTGCTGCACTTCGCGCGACCCCATCATCAATTTGATGGCGTGCAGAAGATCCGACCGTTTTATCGGCTTGGTCAGGTACGCGCTGATGCCAATCTTCCGGCACTTTGCGGCATCGCCGCGCAATCCGACCGAAGTAAGCATCACGACTTCGGATTCTTTGAACTTCGGGTCGTTCTTGATCTTGCCCGCTATCACATATCCGTTCATTTGCGGAATATGAGCATCGAGCAGCACCAGCGGGAAAGGAGCCCCGAGCGCTTGCGCCTCTTCAAGAAGGGCCAACGCCTCCGGTCCGCGCGCAGCTATTGTGGGATTCATCCCCCAACCCGTGAGCATCTCTTGTAACAGCCGGCAACTGGTTGCGTTCCCATCGACGACTAACACAGGCAGGCCAGCCAACTCGGCCAGATCGATCTCTTCCAACGGAACAGCATTCTTTTGCAAACCAAAACGGGCGTGGAAATGGAATACGCTTCCAGACCCCGCTTTGCTCTCCACCCAAATACTGCCACCCATAGCTTCGACCAAGCGGGAAGAGATGGTGAGACCGAGGCCCGTCCCTCCGAATTTCCGGGCCATCGAACTGTCGGCTTGTGAAAAACCTTCGAAGATCGATTTTTGTTTCTCCAGTGGAATGCCGACCCCAGTGTCGGCTATCGAGAAATGCAACGTCACTTTTGTTTCAGATTCTTCTACTCTCTCAACCCGGAGTACAACCTCACCTTCCGCCGTGAACTTCACCGCATTGCCCACCAGATTCAGCACAATCTGGCGCAAGCGAGTCGGATCTCCCAGCAGAGCCTCCGGCACGTCGGGAAGAATGTCATACACCAACTCGAGCCCTTTCTGGTGAGCGCGGATACTGATCGCTTTCATCGCGTCATCCAGATTATGGCGTAAGTTGAATTCGATAGTCTCCATTTGAAGTTTTCCGGCCTCAATCTTGGAGAAGTCCAGAATGTCGTTGATTAAAGAAAGCAGAGCGTCGGCAGAACTCTTCACCATCCCCAGATACTCGCGCTGCTCTGGATTGAGGTCGGTTTCGAGGGCGAGTTCTGTCATGCCAATGATGCCGTTCATTGGAGTTCGGATTTCATGGCTCATATTCGCGAGGAACTGACTCTTGGCCCTGGTCGCCGCCTTGGCTTCCTCGACTGCCACGCGGGTCTTAACCAGATTTCTGGTCCGGTTCGCCCCAAAAACAAGCAGCGTTACGGAGCAGAGATATAGAAACAAACGATAATTGTCGCTGGTTTTCTGCGCACTTTCGTAGTCTCGAACATAGGTTAGAGAGATTGCATCGATGCTTTCTGCGGCGGGCAGCGCATTCAATTCCTCAGTGATCGCTTCAACCTGCGGTTTCACGCTGATAATGGTCGCAGCGTGCGCTGCCGTGTTGTTCAGAATGTCCACTAGTTCAGGATGTCGAGTGGCGTCCGTTGCAAGCAGCGCGATTTCGGTGTTCACTTCTCCAGCAAGATCGGAGTGCGGTGTCAGAGCGTAGAGCAGAATGTCTCGCAACAAGTTTGAAAGGTGAGCCTGTAATTGCGGATCTTTGGCCGCCGTCGAGTTTCGGGATGCCTCCGCAATCAATGTGGGAAAGTAGCGCAGTGAGTTCTTGAGTATCGCGTTTCGCGATTTGAAAGTTTCTACGAGTCCCACCTTCTCGGATCTAAGTTCTGATTCCTGCTTAAGAAGCTGCTGGATTTGTTTTCGTTTTCCTTTGCGAACAAACGGAGGAATGCGTTGCAGATCGGTCTCGACCTCCCGCATTTCATCGAGCTTTTTTACAAAGGGATCGTAGGACGCTAACAGATCGAACCGCGAATTCAGCAGATCACGGTTAATTTCTGTGTCCAACTGTTTCAATTGGTTTAAGCCGTGCATGAACCGGTGATGCTGCTGCGGCTCCACGGGCCGCTGTTGAATGAAGAGGAAAGTCAACAACAACGCCGCTCCCGCAGCCATTGCGACCCTTTTTATCTGCGCCACAGTCATAGTGGCTTCCCATTCAACTCACCGGTCAAAGTCTTGAGGAACTCCACGATCAGTTCGACTTCCTGATCCGTAAGGTGGCGGCCGAGCTGATACTTGGCCATCATACGAACCGCATCTGGCAGGGTAGCCGCGCTACCATCGTGGAAGTATGGTGCAGTCAGTTCGACGTTCCGCAAACTTGGAACCTTGAACATGTACATGTCGCGTTGATCGCCGGTTACATTGAAACGTCCCAGATCAGCTTTAGTAATATTGCCTCGATCAGCGAAGTAAGGCGCCATCACTCCCAGCTTCTGATACATGTTTCCGCCAACGCTTACCCCCTGATGGCAACTCGCGCAGCCGAACGACTTGAAAAGTTTGTAACCCTCCTGCTCCCGGCTGGTCAGAGCTGCGTTATCGCGGCGGAGAAATCGATCGAAACGAGAGTTAGGCGTGGATAGGGAGCGCTCAAACTCAGCAATGGCATCCCGGACGTGACTGCTTTGAATTTCGTCGCCATAGATTTGTTGAAAAGCTTGCGCGTATTCCTTGTCCCGCTTTAGCTTCCCGATGACTTCCGGCCAAGTGGATCCCATTTCGATGCCTGAAGTAAGTGGTCCGTCGATTTGTGTTTCGAGTGTGGCTGCTCGGCCATCCCAAAACTGACTGAAGTTGTAACCGCTGTTAAGAACGGTAGGAGCGTTGATCACGCCTACCGCGCCATTGATGCCGGTCGACCGGGCCTTGCGGTCGGTTCCTCCAGTCTTAAGATCGTGGCAATGCGCGCAGGAGAGCTGGTCGTTGTGGGAAAGGCGCGGATCGTGGAACAGCTTGCGTCCCAGTACGATTTTCCGCGGGTCCAGACCGGTCAGGGGTTCAATCGGCTGGATAGGTTCGTTCGACTGCACGACAGCCGCAACTGCATTTTCTGTCGATGCGGTATCGCCAAGATTCCAGAAATAAAATAAACCGATGCCGATGGCAAGGCAGCCAACAACGACCCCTGACCAGGCCAACACTTTTGTTCTATCCACTCGCATGGTGCCAGGTCGTGATAAGTTCATCCACAGGTCCTCTGCCTTATCGGCTGCGGCTTCAACCTTCAAACTCAAAAAGACTTAGCGAGCGCAAGGGTACGCGCATAGAAATTCGATAAGTAATACATCGGCATTCAAGCTAAGAGCTTTAGATAATGGCTTAACGCTTGAAGAGCAGGGCAAGTGGACCCATGCCGGATCGTGAGGAGTGCAGCGAGTACTTTTTCCGCGCATGCTTGCGTTGTGGTATGCACGATCTTTATCCACGCGCTAGCTGTGAGCGCAAAGGTAAGCTTCGTTCGTTATGAAAAAAAACTCGGCCGCGAGGGTGTAAACCCCTGGATCGATATTGCAACCGTTGCGCTGGCGATGTCAGTCGTGCTCGTTGCGCACCTGATTGAAGTCGCGTTGTGGGCAGTGTTGTTCATAATCTGTAAAGAATTTCCAGACTTCGGAACGGCCTACTACCATTCGGCGGTTAGCTACACGACGCTCGGTTACGGTGATCCGATTATGACACCGTCGTGGAAATTGCTCGGACCGCTGGAAGCGGCCGACGGAATGCTTATGTTCGGTGTCTCGACGGCGATTATTTTTGCAGTTATTCAACGGTTGATTCAGGCACGGTTTGTGGATCTCCGGGGCTGATCTTTGTCGAGCTTGACGACACCCAGAATCAGCTTCTTACCTAAACGGGGACCTCCTGCCAGAACCAAGGACGGACTGGGGGTCCTACGTTAGTCTCTCGTTCAGATCCCACACGATAGTCAGCGGATCGCGACCTTTGCCGGGACTAATGAGTCCGCGCTGTTCGAGCGCCTTGATGGTATTGCGATTGGCAGACATAGGGCGCATTTCTTCATTATCTTTCAAGTGCCGCAGAACTGGGTTGCCGCCGAGCGAATCAGTTTCAAGCTGGTATCCATGTTGGATGTGCGAAAGCAGGTCTTGTTCAGTCTCGGTGAGTTTCGGCACAACACTAGCAGTTTTCTTCTTCTTTGCCATTTTTCACGTTCAATCGCAGGAGGCCTAGCTCTCCAGCTCCCCGAGTCGCAGCACTGGCGACTCGGCTCGGCAGCAAACCCCAAAATCCTGCCAAAGCCGAAACCATGGACTATGTGTGAGCGTTTCGTCGTGCCTTTGATTTGCAGCAGAGATGACGCTTGGGCTGAGTGGCCTTATATCCGGCGCTTCGAACATTTCCTGTAGCTGCTCGATGTCGTCAATGATGCGTTCAACGTCCATGCGTCACAATATCTAACACGAGCGTGGCAATCGTCAAACGCGTCGGCTTCCGCATGTGGTGCCTGGCCGCCACTGATGAAGCGCAACACCATTTGAAAAGCTGCGATTGAGGTAAGATTTTCGTAGATGATCCCCCGCAAGCTGCTCAGCGCTTCATTTTGTTTCGTTCTGGTCTTGTTGCTCTCAATCGTTCTTTCTGCGCAGATGCGCCAGCACTCGCCGAAAAACCTCCCTTCCTCGGCATATAAGCTCGTCTCGATCAAAGTCACTGGCACGCAGCGTTACAAACCGGAGGACGTAATCCGGGCCAGCGGCCTGCAACTCGGCCAGGTGGTGCACAAAGAAGATCTGGAGAATGTGGTCCGGCTTCTGGGAGAAAGCGGGGCGTTTACCGACGTTCTTTACAATTTAGAGTCCGATCCTGAGGGCACCAAACTCAAGTTGACGGTCCTGAACTCCAAGAGATTTGTCCCTGTCAATTTCGACAATGTGGTCTGGTTCAGCAGTCAGGAGCTCTTCAACAAGCTGCATGCCAGCGTCCCTCTGTTCGATGGGGAAGTCCCGGTCACGGGCCAAATGGTGAATCAGATTTCGGACGCCCTGCAGGCGCTGCTGGATGAGAAAAAGGTGGCCGGACAGGTTGACTCTCTGCGAGTGCCCAACGACGGCCCTGTTGAGGCCATCAGGTTCACTGTAACCGGACTCCATATTACGATTCGGAACATCGAATTCTCAGGCGCTGATGCAGCGGAGTTGCCCTCGCTTATGGATACCGCAAGGTCACTACAATCGGTGGAATATGCGCTGCCCACTCTTCGCACTCTGGCCGACAAGAATTTCCTGCCCATTTATTTTGCACGAAGCTATCTGAAAGCTGAGATTGGCGATCCACAAGCTCAGGTGGTTTCTACCGAAGAGGAGCACGTTTTGGTGGACGTCACCTTCCCCGTGCATCCTGGAAAGCAATACACGGTGAGCGGACTTGAAATCGTCGGCTGCAAGGCTCTACCCGAGGACAATTTGCGAAGCCTGATCCATGTGAAAGCCGGCGAGACTGCCAATGCCATTCAGCTTGAAAAAGACCTGGAAGCCGTCAAACAGCTTTATGGTACACGCGGATACGTGGCAGCTGATGTGAGGCTGGAGTCGAAACCAGACGACTCGCGGCCCACGGTGCTGTACCTGGTTCGTGTTTCCGAGGGTGATGTTTATCGCATGGGAGATTTGAAGATTCGCGGGCTGGATTCCAAGA
>Ga0210393_10001783_pt1 | contig 17875 bp, 12 predicted proteins | sample IncBWC27OmetaG_FD_160068 | JGI IMG/M metagenome (GOLD analysis project Ga0210393, IMG submission 160068) | Forest soil microbial communities from Barre Woods Harvard Forest LTER site, Petersham, Massachusetts, United States - Inc-BW-C-27-O ... | reverse complement strand
GGTTGAACCTGGAACCTATACCGTGACCATTCTGGCCAAGGGGTTCAGGGACTATCGCGCGAACCAGGTAATCGTGCAGGTGGGCCAGCTGACGACGGTGACGCCGCATCTTGTGACGGGCTCCGAATCGCAGGTGGTCGAGGTGACGGCAGAGGCACCGATCCTCAACTTCGAGTCGCCGGACTTTTCGTCGAATCTCAATAAGAAGACGCTCGACGATCTTCCAATCAACAATCGCCGTTGGTCGAGCCTTGCGATGACGACTCCCGGTGTTGTGTCGGATTCGAACGGCTTCGGACTGGTAAGTATTCGCGGCATCAGCCCGATTCTGAATAACGTGTTGATCGACGGTGCCGACGACAATCAGGCGTTCTTCTCGGAGGAGCGTGGACGTACGCGTGAGGCGTATTCGACCTCGGCTAGCGCGGTACGTGAGTTTGCAGTGAACACAGGCGTCTATGGCGCGGAGTATGGTCGGGCCGCGGGCGGCGTGATCAACTCGGTGACCAAGAGCGGCACGAACCAGATCCATGGCGAAGCGTATTTCTACGACCGCGAGAGCAACTGGAACGCTTACAACGCGTACAGCAAGATCACCACTCCAACCTTGAATCCCGCGACCGGTGGCTACACGTTTCCGACGACACCGTTGAAGCCGGAGGACGTACGCAAGATCTACGGCTTTACCGCCGGTGGTGCGCTGATCAAGGACAAACTGTTCTGGATCTATACCTATGACCAACACTCGCGCATCTTTCCGGGGACCGCGATTCCGAGCTCGGCAGCGAGCTTTTACGCACTGCCGGACCTGACCTTGCCCGCGACCTGCTCGATCGCCGCGAACGGCTTTGTGTATAACACCGCCAATTCAACCCAGGCTTGCAGCGCCGACAGTAATAGCGCGATGGATAGTCAAGCCGCTGTCTTGGCGATTCGCCAGGGCCAGGCCGCCAATGCTGCCGGCTACGCCAATGGCGCAAAGCTCTATCAGGCCGGCATCGTTGGGTTGCAGTCGGACCTTGGCACTGTACCCCGTACGGGCTACCAGGAGATCAACACTCCCAAGCTCGATTGGCAGATCAACCAAAAGGAGCACGTCAGCTTTCTCTACCACCGTCTACGTTGGGACTCTCCTGGCGGTGTTCAGACGTCGGCGACGAACGACTACGGTCTCGATACGTGGGGAAATGACTTCGTCAAGCTGGACTATGGCGTTGCCAAGCTGACCAGCCTGCTCTCCACGAAGATCAGCAACGAGTTGCTCTACCAGTACGGACGCGAGCTCAACGACGAGACGCAGCAGCCCTTCAGCGCTTACACGCTGGCGAACCTTGTGGGAACCGGTGGCAACGTTCCCGAAGTTGCGTTGGACACGAGCGTGTTCGCCAACATTGGCTCTCCCTACTACTCCTACCGGCTGGCATACCCCGACGAGCGGAAGTGGCAGATCGGCGACGTGCTTCACTACACCAAGAGCAACCACAACTTCACCTTTGGCGGGGACACGGTACACAACTGGGACCTGCTGAACAATCTTTACGAGGCGAATGGCTACATTGTCTACAGCTATCTCGGCAACTACATCAACGACCTACTGAACAAGGGCAAGTCGGCTTCGAGCTGCGGTTCGCAGACCGGTCAGGCGCCTACGTCTACGACGACGACGGGCTGGACTGGTACCCTCCCCTGCTACTCGACGAGCACCCAGGGCTTTGGAGCGAGTCCGACGTACGCTATCACCACGTTTGACTATTCTGTGTTTGGACAGGACAACTGGAAGATCTCACCGAGGCTTACACTTGAGCTTGGAGCACGGTATGACTACGAGTTCTTGCCTTCGCCCTCAGCCAACCTCACCGGACCAACAGGCTCGTATGTTCCCTTTCCGGGGGTAACAAATCATCCCAGCGACAAGAACAACGTCGGTGTCCGCATCGGCTTCGCAGACGATGTCTTCGGTGACGGCAAGACCGTTCTTCGTGGAGGCTACGGCATCTTCTACGGCCGTATCACCAACGGTGTGCTGCTGAATACGCTGCTCAATACGGGCAGCCCGAATGGCCAGTACACGTCCCAGTTCAAGCCTGCGACGGCTGGCGCACCGGTGTTCCCCAACATCGTTCAGGCGGCGTCCGGTACTGTGGCGGCCCCAGGCGTGTACTACCTCGGGCCACATCTTCAAAACCCGCAGGTACATGAGTATGACCTGGTCCTGCAGCAGGAGATTGGGAGGGGCACGATCTTTTCGATGAGCTATCTTGGAGCGCTTGGCCGCGAGTTGCCGAACTTCCTCGACCTTAACCTTGACCCGACTACCGTGGTGCCGGTGACGATCACCGTCTCTGATACCAGCGGCAAGGGACCGTTGCCCAACGGAGCGCAGTACGTTGTCCCGACCTACACGAAATATGGGAATAAAGGTCTGTTTGGATCCGTCGCGACCAACTTCCAGAACATCACGGAGGTGGTCAGCAATGTGAATTCGACCTACAACGCCCTTGTGGCCGAAGTACAGAACCGCTCCATTCACAATCTGCAGTTCGACTTCAATTTTACCTGGGCGCATGCTCTGGACTTTGCCCAGAATGCGACGACAACCACCTCTGCCAATAGTTGGTATGACCCCTACTCCAACGCACGAGCGAACTACGGGAACTCGAACTATAACGTTCCGACCCGGTTCGTTGGGTATGCTCTCTATACTTTCCCGGTGATCCACTCCTCAGCGTGGTACACCTACGCGAGCAACGGTTGGAGTATCGACACCTCCTTCCAGGCGCAGAGCGGCCTGCCGTATACCACCGGAGTCAGTGGCTTCAACTCGAACGATGCCATTCTCGGGGACTGGAATGGAGCCGGCGGAACTACGGCGATCCCTGGAATTGGCCTCAACACGAACAGGCAACCTCGGAAGATCGTGGACGACATGCGTGTTCAGAAGCAATTCACCTTCGCGGAGAAGTACAACCTGCAGTTGCTTGCCAATGTCTTCAATATAGCTAACCATCAGAATATCGACGGCGTTGGAGCCACAGCGTACAAACTGAGCAGCGGAGCCGCGGGTAACCTGGGTGTCGCAACCTTCCAACCCGCAACATTCGCCGTACCGACCAGCAGTAATAACAGCGGCTTCCTGTATACGCCGCGTCAAATAGAAATTGGTGCGCGGTTTGTCTTCTGATTTGGGCCGTCACGTATTTCAGGGCGGTAGCTTCGGCTGCCGCCCTTTTGTTTTTAATACTGTCATTGCATTCTTAATTCGTTTGTACGCGGCAAATCTCTTTTATCATCATCGGTATAGTGCGAAGTTGCTTTGAGCGAGGCTATGCCACAGACAGTGGTGGCCGCAGCAGCGTTATTTCTAGATAGTTCCCGTGGCTTGGTGTAGAGCAGTACAAATTTCCGCGGAGAGTGCATGTTGTTCTGTCAAGGACGCGCAAAATCTTGCGCGTTCGTAAGGAAGATTGTCTGGGCCTGCTTGTTGTGTTGCTGTGCTGCTGCGACCGTAGAGACGTGCGCGCTGGGGCAGACTGCGGTGGACGGCGCTATCAGCGGTTTTGTCGTTGATGCGGGTGGGGCCGCGCTCACAGGTGCGGTGGTGCAGGTGCAGAACGTAGCGAATGGAACGACGACACGGATGACGACGGGGGGCAAGGGAGAGTTTCTGGTGGGGCACCTTCCGGCCGGAGAGTACAGCGTGGTTGTGGAGTATGCGCTGTTTGCGCGCCTGACATTGCAGCCGGTCGTTGTCGAATTAGGAGGCGAGACGTCGATAGAGGCGCGGCTGCGGGTGGGGGGTGTTGCGACCTCAGTGACCGTGAAGGCAGATCCGGATCCCCCGATTTCTCTGGGCGTCGCCAATCTGTCGTCGGCCGCTGTCGCTGGTGTCGTTACGCCGGGTGAGATCGAGACGTTGCCGGTGAACGGGCGCCGGTGGCAGACGTTTGCACTGCTGATGCCGGGTGTCAATGTCGATCCAGAGGGGGACGGTTTGCTGAGCTTCCGAGGGGTGGCTTCGACGCAGAACAGCAGTCGCGTGGATGGCGGGGACGACGACCAGAGCTTCGGATCAGTGCCGCGGGGAACGGGGACCGAGAGTGGAGCGGAGGTCGAGGACGCGGCCGAGGCCGGGGTTTCGGGACGCGTCAGTGTCGGGAGTGCGGCAGGGGGCGGTGGGTATGGGCGGCACTCAGGGATGGCCTATACGTTTTCGCAGGAGGCGGTGCGTGAGTTTCGGGTGAGTGGGCAGAACTATTCGGCGTTGTATGGCCACGCTGCGGGCGGGATTATTACTACGGTTTCGAAGAGCGGAACGAACGAACTGCATGGGACTGGATTCTACCTGGCGCGGACGAGCGCGTTGGCCGCTACGAACCCCTTCTCGATTGCGAGCAACTATGTCGACGGCGTGACGACGAGTGCGGCGGTAAAGCCTCATGATCTGAGGCAGCAGTTCGGAGGCAGCGTTGGCGGCGCTGCGGTGCGGGACAAGCTCTTCTACTTTTATGCGTACGACCAACAGGCGCGTGACTTTCCGGCGATATCGACCCCTGAGGACCCCAACTTTTATGCGTTGACTCCGACGCAGCAGGCGCTTTTGGGGAACCGCGGCGTAACGCCGGCGAAGATCAATGCGGCGTTGAATTACCTGGACAGCTTGACGGGAACGATTGCCAGGCGGCAGAACCAGACGATTAACTTCGGCAAGGTGGACTGGCAGTGGTCCGCGCAGCACCGCGCGAGTGTGCAGTATGACCGGGCGCGTTCGAGCTCTCCTGCAGGCGTTCGATCTTCCCCCGTCGTTGATGTGGGCAGGGCGAGCCTGGGCGGCACTTTTGCCAAGGTGGATGCTGTGCTGGGACGATGGATTTGGCTGCCGACGGTGAGGTGGAGTAATGATCTGCGGGTGCAGTACGGGCGGGACCTTGAGTATGAGCAGGTAGACGCGCCGCTGCCGCAGGAGCCGGCTGTGGGGCCCGGTGGGTCGGCTCCGGAGATCGCGATCGGGCCGGATGGATTTACGTACGGGAGCTCGCCGTCGCTGGGGCGCAAGACGTTTCCGGACGAGACCAAGGTCCAGCTTGTCGATTTGGTGACATGGACTCGCGGCCGTCATCAGCTTCAGGCAGGCGTTGATCTCAGCCTGGTGCATGACGATATCGACGCTCTCGCAAACATGCAGGGGGCGTTTCACTATGACAGTTCGACGACCGCAGGGCATGCCGGCGGGCTTGTGGACTGGATTACGGACTACACGTTCAACGTGAATGCTTACCCGAACGGCGGATGTCCGTCGATTGTTTCGGCGGTGCATGATTTCTGCTTTCGCTCGTATACGCAGAGCTTTGGGCAGCAGGCGGTGGCGTTCGACACCCAGGAGTGGGCGGGATTTTTGCAGGACGACTGGCACGTGAAGCCCGGGCTTACCGTCAATGCCGGATTACGGTACGAGTATGAGTTTCTGCCGTTGCCGCAGCAACCAAATGCGGTCCTTGATGCGGCATTCGGCAATATCGGCGCGACAAGCGTGTTTCCTGAAGACAGAGATAATTTTGGGCCGCGTCTGGGGGTGGCATGGGAGCCGTTCGGGCAGGGTCGGGGTCTCGTGCGGGTTGGGTATGGGCTGTTTTACGGGCGGCTGCCGGGCGCGACGGTGCGGAGTGCGCTGGTTGATACGGCGCTGGCCTCGTCAGCGAGGCATGTGCTGATTACACCTGCGACGGTTACAAATTGTCCACAGGTGGCGAACCAGGGGTTTGGGTATGCGTGCGCTTATGTAACGACTCCGCCGTCTGCTGTTACGACGACGACCTCGGCGATGGTGTTCGATCGCAGGTTTCGACTGCCGGCGGTGCAGCAGGGCAGCTTGACTGTGGAGCGCGAGGTCGGTGCGGGGGTAATTGCGAGCGCGACGTATCTGATGAATCTTGACCGGCAGCTGCCGAACTCGGTCGACATTAATATCGCTCCGGCCAAAGCGACGAAGGTGTTTCAGCTACAAGGGGGAACGGGCGCGGTAGGAGTGCAGGACGGCGAGACGTTTGTTGTTCCTTTCTATTCGCAACGTGTGAATACCAGCTTTGGGCCGGTGACCGATATTGTTTCGAATGCGGACGCTTCGTACAACGCGATGGTGCTTGAGGCGCGGCGGAGGCTTCGTGGCGGCCTTGAGTTTCGGGCGAGCTGGACCTGGGCGAAGGCGATTGATTATGGCCAGGGGGGCGCTACTCCCCGGACGAATGCGCAGTTCGATCCGTTCAACGTGTTGTATGACAAGGGGCTGTCGGAGTTGAACTTTCCGCATAAGGTGCTGGCGAGTGCGGTGTGGGAGCCGACGCTTGCAAGTGAACAGCACTGGTTTCGGATCGCCGCGAACGGATGGACGATTGCACCGCTATTTGTTGAGTCGAGCGGCCGACCGTATAGTCTCGATATCTTTGGGGGCACGCGGCTGACGGGCGGACACGAGAGCATCAATGGCGCGGGCGGTGCGGTGTATCTGCCGACGGTGGGGAGGAACACGCTGAGGCTGCCGGATACGGGGAGGCTCGATCTGCGTGTGAGCCGGGCGATGCGGGTGACGGAGCGGGTGCGGATGCGCGGGAGCGTGGATGTGTTCAACCTGACCAACCGGGTGAACTACTCGGCGATTATGCAACGGGCGTTTCTTGTGGGGACGGAGACGAATGGGGTGATGCCGCTGGTCTTTCAGAACGCGGCGACGGTCGCGGCGGAGGGGTTGAATGTGCGGCCGTTTGGGACCTTTACTGCGGCGTCGACGGGGCAGTCGCCGGAGCGGCAGGTGCAGCTTGGGGTGAGGGTGGAGTTTTGAGGGTCAGTGTTGCGAGATGGAGAGGGTGTTGCCGTCGGGGTCGGTGAACCATGCGACCTTGGCGCCTCCGGGAGCGGTCCAGACTCCGTCGGGGCCCTGCTCGAGGAAAGGGTAGCGGTTGAACTTCACGGATTTGCTGGTCATCTCGGCGACAGTCTTGTGGATGTCTTTGACCTGCCAGCCGAGGATGGTGAACGGGAAGGGGGTGAAGTCGTCTACGCGGACGACGCGGACCATGGTTCCGTTGGCGTCCATGACGATGGCGAAGGCGTCGTCGCTGACGAAGCGCAAGCCGAGAGTCTCATAGAAGAGTCGGGCGCGGGCCGCATCTTTGGTAGGGATAAAGGCTACAACGGGGCTGTGAGCAAGCATATGTGACCTCGTTCGTCGGTCAGTTTAGCTGAAGTCGTGACGGTCGGATCGTTGTGCGGGACTCTGGAAGAGATTTTGGTCTCCCTGACCTGGGGTGAGGTCGGAATGGGTGGCGAAACGGGTAATGGGGAATGCGGTGGGGTAGTTCTGTTGGATCCACGCTGTCATCTGTTCGCGAACGAGGCACCGCAGGTCGAAGTTTTCGCCGGAGTTGCGGGAGCTCATGAGACAGCGCAGCTCCATGGAGCGGTCGGTGAGGTTGGTGACCTGCAGACCGCAGACCCGTTTGTCCCAGAAGGGCGAGGCGTGGACGATTGTCTCGAGCTGCGTTCGCAGGTCCTCCACTGGAATCGAGTAGTCGACGTAGAGAAACGCAGTGCCCAAGATGTCGGAGGACTCGCGTGTCCAGTTCTGAAAGGAGTTTTCGATGAAGTAACTGAGGGGGACGACAAGCCGGCGGAGGTCCCAAATTTTAACGACGACGTAGGCAGAGTTGATCTCTTCGATACGACCCCATTCACCCTGGATGACGACGACGTCATCGATACGGATCGGTTCGGTGATGGCAATCTGCAGGCCGGCAAAGAAATTAGAGGCGGTGGACTTGGCGGCGGTGGCGAGAATCAGTGAGGCGATGCCAGCCGATGCGAGGAGCCCGGAGCCGTACTGCCAGATTCGCGGATCATCGAAGGTCCAAAGCAGAGCACCGATATCGATGATCACGACAAAGGTGATGAGCATGCGACGAAAGAGCTGGAACTGGGTATGGATTCGGCGCGCGCGCATATTGTTTTCGGCTGTGAGATCGTAGCGCCGCAGCATGACGGTCTGGAGGACGTAGATGCAGCCGATGGCTAACCAACCGAGGGCGACGACGGCCAACATGATGAGTACTTGCCGCACTGTGGCCTCGATATCGTCGGGCAGGCCAGGGACGACGGGGAGAACGATGAACAGGCAGGTCAGGAGGAAAATTGCGCGAGCGGGCTTTCCAAGGTGTTTCTGCAGCCCCCAGCCAAGGGCATGGATCGTTGATTCCTTGCGACGTAGGACGCGAAACAGCACATAATGCACCACATTGGCCAGCACAAGCACGCTGCAGAAGACGAAGATGGCAAAGAACCAGCCGTGCCGGAAGTGAAACATCGCGAGCATGGAAAGGGCAGGATGGCCTGTGTGTAGTTGGGCATGGACGAGATTTTCTGGATTCAAGGGGGTCGCCTCCCTGGTGGTTAGATGCTTCGAGGCGGGGAGTGGTCAGGACGGCGTCGGTAAAACCCTTCGTTGGCTGCCTATTTGTGCTGCAGGTATTCCAGGGCCTCCAGTACGGCCTTCTCTAACGCGATGCGTTGGTCGGAGTAGGAGTGGTCGGTCGTCATGTGGATGGTGGTGAGTTCGGTGGCTCCGGCCTTGCGCAGGGCCTCTACGAAGGCGTCGTTGGATGGGGCGAGGCCGTCGTCTGAGGTGATGACGAGCATGGAGCGGTTTGCGAGCTTCGGTGCGAGAGCGGGGACGTTCCAGGCGGCGTCGTTCGCCACGACCTCTTTGGCGAGACTCTCGGGGGTACAGCCGGCGAGCGGCGCCATCCCTTCCGCGGCAAAGTGTGCTGCGAGAGCGTCGGTCGCCATCTTTTCCTGGCCGGGCTTGAGGGATTGCACCTTGTCCACGCCCATGTCGGCCGCGGAGATCAGGCCGACGAATTTAATTCCAGCGTCCTGTGCGCCGACGTAGCGTGCCATGAAGCCGCCCATGCTGTGGCCGATGAGGACGATGTAGGCGGGGTCGGAGCGCAGCTTCTTTGCGTTGGCGGCGTCACGGAGGTAGGCGATGGCGGATTGCGTGTCTTCGATTGAATGACTGAACGAGAAGTCGCCAGGCGAGCCCCAGGAGCCGCGGTAGTCGAAGTAGACGACGTCCCAGCCGTCGCGGCGGATGGCCTGGGCGAGGTCGAGGTTCTTTTCGTTGCCCGGGAAGCCGTGAAGCAGGATGACGACCGGGTGGGGGCCGGGGCCCTCTGCGATGTAAGCAAGGGCGTTGAACATGGAGCCGTGGCTGGGAATCTGGAAGGTCTCGATTGCGGCAGGATTGGCTTTATCGGGCGCGGGGTCGGTGGTGATGGCCGATGGAAGCTGTTGGGCATTGAGCTGGAGCGTGGCGCAGAGCAGCCCTGAGGCAGCAAGGAGTTGTTGAAGGCGCATGGGTGATTGTTGTTCGAAGGGCCTCGAGTTGTAAAGCAGATCTGCGATAGACCGTAAAATGGAGATGTGAGCTTTACGGAACAGTTCGATGTGGTTGTGGTGGGTGCTGGACACGCTGGTTGCGAGGCGGCGATGGCGTCTGCGCGGATGGGTCTGCGTACGGCGATCTTTACGCTGAACCTCGATCTGATTGCGCAGATGAGCTGCAATCCGGCGATTGGAGGGATTGCCAAGGGGCATCTGGTGCGTGAGGTGGACGCCCTCGGTGGTGTGATGGGCGAGGTCGCGGACGCGACAGGAATACAGTTTCGCCTGCTGAATACATCGCGGGGGCCGGCGGTGTGGTCGCCACGGGCCCAGTGCGATAAGGCGCTGTATCGGGTGAAGATGCGCGAGGTGCTGGAGGGACAGAAGAACCTATTCATCAAGCAGGCCGAGGTGGTGGACCTGATTGTGGAGGAAGCGGCGGAAACTCATGTCCGAGAGCCCGGACCCTTCGACAAACTCCGGGCAGGCTATGGGGCACCCAGAGTGGTTCGTGGGTTGAAGCTGCGCGATGGGCGGACGATCCATGCTGCGGCAACGATCGTGACTACGGGGACGTTTCTGAATGGACTGATCCATTGCGGGGAGCAGCAGTACACGGCGGGGCGGAGTGGCGAGCCGGCGAGCGTCTTATTGGGCGAGAGCTTGAAGCGGCTGGGGTTGCGTGAGTGCCGGTTGAAGACTGGAACGCCGCCGCGGCTCGATGGCCGCACGATTGACTGGAGCCAGTTTCAGGAACAGCCGGGTGATGAGGACCCGACACCGTTCAGTTTTAGGACGAAGGAGATTCCGCTGCGGCAGATCATGTGCCACATCGCGCATACGACGCCGGAGACGCTGCGGCTGATTCGCGAGAACGTACATCGTTCGCCGATGTACACGGGGCAGATTGAGGCGATCGGGCCGCGTTATTGTCCCTCGATCGAGGACAAAATTGTACGGTTTCCGGAGAAGACGCGACACCAGTTCTTTCTCGAGCCCGAGGGGCTGAATACGCACGAGGTCTACATCAACGGCATGAGCACAAGTCTGCCGATGGAGGTGCAGGCGGCTATGGTGCGGTCGATTCCGGGGCTGGAGAACGCAGAGATGCTGCGGCCCGGCTATGCGATTGAGTACGACGCGATCGATCCGACGGAGCTGGACCGTTCGCTACGGGTGAAGTCCTTTGCGGGGCTTTATCTTGCAGGGCAGATCAACGGGACGAGCGGTTATGAAGAGGCGGCGTGTCAGGGGTTGATGGCGGGGATCAATGCTGCGCTTGCGGTGCGGGGTGAGGAGGCGTTTACGCTCGATCGCACTGAGGCCTATACGGGAATCCTGATCGATGACCTGATCAGCAAGGGGACGAATGAGCCTTACCGGATGTTTACCTCGCGGGCCGAGTTCCGGCTGCATCTGCGGATCGATAATGCGGACCGGAGGTTGACTCCGCATGGCAGGCGGCTGGGATTGATCGACGATGACGCGTGGGCCGAATATGAGGCGAAGCAGGCGCGGGCGGCTGCGTTTGAATCTTTGCTGAGTACAGCGCGTGTACGTGCCGAGGAGTTGCCGGTAGAGCTGCTGGCGCGGCTCGATGGCGATGCTGCCGGAGTGAGTGGGCAGACATTTGCGCAGCTCCTGAAGCGGCCTGAGGTGGCTGTCGAAGAGCTTGCTCCGCTACTTCGCGATCGATTGGCGAGCGCGAACGCTACGTTGGGGGACTGGGTCGCGGCGATGGACGCTGTTGCTGCTTCGGGTGGTCCGCAGTTGCCGGCGTGGGTGCGCAATGAGATGAAGACGGTTGAGACGGAGATCAAATACTCCGGCTATCTGGACCAGCAACGACGGTCGATCGAGAAGATGCGGAAGGCGGAGAAGCGGACGATTCCAGAGTGGTTCGATTACAGCTCTGTGAGCGGGCTGTCGAGCGAGATGAAGCAGACTTTGTCGCGTGTGCGGCCGCGGACGCTGGGGCAGGCCAGCCGAATTGCAGGAGTCACGCCGGCAGCGGTCAGTTTGATCCATGTTTACATTGAGATCCAAGGCAAGCGCCTGAGCGCCTGAGCGGTTGCGTTGAGGGCCGACTTCGAATTTCGCTGTATCTTCAAGATGTTTCCGACGTCTAACAGTGAACGTCGCATTTGCGACATTAGGAGATTTGTGGCGATGGCAAGGAACGCGGTTCGAGTCATACTGGCAGTGGTGATTGCGGGCGCACTTGTGATGGGGGTAAAGAGGATGGTCTTTGGCGCAGAGAGAAAAGGGCCGCTTCCGGCCCCAACGCTGGACGAGCAAAATCCTACGGCGAAGCATGAGACGGCGGTGTTTGCGGGCGGATGTTTCTGGGGCGTACAGACGACATTTCAGCGAATCAAAGGTGTGACGGCGACTACGGCAGGCTACTCGGGTGGCACGGCCGACACCGCGACTTACGATCAGGTCTCGTCGGAGAGGACGGGGCATGCGGAGTCGGTGAAGGTGGTCTTTGATCCGGCGCGGATCAGCTATGGCACACTGCTGCGCGTGTTCTTCTCAGTGGTGCATGATCCGACGCAGCTGAATCGGCAGGGGCCGGACGTGGGCACGTCGTACCGGTCGGTGATCTTCTATACGAGTCCGGAGCAACAGAAGATCGCGGCGGCGTATATCGCGCAACTGGATGCGGCGCATGCGTTCGCCAAGCCGATTGTCACGCAGGTGGTGCCGTTGAAGGGATTCTATGACGCCGAAGACTATCACCAGGACTATGCGGAGAAGAACCCGAACAATCCCTATATTCAGGTCTGCGATGTGCCGAAGGTCGCGGCGCTGAAGGAAGAGTTTCCGGAGCTATTTCAGGACTACAAGCACAAATAACGCGGCGGGCGTTGTCCGCTATTGCGTGACTTCGCCCTCGGGTTCGTCGGTGGGGTTGTCGATTTCGGCCTGGAAGCCTTCGAGGAGGCGCTGGAGGAAGGCATCGGTGTCGGCGCCTTCGTTTTGAAGCTGATGGGCGTTGGCGATGTGGCGGGCGAGGTCCGCGAGGACTATGCCCCAGGCGAAGGGATCCTCCCAGGCACCGCTGCGGATGCTGACGTGCTGGCCCTGTTCGGCGATCCAGACGCGGAGGACTTCGAAGGACGCTTTGTCGCGCTGCGCTACCGGTGGCACGTTTAGATATTTCTCGACACCCATTGGCTTTCCTTTTTAGAAAAACACTTACTCGACTCAATCTTCGTTTTCGGCCATACGTCGGAGATCGTCTGCGGTCGGGATGCCCGGCATCTTAGTAAGGTCTGAAGGCCTGGAGATAATTTCTTCAATCTGTCTAACTTTTTTCATCTCCTCATCCAGCATCTTCGCGATCACGCGCTTCAATTTGTATTCATAGATCAATTTATCGGTAAGCTCATTTACTGTGAGGCCTGAAAGCTTGCTTCTGGCGTCGCTCTCATCGAACTCGGGCAAATATTTGTCGAGATTACTGCTCATCTGTGAATAAACCCTTTTGAAGTGTGGGAAAACATCCTTAAGGTGTCATTTTTAGCCGATTTATGTAGGTTGCGGCTCGATGTACAAGAGTGGAGAATAAACCATTATGGCATCATTCGCTCAACTCAATGTTTCCGAAGGGCTACCTGCATCCATTCATATCGAGGTCGCCGTTCTTGGTGCGATGCTTCTGGATGCGGTTGCGATCAACGACGCAACAGGAAAGCTTAGAGCGGAGGATTTTTCGCTGGATTCGCACCAGCGTGTGTACCGGTGCATGGTTGATCTTCTTGCCAGGGGCCGTGGAGTCGACTCCCTGACGGTGCAGGAGGAGTTGATTCGACGGCGAGAGTTGGAGTCGATCGGCGGAGCGGCCTACCTTGCTTTTTTGAGCGAGGGAATTCCGAGGAACTTCAACATTGAGAGCTATGTCCGGATCGTTAAGGACAAGAGTCTGTTACGGCAACTGATGACCATTTTCACCGACGGAGTTGCTCGCGCATCCGATCAGTCGGATGAGGCGATCAACGTTTTGAGCGACATAGAGGGTCGGTTGGCAGAGGTAGCCGACAGTGCAATCCAGTATGGCTTTTCGGACATTGCAACAATCGTAAAGGAATCTTTTGGCACAATCGATGCACTGTACGAGCAAGGACGCGAGGTCACAGGTCTCGCGACGCACTATGTCGAATTCGACCGCATGACGAGCGGGTTACAGGACTCCGAGTTGATCATCATCGCAGCCCGGCCGTCGATGGGAAAGACTGCATGGGCGATCAATATTGCCGAAAATGCGGCGGTCCACGGTCATAAGGTTGTCGCGGTCTTCTCACTCGAAATGAGTAAGTCGAGTTTGTTGCGCAGGATGCTTGCTTCGCAGGCGCTCGTTAGTGCGCGCAATATCCAGCAGGGTTTCATCGGACGTGATGACCGCGACAAGCTGGTCAAAGGGCTAGAGAACCTGATGGAGGCAAAGATCTTCATTGACGACACTCCGGGGATCACTCTGGCTGAGATGCGGGCCAAGGCGCGGCGGTTGAAGCAGCAGCAGGGGCAGCTTGACCTGATTGTGATCGATTATCTGCAGCTGATGACGGGCTCGAATTCGAACGCGAAGGGCTTTGAAAACCGAACGCAGGAGGTCTCGGCGATCTCGCGCGGGTTGAAGGCGCTTGCGAAGGAGATGAAGGTGCCAGTGGTTGCGTTATCGCAGCTGTCAAGGGCCAGCGAACAACGCGGCGGCGATAAGAAACCTATGCTAAGCGATCTGCGTGAGTCGGGATCGATCGAACAGGACGCCGACGTGGTCTGCTTCATTCATCGCGAGGAGTATTACGATCGCGAGAACGAAGACCTGAAGGGCAAAGCCGAGATCATCATTGCCAAGCAGAGAAATGGTCCAACCGGCAGCATCCAGCTTGCTTATCTTGCGGACTACACGCGGTTCGAAAATCTGCAGCACGGCGATCCTGGCGGATACTGAGCCTCTCAGCTGACCTCCAAATTTCCCCAAAACCTACTGACACAATGCTGTCAGTAGGGTGTCGGTATGCTGCCTCTGTGTTCACAACCAAAACAGGAGGCAATATGGAGAAGCAGCTAAAGTCAGCAGCAGCGTGGTTCGAGATTCCCTGCGCCGATCTGGACCGGGCCCAGCGTTTCTACGAGACGATTCTTGGATGCAGGATGAAGAAGGACGACTTCGGCGACTCGGGCGACGTAATGTGCGTCTTCCCTGCCGAGCGTGGGGGTGTCGCGGGAGCACTGGTGCAGCGGCCGCTCCAGCAGCCGAGCAGCAACGGGACGATGGTGTATCTGAACTGCGACGGGGAGTTGGACGGCACAATCGCGCGCGTCCCCGGTGCGGGCGGCACGATTCTGATGAGGCGCACTCCGGTCCCGGGAGGCTTTGGCGCGTTTGCCTGCCTCAAGGATTCTGAGGGCAATCATGTCGGCCTGCATACGGCGTTCTGATGTTTGCGGTAGGACAATCGGGGCTCGATTCCGGAACCAACTCGGGAACCAATCTAGGATAAGTGCATGCGACGGGCCGACCGGCTATTCCGAATCGTACGGATCCTGCGTGGCGGCCGCCTGCAGACGGCGCGCATGCTGGCCCAGAAGCTTGAGGTCTCGGAGCGGACCATTTACCGCGATGTCAGCGATCTGCAGAGCTCAGGCATGCCGATTGAAGGCGAGGCAGGAGTCGGGTACACGCTTCGGCGTGATCTTGACCTGCCTCCTCTGATGTTTACGCGGGACGAGTTGACCGCGCTTGTTCTGGGTGCGCGGCTGGTGCGGGCCTGGGGCGGTGCGGCGAGCATGGTCGCTGCAGACCAGGCCCTGCAACGCATCGAGGCGGTGCTGCCTGCGGACCTCCGCGAGCGGCTCGACGCGATCCTGATGTATGCTCCGGGTTTTCATATGACGCAGCTTCTGCGCGAGCGGCTCGATCTGCTGCACGAGGCATGCGTCGACCGGCGTGTGCTGTCGTTCGCGTATACGCGCGAGGATGGGCAATGCAGTCAGCGCGAGGTGAGGCCGCTTGCGCTTTACTTTTGGAGTGGCGTGTGGACGCTGGCCGCGTGGTGCGAGCTAAGGAAGGACTTCAGGACGTTCCGCATCGACCGCATGCAGGACGTTCAGGTGCTGGGTCGCGACTTCGTGCAGAAGAAAGGACAGAGACTCGAGGACTACCTCCGGCAGGTGATGAGACCGAGCCCGGTTTGAGGTGTTGCCGCGACCTTTGCGAGCTACTGTTTCCCTTCGAACAGAGCATCAACACTCTTTCCCGCGCTGGCTGGCATCATCAGAGCGTGCCCGTGCAGAGCGTGCGGCACGAGGTTCGGCGGCCAGAACGGGTCGGCTGCCGCGACGGAACCAAGCGCGACATCCGGGATCGTGGTCTTGAAGGCCGCATTCATGGTGTCGATGAATGTATTCGCCACGACTGCGTATCCCGTGTTGGTTGGGTGGATTCCGTCGAGCGCGAAGAAGCCGCCGAGAAAGGCCGTCGTGCCGGTATAGCCATTAATGGTGAGGCCAGAGGTGGAGACCTGTTTGAAGAGCGCGTTGATGTCGACCAGGGTCGCGTTGGCTGCCTGCGCCTGCGCCGCAATCACCTGATTGAACGCAGCGACCTGCGCCTGTACGGTGACAACCTCCGCGGCGGAGAGGACTCCGGCATCGGTGATCGGTCCCTTCTGCGTCCCGCCCAGGATGAGCGGAATCTGCGCCAGCCCAGCCGGGTTTACGTAATCGCCGGGGACGATGCCTAGAAGACCGCTGAGTACGGATGTCGGCAGGCCCGTCGCCTGGGAGTACTCGCCGAGGATGAGAGCGGCCGGCTGAAGATACGGCACCTGGGTCACGTCGGGAATATTTGCGATCACAAGGTGCGCGGGGGTCATCGTCGTCAGTTGCGTAATCAGCGCCTGGTACTGCGTCGTGAAGTTGGCGACCGAGGTCATGCTGCTGGGCATGCCGGTCTCATCGGCGATCAAGGCATCGTTGTTGCCGATCCAGAGGAAGATCGTTGTAGGCTGGGCCTGTACAGCAAAGCCAAACTGGCTAAGGGCTTGTCCATAGCCGAGGCCCGGAAAGCCAAGGACAAGCTGGTTCAGCTGCTGCTGTCCGGTTGCCGGATTTGCCAGCGGGACAGTGTTCATCACATCGTTCAGCAGTGCCCCTGGAACGGCGAGGTCGGTCACCTGTGTTGCGAAGTTGTCTCGCCCCGTCGTGGTTCCGCAGGCAGGCGTCATCGGCGGGGGGCAGACAGCCGTAATCACTGGCGGCGGTCCGAGCGAGACGAGCTGCAGCACATTCGGCGCGCCAGGATAGGCGATTAGCGGTTGGATGATGTTGAATTTCGCCTGCGTCGCGACCAGCGGAGCCCAGCCGTGCACCTGCAGGGTGTCGAGCAGCGATCCACTTTGGAAGCCGGCAGTCAGCGAATCGCCGAGGAAGATCGTGTTCGAGAAGTTGCCGGCGTTCTTCGCCTGTTCGGCCTGGATGGGCGCCAGCGGATTGGAGCTACCGCTAGAACAACCAGCGAGCGAAAGACCAAGAGCGGCGGTGAGGAATGTGGCGCAGAGCAGCGAGACTGAACGAGTATTCATTTTCATTGTGACGGACTGGCCCCTTGGCAGCGTCGCGATTCCGCGTGGAGTCGTAACGGGAGTGCTTTCTTCAGACGTGGCTTTGTATCACATACAGTGTGCCGTAGGGAATCGGCGGTCTCTCGGAGTAGTGGGTCAGTTACCGGTTGGCAAATCGCACCATAGCTGAATTGTGGTCACGATGTCGTTCGATTAAGGGCCGAATCGCAGGAGTAGCATTGGAGCCATGCGCTTGTTCATGTTGCTCTTACTGCTCGCAGGCGTGGCCCATCCTGCAGGGCCGAAGGCCGTCGCTTCGAAGGTGATCTTCGATACAGACATTGGCGACGACATTGATGATGCGTATGCGCTAGGGTTTCTGCTTAGGAGCCCTGAGGTACAAGTGCTTGGGGTGACGACTGCATTTAAGGACACGCATTTGCGTGCCCGGCTGGCGACGCGGTTCCTGAATGCGGCGGGACGTGGTGATGTTCCGGTGTATGAAGGCCCGATCACGGCCGGAAAGTCATATTTCACCCAGAGCAAGTGGGCGGAAGGCTCGCCTGATCGGACTTATCCGGACGCGATTGAGTTCATGCTGGAAACGATTCGCAAAAATCCGGGGCAGATAACGCTGGTCGCGGTGGCGCCCCTGACAAACGTTGGAGCTCTGATCGCGAAAGATCCGAAGACCTTTAGCAAGCTGAAGCGGGTCGTTATTATGGGCGGATCGGTTGGGCGTGGGTATGGCAACAAGGAGCAGCCCGATGCGGAGTGGAACATCGTAAACGATATTGCGGCAGCGAAGGCGCTGTTCCGATCGGGAGTACCGCTGTATATGATGCCGCTGGATTCGACGCAAGTTTCGCTCGATC
>Ga0210393_10001782_pt1 | contig 17877 bp, 13 predicted proteins | sample IncBWC27OmetaG_FD_160068 | JGI IMG/M metagenome (GOLD analysis project Ga0210393, IMG submission 160068) | Forest soil microbial communities from Barre Woods Harvard Forest LTER site, Petersham, Massachusetts, United States - Inc-BW-C-27-O ... | reverse complement strand
GACCCGGTCCAGCACAACCTTGAACAACAGGAATTCATTGTCGTATCCGATCGTTTTTGCAGCCTCCGCGATGACGGCATGCTGGTCAAGGTTGTTATGGATGCGTTTCACCGTGTTGTAGACGTCCATTGTGAATTCCTTCGTGATCACCACGTCCTCCTTAGTCCCTGTGGCGGTCAGATGACCGCCCGTGAATTTGTCGAAGTCGTAGGCCAGCAGTTCATCGAATACCTTCATGTACTGCCCAAAGTTTTCGGTAATATCGAATCCCTGGAACGGAGCATAGCCGGGCGTCACACAATCGACCGCCATCATGAATTTCGCCTGAGGGACATAGATGAAAAGATCCCCCTCGAACGAGTGATAGAAATGACGGGTCAATTCAACGGTCTTGCCCCCCATGGCGATCGTCTTCTTCGCGCCGAACACAACATTCGGAATCGGTCGATTGGGGTCGTTTTGCTCCTTCAAAAATTCGGCGACGCCCTCCGTCGCAACAATTTTCAAATCCTTGATGTCTTTGAGAGCCGCCGCGCCACCGATGTGATCTTTATGGATGTGGGAATAAATGAGCATCTTGATCGGCTTGTCGGTGATTTTGGCAATCGCCGATGGAATGCTTTTCCCAAAGCTTTCCGGCGCGTCGAACACGATGACGCCTTCACTGGTGACAAGAAACGCAGATTGCCAGCCGTTATCCGAAATGACGTACACGCCTCCGCCCATCTCCTTGACTGCATACCCTAGCTTTGGATCGACGTTGAAGTACTGCGCCCGGACCGCTGGCAAAACCGGCACGTAAGATTTCAAATCTTCCGGCGATTCCACCCGTGTGGACTGAGCCGAAGCGTGGCCACCCAGGACACCAGCAAGCAACAGCAAATAAATTAGCTTTTTCATCGTTCGTTCTCCTCCTCACGGAACACCGATTAGATACACCCCGGGCGTTGGGACTTTTTTGCGTTGCAATTTGTCCGGCGAATTAGTCTTTAGCTTTCACTTAGAACGAGCAGTGACTTGCCGTCGCTGCCCTTTGCTACCGCGGCGTGTCCTTGCTCCGCATCCTTGAGCGGCCACTTCCTTCCGATGGGGATTTTTAACTTTCCAGCCTTCACTGCCCGCGCCATGTACACAAGGATCTTGGCGTCGGGAGCTGCGTATACGGGGACCACCTTGACGGATGAATAGTCCTTAGCATTCTGTGGAGCTCCCAGGACCGTCGCGAAAACTCCGTCTCGTTTGACTTTGCCAATCAGCGTTTCCGCGGTCTTGCCGTTTACCGTATCAGCGACAGCATCCAGTTCCGGCAGACTGGCCAACGACTTTTCATCGTCAGTTGCAACAATCCGATCCGCGCCAAGGCGCGCTCCTTCCTGGAGCTGCTTTTTCAAAACGCCAGCGATTGCGACCGCACCGCGGTCTTTCGCAGTGAATACCGCCGAGCGCCCCACGTTTCCAACCGCTCCCGTGACCAGCACCGTTTGACCAGCCTTAATTCCCGTGCCCACCGATATCAATTCGTTTCCCGTTGTTGTGACCAGCGGCAGGGCTGCTGCATCCACCACGTCGAGCCCTGCCGGAATCTTCGCAAGACTGGATGCCTTCGCGACACACAGTTCGGCGTACGTCTGGTCCGCCATTCCAAATATGTGGTCACCCGCGGAAAAGCCCTGCACTCCGGGCCCGGCTTTGACTACCACTCCCGAGAGATCCACTCCAACAATCCCTGGAAACTTTATGGGCGCGAAATCTTTGGCGGCTCCGGAACGCCGCATCAGGTCGAACGGGTTGATGCTAGTGGCAACAACCCGTACCAATACCTCACCCGGTCCTGGAACAGGGTCGGCATAGTCCTCGAACTTCAGCTCCTCTGGCCTGCCGTATTTGTGAATCACAATTGCTTTCATTGCTTGCTACCTTTCAAAGCAGCGCACGAATACGCCGAAGCGGACAGTATGGGAACGCTCGAGCTCGCACAAGTCGGCAAAGCCGGGAATTAGATTTCCATATTTGGAATAATTTCGAGTAAAGGGGTGAGCGAATGCGAGTAGTTCTGGCGCGTGTTTAAGATTTGTTTGCTAAGCTCTTGACCAGCTCATTGTGAGTGATCGGCCTAGTCAACTTGCCGGGGCGGCGGATGCAGAACTACAAATTCCTGAACCACATCGTTCTTTGGAACGTGTTTTTCGCCATCATTTGCATTCCCACGGCCGGCAAACTGATTGACATCATGGGAATTCCCCTTTCGATTTCCATCTACTACTTTCCTTTTGTCTATATCTTTGCTGACATCCTGACGGAAGTTTATGGGTACGCAGTGGCCCGGCGCGTCTTGTGGTACTGCATCTTCGCGCAGCTTGTGATGATCGCAATTTTCGAATTTGTGATTGTCTATCCGCCCTCCGCGGTTATGACCAACAATCAATCCTACGTTGATGTGCTATCCACCGCCCCGCGCTTGGTTTTATTTGGCACTCTTGCGATGTTCGCCGGCGACATCGCTAATAACTACGTCCTGGCAAGAATGAAGGTGTGGATTAACGGACGGTTTATTTCGGCGCGTTTCGTGATCTCAACCCTATGCGGGCAAATGGTGAATACAGCCGTCTTCTACATCTTCGGTCTGTGGGGGATGATACCGTCACGCGTCCTGACAAAAAGCATTCTCGTTGCAAGCCTTGCGAAAGTCAGTGTGGAGCTTATATTGCTGCCAGTAACGCTCAAAGTATCCTCGTGGCTCAAAAAAGTCGAGAATGTCGATTATTTCGACAAAACGACGAATTTTAATCCGTTAAGATTCTAGACCCGCCGCACTCCAAGACCTGGGGCCAGCAGGCCAAATTCCACTTTCAATCAGTCGAGCAAATAAGCGGTCGAAGGACCGTCCAATTGAATGAGGTACCGTCCAACTACCGTCCAAAACGTCTAAATTCCGTACAAGACCAGCGCCTGCTCGGCGCGTGCAATATCGAAATTGTGAGTACGCAGAATTTTGAAGTATCCCAGCCTATCGCCCATGCACAGCTTATGATCAGCCTGGAGTTTGTACCCATGACAGGTCCCGCGGATACACTGGAGATTCTCTCGTCGATCTGGATTCCCTGCCCTCAGGCGCCGGATTAGCCTTGCCGGCACGATATGATCCACGTGACGCTTCACTCCGGTTAGTTTGAAATCCACTTGACAGGACTCCACCTCGCAATTTCCTCGAAGGGCCGGCACCCTATGACTGCCCCACCCTCTTCGATTCGGGGCCGTACCCGGCCATTTGCGATCTACGCCTTCCCAACGGGCTGGTCTTTCTTGGGTCCTAAATCTTGCCTTACAGAACTGGCACGGACGGTAACGATAAGTCTTGCTGCGAAGACTCTTAATTCTGAAGACTTCTGTTTGGCTATTCTTGCAATGGGGACAACGCAAGGTTATGAACCTCCATTCCTGTAAAGTGACTGCGCTTTATGCGACGCACTTAGAGGCACTTACTAGGACTGACAAAGAAGACGAGTTCGATCTCTATTGCGAATTCTTCAGGTTGGGGCCGAATTGGGATATTCTTCCTGGCAGCAAGTGAACTCTTGCTGTTAGTTTTGGCTCATGTGTTTTTGCACTTGACAAACATAAGTTATAGGGGTATAGCACAAGTGAGGACATACTCGACGAAGGAAGCGGCGAGGCAAGCCCGAATTCACTGGGTGACCCTGCTCAGATGGCAGGCTGCTGGAAAGGTTACGGCCTCCGAAAAGCTCGGAATGAACGGCGGAAAGCATTGGCGCTGGACCGCGGAGGACATCGCCAAGATTAGGAGATACAAGGAACATTATTTTCGCAAGGGCCAAGGTCGAAGGAGCAAGAACAGAGTAAGAACAGAGTAAGAACAAAGTGACGTTGCGGGACGCGTTGGTGCTACTAACACCGAACGCGCCCCTAACCAACAATCGCACGGTTGAGGTGCAACGGTGGCTGCAGAAGAAGTTATCCATTTCCCATTCTGGGCGCAACTTTCCCGCCGCCCTAATTCCCCGGCTCGTCCCCCACCTGAGCCGGTCGCGGAATCCCCTCCATAGTTGAAGACATGGCGGATGTTTGCCTGTTGCGGCCGGATTTCGGACCGCTATGGCATTCGAGTGTCTAATCGGCCTCCGGATGTTCTTGAGTCGTGCTCGGCGAACTAACCAATTCGAATGGCAGCCCTACTGCCAATGAAAGGGGGTCAGTAACGATGAAGGCCGACAGCTACACTGAGATTTTTCTCTGGAACCAGAATGTGGACCGCTTGGTTCGCGTGCTGCAACGCCTGGAATCGTTCTCGATCCGTCCGAAGCACGAATTGAAAGCCTATGAGATCCGGCTGGAAGAGATTCGCGCCGGGCTCAATGCGGATTTCACCCAAGCCATGGCTGTACGTGAACGCGCCGATGAAACTCGTCTGCGCCTACAGCGGACTGCCTGGGAGAAGAAGAACTCAAGCGGCGAAATGCCGTCCTAGCTGCGGCGAACACGGTTTCTTTCAAAAGAACTTTCCCGTTCCCCGAAACCGATGGTTTCACCGACACCGCAGGCACCAGCATATCCATTGGTTGCCTTGCGTGTCGACGCTGTCGCGCATACAAGAGGGCACGGGATGGGTGAATGGAAAGCCCAAGTCAGTTTTCGGGTCCGCCAAGCTTTTCGAGACGAGCTTGCGGCGTTTGCTGCTCAGGAGAGGCGCACCCTTGGAAACCTCGGCGAGCTGATTCTGGAATGGGGCTTTGAGCAGCTCAAGATCGCCGGCTCCACGCACCGATTGCTGCAATACAAGATTCGGCCGTCCGTCAAGAAGAGCCCTGATAATCTCGCTGCGAGGCACAAGCCGTGAGCAGCTTTTTCACGGCTCGCTTGGCCCCGCTGCCTCTCGCGTTGAAATGCGGTGCAGAGGAAAACGCTAACTCCGCGGTTCACTCCCCAACCGATGAACTCCTTCTTGGGCGCCTTCAAGCCGGTGAACAAGAAGCCCTGGGCTGCCTATTTCAACGCTATGCACGAGTCATTCGCCACGTAGCCGCTCGCATCCTTCGAGACGACAGCGAAGCAGACGATCTCGTCCAGGACCTGTTTCTCTTCATCCAACGGAAGTGCACGATCTTTGACAGCTCGAAAAGCTCGGCGCGCTCCTGGATTATCCAGATGGCTTACCACCGGGCCATTGAGCGACGCCGGTACCTCACGAGCCGCCAGTTCTATGCCCGAATGGACGTCGAAAGCAACACCACTCACATGGTCGGAACACCGACCGCGGAGAGCGATTATTCCGCAGAGGCGGTGTTTGAGCGTAATGGTCTAAGCAAGGTGGTCAAGTCTCTGACGGACGATCAGCGCGAGACATTGTGCCTGCACTTCTTTGACGGTTACACCTTGGCGGAGATCAGCCAGAAATCGGGCCAGACCCTCGGAAACGTGCGCAACCATTACTACCGCGGCCTTGACAAGTTGCGGAAGCAGATGTTTGGGAATACTGTGCCCGTAGAAAACCGGCATGAGAAATAAGACAACCAATCCAGAAGACGGCGGTTGGTCGGAAATGGAACCACACGACAAATTCCTCGAGCTATGCGCCATTTCTACCTCGGGCGAATTGACCGAGGTAGAACAGAAGATTCTGCAGGTGCACCTCGCTGAATGTCCAGACTGCCGGCAGGCTTTGAAGGAATTCGAGGCTGCCGCTGGTATTGGTATTCCTTTGCTGCATCCTCACCTGGCTAACCCTAACTCGCTCGAGCCGGCCTCGACTGCCGCCGAAGTTGCAAAAGCGTGTCTGGCTCATTCAACCGAACAAGTGGAAACGCCGCGACAGGAACGAGGACCAATCGAACAGATGAGGGGATTCCCACATCGAAACGGCAGCGGCCATATGCAAGTGAACTGGAATTACGTATGGATGCCGTTCGCCGCCGCCGTTGTGCTCACGGTCGCCTTGGGCATTTATTCCTTTCAAGTTGGCAAGCAGAAGGGCCAGGAAGTTGTCCAGGCAATGCCCGGCATTTCCGGGCCGAAAGTGGATACTCTCGAACAAACGATAAGCGACGCGGGTCACGACCACGAAGTCTTGAAAGCGCAGCTCGCCGATCGAGATCGGATGATTGTTGAGCTGCGGCGCCAGGTCGCAGGCCAAACGGCAACTCTCGGCGAAATGAAGAGTGCCCAGGTCAATTTGGAACATTCTCTCCAGAGTGATGCGGCTGCGAAGCAGCAAGTGGCTCAAGAGCGTGGCGTTCTTTCCCAGCAACTGGATGTCGCTGAGACCTCATTGCAGAGGACTCAGGCGGCACTGGATTCTCTGCGGCTCGAGCGCACGCTGGATCAATCGCACGCCGACAGTTTGGAGGCCCAGATCAGGGATCTCCATGGTCAGCTTCGCAATCAAGAACAGGAGCTTGGCAAAGAGCAGGAATTGCTCGCCCACGACCGGGATATCCGCGACCTAATGGGAGCCCGAGACCTTTATATCGCCGAGGTCTTTGACGTGGCGAAGGATGGACAGACGCAAAAACCGTATGGCCGGGTTTTCTACACCAAAGGAAAGTCCCTCGTTTTCTACGCCTACGATCTCGACCAGCAAGCCGGGTTGAAGAGCACCAGCACGTTTCAGGCATGGGGCAGCCACGGTCTTGACAAGCAGCAGGCTACGAGTCTCGGTGTCTTCTTTGAAGACAGCCTAGCCAAGAAACGATGGGTCCTGAAATTTGATGACCCGAAGAAGTTAGAACAGATTGACGCCGTCTTCGTGACGGTGGAACCAAACGGCGGAAGCCGCAAGCCAAGCGGTAAGCCGCTCCTCTTCGCCTACTTAAAAGTTGACCCGAATCATCCCTAGCCAGGATTTTCTGCGGCGCATTAGAGATATAGGGATCGTTGTCATGCCTAGGGAGCGATACAAGGGTCGGAATCTCCTGCGTAGACCAGATATGTGTGTCCAATTCCGTTTGCTGCGGGAGAGACAGCGTGCGTGAAGTCACCTTCTTTCTTATCTTGTGTCTACTGTGCGTTGCGCCAGTGATGGCGCAGTCCCCCACTGCGACAATCAATGGCATAGTCCTTGATCCCTCCGGCTCGGCAATTGCGGGTGCCCAAGTTGTGGTCGTAAATGAAGCGACGGGAGTTCAATACACGACCAAGGCGAACGGAGAGGGCATCTACGTTGTGCCCAACCTTCCCCCGGGACCATATCGCATCCAGGTTTCAAACACTGGTTTCAAGACCATCATCAAGCCAGACATCGTCCTGCATGTGCAGGACGCGCTGGCGATCAACTTCACGTTGCCGATCGGCGCTGCGTCGGAGGTTGTCACGGTTCAGGGCGGCACGCCCCTCATCAATACGCAAGATGCGGCCGTAAGCACGGTCATTGACCGCGAGTTCGTTGAGAGTTTGCCTCTAAATGGTCGAAGCTTCAACACCCTGCTGCAGTTGACGCCCGGTGTTGTCATCGCGCCGGCGAATTCGTCCTCAGGGCAGTTCAGCATTGCTGGGCAACGGACCGATGCTAACAATTTCACGGTGGATGGGGTTTCAGCGAACTTTGGCGTCATTGCGGCCTTCTCCCCGGGTGGTTCTGGCACTGGCACAGCGCAAGCATTCAGTGCTCTGGGAGGAACGAGCAGCCTGGTATCGGTAGATGCATTGCAGGAGTTCCGCGTAGAGACTTCGTCCTTTGCTCCCGAATTTGGTCGCACGCCCGGCGGGCAGGTCATCCTGACGACGCGGTCAGGCACGAATGACTTTCATGGCGGGATCTTCGATTACTTCCGCAACGACGTAATGGATGCGAACGATTGGTTCGCGAATCAAGCGGGTATTGCTCGTGCACCGGAGCATCACAACGATTTCGGAGGCTTCCTCGGTGGTCCGCTTTGGAGACGAAGAACATTTTTTTTCTTTTCCTACGAAGGTGCAAGGCTCGATGAGCCGCAAACACAGTCGAGCCAGGTTCCATCCGAGTGGGCCCGGACCGTGGCAGCCTCGGCGACGCTGGCCCCTTTTCTGAATGCGTATCCCCAGCCAGACGACAAGGCCCTGACGCCTGGCGTCTACACGTCTGCATTTACGGGCACGTATGCGAATGCCGCGAATCTAAACGCGACAAGTGTCCGCATCGACCACAGCTTCAATGATCAGTTCTCGATTTTCGGTCGATACAACAATGCACCATCGCGAATCGAAGGGCGTGGGGCTAGTGCAACGGCTCTGAGCGTGCTGGAGTCCACCCTCACGAACACTCAGACGCTCACCGTCGGTGCGAACATGCAGTTCGGTCGCCGCGCGACCAATACCATTCACGGAAACTACTCTTCCCAAACATCCAATTTGAACTTTGCACTGACGTCTTTTGCTGGTGCCGTTCCCTTACCGCCGGACGCATATCTTAATTCTCTTTCGAGTTCGGACACGGAATTTGCGCTCGGTATCGCCGGTTCATTTCTCGTTACCGGCCCAACCGGCAGAAATCGTGTGAGACAGTTCAATGTCCTTGATGACGTAAGCGTTGCGCTCGGTGCGCACCAATTGAAATTTGGAATCGACTATCGAGACATTTTTCTGGATGTCAATCCCTTCCATCAAAGAGTTCAGTACAACGCGACAAGCCTCCAAGCGCTCGTATCCACCGGTCAGGCGAGAACATCGACGTCAACATTTCGGCCATCACAAATTGTGACTCCCTCGCTTTCCCTGTATGGTCAAGACATCTGGAGAGTCAACTCGAGGCTGACTCTGACGTATGGAGTCCGCTGGGAAGTGAACCCCGCGCCGTCCGGCCGTGGATCGACATCATTGTTGGCCTGGTCGAACGTGAATGATCCTGCGGCGATCACACTCGCTCCGCAAGGAAACCCTCTATGGAACACCACCTATGGGAACTTCGCCCCGAGACTTGGTCTCGCCTACAGCCTTACACAGAATCGAGATTTCGTTGTGCGAGCCGGTGGCGGGGTGTTTTACGATCTAGGCGTCGGGTCAGCTTCCCTGTTGGCAACCGACTTCCCCAACGGAGCCAGTGGCATCCCTGCGACGGTGTCTGTCCCGGTGCCTGATTGGACCCCCTACCTGCCGCCTCCCGTTTCACTCCAGCCGCCCTACCCCAATGGCATTTACGCGTTCGCACCTAATTTGAAGCTTCCGCGGTCGTACCAGTGGAACGTAGCCTTGGAAAAGTCCTTCGGCAGCAAGGAAGTGATCACGGCAACGTATGTGGGTCAGGCGGGAAGAGATCTGCTGCGGCAAGAGGCACTGTTCCAGCCGAACGCCAACTTCTTGGGTGACTTTCTCTTGGATCAGAACAATGCGTGGTCGAATTACAACGCCCTTCAAATACAGTATCGACAGCCGATATCCACTGGACTGCAGGTCCTTGTGAGTTACAGTTGGTCGCATTCTCTGGACAATGCATCGAATGACGTCGTTGCAGGCCTGTCGAACACCGTGATTTCAGCTGCCAGCGACTATGCATCATCTGATTTTGACGTGCGGCACAGTCTTTCTGGAGCTCTCACGTACGTCATTCCGCCGGCAGTAAAATCCGGGCCACTGGCTTTTTTCACGCGAGGCTGGTCCGCGGACGCGGTGGTTGTGGCTAGAAGCGGTTTCCCGCTCAATGCCATCGTCATCAGCGAATCTCCCGATCCCGGCGGCTCCGCCGTAACGCGCCCGGACATTGTCCCGGGCCAGCCTGCCTGGATCACCAACCCTGCGGCTCCTGGCGGCAAGAACCTCAATCCCAATGCGTTTTCCGTTCCTTCTACTGCAAGACAAGGAACCGAAGGACGTAATGACATCAAGGGTTTTGGGCTAACGCAGGTCGATTTCTCACTCGCGCGAGAGTTTTCTCTCACGGAACAGCTGAAGCTTCAATTCCGCACCGATGCATTCAATCTGTTCAATCATCCGAATTTTGCTAATCCTGCTTTTCCGGCCATCGAACTAGGAGCTCCTTTCCTTGAATCGCTATCCATGCTCAATCAGTCCCTTGGAGGCCTAAACCCGCTCTTTCAGCAAGGTGGGCCACGGTCACTCCAGCTGTCCCTAAAACTCAAATTCTAAAGACGATCTCTATGAGCATACTTCCACTGTCGATCGTCGACGTTAGCGGTGTATCCTCAATCGCCAAATGGGCACCCCTGCAGAAACCGCTTTGTCGCCGATGGCGGGTAGTCGTGGCTTCCGGACGTTTTCAGAAAAGGGCGGGAATTCTGTCGTGCGGACCTCTTCCTCGCGGGAGAGAAATCTGTTTGCCTTGCACAGAGAAGAAGATTCTAGCCGCCTTTGCGATCAACTTCGGTATCTTGTGTTTGCTCCTGATCTCAGCCACAGCGTCGGCTCTTGCCCAAAGCGAGGAAGGCGCTGGTTTTGACCCCACGCCGGTATCGCTTCCCAGTTCTGAAATCACTTCTCCCCGAGCCGTGACGAGCATGGACCTTCTGTCCATCCTAGATGTCCATGGCCTCAGCATTTCCCCCGATGGAGAATACGTGGCGTTCATCGCGGGGCAAGCCGTGTACGCCAGCAATAGCTATCGCACGGCGATATTTGTGGTGGGAACCGCGCCTGGCAGCATTCCCGTAAGCCTTGGCACCGCTGGCGTTCCCCATTGGGACGAAATCAATCAATGGGTTTCAGAGGCACCTCAATGGTCCCCGGACAGTCTCTACATTACCTACCGGATGCGCTTGAACAACGCTGCCACATTTCAGATCTGGCGCTGGAGGAGGAATGGCGGTGTACCGGAGCAATTGACGCATGCGGAAGGAAACGTAAAGAGCTATCGCTGGCGGCCAAACGGCCCAGAGATCGCTTTTACCCTTGAACGGTCGCATGGATATTCCGAAATACAGGAACTGTCCGAGCACGCGATCCTGTATGACGGAAACATCGAAGCATGGCAGAGCAGGCCAATTGTAGCCGAAGCCTTGGCACGACAGAAGCACAATGCCGAAACCTGGATCTTTGAGATTACGACGGGCAAGGAACGCAAAGCGACTGCGGAGGAGGCCAAGTCCTGGGCACGGGGGGCCGCTGACCTAGTCGAACAGATGAAGGCAAATGGTGAGATACCCAAAGGGAAGACAGTCACGGATGCTGAACTTTCGCCGGATGGAAAGATGGTGGCTTACAGATATTTTATGAACAATTCTAAATTGTTCCCAACGCGCCGGTGGGGAGTATCGGTGAGATCCGTAGGCAAAGACACTCCCCAAGAACTAGACGCTGAGGCAGCGTTCATATCTCAGTTCTGGTGGAGCCGGGACGGCAGCAGACTCTATTACATAGAGCACGCGCTGGATGGGCGCAGTCCGGTGCTTGTGATCTTCCCACTCGAGGGAACGCCAAGAACAGCGTTCACCGATTCAGAATTTCTTGCTGACTTTTCTTTGGACCGCGGCGAACGTTACGTGGCCTGCACATCGCAAACCAACACATCGCCGCCAAAAATTGCGTTGGTGACACTTTCGAGCGGAAACGTGCGGACACTTGTCGATCTGAATCCGGAATTCAAAAGCATTGAACTGGCAGCAGCTTCGCGGATGGAAGGGACGAACAAGTACGGGGATTCGTGGTGGGGCTATGTCGTGAAGCCCCTAGGCTACACTGCCGGGAAACGATATCCCTTGATCATCACCACGTATAGGAGCGGCGACTATTTCTTGCGTGGTGCATCGGGCGACGAGAACCCCATACAGCTCTACGCATCTCATGGATTTGTGGTCTTGAGCTTCGACATCGGCCCGGCACGGAACTACCGCTCCGGCGATTTCGAGGACAATCTTCTGGAATGGTCATCTCCCGTGGCTAGTTTGGAGATGGCAATTCAACGGCTCGCAGCCATGGGGATCATCGATTCAGTCGATGTGGGCATTGCCGGGTTCAGTCACGGCGGCACGATTGTGGGCTACGCATTGACTCACACAAAACTCTTCAAAGCGGCTATCGGGGCCGCTGGTTATAACCCCGACTTTTTCTACATGGCCAGCAATCAATGGCGCAGGAATTTCGCCGCCTGGGGCTTGGACGGTTGGCCAGAAGGAGAGTCTAGGCCCAAATGGCAGGCTCTTTCGCCAGTTCTGAACGCGGATAAGATAGAAACCCCGCTGTTAATCAACTCCACCGATTCCGAGTACATCACAAAACTATCCCTTGTTAATTCCCTCCTCCAGTTGGACAAACCCGCAGAACTGCTGATCTACGCAAACGAGAAGCACGTAAAGAATCAGCCTAAACACCGTTACGAAATCTACGAACGGAATCTGGACTGGTTCACGTTCTGGCTGATGGGAAAAGAAGATCCTGATCCCAATAAACAGGAAATGTATGTCCGCTGGCGTCATTTGCGCGAGTTACAGGAAAAGGCGCGAGGCCTACAGGATGCCGAGCCACGCGCTTTGGGGACCGGACCCTGAACCCAGATCGTTCTGTTTTTCTGAATCATAGTTGCCGGGGTGCTCCGAAAAGCAGAGCACCCCGGCGGTTTAGTTACTCGTCCGACTCATAGGCCGAGATCGTCTCGAAACCAGTGTCGGGATCGTCAACGCCCATCGTTGATTTCTCAGTGCTCTGAATCGCTCCGAGAGCGCTGGTCACTTGGCAAATGCTTGGCTTTGCATAATTCATTAGAATTCACCTCCTTTCCCCTTGGATTTTCTCAGCTGAGACCGCTGCCGCACTGGGCCGCAATTGGTTTGCTCGCTGCGTTCCGTCATCGGATAGCGAGATACTGGCGCACGTTCCGGCCTGCTTTCGATTTCTCCACCGTGATTGAAATGAGTTCGACGGTCTCTCCGTGCAGCCCGCGTGACGCAGCACGCCTCGAGTGTTGAGATTCCGGAGCCAACGTTCAATTCCAAGTGTGCGCATCAACTTAATGAGATCAACTTCATGGCCATTCCGGGTCTCCTGTAGCGCCTGCAAAATGCTCCCAGAGTCGACGATGCCGAGGGAGTCGGTAAGCATGTCTTGAGTCATTTCCAGCAGGGCGCCCCATTCTTGCGAGATCGCGATTCTCGGCGCGCGAACAACGACCGACTTCCGTTTTCGGTTCAGAACTTCCCTTGGGACGATCCCGGACAGTGCGCGGCGCATGAGGGAACGCCGTTGCCCTGGACGGACAACCTGCTCCCTCGGAATGGCGTAGAGGAACTCGAGAAGGCTCCGGTCAAGGCAGGGATAGCGCTTTTCGCGCGGCGGTTGAAGCATCAAGGAAGTACACCCGATCTGTCTTCGCAAAGCATTCAGAGTGTTGATGTTTTCCTGAAAGCTTGGCAAGGGCCCCAGAACTGTAATCCTGGCTTCATATCCTAGGAGAGCCGCGAGATTCCGGCTTACAAACTGGGGAGTCAGCCAGACGGCAGGCCCCTTGTGCCTAGGAACGGGTGCTAGCCGGGAAGGCAAGAAGCCTTTTGCGCTTTCACCGAGGAGATGAAACCAGGGTTTCCTCTTGGCCAGAGCCCAGGCTTTTAGTTGATGCCCTAGAGTCTGGAACCGAGCTCTGGAGAGGAGATCTTCGATTTCAGGTGTCGGCGTTGGCACGCCGCCCATCACCTCGTCCCCACCAATGCCCGAGAGCACAACGCGATTACCTTGGGTGAGTATGCATTCTGCGTACCGCTTGGCGGAATGATCGGACCGGTCCGCTGCTCCCGGTGCACACACGAAACGGTCGCTCTTTGCCCAGAGCATGAAGGACTCGTGAGAGCTGCAATCAATGTGACACCCAACTCGTCCGCGCTTTTCTTCGACCTTGGCGAAAAAAGCGCTCTCGTTCCAGTTGGGCTCGGAATCATCGAAGGTGGAAAGAGTGTCAACTCTCGGCGCCTCCGCCACGCCTTCCGCGATGATGCTGTCCGCCATGCAAACGATCGAGGAGGAATCCATCCCGCCGCTAAGCTCGGCGAGGATCGGACTGTCCGCACGGAGTCTGCGCCGAACGGCTTCGGCGAAGACCGCGCGGAAGTGCTCTTCGTATTCGCCGTCCGTGCGGTAACGGATTCTCTTACCCGGGTCAAAATCCCAATACTTGCTGACCGTGTGCTTTCCTGCGCGTATAAGGACCGATGTAGATGGCGGAACGGAATGGATTCCAACGTAGGGAGTCAAGTGAGTTGCTGGAAAGAATGACAGCCAGCCGGCGATGTATTCTTCCTCAAGTGCAAACGTTTTTCCTGCAAGCAAAACCAGTGGATCGAGGATCGTGCTCCAGCTGACCTGCTCTTTTTCGAACGAGTAATAAAGATGGCGTGTCCCGACAGGATCCTTCGCGAGGATCAGCGACCGTTCCCTCGGATTCCAGATGGAAAGGGCCCAGTCCCCAATGAGCTTCGCAAAGCAGTCCGTTCCCCACCATTCGTAAGCGGCCGCAACGATGGAAACGTCGGTCAATGCAGTGGCCAGAATAGCTCTCAGCTCAAGGATGAGCTCGGCGCGGTTGTCGAGCCTCCCATCCCATGTAAGTACTGCACCAGAAGGGGTTACAAGCGGCTGGCTCTCTGTCCGTGATTCCTTGGTCGTGTGGAAGGCTCGAAACAGGATTCCAACGCTATCCTTTATATATGTGTCTCCCCCGTCCGGGCCGTAGGGAGCCAGGATCCCCTCGGCTTTAGCCAGGTACTCCCTACCGGCCGGCCGCCCATCGAAGTTCCATCTTCCGAATTGCACGCTCACGGTGTTTCTCCGTTTCGTGGGTCCTTCTTCAGCACCTATCGAGCTCCGCGTAAATCTCCGGCATGTACGGCTTGTCGTTGACTACGCGGCCACCGACTTCCACCCAAGCATGGGCTTTGAATGGCATTTGCTTCGCTCCGATAACCATCTGAGCTGGTATGCCGTAGCGTTTCAGGAGACATGCCGCGGCTGCAGATCGCTGCAGACACAACGCCTCTTTCCAATACCAGATACAAGCCATGTCCATGGCAAAGCAGATCCGTTCGATGGCATCGGCGGTCTCCGCTTTCTTGCCGATCGGGTAGTTTCGGACGCTGTCGTACAACGCGGAGAAATTTCCGCGCACGAGATACAAATCGAAATAGATCAGTTTCAGGTACGCTCTCAGCACAAGAAAAGACATGGCCGACGCCTTCGCTTTCACATGGACACCTGCAGCTGGTCGCAGAGAAAAGCCATCCGGTCGGTCAGTGCCTCGATCCGCACGCTCAAGGGAAGGACCGGCGAATGCCCGCGGAATGGGTTGTAGTCGAGAACGATCGGATACGGAGACGAATTGGCCGCTTGCAGCCGCGCCGTCATCTTACGCGCATGCAGCGGATTGCAGTTCCGGTCGGCGTCCCCGGAGACGATCATCGTCGCTGGATAGGCGACGCCGTCGCGGACTTGGTGATACGGCGAATAACGCCGCAGCGCTTCGAAGTCTTCCGGATCCTCTGCTGTCCCGAACTCTTCTCTCCACACGTGTGCGTTGTCGAAGAGGTGGTAGCGCAGCATATCCAGCATCGGGACCATGCAGACCGCCGCACGAAAAAGTTCCGGTCTCTGCGTAATGGCCGCGCCGACAAGCAGTCCGGAATTCGACCCGCCGAAGATAGCGAGCTTGGCTGCTTTTGTTCGCCCCGTCTCGACGAGCCATTCGGCCGCTGAAAGAAAATCGTCATAGGCCGTCTGCCGGTTGCGCCGCTTGGCTGCTTCATGCCATGCCGCCCCGAACTCCGATCCTCCGCGGATATTTGGCAAGGCGAAGAGACAGCCCCTCTCGATCAGGAAAGCGACAAAGACGCTGAACTGCGGTGTCATGGACACGCCGTATCCGCCGTACGAGGTCATGATGGCCGTATGACAACCAGCCGCGAGCACTTCTCTTCGGCCCACCAGGTACATCGGAATGCTTGTTCCGTCCTTGGACGGATACCAGACTTGCGCATGGCTGACCTCACGCAAGCCAGCGGAAACGGGCTTCTTCGCCCACAACGAGCATTCTTTTCTTTTCGGGGAATAGCGGACGATGCGGACCGGATCGGTGAACGATTCCCTTTGAAAGAAGACCTCGTCGCTGTCAGGCCCGGCGGCGGCGATCCGGAACGTCTCCTCCGGGTGGACCGCGACCTCGTCGGTCTTCCGCCCTTCGAAATCGAGCACACGGATTTGACGATCCATGGCCTTGCCGGAAAGAATCACGATCTGGTCGCCGGCAACCGCCCATTGCAGGATTCGGCTGTCGCTCTCGGGGATTAGATCGATCCACTCGGGTTCTGAATCGCGTTGGAGCCGCAGTTCTACGATCCGCAGATTCGGTGCGTTGCAATCGGTGACGGCAAGGATTCGCCCGCGAAGGAGAAGCGGTCCGAAGCTGTAGTCCGCATCTCTAAGGATGTGTTCCGGAGCAGTTTCGCTTTCCCACGGTTGCACATGGAAATCCGTGTACGTTTTCTCAAGGAAGCGGTAGACGAGGAAGCCGATCCTGGTCGCATCCGAAGTCAGGCAGAGCCTGAGTCTTTCTCCCTCACCCGCGAAAAAGAGTTCCCGGTCTTTGCTGAACTCGGTGCCGAGAACATGGTGGAAGGCAGCGCGGCGATATGGCTGCTTTCCGCTTGCCGGTTCGTGAACGTAGCAGAAACTCTTTCCGTCCGGCGCGAAGGCGAAACCACGCAAATAGCCTCGGGGAAGAACGTCCGGCAGCATTCGCCTGCCTTCGATGTCGAGGATCTTGAACATCCCGGTTCGCTCCCCGCCTTCCTTGACTTCGAAGAGCAGCAGCCGCCCGTCCGGTGAAACGCAGAGCGGTTTCACGGCGGTGTGTGTTCCAGGTCCGTGTTCGGCCGGGTCTACGAGAAGTTGATCTTCTCCGTCGAATTTCTCTCTCATGCAGATACATGGCTGCTCTTGGTTCGCGAGGCGTTTGCGAAAGAAATATCTGTTCCCCGCCTTCTGGATGGTGTCGTAGGTTTCTACGGCCAGGAACTCGCGAATGCGCTCGCGGATCTTCCGCCGTCCTGGCAAATGGTCGAGGTATTCACGGGCGTATTGTGTTTGCGCTTCAATCCACTGCCGGGTACGCGGCGAGTCCTGGTCCTCGAGCCAGCGGTACGGGTCGGTGAGGGACACCCCGTGAAGAACCTCAGTGACCGGTTCAACAGCAGTGGACGGAGGTGCTGTAGCTAGTCCAGGCACAGTTCGCTCCCTTCTGCTGCGTGCACTACATCTCGGTACATCCGCCTCGTAAGGCTCCGCAAGTAGCCGGCGAGTGCCGGATTCGAAACGGGATCGAGCGTGCGCCAGGCTTCACCTGCAACGGCGTGAACAAACACCGCCACGGGAGATACTGCAGCCGTGGCCCGCCGCAGATCCTCCGGAGAACAGAAGGCCTGCCAGGGCCGCAGGTAGGCGGCCGCGAGCCGTGCATCCGCCGCAGGTTCCTTGGGTCCAGTTCGTTCCAAGTGCCGGCGGAGGTACTCGAAGGTGATCAGAGGATTCGTGAGGCAGCCTTCCGCCCAGTCGAGAAACACGCAGTGTTCGTGGGACACGAGAATGTTCCCCGGATTGAAGTCCAGGTGTCCAAGCGTATCGGGGAGGCCAAAGCTCTGAAGAACGGAGCAGGATTCCTTGAGCGCTTCCCCGAGAGAGACAAGCTCCGAGTTCGCAAGCGGGGCGGGACTTTTCTTTTCCTGCAGGGCCATGAATTCGCCCATGCGGGCGAGGAAGGGATCCACGCACTTCACAATCCCGGGAAGCCGCAGGTCTTTGCATTTTCCTTCGAGCAGATCACTCCCTTTGCCGATGGACGCAATTTGGAGTTCAGCGAGTTCCGCCGCTACTCGCTCCCAGGTGGAAAAGTCTGATATTTCATCGAGTGCCGTGCCCGATACTTCTGCCGATAACCATCCATTCAACAAGCGATGGATCCCGAGG
>Ga0210393_10001780_pt1 | contig 17884 bp, 6 predicted proteins | sample IncBWC27OmetaG_FD_160068 | JGI IMG/M metagenome (GOLD analysis project Ga0210393, IMG submission 160068) | Forest soil microbial communities from Barre Woods Harvard Forest LTER site, Petersham, Massachusetts, United States - Inc-BW-C-27-O ... | reverse complement strand
CATGTCGCGGCTTCTGGTCGCCGCCTTGGACTTTCCGGGTCAGTGCGATATCCGCGCGATGACCTACGTCATCAACTCGCACCTTCGCCGGCACGACACCTACCGCAGCTGGTTTGAATTCACCGAGACCCAGCACATCGTCCGGCACACTATCGACGATCCCGCCGACATCGAGTTGCTTCCGGTCGAGCATGGCGAGATGACGCCACAACAGTGGCAAGACTACGTTTTGAGCACGCCCGGCCCGGTGGAGTGGGATTGCTTCAGGTTCGCGATCATTCAGCGCGATGACCACTTCACGCTGTGTGTCAGCATCGACCACCTGCACTTCGACGCGACATTCATCGGCACCATATTTGTGGAAATCCGGTCCATGTACAACGTCTTGATGGACGGCGGGGTCCCCATTCCACTGCACGAGGTCGGCAGCTACGCCGAGTACTGCCTGCGCGAACGCGCATACACCTCCGCGTTGACACTTCAATCCCCGGAGATACGCCAGTGGATCGAGTTCTTCGAGCACAACGGCGGGTCCCTGCCCCGTTTCCCCTTGCCGCTCGGTGACACGTCGCAGCTCGCTGCCGGTGCCGTGCTGTCGCTACGGCTGATGGACGCGCGCCAAACCGCCGATTTCGAAGCCGCCTGCACGGACGCCGGGGCCCGGTTCAGCGGCGGGGTGTTCGCGTGTGCCGCCCTCGCCGAGTATGAACTCACCGGCGCGCAGACCTACTGCGCCGTCACGCCCGCCGGCACCCGCAGCACCCCGGCGGAATTTGTGACCAGCGGTTGGTTCATCGGCCACATTCCGCTGACCGTGCCGGTCGGCTCGTCTTTCGGTGAGACCGCGCATGCCGCCCAGGCATCGTTCGATTCGAGTACGCACCTGGCCAATGTGCCGTTTGAGCGCGTCCTGGAGCTTTCACCCTGGCTCACGAAACCCCCCTCTCGAGGAGGCTTTCCCATGCTGTCATTCCTGGATGCGGGGGTACCTCCGCTTTCTGCCGTCATCGCGTCGCAGTTGGGCCGAGCGAACACCAGGGTCTTCACCGATGGCAAGATCGCCGCCCGGGTGTGCATGTGGGTCAATAAGTTCCACGAGGAGACCACGATGACGGCGTCCTTCCCGGACAATCCGATCGCCCATGACTCGGTGGCGTGGTACCTGGAGGCGATGAAATCTGTGTGTGTCCGGGTCGCCGAGGGCCGCGGCGAGATGGCGCTGCTCCGCAACGGGGGCCAGCTTCAAAGCCGACCGTCCTGATAAAATTCACAACAAACCCCCAGGAACTTTTCTGTTGATTCCGCGATTTGTGTGACGTATGTGACGTATGGTGGCGCGCTGGCGGACAGTTCACGGGCTATTTGACGGTTCGGCAATTTTTGGTGTTTTTGGTTGCTGTTTGTCGACACGTTCTGTGGCACGTGCGATTGCCCTGCCGCTGACATCTTCTTGCCGGATGTGGCCGCCAGCAACGTCCGGTAGGTATTTCTTGGGCCGCGTCCGTTGTTACGGGCAGATGAACAGCCTCCCGGGAATCGGAGTCGAACAGCCTCCTCGTGCTGGTCCCAGGCCAACGAGGCGGGCCTGAATTGGCCGGCCAAGAAGGCTTGCGAGCCAAGGCTCTCGCGGCGCCCTGAGTTGTGGGTTCAGTAGGCACAGGGCCGCGACGGCGGCTGATGGCTCACGCTCGTACCGCCAGATTCCGCAGGTCACCTTAATCCGTCAGCGCACCGTCGTCTCGCCTGGCCAGCACAGAAGACCTCTAGGCAGCGCGGCGTGACCGGCCTCACGTCCGCGCCACCACCACGGTCTGACATGCCGGAACCAGGGCTTGTTCGCTAATAAGTCAATCGTTGCGTGCCGCACATCCCGGTTGCTCCGGCGAGCCCGCAAATGTTGTACGTCCGCACGATTCGCCCACATACGTCGACGGAACCGGCTACGCTCCTAACGGGCCACGAACTAAAGGCTCCTAACGGGCCACGAACTAAAGGTTAGCTTCGATGCGGGGGGGCGGGTGGGCCTATGTCTATGTGCGGTGCGGCCATGTTCCGGGCATGTAAAGAAATTCAGCGATGTCCGTCGAAGCTCTGATAAGCGCTTGCAGCAGTGATAGGAACTTCAGGATAGGCAAGGAGAGGTGAAGGACGGTGGATAGGGCAGGTGTTACTCCGGTTGCTGTCATAGGGATGGCATGCCGGCTGCCGGGGGGCATCAACTCCCCTGACCTCTTATGGGACGCGTTGCTGCGGGGCGATGATCTGGTCACCGAGATTCCCGCCGACCGGTGGGACATTGACTATTATTACGACCCCGAGCCGGGAGTGCCTGGTCGGTCGGTATGCAAGTGGGGCTCGTTCCTGGACAACGTCGGCGCCTTCGACCCCGAGTTCTTCGGCATCACCGAAAAAGAAGCCACGGCGATGGATCCGCAGCACCGCCTGCTGATGGAAACCGCGTGGGAGGCCATGGAACACGCCGGTCTGACTAAGGTCACCATGGCCGAGGAAACCGGTGTGTTCGTCGGATTGAACTACGGCGACTACACATTCGTGCACGTCGCCACCGACGCCTTCGACGGACCATACGGAAACCCCGGCACCATTTCCTGCATGGCATCCGGGCGGATCGCCTACGCGCTCGGGCTCCACGGTCCCGCCTCCACGGTAGACACCGCCTGCTCTTCTGGTTTGTTTGCTATCCACCAGGCCTGCCGCAGCCTGAACGACGGCGAAAGCAACCTTGCCTTCGCCGGCGGCGTCAACGTCATGCTGGAACCGCGCAGGTCCGCCTCGGCCTCGGCGGGAGGCATGCTGTCGGGCACCGGACACTGCCACGCGTTCGATGCCAAAGCCGACGGCTTCGTGTCCGGCGAGGGTTGCGTTGTGCTGTTGCTCAAGCGGCTCTCGGATGCACAGCGGGACGGTGACCGGATCCTGGCTGTCGTGCGTGGCACGGCCGCCAACCAGGACGGCCACACCGCGAACATCGCGATGCCGTCCGGGGAGGCGCAGGTCTCGGTGTACCGCGCGGCGTTGGCTGCGGCGGGCGTGGACGCCGGGACCGTCGGCATGGTCGAGGCGCACGGCACCGGTACCCCGGTCGGTGACCCGATCGAATACACCAGCCTCGCCGAGATATACGGCCGAGGCGAACCCTGCGTGCTTGGAGCCGCGAAGACCAATTTCGGGCACACCCAGGCGGCCGCCGGTGCGCTAGGGCTGATGAAGGCGGTCCTCGCCGTCCAGCACGGTGTGGTTCCGAAGAACCTGCACTTCGAAGCCCTGCCGGACGAAATGGCCAAGATTGACACCGGGCTTTTTGTGCCGCAGGAGATCACACCGTGGCCGACGAACGGTGGCCAACCGCGCCGAGCGGCGGTGTCGGCGTACGGAATATCCGGAACGAATGTGCACGCCATTGTCGAGGAAGCCCCCGCCTCCCTTTCACCCAACGGCGCGCTAACCAGGCCTAGCCGCGACGGCGCGCTTCTTCTTCCGCTGTCATCCACCTCGGCCAACGGACTGCGGGACACCGCTCGGCGGCTCGCCGACTGGGTCGACGCACACGCAGCGGAACTGGCGGCACCGGACCTGGCCTACACGCTGGCTCGCCGGCGCGGGCACCGGTCAGTGCGGACAGTCGTGCTGGCCAGCAGCACCCCAGAGCTGGTGGAGGCGCTGCGGGAGGTCGCCGACGGTGACACTCCGTATCAAGAAGTGGTCGGTAAAGACGACCGCGGTCCGGTCTGGGTGTTCTCCGGGCAGGGTTCGCAGTGGGCAGAAATGGGCGCGGACCTGCTGGCCAACGAGCCCGCGTTCGCCGCGACCATCGCCGAGTTGGAGCCACTGATCGCCCAGGAATCGGGCTTCTCGGTGACCGAAGCGCTGACCGCCGCCGAGAAGGTGACCGGTATCGACCGGGTGCAGCCAACTCTGTTCGCCATGCAGGTCGCACTGGCGGCCACGATGAGGTCCTACGGGATTCGGCCCGGCGCGGTCATCGGGCACTCGCTCGGCGAGTCTGCCGCAGCTGTTGTCGCGGGAGCGCTATCGCTCGAAGACGGGGTGCGCGTCATCTGCCGCCGCTCGCGACTGATGACCCGGATCGCCGGTGCCGGTTCGATGGCGTCGGTGGAATTGCCTGCCCAGCAAGTGCTTTCCGAACTCACGGCTCGCGGCGTCAACGACGCCGTGGTGGCGGTGGTGGCCTCTCCGCAATCCACCGTGGTCGGTGGTGCAACCGAGACGGTTCGCGAGCTGGTAGCGGCCTGGGAGCAGCGTGAGGTGATGGCCCGCGAGGTGGCCGTCGACGTGGCATCGCACTCGCCGCAGGTCGATCCGATCCTTGACGACCTGTACAACGCTCTGGCAGATATCGAGCCGTTGACGCCCGAGGTGCCGTACTACTCGGCGACCTCGTTCGATCCGCGCGAGGAGCCGTACTGCGACGCCGGCTACTGGGCTGACAATCTGCGTCACACGGTGCGGTTCTCCGCGGCGGTGCAGGCGGCGCTCGAGGACGGCTTCCGGGTCTTCGGCGAGTTGTCACCACACCCGCTGCTGACCCACGCTGTCGACCAGACCGCCCGCAGCCTGGACATTTCAGTGGCCGCCCTTGCCGCGATGCGACGCGAACAGCCACTGCCCCACGGGATGCGCGGCTTACTGGGAGATCTGTACGCCACCGGTGCGGCAGTCGACTTCTCCGTGCTGTACCCCAGTGGGCATCTCATGGACGCGCCGCTACCGACCTGGACTCACCGAAACTTGCTGCTGAGCAGCGACGGTCAAGGTTCGCGCTCCATCGGCGCCAGCGTCGCGGTGCATCCGCTGATTGGACAGCATGTGCGCCTGCCGGAGGAGCCCGAACGCCACGTTTGGCAGTCCGAGATCGGCACCGCAGCTCTGCCCTGGCTGGCCGATCACCAGGTACACGGCACGGCATCCCTTCCGGGTGCCGCCTACTGCGAGATGGCGCTGGCCGCGGCCCGCACTGTCTTCGGCGAGGCTTCCGGAGTCCGCGATGTCCGCTTCGAGCAGATGCTGCTTCTCGATGACGAAACCGAGGTCAGCGTCGTCGCGACCGCAGAGGTGCCCGGGACCCTCGCATTCGCGGTGGAGACGAACAACGACGGGGAGCACGTACGGCGCGCCAGCGCGGTCTTGCACGCCGTGGAAGTCGGTGTAGACGAGGACCAGCCTCCCGCGCAGGACATAGACGCCCTGCTGGCGGCACATCCGAGCCGCCTAGAAGGCGCCGACCTTCGCGACGCGATGGATTTGTGCGGTATTCAGTACGGTCCCGCCTTCACCGGCCTGGGTGCTGCGCACACCGCCGAAGCAACCGGCACCACGGTGCTGGCTGAGATCGAGCTGCCCAGCGTGATCCGGACCCAGCAATCCAGTTACGGCGTGCATCCGGCACTGCTCGATGCGTGCTTCCAGTCCGTCGCTGCTCATCCCAGTATCGCAAACGCCAGCCTTGGCGGTCTGCTATTGCCGCTGGGAGTTCGCGGGCTGCGGGTCTACGGCCCGGTTCACACCGCCCGCTACTGCTACTCGCGGGTGACCGCGGCGACCGGCGGAGCGGTCGAGGCCGACCTCGACCTGCTGGACAAGCACGGGTCGGTACTGCTGACCGTGCGCGGACTGCAGATGGGCACCGGCTCCTCGCCAAGCAGCGAACGGGCCCGTGTGATGGGTGAGCGGTTGCTGGCTGTCGAATGGCAACAACGGGGGCTTCCCGAGGTGGCTGCCGCCGAGACCGGAGCATTGCTGCTGATCAGCACATCCGATGCCGCGGATCTGGTGGCGACGGTGTTCACCGATGTGCTGAAGCTGCACGACGTGCAATCCAAGACGCTGTCCTGGCCTCCGCAGGCCGACCATCCGGCCATTGCCGACAGGCTGCGGAGCCAGATCGAAAAAGTCGGGTTCACCGGGGTGGTGTTGCTCACCGAGCCGAAGAACGGCAACCCGGACGACGAAAGTGCTGTCCGCGGCGCAGAATACGTCCACCATCTGGTGCGCATCACTCGCGAGCTGTCGGAAATCCCTGGCCAGTCACCTCGGCTGTATGTCGTTACCAGGAACGCTCAGACGGTGCTCTCCGAAGACCGTCCCAACCTCGATCAAGGCGCCGTGCGCGGCCTGCTCCGGGTGATCGGTGCCGAGCACCCGCACCTGCACACCACGCATATCGACGTTGACGAGGAGACCAACGCCGAGCAGGTGGTGCGCCAGCTGCTGCTGGTCGGGCCGGACGAAGACGAGACGGCGTGGCGCAACGACGAGTGGTACACGGCGCGCCTGTGCCCGGCTCCGCTGCGCCCCGAAGAGCGGCAAACCACCATCGCGGTCCACGAACGCGACGGAATGCGTATGCAGATCCGCATGCCAGGTGACCTGCAGACAATGGAGTTCGCCGCCTTCGACCGGGTTCCGCCTGGACCCGGACAGATCGAAGTCGCTGTCACCGCATCGAGCATCAACTTTGCCGATGTTCTGCTCGCGTTCGGCCGCTACCAGAGCCTCGACGGCATCCTGCCACAGCTGGGTACCGATTTCGCCGGTGTCGTGACGGCCGTCGGACCCGATGTCACCGAACACCAGGTCGGCGATCACGTCGGGGGCATGTCCCCCCACGGCTGCTGGGCCACTTTCGTCACATGTGATGCGCGCCTTGCCACCACGCTGCCAGTGGGCATGACCGACGCCCAGGCCGCGGCGGTCACCACCGCGCACGCCACCGCCTGGTACGGGCTGAACGACCTGGCCCGCATCAGGGCCGGCGACAAGGTGCTGATCCACTCTGGAACGGGTGGTGTCGGGCAAGCCGCGATCGCCATAGCTCGCGCCGCAGGGGCCGAGATCTACGCGACCGCCGGCAGCCCGATGCGTCGACGGCTGTTGTGCGACATGGGCATTGAGCATGTCTACGACTCGCGGAGCATCGAATTCGCCGACCATATCCGTCGGGACACCGATGGATATGGCGTCGACATCGTGCTCAACTCGGTGACCGGTGCAGCGCAACTCGCCGGGCTCAAACTGCTGGCTCTGGGCGGGCGGTTCGTCGAGATCGGCAAGCGCGACATCTATGGTGACACCAAGCTGGGCCTCTTCCCATTCCGTCGCAACCTGGCGTTCTGGGGCGTTGACCTGGGGTTGATGTCGGTCAGCCATCCTCAGCAGGTCAGCGAGATACTGAGCACGGTGTACCGGTTGACCGCCGAGGGCGTGCTGCCGATGCCCGAGAGCACGCACTATCCACTTGCCGAGGCGGCTACCGCGATTCGGGTGATGAGTGCAGCCGAACACACCGGCAAGCTCATCGTCGATATCCCGCAGTCCGGGCGCAGCAGCGTGGTGCTGCCGCCCGAGCAAGCGCCGGTCTTCCGAAGCGACGGCTCTTACATCATCACCGGCGGCCTGGGTGGCCTTGGCTTGTTCCTGGCCGAGAAGATGGCCACGGCCGGCGCTGGCCGGATCGTGCTCACTTCCCGGTCTGCGCCCACGCTAAAGGCTTTGGAGACAATCGAACTCGTTCGTTCGATCGGGTCCGACGTGGTGGTGGAGTGTGGCGACATCGCCCAGGCCGACACCGCGGAGCGGTTGGTGGCAACGGCAACCGCCACTGGACTTCCGTTGCGCGGCGTGCTGCACGCGGCGGCCGTGGTCGAGGACGCCACCTTGCTCAACATCACCGACGAGTTGATCGACCGTGACTGGGCACCCAAGGTGTACGGCGCGTGGAATCTACATCAGGCCACCGCATCTGCGGATCTGGACTGGTTCTGCTCGTTCTCCTCGGCGGCTGCTCTGCTGGGCTCGCCAGGCCAGGGTGCCTACGCAGCTGCCAACAGCTGGCTGGACGCCTTCACTCATTGGCGGCGCGCGCAGGGCCTGCCGGCCACCTCGATCGCCTGGGGAGCCTGGGGTGAGATCGGCCGCGGAGCAGGCTTTGCGGACGGCAGCGGCGCGGCGATCAGCCCAGACGAGGGCGCCTACGCATTCGAGAGGCTGCTGCGCCACGACCGCGCGTACACGGGCTACAGCCCGCTGATCGGAACACCGTGGATAACTTCCTTCGCAGAACGAAGCAAGTTCGTCGAGATGTTCAAAACTGCGGGCAGAAAGGGTTCGAGTGTAAGCAAATTGCGTACCGAGCTGAACGAGCTACCCATCGACGAGTGGCCTACCCGGCTGCGGCGTCTGCTCTCCGAGCAGCTCGGGCTGATTCTGCGTCGCAATATCGATCCGGATCATGCGCTTTCCGAGTACGGCCTTGACTCGCTGGGCAACCTCGAATTGCGGACCCACATCGAATCTCAAACAGGGGTACGAATCACCTCTGCCGACATCACCACCGTGCGGGGTCTGGCGGATTACCTGAGCGAAAAGCTGGCTCCCCAGGAAGAGGACGCCACCAGACCCGCGTGAGTTAGGTCCTGACGTCGAAATCGACTGCGCTGCATAGCCGAATTAGAGGAGGTACACATGTTCATAGGTGGAGGCTCTGAGCATGACCACCTGGAGGTTGGAAACGCCTACGACTGGTATCCGGGGGCGGGCACGGTGGTGTCCTGGGAACCAACGCCGGCCTGCGCTGCGAAAGCCCGGAAGGCACCGATCAGTCCAGTGCCGGCCAGCTCCATGCAGGCAGGCCATCTTCGTGGCTTTGTCGAGTTCGGGGACCGGGGGCTCGACTATTCGCGGGCAGTCATGGGGTCCTGGGACGTGCCGGGGCGTTGCGATACCCGCGCCATGACCTTCGTCATCAACTCGCACCTTCGGCGCCATGCGACGTACCACAGTTGGTTTGAATACAAGGACGAGAAAAACATCGTCCGTCACGCCATCCAGAACCCCCGTGACATTCAATTTGCCCCAAAAGAATATGGCGTGCTGACACAGCCCGAATGGCAGGACCTTGTATTGGCTACGCCTGATCCGCTCCACTGGGATTGCTTCAGGTTTGGCATTGTGCAACACGCGGACCGCTTCTCGTTGTATGCGGTTGTCGACCACCTGCACTGCGATCCGATGTTGATTGCCGGCCTGTACGTCGAGATTGTGATGAACTACAACGCTGTCGTGGAAGGGAAGGCGCCCATTACCCTGCCACCTGCGGCTAGTTATGACGAATTCTGCATGCGCGAACACCAAGGCGTGTCCGCCCTGACCCTGGATTCTCCGGGGGTGCGCAAATGGATCGATTTTGCCGAGGCCAACGGCGGATCCCTACCGGATTTCCCACTGCCGCTCGGTGACCAATCGATCCCGTGCGGAGGTGACGTCCATGTCGAGCAGCTATTAGGCCCAGACCAAACAGCTGAGTTCGAGGCCGTTTGCAAACGGGCGGGCGCCCGGTTCAGCGGTGGCTTGTTTGCCTGCGCGGCGCTGGCTCAATATGAGTTGGCCGGCACGGAGACGTACTACGGACTCACTCCAATCGATAAGCGTAAAAGTCCGGCCGATTTCATGACAGTGGGCTGGTTCACCGGCGTGGTGCCGTTCACCGTTCCTGTCGATCCGAACTCTTTCGAAGAAACTGCTCGCGGGGCTCAAGAATCCTTTGATGCGAATATGGACCTCGCGTATGTGCCCTACGATCGCGTCTTGGAGTTGGCCCCTTGGCTGAGGAGAACTGGACCCCAGTTCACCATGATGAGCTACATGGATGCGGGCCTTCCTCCCCTTTCGGCTGTCGTCGCAACGGCATTGGATGGCGTGAATGCGACCGCTTACGTCGACGGTCGCAGTCCGGCTTACATGTACTCGACGGTCTTCCGTCTGTTCGATGAAGTCTCGATTATGGTGTCCTATCCAAACAACCCGATTGCCCGGGAGTCCGTGACACGCTTTACCAAGCAGATCAAATCGGTGTTTGATCGGGTAGCTTCGGGCACCTTCGCGGAGGTACCGGTTCACGTCGCGAGGTAAGCGTCGAAGCACCTCGTTTGGCACCTGGGCTGGGCAGGCCGCGGGCCGTGCCTCTGCGGCACCTGCAGTGAAAGGCCGAGTTTCGCCGATGAAGTTCGTTCTGGCCGCCCACGGAACCCGCGGCGATGTGGAGCCATGCGCCGCGGTTGGTGTGGAGCTGCTACGCCGCGGGCACGAAGTGCGTATGGCTGTGCCGCCCAACCTGATTGGTTTCGTCGAGTCGACCGGGCTTGCTGCGGTCGGCTACGGGCCGGACACGGGAGAGCAAATAGTCGCGGTCGCCGACTTCACTCACAACGCCTTCAAGATCCAGAATCCGGTCAATATGTTCCGGGCCGGCAGGGAGCTTTTCGTGGCAGGCTGGGCGGAAATGAGCCGGACGCTTACCTCGCTGGCCGACGGGGCCGACCTGCTCATGACTGGCCAGACGTACCACGGTGTGGTCGCCAATGTCGCGGAGCACTACGACATTCCGGTGGCAGGACTGCATCACTTCCCAGTGCGGGTCAACGGCCAGATTGGCCTTCCATTTCTCCCGTCGCCGACGCCCGCGGTCCGCTCCACGTTGAAAGCCGGTTGGTGGCTGTACTCGCACATCACCAAGGCGGATGAGGACGCGCAACGCCGTGAACTGGGCCTTCCGCCGACAGCGATCCCGGCGGGGCGCCGGATCGCCGAAGGCGGGACGCTTGAGATCCAGGCCTACGACCACGCGGTGTTTCCGGGGCTCGCGGCGGAGTGGAACGGCGGGCGGCCCTTCGTCGGGGCGCTGACGCTGGAATTGGGAGCGCACACGGACAATGAGATCGTTTCGTGGATTGCCGGCGGTACCCCGCCGATCTACTTTGGTTTTGGCAGCACGCCAGTCCAATCTCCCGCCGACACGGTAGCCATGATCTCCGAGGCGTGCGCAGAGTTAGGCGAACGGGCGTTGATCTACTCCGGCACCGACGGCTCTGAGGCCATTCCGCATGCTGACCACGTGAAACTCGTGGGCCAGCTCAACTACGCGACGATCTTGCCCCTGTGCCGCGCGGCCGTTCACCATGGTGGCGCGGGTACCACCGCTGCGAGTCTGCGCGCCGGCCTGCCGACGCTGATCCTGTGGGATGTGGCCGACCAGTTCATCTGGGCGACGCAGGTCAAACGGCTGAAAACCGGCTCCGCCAAGCGCCTTTCGAACATCACCCGAAAATCGCTGGTCGCAAAGCTCCGCGAAATCCTCGCGCCGGAATGCGTGGCCCGAGCTCGCGAGATCGCTCCGCGGATGACCAAGCCCGCTGTCGCCGTTGGCACCGCCGCAGATCTTTTGGAGCAGACCGTCCGCGTTGGCGTCTGATATGGTCGTTGCCCCTGAAATATAAAGGGACGCAAGTACCGTCGCGCAGAAATCCTAGGTCCGGATGTTTGTGGCTCAACGCAAGCTCCCGCTCCCCCAATTGATCTGCGAAAATGTGATCGTGACGGTGTTGATTGGACTTGGCGTGAGGGGAAACCTAGCAGGGTGTGGACGCTGTCCACTCATCACGACAACCCATGGCAGCCATCGCGGAGCCAAAGGAGACAGCGCATGACCACCGGAGACAGCGGCGTCCCCGCCGGCGCATCCCTGCCTCACCAGCAACCACCAAGACGCCCATCCTCGTCGAAGCCCGTCGGGGTTTTCTTCGGGGCGGCATCAATCGCGATAGCTGCCTTGGCCGGTTTGAGCGCTGTAGGCGTCTACCTGCTGCGGGACAAGACGGCATCAACGCCGGCGCCGTCGTATGTGACGGTGACGGCGACGCCAACCGCGCCCGCGTCGGCCAACGGCGCTGACGGGCTGTTCCTATCGGCGTTGGCCACCTACGGCATCGCCGACAACGGGACCGAGGCGGTGCGCCAGCGCTTCATGGAGTTCGGCCACCACACCTGTTTCTCACTGCTGCCGCCGAAGCCGCAGCCGCTTGACTCGACGGTGAACAACATCTTGGCTGCTGAGAATCAGGATGTTGCGGCCGGTGATCCGTGGTTGCCGACGTTCACCCACGATGACGCCGAGCATTTGGCCCAGGCTGCGATTCGCGTCTACTGCCCGAACGTGCCCAAATAGGTGTGCGATGCCGTTGATCACGTTGCTATTCGCGGTGGGGTTTGTGTTCCATCCGGCGGGCGGTATCTTCCAAAAGATCTGCGGTGGTCGTCACGCTGGCGGCAGGCTTGGTCATCCGGCTCCCGATCTCGCGGGCTCGGGTGACACATTGTGGCGCGAGGATGTGGCGGAGGTCCTCGACCAGCGATTCCCGGGTGGTTCTCGAGAAGCGGCGGGCGGAACCGACTTTGAGCCGTTTGACGGCAGCCGCCCAAATCGGCTGATCGAACGCGATCCACAGAATCAACGTGGGGATTCCGGCTCGCATGCTTGCGGATGTGGTGCCCGCGCCACCATGGTGGACGACCGCGCGGCAGGCGGGAAAGATGGCCGCATGGTTCACCGCACCCACTACTTTCACGTGGTCGAAATCTGGGGTGCCGGTGAAGTCAGTCGCCCCGCGACAAATCAGGGCTCGCTCGCCTAACTGAGCGCAGGCCGCGCTGATCATGGCGATGGTGTCGGCAGGGGATTCGACCGGCATGCTGCCAAAACCGAAGTAGATCGGTGGCGTTCCAGCGGCAATCCATGACGCGGTCTCATCGTCGGAGTCCGTCGTCAACTCCATCGTCAGCGCACCAACAAAGGGCCGTCGCCCGCCCCATTCTGCTGCCACCTCGGGAAAGCAAATTTCGTCGTAGGTCTGGATCTCAAGCGATCCGCGTTCCATGATCCGTCGCGGCGAAGGACCTGTTGCCTTTGGCAGGCCTAGTTCACGGCGTTGCGCGTCCTCCGCCCGCTTCGTCATGCGCCAATACAGCCAGCTGGCGACCGTCATTCCCGAGCGAATCAGCGGCGAGGGCAGAGTCAACGGCGAAGGCGGAATCGGGATGACGTAGCCGTTGACCCGCTGCGGGAAAGTTTGCAGCGCGGCAAACGGAATGTCGTAATACTCTGCGACGTTCGCGGCGACCTCCTGATAAGGAATGCCCGTCAATAGCAGGTCGGCCCCGTCTGCGAGCGACGTCAGCACCGTACTGGTCTCCGCCCAACCCTGTGTAACAGGCTCCATAGCTTTGCGCAGCAACGTGATTGGATTCTGGATCTTCCACGAGTTGCGGAAGAAATCCGGGTCCATCAGCTCCACAAAGTCCGGCCCGTAGGCGACCGCCGTGAGCCCGGCCGACTCGACGAAACCAACCAGGTTGCGTGGTACCGCCATGCCCACTTCGTGCCCTCGGCGCAGCAGCTCAAGCCCTACGGCGGCGCAGGGCTCGATATCGCCGCGAGTTCCGTGGCTTGCCAGGGCAAATTTCATCGACGGAGCTTAGCCTTTCACCTCCCGGCGGGGTCCACATCAATCCTTGGCGAAGCTGTACACCCGGTAAGCGAACCCCCCGGCGCGGCGCAGATCCCAGTCCAACACGCCAACGCCATAACGGATTAGGGAGCTTATGAACGCCGGCAGGCGACCACTGATCTGCTGCTGTGTCCGCCGCGTATTCGCGTCCAGCCCGCGCTTGGCCTCTTCGTCGATGGCCCTTTCTGAAATCTTGCGCAGCGGGGCGTCGGCCAGCGCCGCCTCCCATTCGGCGATAACGGGAGCCCGACGGGAATCGGTGTACAGGAAATATCCTCCCGGGCGAAGCACGCGTGCCACTTCTTCCAGAAAACGAGGAAAGTGGGGGTACTGGTGGGAAGCTTCGACATTGATCACCGCGTCGAAGGATTGGTCGGGGAAGGGAAGGTTCTCGGCGTCACCCTGCACAAAATCCAAGCCCGGCAGCTTATGCCTCTCTCGGCACTTCTCGATGCTGGCCGGGTTCAAGTCCAGCCCCGTGTAGGACGCCGGGCCCAGGTTCCGCACGATGTAAGAGGCTCCGCCGCCGGCTCCGCAACTGACCTCCAGCACCCGCTTGCCGCTGAGATCCACCTGCGAGGCGGTCACGTGGTAGAGCTGGATGCAGTACCGGTTGGCCTCGTCGTACGCTGTCAACGGCAGCGCCATCGGAGGATCCTCCTCGTAGCCGAAGTTGAAAAACACCACGTCATCGCCGACCTGGCGGGTGCCGAGAGGCAGCAAATACTTCGTGGTCAGCTTTCCGACGAGCGGGTTGGATTGCAGGCGGTATCCGAGGGCCATGCGGAGAGTGTTACATGGATGCGCGGCGCTACATCGCCGAATGAACGGCGCTCAACGCATCACTGCGCCAGTCACGGACGAGCCCGCTTGCGCCAGAACGAGATCCGCGAGAGTGCGACCGTGTTGAGTTCTGCAGCCGCCGAGGTGGCGTGACAGCCCTTCCGGTTAGCCGCGGAAGATGGCCCTGAGCTGCGAATTTGCTATCAAGACCAAAGCAGGATCACGGTCGCTGCCGAGATCGTGATTACCCCTCACGATGGGGGACGTGACTGTAGGGTTGATGGGTGTCAAGCCGGATTGGCGCGGGTGAGGCAGCTGCGCCAGGGGGAATCTTCGACCGCCTCGGCAACTTTGTCGTGCGGTGGCCGCTGCTGGTCATCGCGGCCTGGATCGCTGTTGCGGCCGCCCTGGCGCTGACACTTCCGCCGCTTCCGGCACAGGCGGCAAAGCACGATCAAAAGCCCCTGCCCGACGATGCCCCCACGTCGATCACTGCCCAACAGATGGGCAAGGCGTTTGGCGAATTGGGAGCAGGTCCGACCTCCACCCTGATGGTCGTTTTGACCGATGAGAAGGGTATTTCACCCGCCGACGAGGACGTCTACCGCAAGCTGGTAGACAAACTGCACCAAGACACGCAGGACAAATTGTCGGTACAGGACTTCGTCGGCACTCCGCAAATGCGGGAGCTTTTAGCCAGCAAGGACGGCAAGGCCTTCATCTTGCCGGTCACCATCCCGGGTGCGACCACCGCGCCCTCGACGCTTGCAGCCTTCTATCGGGTCAACCAGATCATCAGCCAGACCAGCGCGGGAACCACGCTGACCGCCCACGTCAGCGGACCGGCGGCCATCGTGGTCGACGCCACCGCCATGGCCGAGGAAGACTTGCATTTCATCGAGATCGCCACCGTGCTCAGCGTGCTGATCATTCTGTTTGTCATCTACCGAAACGTCGTCACCATGTTTGTGCCGCTGCTCAATATCGGTGCATCCTTGGCGACCTCGCAGGGCGTGTTGTCCGGGCTAGCCGAACTGGGCTTGCCGGTGAACATGCAGACCCTCGTCCTGATGAGTGCGGTCATGATCGGGGCGGGAACAGATTACGCCGTCTTTCTGATCAGCCGCTATCACGATTATGTGCGGCACGGCCAGGATTCGGATCAAGCGGTCAAGAACGCGATGATGTCTATCGGCAAAGTAGTCGCCGCGTCAGGAGCCACCGTCGCAGTTACCTTCCTCGCGATGATCTTCACCAAACTGGAAGTATTTTCAGCGGTGGGTCCGGCAATTTCAATTTCGGTCCTGGTGGCGTTGCTGTCTTCGTTGACGCTGCTGCCCGCCGCGCTCGTACTCGCCGGACGACGTGGCTGGATCAAGCCCCGTCGCGAGTTGACCACTCGTTTGTGGCGGGTTACGGGAACGCGGGTTGTGCGCCGACCACGCATCCATCTAGCCGCCAGTCTGATCGTGCTCATCAGCCTGGCTGCCTGCACGAGCGTGATGCGGTTCAACTACGACGATCTCAAGACAATGCCGGATTCGGTCGACAGCTCCAAGGGATATGCCGCGATGGATCGTCATTTCCCGATGAATGCGATGACCCCCATGGTGCTGTTCATCAAGTCATCCCACGACTTGCGGACGCCGGCGGCCCTTGCCGACCTCGAGCAGATGGCTGCCCGAGTCAGCCAACTGCCCGAAATCACGCTGGTGCGGGGTTTGACTCGGCCTAATGGAGATCCCCTGGAACAGATGAAGCTGTCGTTTCAAGCCGGCGAAGTCGGCAGCAAACTCGACGATGCATCCGATCAGATCACGAATCACGGAGGCGATCTGGACAAGCTGACCAACGGTGCGAACCAGCTGGCCGGCGCCCTAGCCCAACTTCGGGATCAAGTCACCGGGGCTGTTTCCAGCCTCAGCGGAGTGGTCGGGGCACTGACGGCTATGGAGCAACTGCTGGGCGGCGACAAGACGATCAATGCCCTCGACCAGGGGGCCCAGTTCACCGGGAATATGAAGACGCTCGGCGATAATCTCAACGCGTCCACTACGAATGCTGAAACCACCGCTACGTGGGCCGGTCCGATGCTGACGGCCCTCAACAACAGCCCCGAATGCAATACCGATCCGGGGTGTGTGAATTCACGCGCTGGGTTGGCGGCCATGGTGGCGGCAAACAACGACGGAACCCTTGCCTCGATCAAGATCATGGCGCGTAACCTCCAAGCGACCCAGGAAGCGCACACCATCGGCCAGACGCTGGACAAAGTCCAGCAAATACTGACCCAAGCATCCGGCGCCATGAGGACCATCAAGAACCTGCAGAGCACGATGAACCAAGCGCAACAAGGGTCCAACGCCCTGGCCGACGGCAGTCGAGCAGTGGCCGGTGGTGTGAAACAACTGGTGGATCAAACCAGAAAGATAGGCAGTGGGCTCGGCGAGGCATCGTCGTTCCTGTTGAATATGAAGCGCGACGCCGAGAAGCCGTCCATGGCGGGCTTCGACCTTCCGCCGCAGATCATGACGAGGGACGAGTTCAAGAAGGGCGCCCAGATCTTCCTGTCGCCGGACGGGCACGCGGCGCGGTATTTCATCCAAAGCGCTCTCAATCCGTTCACTACCGAAGCCATGGATCAGATCGATAAAATCATCAACGCCGCACGATCGGCGCAACCGAATACCGAACTGTCAGACGCCTCGGTAGGGGTGGCGGGAGTTCCGAGTGGGCTCAAGGACACGCGCGACTATTACAACGATGACATCAATTTCATCGTCATCGCGACCATCCTCATTGTGTTTTTGATTCTGGTCGTTCTGTTACGAGCGGTCGTTGCGCCGCTATATCTGATCGGCTCAGTGCTGCTTTCGTACTTGTCAGCTATGGGTCTCGGCGTCCTGGTGTTCCAAATAATCCTCGGCCAGTACCTGCACTGGAGCCTTCCCGGCCTGTCCTTCATTCTGCTGGTCGCAGTCGGCGCGGATTACAACATGCTGCTCATCTCACGCATCCGCGACGAGTCACCGTGCGGTGTGCGTGTCGGCGTTATTCGCACCGTGGGTTCGACCGGTGGCGTGATCACGTCGGCGGGTCTTATCTTCGCCGCATCGATGTTCGGCCTGATGACCGCCAGCATCTACACGATGGCCGAGGCCGGTTTCATCCTCGGTATGGGAATTTTGATCGACACATTCCTGGTGCGCACTATTACGGTGCCGGCCTTGGCCGCCATGATCGGCCAGAAAAACTGGTGGCCCTCACACCTGGGTAAGACCGCTGCTCAGGTGAACGCGGCTGCAGTCACAAGGCACCGCCAACGTGCACAGCTGTCCGACCTCTTGGTCCGGTTGAAAATCGTCCCCAGTCAAAAGAGCCAGACCTCGTTGACTCCACCGCCGGCGACCAGGCTCGCGTCCCACCCGAACGGTCACGCGAGCGACAGGCGACCAGCGACGTCGTCCCCCGCGACTAAATATGGCAAATCATCAAACGATGAGCTTTACGACCATTCGCTGCCGCTGTTCGACCTCACCGGCCTGGCGCGTCGCTTGACCTCGGATCTTCGTGAATCGCAGATGCATTCGACAATAACCAAGAACGGCAAGCACAAGATCGACCGTTATCTCGGCCACTCACTTCCGCTGTTCGGGCAGAACGCCCTGTCACTTCCGCCGATCAGCATCCGAACCAACGGCAACGGGCATGTCAACGGCAAC
>Ga0210393_10001779_pt1 | contig 17890 bp, 16 predicted proteins | sample IncBWC27OmetaG_FD_160068 | JGI IMG/M metagenome (GOLD analysis project Ga0210393, IMG submission 160068) | Forest soil microbial communities from Barre Woods Harvard Forest LTER site, Petersham, Massachusetts, United States - Inc-BW-C-27-O ... | reverse complement strand
CCCGAAGCCCATGATCTTCTCGTTGCGGGCGAGCTTGCCGCGCAACCACTCCCGCGCGTACTTCGGATCGCCGATTTCGATCATGTCGTGCATCACGGCTTCGTTGGCGCCACCGTGCAGCCGACCTTTGAGAGCCCCGATCGCCCCGGTCACAGCGCTGTAGATATCGGACTGCGTCGACGTCACCACCCGCGCGGCGAACGTGGAAGCGTTGAAACCGTGTTCGGCGTAGAGGATCATCGACTGCTCGAAGGCCTTCAGAACGGCGGGTTCGGGCACCTCGCCGAAACACATCCGCAGGAAGTTCTCGCTGTATCCCAACCCGCTGTGTGGTGCGATCGGTTCCAGCCCGCGACGACGGCGCATGTCTACCGCGACAATGGTCGGCAAGACGGCGAGCATGCGCAGCGACTTGGCCAGATTCGCCGCCTCGTCATCCTCGTCGGGATCCTCCGCGCCCAGATAGCTGATCGCGGTGCGCACCACGTCCATTGGGTGGCAGTTGTCGGGCAGCTTGGCCAGCAGCGACAGCATCGACCGGTCCACCCGCCGGCCGGCACGCTCCCGCTGAGAGAACAGCGCCAACTCCGCATCGGTGGGAAGCTCACCGCGCCACAGCAGGTAGGCGACTTGCTCAAAGCTGCAGTGGGCGGCCAGGTCCTGGACCGGATATCCGCGGTAGGTCAGCGAATTGGTCTCCGGCACCACCTTAGAGATGGCGGTGGTGTCCACCACCACGCCGGCAAGGCCTTTCTTGATTTCAGCGGGCGCGGTCATGGTCGTTCTCCTCGAGCGCGAAGTTGTAGGTTTTGGTGTCGAATTCGTTGTAGTCGGCGTAGCGCAGCAGCTCGTAGAGCCGGCTGCGGTGCTGCATTTGATCCAGCAGGCCGGATTGGGTTCCCGCTGAATCGATTTCACGCAGACCCGCCTCAATGGCGAACATCGCCATGCGCAGCGTGGTGACCGGGTAGATGACAGCGTTGTAGCCGATGTCACCCAACTGTTGCGTGTTCAGGAGCGGCGTCTTTCCGAATTCGGTCATGTTGGCCAGCAGCGCGATGTCGACCGCGGCGCGGAACCGCTCGAAGTCAGCCAGCTCGGACAGCGCTTCGGTGAAGATCATGTCGGCGCCCGCGTCCGCATAGGCGCGGGCCCGGTCGGTCGCGGCGGACAAACCTTCGACCGCGGCCGCGTCGGTGCGAGCGCAGATGACAAAATTCGGGTCTCGTCGCGCGGATACCGCTGCGTGCAAACGCTTTATCATGTCGGCCGTCGAGATGACGGCCTTCCCGTCGAGGTGACCGCACCGCTTCGGGTTGACCTGATCCTCCAGATGGCACCCGGCCAGTCCGGCGTCCTCGAGGAGGGTCACGGTGCGTGCGGCGTTCAGTGGTTCACCAAATCCGGTGTCCGCGTCGATCAACGTGGGCAAGTCGGTGGCGGCGGCGATCTGGCCGCCACGCGTTGCGACCTCGGTCAGTGTCGTCAACCCGATGTCCGGTAGTCCGAGGTCGGCCGACAGTGCGGCACCGGACACATAAACACCCTCGAAGCCGACCTCGGCGACCGTTTTGGCCACCAGCGGCGAGAAGGCCCCCGGAAGTCGCTGCAGCCGACCGGAATCCAGGCCTGCCCGCAAGGCGGCGCGCTTGTCGGCGGCACTGGATGCCGCTCCCAGCAGGCCGCGCCCGCCCGTCACTGGAAAATTCCCGACGGAATCACGGGTGCCTTTTCCAGCACCCGCGGATCGACGACCACATTCAGTGCACCCAGAGCGCCGCCTTTGAGATCGGCAAGTGAGTCCACCGCGGACAGGAACCGCTGTTGCTCAGCGGGTTCCACGACATCCTCGCCGAGTTCATGGAACTTTTTCACGTACTGCTCGCGTTTGAACGGCCGGGCGCCCAGCGGGTGGGCGTCGGCTAGCGCCAGTTCGTCAAAGATCACCTCGCCGCTCTTGAGCGTCACCTCGGCACGCGCACCGAACGCCTTCTCGGCGGGATCGGTCGAGTGGTAGCGGCGCGTCCACTCGGGGTCTTCGACGGTGGAGATCTTGTGCCACAGTTCGACGGTGTCGGGGCGGTGGGCGCGCTCGGGCGCGTAGGACCGTTCGTGGTGCCAGGTGCCGTCTTGCAACGCGACCGCGAAGATGTAGGGCAGCGAGTGGTCGAGCGTTTCACGCGAGGCGTCTGGGTCGAACTTCTGCGGGTCCCCGGAGCCCGTTCCGATCACCACGTGAGTGTGATGGCTGGTGTGCAGCACGATGGTCGCGATCTGGTCGAGGTCGCCTTCCAGATCAGCAAAGCGCTCGCGCAGCCGCCGGGCCAAGTCAATCGGCGCCTGGCTCTGGTATTCCGCCGAATGCTCCTTGGTGTAGCTGTCCAGAATGGCGCGCTTGGGCTCGCCGGGGGCGGGCAGCGGCACCCGGTATTCGCGCTCCGGTCCGCCGAGTAACCAGGCGATCACACCGTCCTCGCCTTCCCAGATCGGCGCCGGCGATCCCTCACCCCGCATCGCGCGATCGAGCGCCTCGATGGCGATCTTTCCGGCGTGCGCGGGCGCAAACGCCTTCCAGCTGGAGATCAGGCCTTTGCGGGATTGGCGGGTGCTGGTGGTGAGGTGCAGCGCCTGTCCTACGGCCTGGTAGATGGTCTCGGCATCCAGCCGCAGCATGGTCCCGAGACCAGCGGCCACCGACGGGCCGAGATGGGCCACATGGTCGATCTTGTGCTCGTGCAAGCAGATTCCCTTGACCAGGTCGATCTGGATCTCGTAAGCCGTCGCCAGACCACGAATCAGGTCGGCGCCGCGCACACCGAGCTGCTGTGCGACCGCGACGAGCGGCGGGATGTTGTCGCCGGGGTGCGAGTACTCGGCGGCCAAAAAGGTGTCGTGGAAATCGAGCTCGCGCACCGCAACGCCGTTGGCCCAAGCCGCCCATTCCGCCGAATAGGTGCCGTCGCCGCCGAAGACTCCGGCCCCCTGCCGGGCACGATGGGCCAGCGCCTGCTGACGCGCCACCGTGACCGGACGGCGTAGCACCGACGCTGCGCTGACGGCGGCGTTGTCGATGATCCGGTTGAGCACCATCTCCGCGGTCTCCGGCTCGACGGCAACCGGATCGGTGGCGACTTCCGCGATCTTGGCGGCCAGGTGCTCGCTGCGCGGGAAGTCGTCGGCGCTGCGCCGCGCCCGAACCGTATGCATCAACATATTCCGCACACTATGCAATGCCAGTCGTTAAGGAAAGTACCTGTACATGCGTATTTTGGTGTCCTCATCCGCCACAGATTGCAAACTTTGCGAACACCATTTGGAGTAACGTGTCAGCGGTGGCGAAGATGTTTTCGGGTGCCCGGCTGCGGCGGTTGCGAAACGAGCGCGGTTTCACCCAGGCGGCGCTGGCCCAGGCCCTTGGTCTGTCCACCAGTTACGTCAACCAGCTGGAGAACGACCAGCGGCCGATCACCGTCCCGGTGCTGCTGGCGCTCACCGAACGCTTCGACCTGCCCCCGCAGTACTTCTCCCCCGACACCGATGCCCGGCTGGTTGCCGACCTATCCGACCTCTTCACCGAAGTCGGCGCCGAGCATGGGGTCAGCCACGCCCAAATCGAAGAACTCGTTGCCCGCATGCCCGAGGTCGGCCGCAGCCTGGTCACCGTCCACCGCCGCCTGCGCGATGCCACCGAGGAGCTGGAGGGCTACCGGTCTCGCGCGACCGCCGAGACGTCGCAGCCGCTCGAGCGCCCGATGCCGTTCGAAGAGGTCCGCGACTTCTTCTACGACCGCAACAACTACATCGGCGACCTCGACGTCGCCGCAGAGCACATGTTCGCCGAGACCGGGATGCGCCCCGGCGGGCTGGACATCCAGCTGTCCGAGCTGATGCGGGATCGATTCGGCATCACTGTGGTGATCGACGACGAACTGCCCGAAACCACTAAGCGCCGCTACCACGCGGACACCAAGGTGCTGCGGGTCGCGCGCTGGTTGATGCCCGGCCAGCGCGCCTTCCAGATCGCCACTCAACTCGCTCTGCTCAGCCAGTCCGACCTGATCTCGGCGATCGTGGCCACCGACGACCAGCTCAGTGCCGAATCACGAGGAGTGGCCCGGATCGGACTGGCCAACTACTTCGCGGGCGCTTTCCTGTTGCCCTATCGGGAGTTTCACCAGGCGGCAGAGGAGTTACGCTACGACATCGACCTGCTGGGCCGCCGGTTCGGAATGGGCTTCGAGACTGTCTGCCACCGGCTTTCGACGCTGCAACGCCCGCAGCAACGCGGTGTGCCATTTATCCTCGTCCGCATCGACAAGGCCGGAAATATCTCAAAGCGGCAGTCGGCCACCGCGTTTCATTTCAGCCGGGTGGGCGGCAGCTGTCCGCTGTGGGTGGTGCATGACGCGTTCGCCCAACCGGGGCGGATCGTCGTGCAGGTGGCGCAGATGCCCGACGGTCGCTCGTACTTCTGGGTTGCCAAGACCACCGTCCCGGAAGGCCGCGGTTATCTGGGCCAGCACAAGAGCTTTGCCGTCGGGTTGGGCTGCGACCTGGCTCACGCCGACAAACTCGTCTACTCCACCGGGGTAGTCCTCGACGATCCGACCACCGCGGTCCCCATCGGGGCCGGATGCAAGATCTGCAACCGGGCGTCGTGCGCCCAGCGTGCGTTTCCCTATCTCGGCGGGCGCGTCGTGGTCGATGAGAATGCGGGCAGCAGCTTGCCCTATTCGTCCACCGACCAAGCGGTTTGAATCGTCCAAGAAATCCGGGTGAACCCGCTATTGCTGGTGTCGCCATCGGTGTAGTTTGCTGCTTGGCGCAAACTGCAACTGAGGAGTCCGACGTGGCAGACGTTGATTATTGCGTGGTCGGTGCGGGATTCGCGGGTTTGACGGCCGCCCTGAGGTTGAAACAAGCGGGCCGTTCGGTGGCCTTGCTGGAAGCGCGTGATCGGGTCGGCGGTCGCACGTTCACCGTGAGTCGTCCCGATGCAACGTGGATCGATCGTGGCGGTGCGTGGATCGGCCCGGGCCAAGATCGGATCTACGCGATGATGGACGAATTCGCCGTGCCGGAATACAAGCAGCACAACGACGGCGACGCGATGATGATCGTCGACGGTAAGAAGCATCGCTACGGCGGCACGATCCCCTGGACGATGAGCCCGTGGGCCGTCACCAATCTTGGTCTCTGTTTGCGCGCGGTGGAGAAGATGTGCAAAGCGATTCCGCGCGAAGCCCCATGGGAGGCAAAGCAAGCCGAGGAGTGGGACCGCATCAGCCTGGGTGAATGGATCGAGAAGAAGACCATGTCCAGGCAGGCCCGCGACATGTTGGACATGGCCCTGGCCGGCCTCTACACCTCGGCAGCATCAGAGACGTCGTTGCTCTGGGCGTTGCTGCAGACGGGGTCCGCTGGCGGGCCCACCTTCGCCATTTCGGGCAAGGGCGGCTCCCAAGATGCCCGCCCGGTCGGCGGCATGGGCGCCATTTACCGCCCAATGGCAGCCGAATTGGGCGACGCATTGCACCTTTCGCAACCGGTCCGGCAGATCACCCAGGACGACGACGGGGTGATGGTCAACGCGGACGATCTGACGGTGCGGGCACGGCGGGTCATCGTCGCGATCCCGCTGGCGATCGCCACCTCGATCGGCTACGAGCCGACGCTGCCGGTGGATCGAGCGTTTCTGCACCAGCGCATGCCGAGCGGCGCGGTCTTCAAGATCTCGATCATCTACGACGAGCCCTTCTGGCGTGCCGACGGGCTGTCCGGCCAGTCAGCCTCGCCGGGATCTCCGGCCACCTTGACCATCGACGCCTGCACGGATACCGGGGACCCGGGAATCATGTGCGTCATCAGCGAGGGACCCGCCGCGCGCCGGCTGGGAAAGCTCGACGAGGAGGAGCGGAAGGCGGTAGTGATCGGCGAACTCGTCGATCGCTTCGGCAGCAAAGCGAGCGCGCATCGTGAATTCCACGAGCAGAACTGGACTGTGGAGCGCTATTCCGGCGGCGGCATGATCAGCCACGCCCCACCCGGGGTGCTGACGCAATTCGGTTACACCCTGCGTGAGCCCTGCGGTCGCGTCCATTGGGCCGGGACCGAGAGCTCGGCCGTCATGTGTGGGTGGATCGACGGTGCGATCCGCTCCGGCGAACGCGCCGCGGCCGAGGTGATGGCAGCCGAAACCGCGGCGGTCGTCTCAACGACTTAACGTCAAATCACCTGAGCCACTTACGTTTCAATGGTTTCAGCGGAGAATTTTCTTGTCGGTGCGCCGTCATAGTATTCGAACATGCTTTCGAGTTGTCGTGAAGAGATCGCGCAGGTCTTCGACGCGCTCGACGCCGACCTAGACCGCCTCTGCGAGTTGTCGTTTGACGCCCTGACCACCCAGGAGCGATTGCGAATCTTGCAGCGCCTGGAAAAGATGGCGCGGCGGCTGCCGGTCCCCGGTCATGCATTGATCAATCAGGTCGCCGCGCAGGCAAGCCCTGAAGAGCTGGGCGGCAAACTGTCCCATGAGTTGGCCGACCGACTACGCATCACTCGCGGCGAGGCCAACCGACGCATAGCCGATGCCGCTGACCTCGGCCCACGCCGGGCGCTCACCGGCGAGCCCTTACCGCCGCGACTGCCGGCTACCGCTGCCGCACAACGCGAGGGCGCGATCGGTGCGGGACATGTGCGGGTGATTCGCCGGTTCGTCGACGAGTTGCCCTGCAGCGTCGATATCGAGACCCGCGAGAAAGCTGAAGCCCATCTGGCCGTGATGGCCACCGAGCATCGGCCCGACGACCTCACCAAACTGGCCGAGCGGCTCGCCGCTTACCTGAACCCCGACGGCACCTACACCGACGAGGATCGCGCCAACCGGCGCGGACTGATCCTGGGCAAACAAGACATCGACGGAATGTCGCGGCTCACCGGCTGGTTGACCCCCGAGGCCCGCGCGACGATTGAGGCGGTACTCGCCAAAACGGCCAGACCCGGCCTGTGTAACCCCGACGACGACACACCCGTCGTCGACGGTCCGCCCGACGAGGACACTGCTCGACGAGACACCCGCAGCCCGGCACAACGCAACCATGACGGCCTCAACGCCGCGCTCAGAGCTGTCTTGGCATCGGGAAGGCTTGGCCAGCACAACGGGCTACCGGCGTCCATCATCGTCACCGCCACGTTGCGAGAGCTGGAATCGGCGGCCGGCAAAGCACTGACCGGTGGCGGAACCCAGTTACCGATGAGCGACGTCATCCGGCTGGCCCGTCACGCCCATCACTACCTGGCGATCTTCGACGAAAGCACGGCCATCAGGCTGTATCACACTAAACGATTGGCCTCACCCGGACAGCGAATTGTGCTGTACGCGAAGGACCGTGGCTGTACAGCGCCCGGCTGCGACGTACCCGGCTACCTCTGCGAAGTCCACCACGTCGAAGATTTCGCGACATGCCAAACCACCGACATGGACAACCTCACCTTCGCCTGCGGATCCCACCATGCACGGGTCGAGCCCGGCGGCTGGACCACCCGAAAACGCGCCAACGGCGACACCGAATGGATCCCGCCACCGCACCTCGACTACGGCCAACCCCGTACCAACACGTTCCACCACCCCGAGAAGGTGCTGTGCGAGGAAGACGACGGCCCGTGACTATCCGGCTTGTTTGGCGGGCGGCCGGTAGAAGATGAGCAACTGGCCGATAGCCCCGGCGAGGCCGAGCACTACCGACAGCAACAGGCCTTGCCATCCGTTCAGCCAGTTCTTTCCGAAGATCAGCCAATCCAGGCTGAGCTTCCCGGGACCGATCGTGGCCACGGCGACCGCACTGACCGCCAGTACCAGGTTGTACTCCCAGCCTTCCTTGACGATGAAGAAGCCGTTGGGGCGATGCACGGTCCAGGCCGCGACCAGCATCAGCGAGACAAAGCCCGCGGCCGGGATCGGTGTCAGCAGCCCGGCAGCCAGACCCAGTCCGGCAGACACCTCCGTGGTGGCGGCGATGGTGGCGTGAAACTTACCGGGCTTCATGCCGATGCTCTCGAACCATCGCGCAGTGCCCGGTATCCGGCCGCCGCCGAAGAACTTGTTGAAGCCGTGCAAGGCCAATGTCACGCCCAACACCAGCCGCAGGATCAGTAACCCGACGTCTTGGGGAGTCATACGTGCCAACCTAGATCATCGCCGCGGACGGGATAACAGCAGCGGCGAGCCGCTGTGTCCAGCGATCCGTGTGGGAACATAGCGGGCGTTCCGACGATTGCCCAAAAGTAGCTGAACCAGGAGGGGGTGCACCGTGACTCGTGTCGCACGAGGCAACGGCACCCCCGAAAACCACACCGTGGTGTTGCTGAACGGCGACGCGAACCTCCCTCGCGAGCTGCTGGGCAACAAGGGCCACGGCATCGACGTGATGCGCCGGCGGAATTTACCGGTACCGCCCGCATTCTGCATTACCACGCTGGTGGGCCTTCGATATCTCGCCGACCCCAAGGCGACGATGGACGCAATATGGGACGACGTGCTGGACGGGATGAGCTGGCTGGAAACCGATACCTCACGTACGTTCGGCCGGGGCCCGCGTCCGCTGCTGGTGAGTGTGCGCTCGGGAGCCACACACTCCATGCCCGGCATGATGGACACCATCCTGAACCTCGGCATGAACGATGCCGTCGAACAGGCGCTGGCTTCGCCGGAAGGGGCTGCGTTCGCCCACGACACCCGCCGGCGATTCACCAATATGTATCGACGCATCGTGAGCGGTGAATCAGACCCGGTACCCGCCGATGCGCACGCGCAATTGCGCGCGGGCATCGAAGCCGTGTTCGCCTCGTGGAATTCGCCGCGCGCGGTCGCCTACCGCGCCCACTACGGCCTCGACGATCGGGGTGGTACCGCTGTGGTGGTGCAGGCCATGGTGTTCGGTAACCAGGGCCCCAATTCCGGCGCGGGAGCATTCTTTTCGCGTAACCCGATCACCGGCGCCAACGAACCGTTCGGCGAATGGATACCCGGCGGCCAGGGCGACGACGTGGTGTCGGGACTAGTCGATGTCGAACCGATCACCGCCTTGCGCGACGAACAACCGGCCGTCTACGACGAGCTGATGGACTCCGCGCGCAGCTTGGAGCGGCTCGGATCCGACATGCAAGAGATCGAGTTCACCGTCGAAGACGGCAAGTTGTGGCTTCTGCAAACACGGGCGGCAGAGCGTTCGGCACAGGCGGCGGTACGACTGGCGCTGCAACTGCGAAGCGAGGGGCTCATCGACGACGCTGAGACCCTGCGCCGGGTGACTCCGGCGCATGTAGAGGCTCTGCTGCGCCCGGCGCTGCAGCCCGAAACACGTTTGACTGCACCGCTTCTGGCAAAAGGCCTGCCTGCATGCCCTGGTGTGGTATCAGGCACGGCGTACACCGACGTAGACGCGGCGCTGGATGCCGCTGACCAGGGCAAGCAGGTCATTCTGGTGCGCGACCACACCAGGCCCGAGGATGTCCGGGGCATGCTGGCCGCACAAGGCATTGTTACCGACGTGGGCGGGGCCGCCAGCCATGCGGCAGTGGTGAGCCGCGAACTCGGCCGGGTGGCCGTGGTGGGCTGCGGCCACGGAGTCGCAGCATCGCTGGCCGGCAAGCAGATCACCGTCGATGGGTACGAAGGCGAAGTGCGCGAAGGCAATCTGACCCTGTCCGCATGGTCGGAGACCGATACACCCGAGCTGCGCGAGCTGGCCGACATCGCGCGACGGATCAGCCCGCTGCGCGCCCACGCTACCGGCGACCACCCGAGGATGGACGACACCTCCGAGGCGGCGGTGCGCGCCGCCCTCGACACCGGGCAAACCGACGTGGCGTCGGAGACCCCGCTGATCATCATGCTGACCGCGTTGCGGCTGGCGAGTCAGGTCAGCCCGTGACGGAATTGTCTGTGCTGCAAGCGGTCCGGTTAAAAGGCCGAGTAACTCCCGCCGACTTGGCAGTGACGTTGGGCGATGATCTCGACGGCATCACTCCCATCGTCGAACAGCTGACGGAGTCAGGCTTACTGGTCGACGGCACAGCGCTGAAGATCAGTCCCAGCGGCCGCGCCCGACTCGAGACCTTGCTCGCCGAGGAGCGTAGCGGCATCGACTCGGCCACGATAGCCGCTGCCTACCAAGACTTCCGGGCCGTGAACGCCGATTTCAAAGCCCTGGTCACGGACTGGCAGCTCAAAGGCGGCCCAGCAGGCAAGCCCAACCCCCACGACGACGCCGAATACGACGCGGCGGTACTGGCCCGCCTCGACGACGTGCACGCGCGGGTGGTTCCGATCATCGACGCGGCCGCCACGCAGTTACCAAGGCTGAACGCCTATTCGTCGAAATTGCTTGTGGCACTGGGCAAAGTCAATGACGGCGAGACCGCCTGGCTGACCAGGCCGCTGATCGACTCGTACCATACCGTGTGGTTCGAACTGCATGAGGAGCTGATCGGAGCCATGGGCCTGACCCGCGAGGAAGCGGCCAGATCCGGTGACGCCCAATAGGCGATCAGGATGGCGCTACAACGCGGCGCCCAGCAGCTCCAAGTAGGCATCGATGTCGGCGACGGCCGACTCTGCCGCGTGGACGCTGATCGCGACGATGTCTCCGATGCCATGCACTCCGTGTGTCAGGCTCATCGCCGGCGACAAAGCCGGATATCCGGCCGTCAACACCACCGGTGCATCCCCGAAACTCAGATCGGCGGGACCGCGATTAACGCTGGACACAACGGTGTTCCCGGCCACCTGCGCGGGCCGGGTGTCGGCGTCGAATTTGGAGACACCCCAGCGCAGCAGCGCGGCGGGCACCGCGGCGAACGCCCGGTCGGCTGAGCACGTGGCCGGGTGCTCGAAGCGACGCCGGCCATTGGCCAGGTCGGTGGCGATCCGTTCGATCCGAGCATCCAGACCAAGATTCGGGTATAGCCCGACAACGACGTTTCCGAAATGGTTATGCGCTTGTGGCACACCGGGTTTAGCCATCGGTACTTCTGCTCCCAGCGAATTGGCTCGCTCGCCGAGCAAGGCGGATAGTGCCGTGGACACCGCTGCCAGCACCCCGACGGTGACCGTGGGCCCGGGCAATTGCGAGCGGTGCCGCACCAGCGTGCGCACCGAGCGGGCGCCGTCCGGGCGCGCATTGGTGGCCAGCAGCGGCCGGGAACCGACCCCCGGCGCCACCAGCCCTGCGCGGGTATCACGGACCAGCCTGCGATGGGCGCGGGCCGCATCGAGCGCCCGCCACGGGAAAAAGCCCGGGCGTAACCGTTTCACCTCAGGCACCGGCGCCGGCCGGCCAAAGAGCCAGGCCGCCATCGCCGAGGCGCGAGCGCCGTCCCCCAAGGCGTGCGCGACCTGCATGACCGCAACGGTGCCCGGACCGCCGACACCCGGAATGCCACTCACCGGCGTGAATACGTGCAGCCGCCAGGGCATCCGGCGAATGTCGAGCCGATCACCGGCGAGCCCGACGACGCCCTCCAGACAGCGGTGCCAACTGTGATCGACCAGGTCGTGACAAACCACCTGCTCTGGCCCAACAGCCGCCGGCACCCACTGCGGATAGGTCATCCGACTTTCATCGTGGACCCGCATCCGCAGGTCCGGGCAGGCGTCGGCCCGGCGGCAGATCTGCTCGATGGCATGCCCGAGATCTGCGGGCGCACCGTCGAATGCGTAGAGCAGGAACTCGTCGTTGGGCACTTTGGCCGACATCCAGTAGAACTGGGCATCGACGGCCGTCATCCGGTGCGTCGACACGGCTTCAGCCGGATGAGCCGATAAACGCAAGCACCAGCTCGGCGACCTTGTCCGGCTGTTCCAGCTGCAAAAAGTGACCGGCGTGCTCGACGATGGCCACCTCGCTGCCGGCGGGGAGCACCTTTTCCGTCCAGTGCGTGAAAGCCGATGTCATGCAACCGTCGTCGCGACCATGCAGATACAAACTCGGCAGGATGGGCGCCTCGGTCCAGAGCCGGTTCAATTCGGCATATCGCTCCGGCGGTCGGGTGTTGCGGAGCGTGGCCCGGTACGGCCCCAGCGCCGCGTGCCAGCTCTCTGGTGTTCCGATCGCGGCGTCGACGTGGCGCAGATCCTCGTAGGCGTGATACCCGGGCGACCATCGCCGCCACAGCAGCGGTAGCACCCAGGAAGCGGAACGCTCAGGTAGCCAAGGCAATTGGAAGTAAAACATGTACCAGCTGCGTAGCAGCTGATGCGGTAGCAGTCGGGCCAGCCTGCCGCGCTCGGCCAACCGCCCCCGCAGGCGGAACCCGGCCGAGACCGGCAACGACATGATCACCGCCTTGACGAACGGGCTGTCGGGCATTGCGGCCAGGCCAGTGGCCGCCAGCGCGCCCCAGTCGTGGCCAATCACCACATCGCTCTCGGTGCCGCCCGCAGCCGAGCGGACGCGCAGGGCATCGTCCATTAGCGCACCGCCATGGTAACTACCGTCGGCTGGAATCGCCGACGGCGCGTACCCGCGCATGAATGGCGCGACGACTCGCCAGCCGGACTCGGCTAACCGGGGCGCCAACTTGCGCCACCCGTAGGCGGTGTCGGGGAAGCCGTGCAGACACAACGCGATCGGGGCATCGCGCGGCCCCCAGGTCAGCGCCTTCAGGTCCCCACCGGGGCCCGGCACGTCGATCCAGTGTGGCTCAGCCATCGCGGGCCACCCTCACGAATCTCGATATCCGCCAGATCACCCCGGCATCCAGCGCAAGCCGCTCGGCCGGAATGGCCCCCTCAGCATCGTCCGCCATGTTTACTCCCTGCTCGGCGCGTCCGCACGGACCAACCTAACCCGTACGAGTCCCGACCGCACCGACCCCGTCGGAGAATTATCGAAATAATCACTGCACCAATAGTTTTCGAGAACCGCCGCCGACACCGACGCCGAGCCGGGCTGCTGACAGTCGGGCAAATTCCGGCGGCGGCCGGCAAACCCGATAGCGTCTAGGTATGGCGACCTCGGCACAGGCCCGTCGCTGGGCCAAGACCGGCGCCACCCAGCAGCGGATCCTCGACGCAGCGACCGAGGTATTCGCGACGAGGGGGTTCAGCGCGGCGACAATGGCCGATGTAGTGGCCGGCTCCGGTGCCAGCATCGGCAGCATCTACCACCACTTCGGCGGCAAGAACGAGCTATTTCTGGCGATCTTCGAGCAGATGGCCAACGCCGTCGACCGCGGTATCGAGGCGGCGATGGAGCAAGCCGGCGAAGACGCCGACCCGCGACGCATATTCGAGATCCACGTGCGGGCCTACCTCGAGGCGATGTGGGAGAACCGGCGCCTGGCCAGGGTGTTGACGTCCGGAGACACGCCGGCGGGGTTCGAGGTCGTCCGCCGCGACCGCATGCAAGCCGCTTTCCGCAGCTGGATGGCGGTGTTGGAGCTGGACAAGTCGCTGCGCGGGCAAGTGCTGAGCCGTGTCCTGGTGGCGACCATGGCGGAGTCGTCGCTGATGGTCGCCGGATGCGAGAACCCCGACGAGGTGCCGGCCATAACCGACGCGACGATCGAGTTGATCGGGCGGCTCACCGAATGAGCTCGCGCGACGACTCCGCGGCCGCCTGCTCGAGCTCGGCGATGACGATCTTGCGCATGCCGTACATCGCTTTGGTCGCGGCCGTCGCCCGGGCCGGATCCGGGTCGCTGACCAGCTCGTAGAGCCGGTCCGGAACGATCTGCCAACTCAGACCGAATCGGTCCTTGCACCAGCCGCACTGAGATTCCTCGCCACCGTCGGTTAGCCGGTTCCAGTAGTAGTCGACTTCGTCCTGGTCTCTGCAGCTGATCGTGAAGGACACCGCCTCGCTGAACGGGAACTGCGGGCCGCCGTTGATTCCGATGAACCGGCTGCCGTCCAGCACGAAGCTGCCCGACAAGACCGAGCCGGGCGCGCCGGGGCCGGCGTCGGTGCACCGGTTGAAGCCCTCGATGTGCGAGTTCGGGAACACCGAGGTGTAGAACGTCGCCGCCTCCTCAAGGTCGTGGTCGAACCATAGTGTTGGCGTGATCGAGGGCATGGCCGCCTCCTTGTTGGTCTTGGTCGCCAGGGGTCTAACCGATAGACCCTGGCGACGGCAAAAACTCACCGGTGCCTGATCGTTGACAGTATTAGAACGCAATTCTAAATTGAGCACATGGCCGTGCCCGTCGCGCAGCACCAGAGCCGCCTCAAGCTGTGGGCCAACTCGGGCGACTCCCACTTCATCGAGCCCGAGGATCTGTGGCGCTCACGGCTGCCGAACCGACTGGCCGAACTGGTGCCGCGAAGCGAGAAGGACCCCGACGGCAAATGGGAGTCCATCTACGTTGACGGCCAGGTATTCCGCCGCCGGCTGCCCAGCCTCGCCCAAGAGGAGTTCATGCAGGCAACGGTGGCCGCCGCCGGCTCACGTGACGTCGACAAACGGCTGGCCGATCTCAACGACGAAGGCATCTGGTCGGAACTGGTGTTCCCGTCGCTGGGCATGTGGTCCGGCTCGTTTCGCACACCGGAGCTGATGCAGGCGACGATGCGGACGTCCAACGACTGGGCCAAAGAAACGATCATGGATCACTCGCCACGGCTGATTCCCACGGCGCAGGTATCGACGCTGGATATCGAAGACGCGGTCAACGAGCTCGAGCGTTGCGGCACAATGGGATTCAAGGCAGTGTTTCTTCCGGTGACGCCTCATCCGGCGCAGTGCGACTACCACCATGACGAATGGGAGCCGTTTTGGGCCACCGCCGAAGACATCGGCATGGTGATCGCCTTCCACATCGGCACCGAGCCAATTGATTTCGCCGCCGGCAACTCGATCGGGGTGACCTACCACGGCCCAGGCGGCGCCGTGCTCAACTACACAGAGACGTCGTTCGGCGGTCAGCGCGCGGTGGTGAAGCTCGTCGCGTCGGGCGCCCTGGACCGGCACCCGAACCTCAAAGTCCTGGTGTCCGAGGGCGGCGCGACCTGGGTGCCATTCATCGCCGACCGGATGGAGGAGGGCTATCGCCAGCACGCAATGGTGGTGCGCCCCAAGCTCAAACGCGACCCACGGGAGATCATCTACTCGCAGGTGTACGCGTCGTTCCAGCACGACTCATCAGCGGTTACGACCGTGACTGCGATGGGTTTCAACAACGTTCTCTGGGGCAGCGACTACCCGCACATGGAGGGCACCTTCGGCCACACCCAGGCCACGTTGCATCAGCTGTTCGACGGCGTCGATCAAGCGACCAGGGACCGCATCCTTTTCGGCAGTTTCGCCGAGCTGTTCCCTGACGCACCACCGCCTCCGCCACCCGGCGCGAACGCTGCTTAAACCGGCTAGGTAACGTCAGCCCATGAGCACCGTGAGCAGCAGCCCCCGGACGGTCGAGTTTTCCGGTGTCGATGGGATCACGCTGGTCGCCGACGAATGGAACCGCGGCGCGACCGATCGGCCGACGATCCTGATGTTGCATGGCGGCGGGCAGAACCGATTCTCCTGGAAGAACACCGGCCAAATACTGGCTGACGATGGGTTTCACGTCGTGGCACTGGACTCCCGGGGCCACGGTGACAGCGATCGCGCACCGGATGCCGACTATGATGTCGAGACATTGACCGCCGACGTCATGCACGTCCTCGATGCCATCGGCCGGCCGGTAGTGATCATCGGGGCGAGCATGGGTGGGTTGACCGGCATCCTCGCCGCCCATCGCGCAGGCCCCACGAGAGTGAGCCGACTGGTGCTCGTCGACGTGGTACCCCGTTTCGAGAAGGGCGGTAGCGCCCGCATCCGCGATTTCATGATGAGCAACATCGACGGGTTCGAATCGCTGGACCAGGCCGCTGATGCCGTTGCCGCCTATCTGCCATACCGGAAAAAGCCGCGCAGCCCGGAAGGGCTGAAAAAGAACCTGCGCCTGCGCGACGGACGCTGGTTCTGGCACTGGGACCCCGCGTTCATGACCAAGCCCGGGGATGACCCCGAGCTGCGCACCGAGAAATTCGAGCAGGCGGCCAGGAGCCTGACAATCCCCGTCCTGTTGATTCGCGGAAAGCTGTCCGACGTCGTCAGCCCCGAGGGCGTCAAGCATTTCCTGGCCACAGTGCCGCGCGCGGAGTTCGTCGAACTGTCCAACGCGGGACACACCGCGGCCGGCGACGACAACGACGCTTTCAGCGAAGCTGTGGTGGCCTTCGTCGAGCGCGGTTAGTTGGCCGGTTTCTCCGCGTGTCCGCCGAACTGCTTGCGCATCGCCGACAGCGCTCTATCGGCGAAGTCAGCGAGGCGGCGTGAGGCGAAACGGGCATAGAGCGCCATAGTCAGAACCGGCGCAGGCACGCCCTCCTCAACCGCCGCAATCGCCGTCCACCGGCCCTCCCCGGAGTCGGAGACCCGCCCGGTGAATTCGGTCAGGTCGGGCGTTTCGCGCAACGCGATCGCGGTCAGATCCAGCAGCCAGGAGCCGATGACGCTGCCCCGGCGCCATACCTCGGCGACCTCCGGGATGTCGATCTTGTACTGATAGAACTCGGGGTGCTCCATCGGTGCGGTTTCTGCGTCCCCCTGCTTTATGCGGGTACCGGCGTCGGCATTGCGCAGGATGTTGAGGCCCTCAGCGAGAGAGGCCATCATGCCGTACTCGATGCCGTTGTGCACCATCTTGACGAAGTGGCCCGCTCCAGACGGCCCACAGTGTAAGTAACCCTGCTCTGACGGTGCGATCTCGCCGGTTCGGCCCGGAGTGCGCGGCGCCGCGTCCACCCCCGGTGCGACGGAGGCGAAGATCGGCTCGGCGTGGGCGAACGCATCGGAATCTCCGCCAATCATCAGGCAGTAGCCGCGCTCCCGGCCCCACACGCCGCCGCTTGTCCCGCAGTCCAGCAGGTGAATCCCGTTCTCGGACAACATCTTTGCGTGCTTTATGTCGTCACGGTAGTAGGAGTTGCCGCCATCGATGACGATATCGCCTGGGTCGAGCGTTTTGGCCAGCTCTTCGATCACCGATGTGGTGATGTCGCCTGCGGGCACCATCACCCAGACGACTCGTGGCGTGGCCATCTTCTCGGCCAGCTCGGCGAGCGAAGTCACCCCCGTCGTCCGCTCCTCACCGGCCATCGCCTTGACCGCGTCGGGGTTGTGGTCGTACACCACGCATTCGTGTCCGTCTTTGGCTACCCGGCGCGCAATGTTCGCGCCCATCCTGCCCAAGCCGATCATCCCTAGCTGCATTTGCTCCCGTCTCCTTCTTGTCCTGCCTGTGTGCTCCGAGGCATCCACGGCTCTTGCCAATGGTGGTGGCCGCGCACCAACGACTGCGCGGCCTCGGGCCCCCAGGACCCGCGCTCGTACTCCTCGACTTCGCAGGGGTTGTCCAGCAGCGGCTGCACGATGCGCCACGTCTGTTCGATACTGTCTTCCCGGGCGAAAAGCTGATGATCTCCGGTCAATGCGGCCTGGAAGAGCAGTTCATAAGGCCCCTCCGGTTCACCGAGGTCCTCTGCGAATGAGGAGTCCAGGTGAATGTCGTGCCACGAGTCGCCGACTCGGGCCGACAACTGCAGACGCATCCCCGGCTCGGGATCGATGCGTAGCACAATCTGGTTGGGATCGGCCGGCCGGTGCTCCGGCAGGAAGGCCAACCTGGGCACCCGGTGCAGAAACAGCCGCACCTCGGTGACCCTCTCGGGCAGACCCTTGCCGGCGCGCAAAAAGATCGGCACCCCGGCCCAGCGCCAGTTGTCGATCTCGGTCCGCAGCGCAATGAAGGTCTCGGTCTGTGAATCCTTCTGCACGCCAGCGATATCCGTGTAGCCGCGGTACTGACCACGTACGCAGCGCTCGGGATCCAGCGTCGGCATGGC
>Ga0210393_10001777_pt1 | contig 17894 bp, 15 predicted proteins | sample IncBWC27OmetaG_FD_160068 | JGI IMG/M metagenome (GOLD analysis project Ga0210393, IMG submission 160068) | Forest soil microbial communities from Barre Woods Harvard Forest LTER site, Petersham, Massachusetts, United States - Inc-BW-C-27-O ... | reverse complement strand
GAAGCGCAGCGTCGTCGTTCCCGTGTTTTCGACATAGTGCCCCATCGCAAAGGGGACAAAGCCAACATCTCCGGCCCGGAAATCGAAGGTTCGCGCCTGACCCGAGGCGGCGAAAACACCCATGCGTGCCTGTCCATCGATGTAATATTGCCATTCGTCGGTGTTGGGATGCCAATGCATTTCCCGCATTCCACCAGGCTCGACCTCGACCAGTGCCGCCGCGATCGTTTTCGATGCCGGGAACACGCTGGTGTCGGTGATGCGCACCGTGCCGCTCTTGGTCTTGATCGGCTGCTGCGCCAGCATCTTGTGGCTGAATGACTGCGGCACTGGAGTAGCTCCGGCTATCTTGTCGGAATCAATCGGGCCCGGCACCTTGGCGTTGAATATGTAGAGTTCGCTCGGATCAGGAAGATGGGCGAGAGAGGCGCCCGGAACACCGAAGTTCTTTGCCAGCACCTCGTTTGGCGTATGCTTGAACCAGTCACTCAGTAGAAACGTATTGTCTTCGTCGAAATCGCCATCGTCGAACACCAGCAGGAATTCACAGCCGTCCGGGCTGAGGCCCTGGATCGAATGCGGAACGCCGGATGGAAAATACCAGAGATCGCCGACGCCAACGTCGTCGACAAAGTTTCGCCCCTGAGCATCAATCGCGGTGATACGCGCCGTTCCGTACAGCATGTAGGCCCATTCGGCGGCCTTGTGCCAGTGCAGCTCGCGGATGCCACCGGCGTTCAGGCGCATATTCACGCCAGCGATTTCCTTCGAAATGCCGAGCTCCCGGACCGTGATCTGACGGGTCCAGCCGCCGGTTTCCTGCCGCACGTGAGCGTCGGCGAATGAAAACCGCAAGTTGGGAAGCGTGCCGTGATCGGTCGACGGAGGTACGAGCAGATCCGGATTTTGCCGATCACGCACCAAATTGCGTGGTCCCGGATCGGTGCCACCGTGTCCGGGTCGCTGCGGTTGCGGGATCGGCTCGGCCGTCTGCGCATTGGCGGCGGATGCCAGTGTCAGAACACCGCCGGCCGCCGTCGCCGCCAACATAGTCCGTCGCGTAACTTCATCCATAGTGGTTACTCCTAAAGAATCTCGGATTAGTGAGCCCCCGCTCGGATGTCGCCCTCTTACTCCGCCGGCGTCGCGGAAGGTCGTGCGCCTTCGATTTCAAGTTGCTCGGCGAGCCAGCGATCATGATGCTCCCTCGCCCAGTTGAGATCGACCTCGCCCGTGCCCATGGCTTCGAACGCGCCTTCCATTCCGAGCGTGCCGATATAGATGTGTGCCAGAATAAGTGCGATGAACAAAAGTGCGATGATGGCGTGGGCCGCCTGCGCGAGCTGCATGTCGGCGATGTTGGTACCGTAGAACGGAAACAGCAGCACAAATCCGGAAGCAGAGACCGCGATACCGGCCGCAACGGACAGCCAGTAGACCATCTTCTCACCGAGATTGAACCGTCCTGCCGGCGCGTGCCTGTTTTTGATGAAGCCGCCGCCCTGCCTGAGCCATTCGAAATCGACTCTCGCCAGCAGATTGTCCCTGAAGAAAATCACCATGATAATGACGAGCCCGGCCACGAAAGCGAAGCTCGTAAAATTGTGGATGTATTTGGCAATTTCCGAGATCTCGGAGAAGATTTCCGGACCGACCAGCGGCAGCAGCACGATCTTGCCGAAGGTGACGTTCAAGCCGGTCAGGCCGAGGATGACGAAGGAGACCGCGGTCAGCCAATGAGAGAAGCGCTCAAAGGCCTTGAAGCGGAGAATCTTCTCACCAGAACGGCCCGCAGCGATGCGGATGCGGCCGATTATCAGATAAGCGAGCGCGAGAACGGCGATCGTTCCGATGATAACGATCGCGCCACCCCAATGCAGAAGAACCTCATGGAAATAGTCCCATGTGCGGCCCATGGGCTGGATCAGCACGCTGGCCTTGACGTCTGGAATGTCGATACGGCCTTGAATCCGCGGAGCCTGATCAAGCAGCGTGCGCTGGTCGGTGACGCTGGCATCCGGATTTGGAGCGCCATCGGGGCCAAGCTTTTGGGCGCTGAGAGGTGCCACGGCTATGCCGAGCAATATCAGGACGAACGTCACAAGGCGAATGCGTGCAAAGAACGTCATGACAATCACCTGTCCCAATTTCCCTCGATCACGACGTCTGCCGTAATGATCGAAGTCCGTTCGCTCACAGTTTGATATCTTCGTGATAGGCCGTCTCCCAGCCCCAGGCGCCCGAGCCGTATCCGCGCTTTCGAACCCGCTCTCCATAGATCTGCGCAATGATGTCGCCATCGCCGGCCAATAGGGATTTGGTCGAGCACATCTCGGCACACAACGGCAGCTTGCCATCGCCGAAACGGTTTGATCCGTATTTCGCGTACTCCGCGGCACTCCCGGGGGCTTCGGAGCCGCCGCCGCCCGCGCAGTAGGTGCACTTGTCCATTTTGCCGCGTGAGCCGAAATTACCAACCTTCGGATACTGCGGCGCGCCGAACGGACAAGCGTAGAAGCAATAGCCGCAGCCGATGCACAAATCCTTGTTATGGAGAACGATGCCGTCGTCGGTCGGATAAATGCACGTCACTGGACACACCGCCGCGCAAGGTGCGTCGGTGCAATGCATGCACGCCATCGAGACTGAGCGCTCGCCCGGTTTGCCGTCGTTGATCGTGACGACGCGCCGACGATTGATGCCCCAAGGCACCTCGTTCTCATTCTTGCAGGCCGTGACACAGGCGTTGCAGTCGATGCAGCGGTCAGCGTCGCAAAGGAATTTCATGCGTGCCATCGAAGTTTCCTCTCAGGCGGCCCTGATCTGGCAAAGTGTGGCTTTCGGCTCCTGCATACCGGTCGCGGGGTCGTAGCCATAAGTCGTCAGCGTGTTAACGCTCTCGCCCAGTACGATCGGGTCGGCCCCTTTCGGGTATCTGGCACGCAAATCGGCGCCTTCGAACCAGCCGGCAAAATGAAAGGGCATCCAGGCAACGCCTCTGCCGACGCGCTCCGTGACCAGCGCCTTCATCCTGGCTCGCGAGTTATTCTCCGGGCCGGTCACCCATACCCAGCCGCCGTCCTTGACACCGCGCTCGGCCGCATCCGCCACGTTGATTTCGACGAACATGTGCTGCTTCAGTTCGGCGAGCCACCTGTTGGACCGCGTCTCCTCCCCGCCCCCTTCGTATTCGACCAGTCGGCCGGAACTCAGGATCAGTGGAAACCGCTTGGCGATTCCACGGTCCACGGCCGCCTTCTGCACGGAGAAGCCGATATTGGGCACCCGGAATTGCTTGGCGTCCGGCAGTGTCGGATAGTCCGCAACGAGGTCAGGACGCGGGGTGTAGATCGGCTCGCGATGCACTGGGATGGGATCAGGAAGGTTCCAGGCGATCATGCGCGCCTTTGCATTGCCGTAGGGCGAGCAACCGTGCTCGATCGACACGCGTTGGATCCCGCCCGACAGGTCAAGCGACCATGATACGGCATCCGGATTTGCGGGATTGACGCGCTGGATGACTTCCAATTCCTGCGGCGTCAGATCCTTGTCCCAGCCCAATTTCTTCAGAACGCCAAGCGTGAATTCCGGATAGCCGTCCTTGATCTCCGAGCCGACCGAGTAAGAGCCTTCGGCGAGCAGATTGTCGTGATCTTCGCGCTCGACCTCTTGGCCATTCTCCATCACTTTGCGCTTGACGACCCGCTCCACCCCGAACCGGGCTCGGAACGTGGCGCCTCCCTCTTTCACCGGAAGATTTGTGTTGTAGAGGATCGGCGTGCCGGGGTGCCTGAACTCCGGCGTTCCCCAGCATGGCCACGGCAGGCCGTAGTAATCGCCGCCGACTTCAGGATCGTCCTTTGGCGCCCGCATCGTGACCAGGTCGAACTTGGCCTGGTTGCGCATATGCGCCTTGAGCCGTTCGGGCGACTGTCCGCAATAGCCGGTCGACCAGCCGCCGCGATTGATCTCGCGCAGCAGGTCCTCCGCCGATACCTTGCCGTTCTCGACCTTGATATTCTTGAACATCAGGTCCGCAAAGCCGAGCTTGCGGGCCAGCATGTACATCATGTCGTAGTCGTTCTTCGATTCGAAGACCGGCTCCACGATCTGCTCGCCCCATTGCAGCGAGCGGTTCGAGGCCGTGCGCGAGCCGTCCATCTCGAAGCTGGTGCAGGCAGGCAGCAGATAGGTGCCGTTTTTGCGCTCGGACAGCACCGACCAAGCCGTAGGATAGGGATCGCAAACCACGAGCAGTTCGAGCTTCTCGATGCCCCGCACCGCCTCAGGCATACGGGTGATCGTGTTGACGCCATGTCCCATGATGAACATGGCCTGCACTGGATTCGGTTGATTGACCTGTTCCTTGGGCAGCAACGTCGCGTCGAACCAACGCGTGCTCGGAATACCCGGCGTTTCCATCAGCTTCTTGTCGGGGAAACGCGACTTCATCCAGTCGTAGTCGACTTCCCACACCCGGCACCAATGCCGCCAAGCTTCTTCCGCCAGACCGTAGTAGAGCGGCAATGACGTCACATCGAGACCGAGATCGGTTGCTCCCTGCACATTGGTGTGGCCCCGGAATATGTTGGCACCGCCGCCGGCGACGCCGACATTGCCGGTTGCGAGCAAGAGTAGGCAGCTAGCGCGGACGTTAGCGGTCCCGGTGGTAAATTGGGTCTGGCCCATCGCCCAGATCAGTGTCGCCGGCCTCTGCTTGGCGAACAGTTCGGCGATGTGCTTGACTTGGGCTTCAGGCAGGCCGGTGACGCGCTCGACCTCCTTGGGATTCCATTTCGCCGCGTGCTTTCGAATCTCATCAACGCCGTAAACGCGCTGGCTCAGGAATTCCTTATCTTCCCAGCCGTTCTCGAAAATGTGCCACAGCATGCCGTAGATCGTGGCGATGTGGGTGCCGGGACGCACCCTCACATATTCGGTGGCGTGGGCCGCGGTCCGCGTCATCCGCGGATCGACAACGATCATGTTGGCGCGGTTAAGCTCCTTGCCTTCCAGAATGTGCTGCAACGAGACCGGATGGGCCTCAGCCGGGTTGCCGCCCATCACCAGAATGGTCTTGGAGTTACGGATGTCGTTGTAGCTGTTCGTCATCGCGCCGTAGCCCCAGGTATTGGCTACGCCGGTAACGGTCGTGGAGTGGCAGATACGTGCTTGATGATCGGAATTGTTGGTGCCCCAGAACGCAGCAAGCTTGCGGTTGAGGTATGCGGCTTCGTTGGTGAATTTGGCTGAGCCGAGCCAGTAGACCGAATCTGGACCGGCCTTTTGGCGAATGTCGAGCAGCTTGTCGCCGATCTCGTCGATCGCCGTTTCCCAAGACACGCGGGTCCACTCGCCATTGACGAGCTTGACGGGATAACGAAGGCGACGCTCGCTCAGGACGTCATCACGGACCGCGGCGCCCTTACAGCAATGCGAACCGCGATTAATCGGGCTGTCATAGTCCGGCTCCTGCCCGATCCACACACCGTTGGCGACTTTAGCGATCACCGAGCAGCCGACCGAGCAATGGGTGCAGACATTCTTGCGCGTCGTAACTGCCGCACCCGCGGGCGGCGGTGGGCCGCCCTCTGCCTTCCGCACGCCGGTCAATGGAAGACTGCCAAGCGCTGCGAGCGCTCCAGTCACAACGCCGGAGCGTTTCAGAAACGCACGACGTCCTAGCGCGCCGCTTGACAGCGGTGCTTTAACGTCGCCGTTTTTCTTCTCGGGACGCTTTTCAGACTTCCTTACGAGCACCGCACTTTCCCTCTATCGGGTCGGATAGCTGTTGACGCGGTAAAAGTTACGCACTTCCGCAGAATCCGCTTGATAGCGGGTGCGACGCTTGTTTTTCAAATCAACGGATTGTGCGGAAGCCGGCTCTGGCAATTGCGAGCCGACCAGCGCAGCACCGGTGCCGGCCATCGCTAAACGAAACAGGTCGCGCCGAGGAAATTTTCGCTCGAAATTTTCTGGCATTAAGGGACACTTCCAAACCAGACCTGGGGCGAGCCTACCCGACGCCCGGGCTGACCTCAATCATATTGAAGTGCTATTCGGTGCTGCCCTCTATGCATAAAGAACGAGCGATTTTCTCATTCTTGCTATTTTCGGCGAATTGTTCGGAACGTGCAGCCCAGTTGCAACCAGAGATGGCCGCAGGTTAGCCGGCACGCAGTCGCTGCCGCGAATCTCTCCACGCTTGATGACACGGACATCGATCTTTGGCGCTCAGCAAAGGCGTCAAGATCTCCGCAAGATGAGAAAACTCCCGTCAAATCACAGACAGCAAACGCCCAATGCATCCGCTATCGGAAAACAACCATCGAGCTCTTGCGCGCTAGAGCAGCAACATTTCGCAAGAACGGAGAATTGATGTCAGAAAAAATAGATCAGCGTCGCCGGCGCCTTCTTAGCGCTGCAGCCATGACGGTAGCCACCACCCAGCTTGGCATGACCGATCTAGCAACGGCTCAGACTGGCGCGAAGAAAAATCCTTTTGACCATGTTGCACTCAACACGGAGTCTAGAGGTGCAGACGTCAGCGTTGTTCTCGTTCACGGCGCCTGGGCCGACGGTTCAGGCTGGGCTCGTGTCATCGCGCCGCTTCAGTCCAGGGGACTAAAGACAATCGCGGCTCCCATCCCGCTGACATCACTATCGGATGACATCGCCGCGCTCGAGCGTGCGCTGGAGCGGACCGACGGACCGGTCGTTCTTGTGGCACATGCCTACTCCGGCGCAGTGGTCGCCGCGTGCACCAATGAACGAGTTCAGTCGCTGGTCTTTATTTCAGCCCTCACTCCCGACGAGGGCGAGACCGTCGCGGAAGTATTTTATCGCGACAAGCCATCCCCGGAGCTGCCGAAACTGGCGCCTGACAGTCACGGGTACCTGTGGATTCCCGACGATCGATTTGGCCCCGCCTGGTGCCAGAATGCGCGGCCTGAGCAGGCCCGGCTTCTCGCAGCAGCGCAGCGTCCGATTGCCGTGGCGGCTATCCAGGAAAAGGCTCCCAAGCCGTTATGGAAGACCAAGCCCTCATGGTACCTCATTGCTGAGGAGGACCGGATGATCAACCCGGCGACCCAGCAATTCCTGGCCCACCGAATGGGTGCGCAGGTTCAGTCGGCCAAGGTCGACCATGCATCGCTGATCACCGCGCCAGAGCTGGTCGTCGGAATGATCCAACGGGCCGTCAACGGCTCGACCAAGCATCCGAATAACAAACAGCAACATGGTTGATCGCCGGCGTCGCCGATGTCTAACCGCCGCGAACGCTTTTCAAGAGAGTTCCAACCGGACGGTTTAGGCGCACGAATTCGAGACCGATGAGTCGCCCACCTGCGGCGGGACGGTTCAAACCCGGCTCCATCAAGTCGAGCTCTATAGGGCCGGCAATCATCAGGGAGATCAGGACAGATGACAGATCACACAGACATCGAACGTCGCACCTTGCTCCGCACGATCACAGCGGCTTCGGGCGCTGCCTTGACGTCGGCGATCTTGCCACGAAGTGCAGCCGCTCAACCCGTCGCCCAGTCCGATCAATTTGAACCGATCGAAGTAAAAGTCGGTGGCAGCACTATCTTTGTCAGGCGCTACGGCAAGGGATCGCCAGTGCTCATGGTGCATGGCTTTCCGCGGACCAGCCTGATGTGGCGATACGTAGCGCCGCAGCTTGCCAACGACCACACGGTCATATGCGTGGATCTCCGTGGCTATGGGCGCAGTGGTTCTCCGACCTCGGCCGAAGATCATTTCCCTTATTCAAAGCGGGCGATGGCGAGCGAACTGGTCGCAGTCATGGAGAACCTCGGATTCCCGAAGTTCGACCTGGTTGGGCACGATCGCGGCGGCCGCGTCTCCTACCGTCTCACGCTGGACCATCCGGAAAAGGTACAGCGTCTCGCCGTATTCGACGTGATCCCGATCTCGGAAGCCTGGGGACACGCGGATTCCAAGTTTGCCATGACCTATTGGCCATGGGCTCTCCTGTCGCAAAAGTCGCCGCTTCCAGAGAAATACTTGCTCGGGGCTCCCGACGCCGTGTTCGATAATCCGTTCGGCGGAGGCACTTTCGATGAAACAATCAAGGCCGAGTATCTAGAGACATACCGAGATCCGGAGAGGGTTCATGCGATCTGCGAGGAATATCGCGCGGCCGCAGGCATAGATATCGAGCACGATAAAAAGGATGTGGCGGATGGCAAAAAGATCTCGTGCCCGATGCTTCACCTCTGGGCGAAAGGCGGTCCGCTCGATACGTTTTATGAGAAAGACGGCGGTGCTCTAGGGATCTGGCGGAAATGGGCTAACAACGTGCAGGGTCAGTCCTTGTCCGGCGGTCACTTTTTCCCCGAGGAGAATCCCAACGAGACCGTCAAGATCCTGACAAAGTTCCTGACTGCTTGAATCAGAAAGCAGCCTTGGCCAGATCTTCACAAGTCCTGGACGCAGCAACCGGGCGCCGGCGTCGCATAGTGACCCATCTGGCCGGCGCCAAGATCGTCCTTGCCGGCCAGATGCGACATACCCGCGACACAAGCTGTTGCTAAAACTGGCGAGAAAGCTAGGAGCAACGCGATGGCCGATGACGATATCCAGCACCTGATGAACGCACGCGAAGCCCTCGTCACCAAGCGCCTCACGTTGGCTCAAACCATCGCCGCTCCAGGCGACGTTCCCGAGAATGCGATCCACGGCCTCGTTGAGGTTCAGCGGGCGATCGAAGTCATCGACGTCGCCATCGAGGAACTGGAGCAGGAAGAGCTGGACAAAGAGCTAGACGAAACCGAAGACGCGGAAGACGATCTGTAAAATCAGCCCGGTCTGCCGATAGGGCCGCTGTAGCTTGAGCCCAGATTAGGACTGCCCCCGTCCGGCGTGGGTGGCGACCTCAGAGTCGGCTTCTATTGGCGTGAGCGATCTCGACTGCGCCGGGCGATAAAGCCTCCGCAGGAGGGAATCGGCGCATGTCGTTGCGCGCCGGCAGGCCGCGTTGGTCCGTGACTCATTCTCTATTCCCTGGGTTGCAGATTCGAATCCCGCCGCCTCCCGCCATTCTCCTCCCAAGGCATGGAAAATCTCCTGACCGTTCCAACCGCCTTATCTAGCCGCCTTATCTAGCCGCCTTGGCGGCATCGGAAACAAGCCGGAAAATAGCCGCTCGCCTGCCACGAACTTGCCCCGCGACTCGGTGAGGCCGGTAACCGCTGGCCCTGGGGAGGATTGCAGCGTGAGCACTCTATGTACAAAGCGTCGAAACGTTACCTTGCGGCAAGCGTCAGCGCATTGACCCTTGCGATCATGTTTATGCTGTTGGCGATAGCCGCCTGGAGTATCACGCCAGAGGTTGCTGCTGACACGTCCGGGCTCGCCGTCGAGTTGAAAAAGTCGCTGCCGCCATAAGCTGTTTGCCACCCCGCGAAGGCGCAATCGATCCGGGCCTCCGGCGGGGTGTGCGCTCGGACAGGATGGTGTCTCGTGCGCGGCTGATTGCCTCCATTTTGCGCGGCGCCCAACGGCGCCGCTCCCGCCGTTCACAGCCGTGCCGGAGTTTCCAGAACGCCCGCGTGTCACGGTTTGGTGACTTGAGTCGCCATCGGTGGCGACGAGCTAGTTCGCCTGGATTGCAGCCGCCGACCTGTTAATGCGGCTCGACGGCTACTCGCATCGCGGCAGGTGCCGAAGTATAAAATTCGGTTTACCACCGAACGTCAGTCGAGTGCTTGCGTTATTCCATACAGGAGTCTCAGCATGAAAAACCTCGTCGTTCTTTGTGTCGTCGTTTGTATCGGCCTCTCCGGCTCGGCTGCGTTTGCCCGTGGCGGCGGTATGGGTTCGCACCATTCATCCAGTGCCAGCAGTATCGGTAGCGGCGGCGCGTCCGGCGAGCGCGTCGGCGCGCCAGGGACCAACTCGTTGGGCACCGCCCTCTCGTCAAGCGGCTTCGGCAGCGGGCCTCAGAAGGGACCTCTACTCGGCACCAATCCTGCCGTAGACCGTGAAGAGGCGAAGGTTAACAAAATGATCTCGTCGATCTGCCGGGGCTGCTGATCCCGGCGTCATTTTTCGACGCCGGGGCCGCTGCCCTGCCGGGATCGTCAGGGCCCGTTCAATCGCCGATCACACCTTGCCTTGTCGGTGCCGTCTGGGGTGGTGCCTGACGACGTCGATCTGCCTTTGCTGGAGATAGCGCGCTTCCCCCTGCTCCCGTGGCGCGGGTCCCCGCAACAACGAGTTCCTGAACTCCAGGTCGAGCTGCATCGCTTCCTGCGCAGACGCCATCGCGGTCAAGGCTGGCCCCAGCAAGAGGGCGACTGCTGCAAGACGTAGCGCCGAACGGAGGCTCATGGGTCGTCCCTCAGAATTATCCCCGCGAACGGAAACCGAGGTTCGACAGCATGAACCGATGCGTCATGGGGCCGCAGAACGGCACAGTGCACTGCAGCGGTGAACCGCGGAAACACAACAGGCCCGCCCTTCCGGGCGAGCCTGCCGGCTCGTATCCGGAGGACTACTTCGACATGCTGTCCTTTTTCATCATGCCGTCATCTTTCTTCATCATGCCGTCGTCCTTCTTCATGCCATCCTTGGACATCGTGTCCTTTTTCATGCTGTCCTTGGACATGCTGTCCTTTTTCATACCGTCGTCCTTCTTCATCGAGTCTTGAGCGAAGGCGACAGGGGTAAGCGCCAGGCTGAGCGAGAGTGCCGCGGCCGAAACTCCAAGCGCGATACGGGTGCTGATGGTCATTGATGGATTCCTTTTGGAAGACCTGGAAAACCGGTTAATGGCGGCTCGAGCCGCTAACCGTATTGACGCTTTCGTCCTGGCCGTCGTTACGCGGCATTGAAAAAAGTTTTGCCCTGTGACACGCATTTGGCCACCGGGGTCGGCTCTATCTTCCTAAAATTTGAAATAAGCTGGCGGCTCCAGCAATTTTGCCACAGTTTGCAGCGCACCAGTATGCGCCTGCTCGTCTCAGACTTTTCGATGACATCCATTGGGGGAAAAGACGGGTTAGGATGTCTTAATTCCTTAGCTCCGTCCGGAAAATCCCGTGAAATTGCCCCAGCATCGCCCAGGGAGGGTTAACATGTACACGCGTCGCCACATCCTTGCATCCACGCTTGCCGCGCCAGCTATCCTGCGCTTCGGAATGGGCTCGGCCCAGGCTGCCACCACGATCAAGATCTCGCATCAATTCCCCGGCGGCTCGATCGACAGCGGTGATTTCCGCGATCGGCTGTGCCGGGTGTTCGCGGCCGAATTGGCCAAGCGCACCGGCGGCGAGATTACGGCCGACGTCTATCCGAACTCCTCGCTGGTCAAGACCAATGCGCAGTTCTCCGCCATGCGCAAAGGCGCGCTCGATATCAGCCTTTACCCCCTGCCCTACGCCGGCGGTGAATTGCCGGAAACCAACATCGCTTTGATGCCCGGCCTGGTCTCGACCTACGATCAGGGCATGAGCTGGAAGAAAAACGCTGTCGGCAAGGCGCTCACCGATTTCCTCGCCGACAAGGGCATTATCATCCTGAGCTGGGTCTGGCAGGCCGGCGGTGTCGCCAGCCGCTCGCGGCCGATCGTGTCGCCCGAAGATGTCAAGGGGCTAAAGGTCCGCGGCGGTTCGCGGGAAATGGATATGGTGCTTCAGACGGCGGGAGCAGCGGTGCTGTCGGTGCCGTCGAACGAGATCTACGCCGCGATGCAGACCGGCGCATGCGACGCCGGCATCACCTCCTCCACCAGCCTGATTTCCTTCCGGCTTGAAGAAGTCGCCAAAGCGCTGACCTCGGGCGCGAAAGCCTCCTACTGGTTCATGCTGGAGCCGCTTCTGATGTCGAAGTCGATCTTCGATGCCTTGCCGAAAAACCATCAGGACACCATTCTGGCGCTCGGCGTGGAAATGGAAGCCTTCGGCCGCAAGGGCGCACAGGCGGATGATGCGGAAGTGGCGAAGGTTTACGCCAAGGCCGGCGCCAAGGTCAGTGAACTCGACGTCGCAACCGTCAACAAGTGGCGCGACATTGCCCGCGATACCGCATGGAAGGATTACGGTGCCAAAACGGCAACCGCCGCCAAGTTGCTGAAACTCGCATCCGACGTCTCGGCATGATGCACGGTCCGCTTCAGGATCGAACCACCGCGCCGGTTGCCGCGACCAGCCCTGTGCTTGTCGCGGCGCTGGAATATGCGCTTGCCTGGTGCAACCGCATAATCCTGGTTCTCGCCTCGCTCGCGCTGATCGGTGCGTGCGGCGTACTCAGCTTCAGCGTAATTGCGCGCGCGCTGTTCCAGAGTCCGAACTACTGGCAAGATGAAGCCGCTGTGTTTTTGCTGGTCGGCGCCACCTTCATGACCTCGGCCTACGTCCAGCAGCAGCGCGGCCATATCGGAATCGAAGCTTTGGTCGGGCTGTTGTCGCCGCTCGCCAACCGCATCCGTCTATGGCTGGTCGACCTCGCAAGCCTCGCCTTCTGCATGTTCTTTGCCTGGAAATCCTGGACGCTGGCCTATGAAGCGTGGGACGACGGCCAGGTCTCGAACTCGATGTGGTCGCCGCCGCTCGACATTCCTTACGGCCTGATGGCACTTGGCATGACGCTCTTGTGCGTACAGATCCTGTTGCAACTCATCGTACCGATTGCCGGAGCTTCCCGCCGATGACTGTTTTTGGAATCGGCGTCTCTTACGGAGTCGCGACGCTGTTTGCGATGTTTTCCGGTATGCCGATCGCTTTTGCGCTCGGTGCCGTCGCCGTTGTCTTCATGGGCATCTACATGCCGGCGGCTTCGCTCGATACCGTGACCCAGAACGTCTACGAGGAAATGGCCTCGATCACGCTGCTGTCGATCCCGCTTTTCATCCTCAAGGGCGCGGCGATCGGCAAGTCCCGCGCCGGCCAGGACCTCTACTCCGCACTGCATGCCTGGCTGCACCGCGTCCCCGGTGGCTTGGGCGTCGCCAACGTATTTGCCTGCGCGCTGTTCGCGGCCATGGCCGGATCCTCGCCAGCGACCTGCTCGGCAATCGGCTCGGCCGGCATTCCCGAAATGCGCAAGCGCGGCTATTCGGGCGGCTTCGCCGCCGGCATCATCGCCGCCGGCGGCACGCTCGGCATTCTACTGCCGCCTTCGATCACCATGATCCTGTTTGCGGTTGCCTCGGAGAAATAGCTCGGTCGGCTGTTTCTCGCCGGCATCGGACCCGGCCTGCTGCTGGTTACGCTGTTTGGAATCTATGCGGTGATGCGCTTCCGCAAAGAGTACGCGGCGGCCAGCGCGGCCTACGACAAGACCGGCGCGGAATCGGCGATCCTGGTCCACGAAGAATTCACCATGGCCGAGCGTTTCAGCTCATTGCCGCGGGTTCTGCCGTTCGTGCTGTTGTTGACCGGCGTGATGATCGCGCTTTACGGCGGCTATGCGACGCCATCGGAAACCGCCGGCCTTGGCGGTCTGCTGGCGCTGGTCCTGATCGCTTTGATCTACAGCGTGTGGCGGCCCTCCGACCTTGCGCCAATCCTGACCTCGACGATCCGCGAATCTACCATGCTGATGCTGATCATCGGCATGTCGCTGCTCTATTCCTACGTGATGAGCTATCTTCACATCTCGCAATCGGCAGCCGAATCCATCGTCGCGATGCATCTGCCGCGCTGGGAGTTGCTGGCCGCGATTTTGGTCATGGTCGTGGTGCTCGGCTTTTTCCTGCCGCCGGTGTCGATCATCCTGATGACGGCGCCGATCATCCTGCCGCCGCTTCGGGCCGCCCATTTCGACATCATCTGGTTCGGTATCGTCATGACCATTGTCATGGAGATGGGCCTGATTCACCCGCCGGTCGGGCTGAATATTTTCGTCATCCGCAACGTCGCCCCGGACATCCCGCTGCGCGACGTCATTTTCGGCACCCTGCCGTTCGTGCTTCTGATGATTGTAGCGGTCCTGATCCTGTGCTTCGTGCCTGACATCGCGACCGGTTTTCCGGACCTTGTGATGGGGCCGGACGGAAGCAAGTGAGCTGACGATCGTTATCGCTTGCTCGCCAATCGCTTCGCATTGAGCGCGGCGGCGACTCGGCTCAGCGGCGGTCGGCCGATCAGCTTGCTGATCTCGTTGGTCGCCTCGACAAGCTTTGTCATATCGACGCCGGTGGCGACGCCTAAGCCTTCCAGCATGTAGACGACGTCCTCGGTCGCAACATTGCCGGTGGCGCCCGGCGCGTAGGGGCATCCACCAAGACCGCCGGCCGCGGAATCGATCACGCGCGCGCCCTCTTCCATGCCGGCGTAGAGATTGGCGAGCGCCTGGCCGTACGTGTCATGAAAATGCATCGCCAGATGCGCCATCGGCACATGGCCCGCGACGGTCCGCAGCAACGCGCGCGCCTTCTTTGGCGTGCCAACGCCAATCGTGTCGCCGAGCGAGACCTCGTAGCAGCCAAGGTCCCAGAGGACTTTTGCAACGTCGACCACCGCCTGCGGCCTGATCTCACCGTCATAGGGGCAGCCGAGAACGCAGGAAATATAGCCGCGGACCTTGATGCCGTCGGCCTTGGCGCGTGCAATCACCGGCTTGAAGCGCTCGATGGATTCGGCGACCGAGCAATTGATGTTGGCGCGCGAAAAACCTTCCGAGGCCGAGCCGAACACAGCAATGACCTTGGCGCCGGCTGCGCGCGCGGCTTCATAGCCTTTCTCGTTCGGGACCAGCACGTGAAATTCGTCACCTGTGTGGTGGCTGACGCGTCGCAACACTTCGTCTGAACCTACCATCTGCGGAATGGCTTTCGGCGAAACGAACGCGCCGACCTCGACCGTGTGCAGTCCCGTTGCCAGAAGCGCATCGATAAAGGCAACCCGCCCCTCAACACTGACCGGCGTCCTCTCGTTCTGAAGGCCGTCACGCGGGCCGACTTCGACGATGCGCACCTGATCGTTCATGGCAACCTACCTGCTACCCGCCAGCCGGTTCGATTTCGGCCAGTTCGACGCCTTCGCCGACGATATCGCCGACCTTGCACTTGATGGCCTTCAGCACGCCCGCAAACGGCGCCCGCAGCGTCTGTTCCATCTTCATGACTTCCAGTGTCAGGATCGGCGCACCCTTCTCCAGCTTCGCCCCAACCTCCGCCAGTAACGCCACGACCGTCCCGGGCAAAGGCGCAACAATCCGATCCTCGCCGACCTGCTCCTCATCGTCGCCGCCGAACGGATCGACCCAATGGAGTTCAAAGCGACCATTGCGCGTCCGCAAGTACAGCTCGTGGCCCTCAACGATCGCCACGACCTGCGATCTGATCCCGTGCAACGTGAGATCAATACCTCCGGTGACGCCGGGCACGGCATCAAAGCCGATCTCGCGCCCGTCGATGGCAAGCGTCGCGGGGCCCTTGCCATAATGCAATGTGACTTTGTGCTCGCTTCCATGACCCTGCCGGAACGTAAACACCCTTTGACGCCGGCCAACCGGCATCCAGCCCGCTATTGCCCAGGGCGACGTCTTCTGGTCCTCGGCGGCTTTGGCTTCCCTATGGAGGATCGCAGCAATGGCCGTGGCGAATTCGAGATCCTGCGGCGGCTTTGGCTCGGCGGTAAGCGCTTTCAGCTCGCGTTCGATGAAGCCGGTATCGATCGCGTTCGCCCGTACTGCAGGGTGGCCGACCAGAGCAGCCAAAAACGGAATATTGGTGACGACGCCGCGCACGTCGGATTCCTCAAGCGCGTGGTTGAGACGGTCGATGGCAATATCGCGCGTCGGCGCCCACGCGATCACTTTGGCCAGCATGGCATCGTAATGCGGCGAGACCGTATCGCCCTCGCGGTAACCGGCATCGATACGCAAACCCGCCGACGGTTCGGCCATGCGCCAGCTTCGTATCGTGCCCACGGAAGGCATGAAGTTCTTGTCGGGATTTTCCGCATAGACCCGCGCTTCGATGGCGTGGCCTTGAAGCGTGATTTGCGCCTGCGTCATCGGCAACTTTTCGCCGGCAGCCACCCGCAACTGCCATTCGACAAGGTCGATGCCCGTGATCATTTCGGTCACGGGATGTTCGACTTGCAGCCGCGTGTTCATCTCGATGAAGAACACGTCTTTGCCGTTGGAGACGAACTCGATGGTGCCGGCGCCGACATAGCCGACGGCTGCGGCGGCTTTCCGCGCGGCAGCGCAAACCGCCTCGCGCCGGGCCGGATCGAGCGTCGGCGACGGCGCCTCCTCGATCACCTTCTGGTGGCGGCGCTGGAGCGTGCATTCGCGCTCAAACAGCGACAGCAGGTTGCCATGGCTGTCGCCGATCACCTGCACCTCGATATGGCGCGGGTTTTCGACCAGCTTTTCGATCAGCACGCGATCGTCTCCGAATGCGGCCTTGGCCTCGCGCTTGGCACTCTCGACGGAAGCCATCAACTCACTTGCCGCCCGCACGACGCGCATGCCGCGGCCGCCGCCGCCGGCGGAGGCCTTCACCAGAACCGGAAAGCCGATCTTCTTGGCGGCCGCCGCCAGCGTAGCGTCGTCCTGCGCCTCGCCGTGATAGCCCGGCACCAACGGGACGCCCGCCTTTTCCATCAGCAGCTTGGAGCCCGATTTGGAGCCCATCGCCTGCATCATCTCGGCCGTCGGACCGACAAAGACCAACCCCGCGTCGAGACAGGCTTTGGCGAAATCCGCATTTTCCGACAAGAAACCATAGCCGGGATGGATCGCTTCGGCGCCGCTTTTACGCGCCGCCTCAATCACTCGCTCGATGTTGAGATAGCTGTCGCGCGCGCGCGCGGGGCCGAGCAGAACGGCCTCATCAGCTACAGCCACATGCATGGCGCCACGGTCGGCCTCTGAATAGACCGCTACCGTACGCAGGCCCATTGCCTTGGCGGTACGGATCACGCGCACGGCGATCTCGCCGCGATTGGCGATCAGGAGCGTGTGAAATCGCCGGTAGAGTTTTGACCGGTCCATCATCACATCCTGAACAGGCCGAATTTCGTCGGCTCGATCGGCGTATTGGTTGCGGCGGAAAGCCCGAGTCCCAACACCAGCCTCGTATCGGCGGGATCGATCACGCCATCGTCCCAGAGCCGTGCCGTCGCGTAGTAAGGGCTGCCCTGCTTCTCGTACTGGGCGCGGATCGGCGCCTGGAATTTCTCCTCTTCCGCGGCTGACCAGGTTTCGCCCTTGGCCTCGATATTGTCGCGCCGGACCTGGCTCAAAACCATTGCAGCCTGCTCGCCGCCCATCACCGAGATGCGCGCATTCGGCCACATCCAGAGGAAGCGCGGACTGTAGGCGCGTCCGCACATGCCGTAATTGCCGGCGCCGTAGGAGCCGCCAATCACGACGGTGAATTTCGGGACGTTGGCGGTGGCAACCGCTGTCACGAGCTTGGCGCCATCGCGTGCGATGCCGCCGGCTTCGTATTTCTTGCCGACCATGAAGCCGGTGATGTTCTGAAGAAACACCAGCGGAATATTTCGCTGGCAGCACAGTTCGATGAAGTGCGCGCCCTTCAGCGAACTCTCGCTGAACAGGATGCCGTTGTTGGCGATGATGCCGACCGGATAACCCCAGATATGCGCGAATCCGCAAACCAGCGTCTGGCCGTAGAGTTTTTTGAATTCGTCGAATTCCGAACCGTCCACCAGCCGCGCGATGATGTCGCGAACGTCGAAAGGCCTGCGGCCGTCGGCGGACACCACGCCGTAGATTTCCTTAGGTGCAAAGTTTGGCTCGCGTGGTTCGCGCATGTTCAGATGTGCCCGCACCGGCGGCTTCAGCGTGGCGACGATCCGCCGTGCAATGCCGATCGCATGCGAATCGTTTTGCGCGTAGTGATCGGTCACGCCCGACTGCCGCGAATGGACGTCGGCACCACCGAG
>Ga0210393_10001776_pt1 | contig 17920 bp, 11 predicted proteins | sample IncBWC27OmetaG_FD_160068 | JGI IMG/M metagenome (GOLD analysis project Ga0210393, IMG submission 160068) | Forest soil microbial communities from Barre Woods Harvard Forest LTER site, Petersham, Massachusetts, United States - Inc-BW-C-27-O ... | reverse complement strand
GGGCGGCTTCGGGTATTGCCGTTCCCATTCGCGCTGTTCCTCCGGCGTGAAGAACCGCACCTTGGGCGGTTTTCCCTCGCCGCGCCGGCGATCTTCGACAACCTGCACGTCGCGATAGACCTGGACCTCGTCCAAGGTGTTCTTTTCGTATTCGCGGTGGCGCGTCCCGAACCGGGCCGAGTCCTGCAGCTCCGAGTGCTGGAGGGCTGTGCAGAAATAGGTATTGAGCCGCGCGCGATGGTCCTCAAAGAGCACCAGCTCTTCGTCAAAGCACGAAGAATCGAGTTGCGAGTCCTTGGCTCGTTTAAGGCGTTCGAGCCCGCGCACGGCTTCATCGACGCCTCGATTCACTAAGAGAATTGCTTCGTACAAATGCGCTTTTTGCATGTGAATCTCCCCTTTGCTCGCGGCGGGAACGCCGCTGTCCGATCGTTGATGGAAGTGTTGGGACACACCGATAGCGAGGCGGCCGGAACTCCGACCGGACGCGACAGAAACAATTGCGAGTCAGCTAGGGAGGGGATTCTGAGACCGGCTGAGGAGGGAGTACGGCCGGAGAAAATGAGCGCGAGGCGAGTTGCACGCAGTATGGAAAGCGGATAACTTCTTTTGCAGCCATCGTTGCACCTTAGACGTGCGACTTGGTTAGGGGCGCGTTCGGTGCTTGCTACACCAGCGCGTCCCGTTGTGTTTCCAGCGCCTTGCGAACTTATGCTTGCTGCGCTTCAAGCATAAGCTTATACTGGGCTCTCGGCTCATGTCAAGGGCAATCGTTGGCTTATGCGGCCCGTCCCGATTAGAATCCGGGCTATGGACCCTAAGCTGATTTCCAAAGTTATGAGAGAGATGGGCCGCAAAGGCGGAAAGAAAGGCGGAAAGAAAGGAGCCAAGGTCCGAATGGAGAGCCTCACACCCGAAAGGCGGTCAGAGATTGCGCGCAAAGCAGCGCGAGCACGGTGGGCTAAATTCAAGAAGATTGGTAAGAGCCCTTCCAATATGCACAGCCCCAATTGAGCCAGTTCTGGTTCATTCGCGAACTGCGGTTTGCTCGTTGCTGTAACCGAACATAACGTGTTCTATCGGGATTGGGTTGGGACGGATGGCGAAGATGTTTACGAGTGACATCCTCGATGAGTGCAAGCTTCGCACAGATCTGGGTTGGGGGCGCTGATGTTTGGCATTTTGTCGCAGGAACAGTCGGCCCGGACCGATCCATTCGAAGTTTTGGAGGGTAGCCTCGACGCTTCAACTCATGTACCGCCTTTGCCTTCTTCTCCGGTGTGTCCCAGATTTCTCCGTCCACATTAGAAGTCTTCTTGCCAGCATTTTCCGTCAACCTTCACCGTAATCGGAAGTGTCGTCTGGTGCGCGTTTCATCCAGGCACCCTGGTCATTCCTCGTAATACTGTCTAGCATTTAGACGCTAATGGAGGGTTCATGCCGAAACAAAGGTTAAAACTCAAGCAGGCGAGTGCTGTCCTGCAGATTCAACCGAAGGAGTTACAGAACCTCGTCCAATTCGATGTTGTGAAGCCCCAACGATCGGAGGGAACATACTTCTTCGATGCAAACACCCTTTTGGTAGCCAAGGTCGCATTCTGCTTGAAGGAATCCCTGGGCACGCGCACCAGCGTTTTGTCCAAACTGATGGATGTATTCCTGGCGTCAGAAAAGGAATTCAAGTCTGAGAATCCGAAGTACATCGTCTTCAAGTGCCAGCTTTCGGCAGAGGAGGACCCTATCAAGCTCGGAGTGCCATTCCGCGCACTCGGAAAACAACTTCAAGAACAAATGGCACGAGCGGACTTGTACAGAGACCTGCCCCGAGGACGCAAACGCTGGGGATGGAAGAAAGAGTTTCTAGATTCGCTAACAGCGACGGCAAGCGACATCGGCGAAGTGTCGGATGAGGACATTTTGCAGACAGTTCGGGCCTATCGGAAAGAAAGACGCGCGCCGGAGATCACCGTTGCCGCCGAGAGGTAAGAAGCGAAAGCGTCGTGGAGTTGTCGATACGAGCGTACTTGTCAGCGGCATTTCAGGTTTCAGAAAACCGTTTGCATTAACTCCGTTCGTAAGGCTCATGCGACTATTGAGCCGAAAACATTGACTTGAATTTCGTTGGCCCCTAAGATGCCCGGGCAGAGGTCGCCCTCCTTCCTATGATTGGCAAGACGATCGCACACTACCGAATTGTAGCTCAAGTGGGAGCGGGCGGTATGGGCGTGGTTTATCGTGCTCACGACGAACGGCTCGACCGAGACGTGGCGTTGAAAGTCCTCCCAGTCGGTACCCTGGGCGATGAAAAGGCGCGCAAACAGTTTCGTAAGGAGGCCCTCGCGCTAGCCAAGCTAAACCATCCCAATATTGAAACTGTGCATGAATTCGGCACCCAAGACGATATGGATTTTCTAGCGATGGAGTTGATACCGGGGCAGACTTTAAGCCAGAAAATGAAGGAGGGTCCGCTGTCCCAGCACGACGTCCTACGTCTGGGAATCCAATTCGCCGATGGTCTCGCGGCGGCCCATGAACAGGGAATCATCCACCGCGACATCAAACCTGGGAACCTGATAATCACGCCAGACGGGCGATTGAAAATTCTAGATTTTGGCTTGGCGGAGCTTGCGCGGCCGCAAGCAGCGACGGACTTGACGCAGAGTGTGACGGTCGAAACTGGCGCGGTATCGGGCACGATCCCCTACATGTCTCCCGAGCAACTACGTGGGTTAGCCTTGGATCCTCGCGCCGACATCTTCGCAGCGGGCACAGTGCTTTATGAAATGGCGACAGGTCGCCGGCCATTTCCGCAATCGCACAACGTCGAACTAATGGCAGCGATCCTGCATAAGACGCCCGACCGGCCGAGTTCGATTAATGCGGAGGTCTCTCCTGGACTGGACAGTGTAATTTGCAAGACGCTCGAAAAGGAGCCGTCCAGTCGTTACCACACGGCGCGCGAGTTGCGCGCGGCACTGGACGGTATTTCCGCCGCAAGTGTGCGCTTTCCATCCTCTTCGACTCCTTGGCCATCCAGTGTGGCACCGCCGGGAGTGACTCCCCAGCGGTCAGCTCGTTACGGATGGATAGTATTGGCCGCAAGCTTGGTTACGATCCTCATCGCCGGTCTATGCATAGGCCTGAACGTGCATGGAATCCGGGATCGATTGTTTGGCGGAAGGCCTCCCGAGACGGCAATGCCGATAAACGTGCGGCGCTCCGTTGCTGTGCTGGGATTTAGGAATGTCTCTGGCCGCGCGGACAAGGCTTGGATTTCGACGGCGATATCGGAAATGTTATCAACCGAGCTGGCCGCGGGAGAGCAACTGCGGATGGTATCAGGCGAGGACGTCGCTCACGCGAGGCGAAGCCTTGCTCTAGCAGATACCGATAGCTACGGCCAGGAAACACTGCACAGAATTCACCAGAGCTTGGATGCGGATGTCGTGGTGACCGGCTCGTTCGTGACATTCGGAGACAATCAAGTCCGGCTCGATCTAAGACTACAGGACGCCTCGCAAGGAGTTACGCTTGCATCGGTCTCGGAAAAAGGAACGGAAAATCAGCTCGACGACATGGTCAGCCGCGCGGGAGGGGAGCTGCGTGGAAAGCTTGGCGCGGGACCGGTTTCTTCGGCACAAGCGGCCGAGGTAAAGGCCGCATTGCCATCGAGTCCCGAAGCCACGCGGCTCTATTCGGAAGGGCTCAGAAAATTGCGTGAGTCCGATAACGTCGCAGCGCGCGATTTATTGCAGAAGACAGTCCTGATCGATCCCAACCAAGCTCTGGCGCACTCGGCCCTGTCGGCGGCGTATTCCGGGCTTGGCTACGATGAAAAAGCCCGCCAGTCCGCACGCAATGCATTCGAGCTTTCGGCACGGCTGCCGCGCGAAGACCGTCTGCTTGTCGAGGCGCGTTATCGCGAGGCGAATAAGGAGTGGGATCACGCCATCGAAAACTATCAATTGCTCTTTGGTTTTTTCCCGGACAACCTGGAATACGGGATTTTGTTGGCGCAATCGCAAATCCGCGGCGGAAAGGCCAAGGACACGTTGAACACGATTGAAACCCTTAGGCGGCTTCCCGCCCCAGCCCGCGAAGACCCACGGATCGATTTAGCCGCCGCCAATGCCTATTCTTCGATGGGTGACTTTAAACAAGCCCAGGCTTCCGCCGCCGTCGCCGCCGCGAAGGCGCGGACGAACAACACCAAGTCAATTCTCGCACCGGCGGTCTTTTTTCAGGCAGCGGCGTTTGAAAACTTGGGCGAGGTGAAGGAGGCAACGGGAGCGCTTGATGAAGCGGCGAGTATCTACAAGGCGGCGGGAGACCGCAGCGGCGAGGCGAAATCGCTCGAAGTCAGCGCGAACCTCCTCGCCGACCAAGGTGACTCTGCCGACGCTCTGGCTAAGTATAAGGAGCAACTTGCCATCGCTCGGGAGATTGGAAACCGCAAACTGGAAGCTTCCGGACTCAACAACATGGCCCTCTTGCTAAGCGCGCAGGGAGATCCAGAAGGTGCGCGACAGATTTGGGAACGGGCACTTCTGGGTTTTCGAGACATTAGCGACAAACCGGACTCCGCGGAGGTTTTGATTAATATCGCGGGAGTTTTGATGGAAGAAGGAGATCTCGCTGGTGCAGCTAAAACCTATGCAGACGCGCTGGCGGTTTTTCAGGAGGTGAACGACCAGCATGGCATCTCCATGGCGACGGCTGGATTGGGCACCGTCCTGGACGCTAAAGGAGATGTCGTCGACGCCGAAAAAAAACTCGATCAAGCAATTCAGATTGATCTGTCCGGTGGATTGCAGGGCCCGCCAGCCGACAAGCTCGTGAGCCTCGCCGATGTATTGCTTCATCAGGGAAATCTCACGCTCGCGACGAAGAATTACCTGGATGCGCTCGCGCAATCCCGCGCCAGCAGCGACAAGACCGATACAGCGTTCGCTCTGTTTGGCTTGGGCAAGATCGCCGTAGAAGAAGCCAATTTCCCGGAAGCGCGCAAAGACTATCAGGAAGCATTGGAAATTCGAACTGCGCTGGGCGAAACGAAAAACGCCGCCGTTACTCAAGTGGCGCTGGCCGAGCTCGCAGTCGAGGAGGGCAATCCCGCCGACGCTGCGGCGCTCCTCACTAGTGCGCGAGAGGAATTCCGAAAATTACACGACAGTGATCTCGAACTCGGCGCTACGATCGTCCTGATTCGCGCGCTGCTCGCGCAGGGCAAGACCGCGGATGCCGCCCGCGAGGCGGGTGGCGCGACTGCATTAGCGGCGAAGAGCCAGAGCCTACCGATGCAAATCGAGTTTGCAATCGCCAGCGCACGCGTGGAGGCGGCCTCCGGAAAGTATGCGTCGGCCGTTGCGCATTTGAAAACGGCTTTGGCAAAAGCGACCAAGGCCGGACTCGTCAAGTATCAGCTGGAATGTCGGCTAGCGATCGAAGATGCGCAGGCAAAGCCAGGAAAATCACCCGACGTTCAGGCGCGGCTCGACCAACTGGAGAGAGATGCAAAGTCCAAAGGGTTTGACTTAATCGCGCGCAAGGCGTCCGCAAGACGAGATCTGTAGCTGATGGTCGCTTTAGAACGCCCCACGCTCAACAGTGCCCCGAATCGAAGCCAGGCCTCTTGCTGCGCAGCTTCCGAACGCCCGTCTTACGCGGTACTGGAACATCCAAAGAAGCGTCACGCCAATACCAAGCAAGGCCAGAGAAGCGGGCTCCGGTACGGGCTTTGAACCCGGTACGGTTGCCGAGAATTCGGCACTGGCTAAAGCATCCTGACTCGAGGAATCAGGGCCTCCGACGATGGTTATCGTGTTCCCACCGTACAAACCGGCCGGAGTTCCCAGATTGATGTTAAAGCTGAACAGCGCGATCGGTCCGCTGCTCTCTCCACCGCTCAGGAAGAACGGCGCAAATACGAAAAAGTCGATGGTATTCCCGCCCGAGAGCACGGACGAACCAAACGAGAATGATTCACCGTTGAGATCCACGGTGCTGGACCCGTCATTCGTTATCGTCCCATCCACCGTGACTGTTGTCCCGGCAGGACCAGTTACATTCGTCAGAGTCAGTTGGACGCCGCCCCCGTCCGCACGGACAATCGAGGGCAGCAGCACGAACAGCACCGCCGAAGCAACAACGGTTAAGAGTTTTTTCTGGTTCGCGTTCATGGTTTAGCCTCCTTGGATTTATAGTCTGTTACGGCAGCGTGACTCGCAAGCCGGAGCCCGCACTGCCGCCCGTATACGTTTCGCTTATCGTTAATTCTCCGTGGCTTCCAGGCGCTCCAGCTGATGCCGGAAAGACGACCGTGGCTGCAACCGATGTTCCGGGAACGACATTGCCTATGCTAAGCGGCAGCTTGGTGGCTGTGGCCGTGCCATTGAGCCCGGCGGCTGCGATCGTCACGCTATTTGCAGTTGCGTTACCAGCGTTGCTTACGCTTAGTAGTGCCACATATTGATTGGTGGCTGTATTCAGCGTCAGCGATTGAAGGGTGGTTACTAGGTTTATGACAGGAGTGGACGTCAAGGTGAATTGCACCTGCTGCGCCACGAATGCGTCGCCAAAAACGGTGAGGCCATACGTCCCCGCAGCGTAGCCGCTTGTGTTTAGCGAGTACTGATAGTTTTGCGTCGCGCTTTGGTAGGCGAAAGCCGTAGTCTGTTCCAATACCACGGTGTTCACCGCGTTTCCGTTTGCGTCGGTCAGCATCACTACGGATATGCCCGCGCTGGCGTCTGTCACGGGCTTGCCCGGGTGAGCCACGGAAGTGAGTTGGAACTGAACCGGTATTACCGTGCCGGTTACAAACGAGCGGGGCTCGCTTGCTAGCAACGGCGCCTGGAATTGTAATTGGCCTAGACCCTGAGCATTGGTCGCACCCAGATCAACCGCGACAAATTCGGAGAAACCTGTCGTGCGACCTTTCATTGTGGGATCCACTTGTTGTAATTCGAATTCAGTAAAAATGTTTTGCCATGCATTTGTCCCAATGGGCGTGGTCAGAAATCCCGGATTGGTGATTGATTGAGCGGTGGAAAAGCCGGTCTTCACGGCGATGGTGGGCGTTGCTTCGCTCGGGCACGTGATGGAAGCGCCGCTGCTATTCGCGCAGGTCACTTCGTAGTCCACGCAATTTCCGCCTGCCCCCAAATAGACGAGGCAAGTTGCATTGGAGAAAGTCGTCGTCGCTACCCGCTTTTTGAATGCGGCTTGCGTAATTTCCACCGCGGTCACGGTCATAGTGACCCCGGAGAAACTTGTGCCTGCTGGATACTGAACCGTGAAAGTGTGCGGGCCGAAGTTAAACGGATTCGGCGCCGTGGGGCTCAACGGCTGCGTGATTGATTGAGACGTAGGCTGCGCAGACGGAATTACGCTCCCAAACGGCGCTGTAATCGGAATCGTGGCCACAACAGAGTTCGTGGAGGTTTGAATGACCGACAGCGTGTTGCTCGTCAAATTTGCAACATAGGCGAATGCGCCATCGGGCGTAATTGCGATCGAGTTGGGTTGGATCCCTACAGGCACTGTCGCGATCACCGTGTTGTTGGAAGTATCGATCACCGAAACAGTACTCGAGCCCCGATTCGACACATAGGCATACGTTCCGTCTGGAGTGATGACTATGTCCTCAGGCTGCGTCCCAACCTGTATCGTAGCCACCGTCGTGTTACTGGGGATCGAGATGACAGTCACAGTCCCAGGTGTGACGGACGCCACGTCCTGTGCCACGTAACCTAGCGAGCCACTTGAATTGAAAACCGGCGCGGAGTTCCCATTAAATCCTCCCGGGGGGACGGGAATGGAGAATGTGGACTCAACTGTATTGGTGCTGGTGTTGATTACCGCAATTGTGCTTCCAGTGCCGGATGCGTAGGCGAAGGCACCGTTCGGTGTCACACTCACATTGCCAACAGGAAACCCTGTCGGCACCGTTGCCACAACTCGGTTCGTGGTGGTGCTGAAAACCGAGACGCTGTCGGCACTCGTGCTGCCATTGGCTACGTATCCGAACAACCCGTTCGGCGCTATTGTCACCGAGTTTGCCTCTGGGCCAACTCCGGTGATGGTTCCGACCAGAGAATTCGTGGCGGTGTCAATCACGTCCACGGCACTACCCACCGCAACATAGATATGCGTTTGGTCGGGCGTGATGCCGAACGGATACGAGAGACCGCCGATGGGTATCGTTGCCACAACGAGATTGGTCGAGGTGTCCAGTACAGCGAGCGTGCAGCAACTGGGGGAGGTCGCGCTACCCACGTAGGCGAACGGTCCCGCGGAAGGCTTCGTCGAGACCGTCGAGAACGTCGCAGTTGCGCTTTCGCTCGCGCTCATCGTCACGCTGCAGGATCCGGCGGCATTCGTACACGCGCCGCTCCAGCCGCTGAATGTTGACCCAGCCGCCTCTGTCGCGGTCAGCGTCACCACTGTTCCAGCTGGATAACCTGCGGTGCATGTTGCTCCGCAATTTATGCCGGCGGGACTGCTTGTCACTGTTCCCGAGTCTGATCCGGTTTTCGCCACGGTTAGGATTTCCGAGACGACCGCGGGAAGCAGTGTGATTTGCACCTGCTGGGCCGCAAACGCGTTCCCATACACAGTTATGTTGTAAACGCCGGCCGCATATCCAAAGGTGTTCAGCGAATACAGGTAACTTTGGGTCGAAGTCTGATAGGCAAACGCCGCAGCCTGCTCCAGCACAACGTTGGAGACGGGATTTCCGTGAGCATCCGCGACCATCAGCATGGAAATTCCCGCCGTCGCGTCCGTCACCGGTACTCCTGCGTGCGCCACCGAGGTGAGCTGGAATTGCACTGGAACCGTAGTCCCGGACGTGAACGAGCGCGGGTCGCTTTGCAGCAGCGGCGCTTCGAACTGGAACGTCGCCGCGCCTTCCGGGTTTGTCGCGCCCAGATCCACCGCCACAAACTCAGAGAAGCCCGAGGTGCGTCCTTTCATCGTGGGATCGATTCGCGCGAGTTCGAATCCGCTGAAAATGTTTTGCCATGCATTGGTGCCGATGGGCGTAGTCAGGAATCCCGGGTTGGTGACTAGCTGCGCCGTGCCAAAGCTGGTCTTCACCGCGATCGTGGGTGTCGTCTCGCTCGGGCACGCGATGGAAGCGCCGCTGCTATTCGTGCAGGTAACTTCATAATCCACGCAGTTACCCCCCGCCCCCGTATACACCAGACAACGAGTCGCGGAAAAAGTGGTGCTTGCCACGCGCCGCGCGAAGGCCGCCTGTGAAATCTCCACGGCAGCGACCGTCATATTCACCCCACTAAAGGTCGTGCCCGCGGGATACTGCGCCGTAAAGCTGTGCGGCCCGAAGTTGAATTGGTTGGGCGCAGTAGGGCTGAGCGGCTGAGTAATCGTCTGCGTCGTCGGCGCCCCAGGTCCAATGGCCACGTTGTACGCGGATCCGCCCACCGGGACGCTTGCCGTGACGGCATCGCTCACAGTCGAAATCACCGAAACGAACGTGGAATTTAGGTTGGATTGCCACACGGCTGTCCCGTCGGGTGTGATCGCTGAGCCTCGCGGACTGGTTCCCACAGGAATCGTGGCGACCACGCTATTGGTCGCGAGGTTTATTACCGCTGTCGCCGCGCCGTTGATTTCGCCAACGAATGCCGTGGTTCCGTCGGGCGTGATCGAGATTCCCAGAGGGCCATTGCTCACGGGAATCGTTTGCACAACTGTGTTGCTTGCGGTGCTGATCACTGAAACACTACCTGAACCTGGGCACACCACATACACAGTCTTGCCGTCCGGGGTCGCGGTGATCGCTTGTGGTGACTGACCCACTGGTATTGTCGCGATGACAGTGTTTGTGGCGATGCTGATCACCGATACCGAGGCTGAACCGCCATTTGCAACATACGCGCGGCTTCCATCCGGGGTCACAACAACGAAACCCGGGCTTATCTGCACCGGGACTGTCGCTACGACGCTGTTGGTTGCCGCACTAATCACCGAAACGAAATTCGTGCCAGTGCCTCCCACTGCAACGTAAATGGTGGAACTATCGGGCGTAACCGCAAGACCAAACGGCAGCGAGCCAACAGGAATCGTCGCCACGACGGTATTCGTCGCGGCACTAATCACAGATACATAGCCGCCGCCGAAACTTGTCACGTAAATAAAGGAACCGTTCGGGCTCACGGCTGCGTCGACCGGTCCGCCACCCACGGGGATCGTCGCTACTTGTAGATTGGTTGTCACATCAAAAACGGAAACATTGCCCGTGCTGAAGATCGGCACATACGCGAATGGCCCCGGCGAACCACTAGCTGATGCCGTCGTAAACGTCGCCGTCACGGCCTGAGTTTCGTTCATCGTGACGGAGCAGGTTCCAGTGATGTTGGTGCACGCCCCGCTCCAGCCGCTGAATGTTGAGCCCGACGCCTGCGTGGCGGCGAGCGTCACCACCGTTCCGGACGTGAAAGCGGCTGAGCATGTCGCACCGCAATTGATCCCCGATGGCGCGCTGGTGACCGTCCCAGAGCCAGACCCGTTTCTTGTTACGTTGAGTGTATTGGTGGCAGCCGCGATCGCGGTTCCCTCGAGACTGAATGTTTGAGAAGGATTCGTTGGATCATTAGTCGTGATGGTCAGCGTCCCGCTACGCACGCCAATCACGGTAGGGGTGAATACGACGCGGATAGCGCAACTCGTTGCAGGTGCGACCTGCGCACCGCAATCATTGCTTGCAGAGAAGTCTCCCGTCGCGGTGGCGCTTGTAAAGACAAGCGATTGTCCACCAGTGTTCCCTAGCGTGAGGCTTTGTGCGGGGCTCGTGCTGCGTAACACCTGTGGGCCGAAACTCGTGAAATGTCCTGTGACGATGGCCGCAGGAGTTAGGTGGACAGCGCGGATGCGCTGGCTATTGGCATCGGCGATGTACAGGTTCCCCGTGTTGTCCAAGGCCACGTCCCTGGGCGTGGTTAGGCTAGCGGCGGTCGCTGGGCCACCATCCCCGCTGAAGCCGACCAAACCATTCCCAGCCACTGTGGCAATTGTTCCGCTAGCGGAGTCCAGCCGCCGAACTCGATCCCCGAAGGTGTCAGCGATAAAAAGATTACCCGACGGGTCCACGGCGAGCCCTTCCGGAAAACAAAGGCTGGCGCCGGTTGCAGGACCGCCGTCTCCGACCTTTCCGGATGCACAGAAAGAGGAACTGCCTGCCACTGTGGTAATCACCCCTGTAATCGAATCGACACGACGGATGCGGTGATTGTTTGTGTCGGAGATGAAAAGATTCCCGGCGGTATCGATCACAACACCCCCGGCGCCGGAATAGGGAGCAGGCAGATTTAGTGACGCGTCAACCGCAGGCCCGCCATCGCCGCTGAAACCGGCCGTTCCGTTGCCCGCCACCGTTGTGATCACGCCCGATATGATATCCACCCGCCGAATTCGTTGATTATTCGAATCCGAAATAAAACCGTTTCCGACCGTGTCACCCGCAACAGCCGACGGAAAATTCATGCTTGCCTTCGTCGCGGGGCCACCGTCCCCGGTGAAACCAGCCACGCCGTTGCCCGCGACCGTGGTGATCATGCCCGAAGAAGCATCAATCCGACGGATTACGTTATTGTTCGCGTCAGCGATAAACAGATTACGTGAAGCATCCGCGGTTACCCCGACTGGGTAATTTAGCGTTGCGTGTATTGCGGGCCCTCCATCACCCGCGTAGGAAAAAATATAGTCCTGACCTGAAATCGTGGACATTACCCCAGTTGGGTTCACGAGACGAATCAGAGTGTTGTTACTGTCGGCGATCCAGATATTACCCCCGGCCGCCGCCACACCCTGAGGATAGTACAGGGCGGCGGTTGTAGCGGACTCGCCGTCCCCCAAACCACCGTTCCCTGCGATCGTTGAGATGATTCCGGTCGTGGCGGCTACAAAACGCACACGATTGTTGTCATTGTCGCCGATGTAGAGATTGCCGGAAGGATCAACCAGAATTCCGGAGGGGTCAGAAAGCTCGGCATTGGTCGCCAGCCCACCGTCGCCGCCGTAGCCCTCCGCGAGGATTCCCGCCACTGTCGTAATGATGCCGGTTTTTGCGTCCACTCGCCGGATCTGCTGATTAAATTGGTCGGCGATAAACAGATCGCCGGCGGCGTCCAAGGCCACTTGGGGAGGCACCCCGTTACCGATGAAGTTGAACGTTGCGTCAGTCGCAGGGCCTCCGTTACCGCTGAAGCCACGACCTCCGTTTCCAGCAACCGTGGTGATAATTCCCGTCTTGGCATCCACCCGGCGAATGCGATAGTTGCCGGTATCTACGAAGAACAGGTTTCCTGTCGCGTCCAACGTCAAGCCCTGCGGGGTATTCAACACAGCGGCGCTCGCGAGCCCGCCATCCCCACCGAAGCCAGCAGTGCCATTCCCAGCGATTGTGCTGATGAAACCCGTAACCGAGTTGACTCGACGGATGCGATTATTCGAAGTGTCAGCGATCAGGATGTTCCCCGCGGCGTCTACCACCACTCCCTGAGGGTTTCCAAGTTCGGCCTCTGTGGCAGGTCCGCCGTCACCGTCGAAACCATCGGTACCGTTTCCGGCCACCGTGGTGATGGTCCCCGTCTTTGCGTCCACTCGGCGGATCGCACTCTCGCCGTCCTGCGCGAGGAACAGGTTGCCGGACACATCCACCGCGATTGCCGATAAGTCATTCATACTCGCTTCAGTTGCGGGACCTCCATCACCAAGATAGAGCTGCAGGCCGTTTCCCGCCACGACGGTCAGTTGACCTTTCGAATCCAGCCGGTAAGCTGCGGAGGTTTCCGCGGAAATAATGAAGATATTCCCGGAACTGTCACGAGCGAGCGCGAAGGGAAATGGGAGAACCGCCGAGATGGCAGGGCCGTTTGTGAGCCCACCTCCTCCTGCGACCGTAGTGATCGTGTTTTGCGCGCTTGTTCGAAGGGTGAAGCAGAGAATTAGCAGCGTGAGGCCAAGGCTGGTTCTAAGGAGCATTCCGAGAGCCAACTTTGAAACCGATTTGCCGTTTCGTGCCGCATGCAGCTTCCGGTCCATCGGCCCTCTCTTCGATCGCAAGATTTCCAAACATGCGACTTCGGTAGTGCTGGATCGGCGGCAACTATCGATCCGCTTCTTAGCGAGGAGAGTGGTCAAAAACGAACCCACTCGCTAATCCACTTGAGACATGTTCTCGATTTGATAATCTTGCGGGCCCAAACGATTTCTAGAGAGATAATAACGGCTGCAGCGAAGAGATTTGCGCACTCTAAACCCATTGCAATAGATGTCAAGTTAAAATGTGTTCGCAATAAGTGGAGTTCTAGCAGTACCGTGCTCGACAAATGACTCCCTGCGAACGCCCGCGCCACCACGCAAGAGTCGACAACTTCGAATCCACGAGTGAGTACGCTAACCTGTCGTTGCGGTTCTCAACATTTATACTTTCCGCGAGGTCGGGCAAGTGGCTTTGAACCGTTCTACCCATGGATTTGCTGATGGCATGCGCTGCAAAGGGTGATGAGATTTTCTTCCGCATCGCCTCCCAGTTGGCTGCGCGCCTGAACGTGATGGACCTGTAGATCCTTTGAACCATCGCATTGCTGGCATCGCCAGCCATCACGCTGGAGCACATGCTGACAGAGCTCCCTATAGCTTCCGTGTCAAAGCGTGAAGTCATTCTTACTAGCGCCAATCAAATTCTAAAGTATCGATGGCTGAAGAGGTATGGTATGCGCTTTGTTTTGGCGTTGCGCTGCGAACCTTACCTGTAGCAGATTCATCCAGCATGAAAATTGCTCTCGAGGGCGCTCGCTCGCGATGGTTATTCTTTGTGGGGATTATTCTAATCGCCGGCAGTCTGGCAATGGAGGCAGGCAAGGTATGGCTGGCCGCGTACGACGGCGCGACCTGGGATGCAGACCGTCTTTTGCGTGCCGCCCAATTGGAGCCGACCGACGCTGACTATTGGTACCGCTTAGGTTTGTACGAGAAGTGGAACTTTGAACATCGCGATCTTCGCCGCGCCGCTTTCTACTTCCAGCAGGCCACGGAAACCGATCCCCGATCTGACAGAAATTGGATGGACTTGGCAGAAGCGTATGAGGCCGTAGGTGAAAGCGCCCACGCTCGAGAGGCGTTCGATAGAGCGCAGCTGGCGCATCCGAGTTCTTCTGACGTGGCGTGGCGGCTCGGCAATTTCCTGCTTCGACAGAAGGATTATTCCGAGGCTTTCGTGGAAATACGCCGCGCCTTGGCGACCGATCCCGACCTTACCGTCGAAGCCGTATCGGAATGCTCCAAGGCTACTGGCGATCTTCCCAGGATTCTGACCGAAGTTTTGCCCAACCACAGCGGGTACTATCTGACGGCTTTGGATTACTTCCTTAGCCAGCAGGAGACGGACGCCGCGCTCACCGTATGGAATCGATTGGTGGGTTTGAACGAAAGCATCAACATGCCGCAGGTTGTGCCGCTCGTAAACGAATTGATCCTGCAGGGGCGCGTGGATGATGCGCTGGGAGTGTGGCGGCAGGCACTGGCGGCGACGAATTGGCCACAGGATGAAGGCGCCAATTCTTCGCTGGTTTTCAACGGAGGATTTGAGCACGACTTGCTGAACGGCGCTTTTGACTGGCGGGAGGATTCCGTCCCGGGCGTTGCATTCAGTTTCGACAGTGAGGTGGTGCATGGAGGGCGGCGCGCGCTCCGGGCCACATTCGATGGCAGTGCAAATCTAGATTTTCGGAATTTGCTGCAATTCACCGCCGTCGAGCCGCGCCATCGCTACCATTTCGGAGCTTATTTGCGTCTGGAGGGTATATCAACCGATAGCGGTATCCGGTTTGCAGTTTATGATTCGTTCCGCCCTGCTGCGCCGCAGATTCTTACCCCAGATTTAATCGGGAGCCATCCCTGGTCGCTGGTCGAAGCGGAAGTGGTGACGGGCCCAGAGACGCATCTGTTGGTAATCGCCCTTCGGCGGATCCCGAGTTGGAAGTTTGATAACAAACTGCGGGGGACGGTTTGGGTAGACGACGTATCCCTGATTCCATTTCCCGAAGATGGAACGGATGGCCCGCGATGACTTCGATTCGGGTGGGAATCTGCATTCTAGTGGGTTATGCCGTGCTGGCACAGGGCGCGGTGGAGATCTGGTCGACCTCCGTCCTGGAGATTGGAGCGGCTGCGCTCTTTTTCCTGTGGGGCGTTCTGAGCCTTCGCGAAAGGCGAGTCGAAATTCGGTGGAACTGGCTCTATGTGCCCTTGTTAAGTTTGGAGGGATTCGCGCTACTACAATGGCTGGCCGGACTCTCTGTCTATCCTTACGCGACCCAGATCGACTTGCTCAAGACGGGTGCCTACCTTTTGTTATTTTTCCTCTCCCTCGAATCATTTCACACCCTAGAAGAATGGAGGGCGTTCGTTTGGTTCCTCGTGGGCCTCGGCTTTGTTGTTTCACTGCTTGCGATTGTCCAGAACTTCACATTCAACGGGAAACTCTACTGGTTTCGAGTGCTTCCCCAAGGGGTCGTTCCGTTTGGTCCTTACGTAAATCACAATCATTTTGCGGGGTTTGTGGAGCTAATCAGTCCTCTCGGCTTGGCTATGCTTTTGTCTGGCGCAGTAAGGAAAGATAAGCTGCCCTTGTTAATCGTGCTCACCGTCTTTCCCATCGGAGCGCTCGCTCTGTCTGCTTCGCGGGCTGGGATCCTATGCTTCTTGTTTGAATTCGTGTTGTTGGCATTCTTGCTGCGAAACGAAAGAAAACGAAGCAGGCAACTATTGATGGCGAGCGGGCTTGCCGTTTTGGCGGGATTCTTCGCACTGTGGCTTGGATTAGGTGGGACCGTGGAGCGGTTTGCGCATTCGAACCTTGGAGATATTTCTCACGACCGGCGGGTGTCAATGTTCCGAGACACCTGGCGGATCGTTCGCGATCATCCGTGGACCGGAACCGGGCTTGGAACTTTGCGGACGGTCTTTCCCGGCTATGAAAGCTATTATGATGGCCTCATCGTCGATCACACCCACAATGATTACCTGGAATTGCTGGCGGACACGGGCTTAGCCGGCGGTGCGTGCATGCTTGGTTTCGTCGGACTGTTAATTTGGCGCGGACTGTCCAATCTGCGCGCGGCGAAAAATTCTCTCTGTCGGTCTTTCTATTCCGGCGCTCTGGTGGCTTGCGCCGGACTGTTGCTTCACAGCCTGTTCGATTTCAACTTGCACATTCCCGCAAACGCCCTGCTGTTTCTTCTCCTGGCCGCGATGACAACCTGTGACTTGGCCGAGCCACGCCAAAGTTATCCACAAGCTTCGCTGCGCTCGTAGGATTTTCTGCTTGACCGTGGCACAACGGGACAATAACATGCCGAGCTCGCGCTGCTGGATCCTAGGCCAACTGCATTCTGCTCGGGTAGGTGTGCGTGTCGGCAAGGGTGAAAGTCCTTATCGTTTCTGAGAATCGCCTGCTACGCGACACGCTCGCCCGCATCGTGGAACAAGAACAAGATCTCACCGTCGTCGGAGCGGCTCGACTTTGCCGGGAAGCGTTCGACCAGATATCGAGTACTCGTCCTGACGTGCTGCTGCTCAACCCGCCTGCACTTGCGATGCCGGACCTCAATGATGTCCCAAGGATTCGCCGAAGGGCGCCACAGTTGAAGGTAGTTGCCTTTGGCATGGAGGAAAGTGAGGAGGCGTTTCTTGCCGCCGTGCGCGCCGGCGTGGTCGGTTACGTCCTGAAAGATGCCTACTCGGCGGATGTAGTTACAGCCGTGCGCTTGGCGGCGCAAGGGGAGGCGGTCTGCCCACCTCGTCTGTGCCTGTGCTTGTTCGCGTATTTTGCCAAGCAGCCCAGAGGGATGCCCAAGCTGCGCCTTCGCACGAATCTGCCGTTGACGCGACGTGAACAAGAGCTGGTTCCCATGATCGCCCAGGGGCTGACGAACAAAGAGATTGCCGCGCAACTGAACCTTTCCGCGCAGACCGTGAAAAACCACGTGCACCGGATACTGCAAAAAGCAGGCAGCAACCGCCTTGCTGTCCAGGCACAGTGCCGGGTGCCGGAGCTTACCCTGTAGCGAGCGACCGACCGCAAGAATCGCTGTTGTCTTGCAGTGCCGCCGGCGTCACAGATGTCTTCGGACTGCTTCCATTTTCCTGACCAGCTCCGTTTCCGACGAGGCACGTCCAAAAGTCTACCTCTTGCTCGCGTGACAATCGAAATTCCTTGCGATCTTGCAGTCTTCGCAGACGGACTTCAAAAAGATGCGTGGGGTTGGTATCGTTCCTGGTACTTCCGGTGTGATTCCGTACCAGATTCATTTGGGCAAGCCTCTACCGCTCAGTACTTTGCATTTCCTGCCCAACCAGTTGACTTCCGCCGTACGACCGTGAAGAGGTCTAGACTTTCCGCTTGCTGGACCATTTTTGAACATTCCCAAACATTTTTGTTCTCCCCATACTTCGACGCTATAGGTGCCGCGTGGACAAGGTCCGAGTTCTCGTTGCTAACCGGCCGCGACTGATGCGGGAAGTTGTGCGAACCGCGCTCTCCCGTCATGCGGACATGGAGGTCGTCGGTGAAGTTGAAGACGAAATCGAGATTCTTCCAGCCCTTGAGCGGACCCATGCCGAGTGCCTAATCATCGCTCAGGAGGAGTTCGGCAGGCGGCCCGCTATTTGCGACAGCGTTTTTGACAATTTTCCGCACATGAAGATTCTCGCAGTGGCCCCGGGGAGCGACGACAGCGTTCTCTATTGGGTTTTTATGGAAATCCGTTTGATTCAAATCGAGACCTCAGAGGAAGGGGTCATCAACGCGCTGCGCGGCCACGTAGAAAAACACAACGTTTCAAGGGACTGACCAGTGGCGAACCGGATGCAAGCGGCGACAATGAAAACT
>Ga0210393_10001775_pt1 | contig 17927 bp, 15 predicted proteins | sample IncBWC27OmetaG_FD_160068 | JGI IMG/M metagenome (GOLD analysis project Ga0210393, IMG submission 160068) | Forest soil microbial communities from Barre Woods Harvard Forest LTER site, Petersham, Massachusetts, United States - Inc-BW-C-27-O ... | reverse complement strand
AACAGGTCGAGCAACAGACCCGGACCTATGCCATTTTGATCGACGGGACCAAGCGCGGCGATTCGACCGCTCAATTTCGCAGCAAGGGCTCCGCCGTTTGGATTCACAGCGAGAGTTCGATCCACATCAACTATTTGGTCTACCGATACAACTACACGTCGAGCGGCACCGAGATGTGGAAGGATGGCCGCGTGACCACGGTCGACAATACGTCCGATTACAACGGCAAGCAGTATGTGCTGAAAGGAACCGCGACGCCGGAGGGGCTGCAGATCGCCACGAATGGCGAGCAAACTCTCGTGAGCCCCGACGTGTGGGACACGTCTTATCTGTTCTTGCCCGATCGGCTGACGCGCGTCGAAGCGGCCAACGTTCTGCTGCTAGACTCGGATCGCGGACATCGGCTCGTCGGCAAATTCCAATACGTGGGCGAAGTGAAGCTCGATATTGCGGGAGGCCACCCGCGTTGCACGCACTATCACATCGGTGGCGACGTGCAGGTCGACGTTTGGTTTGACGCTTCGCGCCGCCTCGTGCGACAAGAATCGCGGGAGTCGGGCCACAAAGTTCGCTTCGAACTGCTGTCGGTGACGTCGCCATAGCGGCCGTCGCGAATTCGAGGCCACGTGTTCTGAAGCGTCCCCGCTTTGCTGACGGACACTGGCCTGGCTGACGGTCATCGGCCGACCGGGGCCCTCTCGAGTCCGTCCGATCAGCGTACGCGGATCGGCGCGCTTCCGTATTGCGGGTCCATCCAAACACCCGGCTGGTAGAGCGGCCCGCGAACAAGATCGCGGCCGAACGGCAGCAGCGCCAACGGCACCAGCTTCAGGTGCTGCAGGGCGAACGGAATTCCGATGATGGTCAGTCCCAAGAGGACCGTCCAAATCAGGTGATGCAAGGCGATCACCCAGCCGAACGTGAACACCCAGAAGATGTTCAACACCAGCCGCAACGGGGAATTAGCGTCCTCGTATTCAACGAGTTCCGTGCCGAATGGGGCGAACGTCGCAATGCCGATCTTGATTTCCTGGTAGCCGAACGGGATGCCGATGATCGTGAGGCACAGGCCGATGCCACCCACGATGTGCATCACGCCCGAAACGAAGCCGCCACAGATCAGCCAGATAATATTGCCCAAGAGCGACATCGCCCACCTCCGCCCATTCGATTTGATCGACTCGTGACGCTTGGCCTTTGTGGTTCGGTATTCGCTGTCGGCACGGCGATCTTGCGCTGAAATCGGATGAAATCCGCTTCATCCTCCTCGGTCGACAGGCTATTCCGGATGATCCATTTTCCACAGACGTTGGACGTGCCGGCCGCCCTCGAAGGGGACCTCGAGCCACCGGCGCACGATGGCCAAAGCCAGGTCTTCGCTGATCATCCGCGCGCCGATCGACAGCACGTTCGAGTCATTGTGCTTGCGCGCTAACTCGGCCGTTTCCAGGGTCCAGCACAGGGCGCAGCGAACTCCGATGATGCGATTGGCGGTCATGGCTTCGCCGTTGCCCGAACCACCCAACACGATGCCCCGATCGAACTCGCCTCGGGCAACCGCGAGAGCCGCGGGCCGGATGAAATCGGGGTAGTCGACAGCGTCGGTCGAAAAGGTGCCGAAGTCGTGGACCGTGTGCCCGGCCTCGGTCAGCATCTTTTTGATGGCTTCCTTGTAGAGGAAGCCGGCGTGATCGGTTCCCAAAGAAATTCGCATGGTGTGTCCTCCGTCTGGTTGGATAGATCATAGACGGCCGGCTTTGCCGATGCGACGGGGCCATTAGTCTGGGGGGCGTGGGACCGATTTCCCGCACCCGGCCCTGTCCGAAACTTTTTGCCAGACTCGCTGGCAGGGCGGCGGGCCGGGCCGTACCCTGGATTACGTGGGCTCGATCCAAGAGGTTCCTCCTTCATGACTGCCGCAACTCGAGAACTAAAGTCGCAGCGCCCGATTGTGTGTAAAGTCTGCCAAACAGCCGGACCGCGAGGTTGGCTGCTCATTTGCCTCGGCCTCGCGATCGTGATGCCCGGCTGCGGGCGTCTCAAATCGAAATCGGCAGCTCCAGCCGCTACCGCCGACGCCGAGAAGAAGGCGGAAGAGCCTGATCCCACCGAAAAGCCACCGATCAAAGTCGAAAAAAAACCGGTCGAAGTCAAAGCGCCGGCGCCCGTCGTGCGACACGTTCCGTCCGATCTCTCGAAGTGGCAACTTGCCGATCTGCAATCCGCTTTGTCGGCTCAAGATCTGCGATTCGTCGGGGCCGTGATGTTGTTCAGCGTGCAGAGTCTCAATGGCAAAAAGCAGGCGCAGGACCTTAAAGGTTTGCTGGAGAGTGCCGGCCGGATGAAGGACGATGCCAGCATTTCGCTGCCCCTTGCGCCCGCTCCCGCGTTCGGACCAATGACCGCGGCGAAGCCGGTGGTGCCGGGCGCGGCGGCCGACCCAAGCCAACCAGCGGCCCCTTCCGGGCGCAAGAAAAAGCCCGGGAGACTTGCCGGCGGCGGGTTCGGTGGCGGCCTCAAGTAGCACACCGGTCCGCTTGGCGCGGCTGCTTTGATATTTCTGACCGATCGCGCCCGGGCACGTTGCCTCTCCGAGGAATGAAGCGTCGCACACCATGACCGTTTGAACCGCTGCGGTCATTGAATCCCCGCGAACCCGACCCTGTCCGGGCTGGAATTACCCAGCAATCTGGACGTCGGTCGAAGAAAAAATTCGAGTCCTGCTCGGACGAACCACTTCGGCTGCGAAGGAATCGTGCGGCAGCCCGATATCAGTCATTGGCGAACTCCGCCGACTGAGTTCGGACGCCGCTTTGCCGCAGGGGGACGGTGAACTATGGGGCGCGACAAGGTTCTCGGATTATCGCTGGCGATTCTCCTGATCGGTTTTGCCGGCGCCTTTTGCTTTCGAAACGAGCCTTTCGTCGAAAACGGGCTCAAGCTGGCCCGAGCGAAAATCCTCGATGAAGGAATCGCCAAGCGCCCAGGGCCCAAGCCTTACGTCGCCGAGGGCAAGTCCGACCCGGCTCCCGCGTCAAAACCGACGGTGACTCTCGGCGCGAGCGAAGCCATTGAGCCGGTCGAATCGCCGCGCACGGTACGCCACTCACCACGCGAAACGCCGTCGGCATCACCTTCGAAGTCGCCGAGCGATATCGCCGATTCGCAGTCTGTGCCAAAGGCCCGCTTCGTGTCGGTCGAAAAGGACCGTTCGACACCCGAACCCGTTTCTACCGAACCGGTATCAAAACCGGTCGGCCCGTCGGCCAGCGCGATCTCGGTCCTCGACAAACCATTGGAGCTGACGATTCGTCCCAGCTCACGCGCCTTCGATTCGCCTGATTCCCTACTCGAGGATTCGAAGACGTGGCAGCACCGTCCGGAGGGGCGCGATGGCTGTCCCGCGATGACGGGGATCTCCACCGAGCCAGCGGAGACAGGTGACACCACAACGGATCCCACAACCCAGACCGATTCTGCTCCTTCCAAGACCTACACCGTCCGCCGGGGAGACACGCTGAGCAAGATCGCTCAGCATTTCTTGGGCGACAGCAACCGCTACCGTGACATCTTCGAGGCCAATCGAGATCAGCTTCAAAGCCAGAACGCGCGGCTGAACGTGGGGATGACTCTGAGAATCCCCGCCGATCGGCCCCGCTCGAAACGCTTGTCAGGCTCGACTGTGAGTCAGTCGAAACCCGCGCGAACGACGAATTCCGTCGGCGGAGCTCCGCGGACGCGGCAAGTGCCGGCGCGTCCCGTGGCCCGCACTCGCGAGTTGTCAAAGCAACAACCGCCGGAAAAAGCTTCATCGTCGCATCCCACCAGCGTCGAGCCCGAGGAACCGATGGGCACGCCGCGGTTCCTTCCCGTCACGAAGGGGCCGTTTTGGCGCTCTCGGGACGACTCGGGCTCTACCAAGACGGGAAGTCGCGACTTATCCCAGCGGCCGCCGGCTCTCGAGAAGAAAAATCGCGTTTCGGACGACGACACATCGAGCGCGGCACCGGAGACGAAGCCCAAGGCCGATGACAACTCGACGATGAGCTCCGAAGGATCTGAGGGAATGTGACGGGCGACGCGAAGACGCGCCGTCGCACCTTCAGTCGTCCACGCGGCTCAAGAGGGACAGCGCGAGCTGGCCGGCGCTGCGGTCTTCCCCGGGCAGTTCGGCTTCGAGATCGAGTTCGCTCACCAAAAACTCGGCCCGCTCGTAACCGCACATCCGCTCGAGCTGATTGAGCAATGGGGTGAAATCGGCGCTGCGGAGGGCGTCCGCCACCGTTGGAAACGTGCCGATCAGGTGGGCCGGGTTGTGTTCGAGCACCAATTGCCGGCACCGTTCGCCGACGTCGATCCACGCCGCGCGGCAGGCGGCTGCCGCGGCCAGGACGAGCAGCTTATCGCGACCGATGAGTTGGCGTTTGCGTTGCGACACTTCGGCCAACCGCACATACGCGAGCATTGCCGATTCGTGATTCATCGCTGATCGGCACCGGGTGCTCGTGACAATTCCCACGTTCGACGATTCCAACCGCGACGATTCAAACCTCGCAGTGGCTGACCATCTTTGCTACTGCCCATTGCCGTTTTATCGGAGAATGACCGGGCAGACAACCGGGGCCAAGGCGCTGTCTTTTGACAGGGTCCGTGCCAGGTGCTGTAATCCCGTTGATCCGACTTCGGCTACGTGACGTTGTGTGGATTGCTCCTGAACATGGGGCGGACTCGCCCGTCCGCTCGAAAGCCCGATTTTTCAGAACGGATTCGCCTCGCCGTGATGCACGAGTCTGTCCACGAATTTCTGCATAACTACGGTTACGCGGGGATCTTCGTCTTCTTGTTTATCGAGAACTTCGGCATTCCCGTGCCGGGGCAAGCCGTGTTTGTGGTCGCCATTCTGTTCGCCTCGCGCGGAGAATTGCAGCTCTTGCCGGTGGCGGTCACCGCTTGGACCGCGTCGGTGTTAGGCGGTTTTGTCGGATTCGCCATCGGCCGATTTGGCGGACATCGTCTGTTGGAGACATACGGCCGCTACATTTGGATCACGCCTGAGCGCTTGAAAAAGGCCGAGGGATTTTTTTCCCACTACGGCGGGGGCGTGATCTTGCTGGCCCGATTTTTCGAAGGGCTGCGGCAGGTTTACGCGATCCTGGCCGGTAGCATGAACATTTCCTGGCGCTACTTTATCGTCTGCAATCTCGCCGGCGCCTCGCTGTGGGCCGCCGTTTGGATCGGACTGCTCCTCTGGTTCGGCCGCCATATGCGGCATTTCTGGATTCTGTTTCGCGACAACCAACTGTTTGTTTTGCTAGGCATCGCTGTCGTCGCGTTCGCGGCTGCCGGGATTCTGCATGCGGTGCAGCGGGCCAAGGCACGCCGATCAATTCCCGAGGAGCCGCAGATCTAAGTGTTGGTGTGCGATACTGGCCGCGTTGCGGCCTTGTCACACCCCTACTGGCTCGCCTGCTTCGACGATTGCATGTGCTTCTGCAGGTTTTCGACGCCCGCCAAAGCGCCCTTCACGATGACGTCGGCCAGGGTGGAACCATAGAAGCTCATGCTGGCCTCGTACTTTCCCAACGTGTACTGCTCGATCGGCAGGATGTAGCTGATCCACTCGTCGGCGAGGCCGCCGATAATCGGATGTTTTGCGCCCGTGATCGCTCCGGTCTGCCGTTTGATTTCCAGGCCGAGTTTGGCGGCCAATTCGCCGGGAATGCCCACGATGACCAACTCGCCCAAGCGAAGCGAGACGCTGGCCGTTCGCGTGGGAAACATCTTGGGCAACATCTCGCGCAGCAAGTCTTCGGTCATTCCATATTCTTTGCCGCCCGTCTCTTTGAAGTTCGGATGCCACTGCCGCTTCGGCAACTCGATCTCCTCGCGCCAGAAACCGAAGGCCGGGTGAGGTGCGGGCGAGATGCCTTTCCAGACGCCCCACGCGGCGATTCCGAGGTCGCGACCATAGCGCTCGGCCCTTTCCCAATGCGATTCGCCCGAGTTGGGCCGCGCGATTGTCGACTGATCGCCTTCGGCGCCGTTGGCGTACATCGCTTGCACGTCGTCGCCGATCAACGATTCCAGCGTCCGCTGCATGTGTCCGGGCCAGTCGCCCGAGAACCACATATCGAGTTCGCTCATGAACGTGGGATGGGCGGTCCAGTTGACGAAGACGGCAAACGGCTTGCCATCGAGCCGATCGATGCGCGTGACGGTCAGTTCCGGATCGGTAATGCCGCCGGGAATTCGGCGATTGCGGTTCCACCCTTCGAGCTTGATGCTCGACGTTCCGACCGCGACTGGGACGAGTTCTGTTTCCGCGTCGGCGACGACTTGAGCCAGCAGTTTCATTGTCACTTCAAACAAGGGCGGGTTGTGCAGGCCCAATTGCGGCACGTGAAAGGTATTGAGCGGATTGAGTGCGTTCATCTCGATGGCGGTGTGCGAATGACTGGCCAACAGCATCAAGTTGTCGGACGACCATCCCTTGTCGGCGAGCCGGTCGAGTACGGCCGTTTTCACAGGCGGAGCGAAGCCGAGTGCGTCGACGGTGACGAGCGCGAATTTTCTATTCCCTTCCGCGAGGACGAGCACCTTGGCGAAAATGCGATCGTGCACGCCGGTGGCCGGCTGGTTCATGCGGTCGCCGTAACCCCCCAACGACGGCTTGAGCGAAAGAGGCGGCGTGATGTCGATCCGCGCGCGGCCCGCTCGCAGTTCTGCGCCGGGCGCAGCCAGTTCGATAACGAAAAACGCGGCCGCGAAGGCCGCACACCCAAACAGGATGGTCGCCACGGATTTCACAGTCATTACCTTCCGAAAAGTAACTGAGCCGCGTCGATGCAATCTTGTAGGGTGGGACAAGCTCGCGCAGCGAGCGCCGGCCCACCATCTTGAACTCTACGAAGAGCACGCCGGCCCGCATCGATCTTAACCAGCGATGAACGCATAGTAGTAGAACAAAAGGCCGGTCACCGACGTGAGCGCCAGATCGGTCGCCGAGCACCACCCCAACAGCTTATGAACCGGGCTGTGCCGAGAAGGCGACGGCGGATTGCCGAACTTGGGCAGCGCTAGGGCGATGGTCAGGACCCAGAGCAGCGGCGTGCTGATCGCAAAGATCAGATGGACGTAGAGCACTGTCCGGGCAAAGTCAAAGCTCTCGGGCGCCATCGAGGGACGCGCGCTTTTGACGATGTTTTGCCAGCCGTGGTGCACAACCTGCACGTCGACCTCAAACCCCGCCACGGCGAGGAGCAGCACTCCGGCGAGCGTCAACTGCAGTCGGCGATGCCAGACATATTGCCGGCGGACCTTGACGAGATAAATGCTGACGGCCAGCGCCGGCACCAACAACACCAAGGCGCAGACCACGACATCGAGCATGAAGGTCGCGTGGTAGCCGAGAAAGCCCTGGAACATGATGGGTCTCTGTAGCAGATGCTACGGCCCATTCCAAGGCTGCGCAAGCCGAGTGCCTGACGCTTCAAGCCGCGGACGTCACCTGGCAGGCGAATCCCCAGAAAGTTGACTCGTGTGTCCGGCTAACTGACGTGCGCGGCTCGAAATGCACTGGCGTTCGGTCGTTCGTCCGGGTTTAGTCAAATTCCGGCCGGCGACGTCTCAGTTGATCCTTGAGCCTGGCGACGATACTCGAATGCATCTGGCTCACGCGGGACTCGGAGAGGCCCAGCGTGTTGCCGATTTCCTTCATCGTCAGTTCTTCGTAGTAATACAGGATGATGATCAAGCGCTCGTTGCGGTTGAGCCCTTTCGTCACGAGCTTCATCAAGTCGCGCTTCTGGATGCCCCGCGTCGGATCCTCGCCTTTGCTATCCTCGAGGATGTCGACTTCGCGGACGTCCTTGTAGCTGTCGGTCTCGTACCACTTCTTGTTCAAGCTGACGAGGTTGACGGCACTCGCCTCGCTCTTGAGCTTTTCGTATTCGGGCAGCGGAATGTGCAGTCGTCCGGCCATTTCGGTGTCTGAGGGGGGGCGGCCGAATTCGGCTTCGGCCTCTTTGCGGGCCGATTCCAGTTTGCTGGCCTTGCTGCGGACGAGCCGCGGCACCCAGTCCATCGTCCGCAATTCGTCGAGCATGGCGCCGCGAATACGCGGCACGCAATACGTTTCGAATTTGACGCCACGGCCCAAATCGAACGCGTCGATGGCGTCCATCAGGCCGAACACGCCGGCCGAAATCAGGTCGTTGAGGTCGACGCCCTCAGGCAGCTTGGCCCAGACCCGTTCGGCGTTGTAGCGGACCAGAGGAAGGTATCGCTCGATGAGGATGTTGCGCAGTTCCTGATTGGATTGGTCTTCTTTGTAAGACTTCCAAATCTCCGCAATATCTTCAGTGACCCGTGTCGACATTCCATCCTCCATGAAGAAAACTCACCTGCTCAGGCTGGCCGAGGCGTAGTTGCTGAAGCGAGTGCTGTTTCGACCTGCCGTGTGAGCTCGGTCCTGACGTTCTCCTCGACGATTCGTCGAGCGGCTTCGCCAAGAACAAGCCCCAGGACATAAAACGCCCCCAGGGAGACCAGTGCTGTTTGCATCGTTGCGAAGAAATCGGCTTCGCAGAAAAGCCCGCGTAGGGCCGCTGTGGCAAAGGAGATTAAAGCCAGTCGTTTGGCGAATTGCGTTGCCACCAGTTTGACCCGCCGGGTTCTCGAGGGGATGCGGGCAGGCCACGCCGTCGATGACGACGCGTCCGCGCGGGAACGCAAATTCCCGTACATCCTTTATCGGCCGGTAGAACCGGAGCATTCAGAAATTCTTTCGCAAATTTTGTAGACGAGTGAATCGGCAGGGTCGGCGTGGACTACGTAACTTCCAAAAGTTGACCGGTATGCATGCGGGGGAAGAGCGAGCCGCGAGCGGGCTGAGATTTAAAGAATTCGGCGAGTCGCTGGGCGAGTTTTTCGACAGCTTGAGAGGCGGGGCAATCGGGCTTTTCGATCACGAACGGGCATCGATGGGAGACGGCAGCCGCGACGGCGGGATCGTGGGGAATCGCACCGGCGACTGCGACGTCAACCTGAAGGAAGGTGCGAGCAGTCTCTCGGATTCGCTCGCCGATGAGTGTGGCTTGTTCGGGCGAGCCGCTCTGATTGATGAGAACTTCGAGAGTTGGGGCTGAACCGCCGGAGAGCGATTTGATGGTGGCATAGGCGTCAGCGATGGCCGTTGGCTCAGGGGTCGCTACGACAAGCACGAGATCGCAAGCTTCCAGAAACTGCCGCACCGAACGATGAATACCGGCGGCCGTATCGATGATCAGAAAATCCTGGGTTTGTTCAAATTCGGCCAGTTGCCCCACGACGTCGGCCTGAGCGGTCTCAGGCCAGTCGGCCATTTCTGCTAAGCCGCTTGCACCGGGGATCACCTGAATGCCTGCTGGACCATCCAGCACGATCTCGCTGAGATTGCGTGCTCCGGTGACGACGTGCGAAAGATTCCAATAGCCGTTCAGCCCGCACATCAAATCGAGGTTGCCCAGTCCGAGGTTGGCGTCGAGTAACCCGGTGCGGTTCTTCTGCTGAGCCAGTGCGATGGCCAGGTTGAGTGCGAGGCTCGATTTGCCGACGCCTCCTTTACCGCTGGTCACCGCGATCGACCGGGCTCGCGGCGCCGCGGAGGTCGAGGCCACGGCCTCGAAGCGCTCTGAGTGCATGCGCTCCATCAAGCCGCGAAGTGCCTGCGCTTGATCGCCTTGGGCTGAATTGCGTCGCGCTGTCATCGCACGGCCCTTTCCTGTCCAAGGATCAACCGTGCAATGCGGCGCGGATGGGCTGGTTCAATGTCGTCGGGAACGGCCTGGCCCGTGGTCAGATAGCTGATCGGCAAGTCGACGCGCCGAGCGAGCGATAGGACAGCGCCCATGCCCGATGCCTCGTCGAGTTTGGTGAGAATGACGGCTGTCGTGCCGGCCGCTTTGAATTTGTCCGCCGCCGCCTCCAGGCTCTGCCGGCTCGACGTCATGCTCAACACGAGATGCACTTCGTCGACGTGTGCTTCGGCGAGTAGTGATTTCAGTTCCTGGATCTGCAGCTCGTCTTTCGGGCTGCGTCCGGCCGTGTCGATCAGCACCAGCTCGAGACCGGCCAGCTCGTCGAGTGCTCGTCGCATCTCGAGCGGATTGGTGACGACCTTCATCGGCAGATCGATGATTTCGGCGTAGGTTCGCAATTGTTCGACTGCGGCGACCCGATAGGTGTCGACCGTGACCAGGCCCAGTTTGGTTCCCGTTCGCAGGCGAAAGTTGGCAGCGAGTTTGGCGATCGTCGTTGTCTTGCCGACGCCCGTGGCTCCGACCAGCGCGACGACCCGGCGGCGGCCACTCCTGGGAGCGATTGGTTCGCGGCAGCGGATTTCGGATTCCAGCAGTGCGGCCAACAGGGCGCGGGCCGCGTTGGCGTCGACCAGTTGCGCCGGCGAAGCGGTCCGTTTGAGTTTGTAGATCAGGTCGCGAGCAACGTCGTCTTCCACTTCGGCGTCGATCAGCTCGGTGAAGACCTGGAACAGCTCGGCCGGAACTTGATCGTGACGGGGCACCTGGTTGGTGCGCCCCAGGTCGTGCAGCATCTTTTGAATAGAATCGAGTCGGCGACTGAGAGCAGCCGTGGGATCCGCTTCCTCAGCAGCCGGGCCAGAGGCATTCATCGGTCGGCCGGTGAAACGATTGACTCGCGGTGCTGGAACCTCGATTTCGAAGGGCCGACGGGCCTCAACCAAATCGGCCAGGTCGGACTGCGGCCGTCGACGAGACGCGTCGAGAGAGCGACTCGGCGCGATGCGGGCAATGGACGCCGACCGCGCGAGCAGGTCCTCGAGCGATTCGGTTGGTTCGGAGGTCAGATCGAGCCGCGATCCCACTCCGGGACGCCCGTTGGTTTTTGCGACAGGAACACGCGCGGCCGGCTTGGGCGCCGGGGCGGCGGATTGTTTCCGGGGTTTGCGCGGCTCCCGCGGTCCGACATCGAGCGTGAGGCTGGCGGTGATTTCGACTTCCTCGAGCGGCTTGCGCCAGGGCAGGAATCGGCGACGTTCGACCTGGCGGGTGTGCAAGATCACGGCGTCGGCGCCCAGTTCGTCGCGCACGAGATCGAGGGCCTCGCGCATCGTTGCCGCTCGAAAAGTTCGCACGTCAGCCATGGCTTGATTGCTCCCGTCGTGCTGCGAACGCAGCCGGGTCCTCGAGGCGGAGGCTCACGCTCCCGCATCGCGGAGTGTTGTCGAAATGGAACGAATTGTGTCGGTGGAGTGTTTTACGCGGCCGTTGCCAGGGCACTTTCCAGTGCATCGATACTCACCTGCCCCGAGGACTCGACCTCGGTATCGCGGGTGATCTCGTTGAGACTGACAATGGCCAATTTCGGAAGGGTCGAGGCAGTGATTTGTTTGAGTCCGGCTCGCACCTGAGGGCTGCACAGCACGATCGGCGTGCGTCCCAGCGAGACCATTGGCTTGAGCTCGTTCGCAATCGCGCGAGTGACCGCCTCGGAGACTTGCGGGGAGAGTTTGATCACGAGGCCCCGGTCGGTGTAGTCGAACCCGGCGGCCAGCACGTCTTCCAGCGAGGGATCCATCGTTACGACGTGCAGCACGCGATTCTTGTCGCGCAGCCGTTGGCAAATGGTTCGCGCCAGCGAGTGCCGAACATATTCGGTGAGGATGCCGAGATCCTTCGTCTTGTCGGCATAGTGTCCCAGTGTTTCCAAGATCGTTTCGAGATCGCGGATGGGAACTTGCTCGCGCAGCAGGTTGTTCAAAACCTGGTGGACCTGCGGCACCTTCAACAAATCGGGCACCAGCTCTTCGATCGCCTTGGGCGCGGATTGCTTGAGATTATCGAGCAACTGGTGCACCTGTTGCCGGGTGAGCAGCTCGTAGCTGTGCATGCGCACCACTTCGGTCAGATGCGTGATGACGACTGCCGAAGGCTCGACGACGTTGTAACCCAGTAGCTCGGCCCGTTCCTTTTGGGACTGCTCGATCCAGCGCGCAGGACGTCCGAAGGCCGGCTCCTTGGTGGCGATGCCGGGGACCTCTCCGCTGGTACCGCCCGTGTCGATGGCCAACAGCGCGTCGCTATAGATTTCACCCCAGGCAATTGGTACATCGCGGATTTTGATTTGATACTGACGCTGATCGAGACGGATGTTGTCGCGAATGCGGACCTTGGGCAGGATGATTCCCAGCTCTTGCGCGATCCGGTGACGGACCCGCGTGACTCGTTCCAACAGGTCGCCGCCGGAAGCCGGGTCAGCCAGGCGAATCAGCCCGACGCCCAGTTCCAGCTCGAGCGGATCGACGGCCAGGTTGTCTTCCGGTCGCGGCTCGGGCTTCTTCTGCGTCTTTTGTGTTTCCTCGTTTTGCTTTTGAACGGCGGCCGTCTTTTTCCCGCGATTGAGCGTGAACGCCAGCAGGCCACAGGCCCCGCTCATCGTCAACAGGGGCACCGTGGGCAAACCGCTGAAAGCCATTGCGAACAGGAAGACCGCCGAGAGGCCCAGCGCCTGCGGATAGCGGAGCATTTGCGACACGACTTCGGCGGGGAGATCGCTGTTCGTCGACGTGCGGGTGACGATCAAGCCGGCCGCCACTGAAATCAAGAAGGCGGGGACTTGCGTCACGAGGCCGTCGCCGATGGTGAGCGTGGTGTAAACTTCCATCGCCCGGCCGAGCGTCATGCCATGTTTGAACACGCCGATGCCGAATCCCGCCAGGATGTTCACCAGCGTGATGACGATACCCGCGATGGCATCGCCGCGGACGAACTTACTGGCACCGTCCATCGACCCGTAGAAGTCGGCCTGTTCGGTCACCTCCGAGCGACGTTTGCGGGCCATTTCTTGAGTAATGAGGCCGGCATTCAGATCGGCGTCGATGGCCATTTGCTTGCCGGGCATGCCGTCGAGGGCAAATCGCGCGGCCACTTCGCTGATGCGCGTCGCACCCTTGGTGATCACCAAGAACTGGATGGCGATCAGAATCACGAAGATCGTGAATCCGACGAAGAGCTGTCCGCCGGCGACGAACTCGCCGAACGCTTGAATGACGTGACCGGCAGCCGCCGTTCCATCCTCGGCCCCGCGCGTGAGAATCAGTCGCGTGGAGGCGACGTTGAGCACCAGTCGCGCCAAGGTCGTGCCGAGCAGAATCGACGGAAAGACGCTGAAATCAAGCGGCCGTCCGACGTAAATCGTCGTCAGCAGAATCACGACCGACAGCGTGATGTTGCACGAGAGCAACATGTCGAGCACGACGGGCGGCAACGGCGCAACGAGGACCAGGACCGATGCCACGATGAGCACCGGAAAGATCAGCGCACGCGAGCGCGCAACCGCGCCGCGCAAACCGGTTTCGGTTTGCGAAGGCATACCGCTTCCGCCGTGAGGAGATTGGAGTGAGAGAATGACCCGAAGTGATCGCGATCGGGTGCGTCACGCGAGGTGCGGAAGTCGTGAGGCGACTTCTGCCTCCTCCATTTCACATCTCAAGGTGAGAGCACTCAAGATGTTAGACAGAGGACCTGCGGTGCCGCGGACCGGTCGAAACCGAACCGAGCAGAATCGATGGCAGTTTTGGTTTTGAGAGAGTCGTGGGTTGGATTGTGAAGGGAATTGAGGCCCGGGTTTTTAATCAAACGCGCCCGAGGTGTCCAGACGGAAACACTCCGCGGAAGTGGCCGAAATCTCTCCAATTTCCTGCGTCGCGCGGACGGATGCGTTCTTGATTTCCGTCTGGCGGCGGGCCGCGGCGTTTTCTAATCCCGGTCGCAGGTTCATCTTTTGCTTATATTTGGGATCCGCCGCCGCCTCCCTGCGGCACGGCGCGAGCAGCCCTTTTTGGACGAAAGCATTCATGAACCGAACATCGAAACTTCAACGAGTGAAGTCCCTACCGTCGCCCCCGGCGCGGCCGGAAGATGCGAATAAAGGGACGTTTGGGCGCGTGCTGATCGTGGCAGGCAGCCGCGGAATGAGTGGAGCCGCCTGTCTGGCCGGGTTGGGCTCGTTACGGGGCGGCGCAGGGCTGGTCACGATCGCCATGCCGACCGGGATTCTGCCGATCGTCGCCGGGGCCGAAGCGTCGTATCTCACCCTGCCCTTGCCTGAAGACCCGACAGGCAAGATCGGTCCGGTGGCCCGGTCGACTCTCGAATCGGCCCTGCGTGCACAGACGGCGATTGCGGTGGGGCCCGGACTCGGTCAATCGCCGGGGTTAGCGGGACTTGTTCGCTGGCTGTTTGAATCGGTCGATCGGCCGGGCGTATTCGACGCCGATGCGCTCAACTTGCTTGGGGCCCATCCGGCGGCCCTGAAATCTCGGGCGCGGAGCAGTGATGTAGGCCCGCCTCGCGTGCTGACGCCGCATCCTGGAGAATTTGCGCGTTTGATTTCGAGCGAGATCGCGACTGTCGAAAAGAACCGCGAGGCATTGGCCGCGCAGTTTGCGGCCGAGCATAAACTGATTCTGGTGCTCAAAGGGCATCGCACGTTGATTACCGACGGCCGACGCGTCGCGATGAACTCGACCGGGAACAGCGGCATGGCGACGGGTGGTTGCGGAGACGTGCTCACCGGGCTGATCGCCGCGCTCTTGGCGCAGAAAATGGACCCCTTCGAAGCGGCCCAGCTCGGCGTCCATCTGCACGGCCTGGCGGGTGACCTGGCAGCCAAGTCACTTTCCGAACCCGGGCTGATCGCATCCGATTTGCCACGCTGGCTGGGGCTTGCCTGGCTCACGCTGGCCAAGTCGGCACGCCGCTCGAAAAAATAGTCGCGGCCTGCGAAGTCCGCTTGTCACTTGTTCAGCGGAGCCGTGCCGCGAGTGGGGGGAGCGGAGCCGGGGCGTTGCGACGGCTCTTCGAGCAAGGCTTCAAAATAACGGCGCACCAGTTCGTCGTAGGCAGGCAGCACCGTTTCGCTGAAGTCGACCCGCACGTGCTCGCGGACGGCCGGAGGCAAGTGCCCCCAGACTTCTCGCAGCAGCGAGCGATCGCCGGGGATGCTGACTTTTGCCTGAATGGCCCGCGGCGATCTTCGACCGCCATTCTTGCCGGGGGCCGGGCCGCCGCCTTTGGCGGTAGCCCCATCCGCCCCACTCTGCTTGCCACCCGAAGATGGTGGTGGCGATCCGTTCTCAGAATTCTGAGGCGACTTCTCACCGCCTGATTGAGATTTGCCCGAGCCGCGGCTGGGAGAGCCGGACTGTTTGGAGGCTGCGTCGATCAGCTTGTCCAGATCGCGGACAACTTGAGCCTGAATGCCGCGCGTCTCGGCACCCGTATTTCCCTCTTTGAGTCGGGTCTGTGCGGCCTTCATTTGCTTGACGATCGGCTCGACGGGATTGGATGCGGCCGCACCCATTCCGCGCGTGGGCGACGGTGACGGCGTGGAAGACGCGCGCGACCGATCGGGTGGGGCAATCATCAACCCGACGCTGATAGTCAAAATCGCGGTGGCAGCCCAGGAATGTCGGCGGGTCATTTCGGTCTCCGGGGCGTTACCAGTTTGTGCTCGCCGTCGGCCCCGCCAAAAAACTGCGAGGCGAGCCGTTCGATCAGCGAGGCCAGGTCGCCCTGCTCGCGCGTCAAACGTTGCAGTTCGTCGGCAACTTCAGGATTCTGTGTCGCCGCGTTGCGCTGACGATCGACGTCTTCCGTGCGACGTAGCAAGTCCTGCTGGGTGATTTTCAACAGTTGAAGTTGCGCGACGGTAGGCACCGGGCCTTCGTTGTTCGGCCCAGGTTCTTGACCGGCCTTCGACTCGGCTTGGGAGTCTGGTGGCTTTTGCTCGTGGGATTTCGCTTCCGCTTTGAGGGCCCCCACGACATTGCGCAGGCGCGACAAGGCTTCGTTCTCGAGGGAGACGGTCTTGGCATCGGTTAAGCGTTGCGACAGACGCTCGGCGGCCGCTTGAATCTCCTCCGCTCCGCGGCGCAACACGAAGGCATAAGCCTCGGCTTCCTGGAGACGATCGGCCATGCGTCCCGTGTCTTCCTGGAGTTGACGCTCGAGCTGCGCGACCGTTTGGACGGAACGAAGCTGGCCTCGAGTCCAGTGGGATTGTTGAGTCCGCTCCGCGTCGAGGCGTTTGGTCTCGTCGAGAACAGCCTTTTGACGACCCACAAGGGCGGCGATCTCGTCGGCGATCTTCACGGCCGACTGCCGGGCCAATTGTGAGGCCGCCTCGCGTTTGGATCGTCGCAGTTGCGACTGCGCCTTCTGCAACTGTTCGACGGCCTTGGTCTGTTCGGCCTGGGCATCCGACGACGGTTGTTGCTCGAGCTGCTGCTCGGCTTGCGTCATGTGCTCGGCGGCCTGGCCAGCGGACTCGCTCGACTCCTCGGTTCCCAAACGGCGCAACTCGCGGCTTACGTCCTCGGCTCCCTCTCGCACGCGGCTCTGTTCTTTTCTCAGTTTCTCGAGGGCGGGAGCCGTCTGCTGCGACTTGTCGGCCTGCATTTGTTGCGTTTGCTTCCGCAACGCTTCTTGATCCTTGCGCAGCGTATCGAGCTGTTGTTCGGCTTGTCCCATCTTCTCGACGGCTGACTTCAGGTCGCTTTCGGGGCGTTGGGTGAGTCGATGGTCGAGTTTTCTGAGCTGCTCGATCAACTGTTGTTGTTTGGCCATGGCCTGACCGACGTTATTTTCGGCAAGCTGGCCACCGATTTCGCGCATCGACGATTCGGGATCGGCCTGCTCGAGCGACTTCAAAACAGCGGCGGCGTCCGCGGCGGCTTCTGGATTGGGCGACCGGCTGGCATCGGACGCCGGATCGGGTTTTTTCGAGTTGGCGGCCGTCTCGTGCAAGCGGCTCTTGAGGTGGGCGACCTGATCGGCGAGTTGCGACTGCCGCTCGGCGAGCCGCGCGAGATCAGCTTGCCCTTGCGGATTCAGTTCAGAAAACCGCTTGGCGAGCGTGCTGCGTGACACGTCGGACGTGTCGGCGTTCAATCGCTCCTGCGACTCGACCAGCTCGCGGAGTCCGTCATGTACGCCTTGCCAGTCGCGCCAGCGAGCCAGTTCGCCGAGCATGCCCCGTACGGATTCGAGGACCACACTCTCTTCGTGCCCCGCGGTTTTGAGCGACTTCGATTGCTCGCGGGCCGTCGCCGGGTCGGGAGTGGTCTTTTGCAACTCGGAGGTCTTGACCGCCTTGGTCAGCGTCTCGTCGAGCGAGTTCAGATGCGATTCGCGCAGGTCGGCCAATTCGCGTTGAAAACGCTCCAGTCGCTTTTGAATTTCGCCGCCGGGAAGCTGATTCTCATGCATCTCAGCCAAGAGATCGCGGACGAGACTGCCGGCTCCGTCTGACGGATGGGCCAAGAGTTCGCCCACCTCGCGCTGGTCGGCTTGCACGCGTTTGAGAATGTCGAGGTCCGTCGACTTCAGCCGGCCGGCCTTATCGTGCTGCACGATCAGGTCACCGGTCTGCGCGCGGGTTCGCGCCTGAATCTGCTCGGCCCGCTCGAGAATCCGCAGCACGTCGGATTGCCGCGAGACAATCTCCGCCTCCTTTTGCTGAGACGACACGACGATCAACATGCGCGGCGGACTCTTGCCCACGTGCGGGGGCCCCAGGTCGAACCAGTCGGTGGCTTCCGCATAGAGCGAAATCCGCATCCCTTCGCTCAAGGGCAGCCCGCGAAGACTCCAAATCAGCGAGCCTCGGTGGTGCTGAGGTCGCGGCAGGTCGGCCGCCATCGGAATGATCGCGTCGGGGGTTGCCGTGGCATCGCCCAGGCGGAACCGCAGTCGCATCTCGCGCAGGCCCAGGTCGTCCTTCGCTGTCGCCGTCACCGGCAATTGGGCGACGGCTGTCACTGTCGCGTCGGCGGCGGGCTGATCAATCGTGACGTCGGGAACCGCGTCGGCAGCCGCCTCGATTTCATAGCGGGGCGCATCCGGGTT
>Ga0210393_10001774_pt1 | contig 17929 bp, 22 predicted proteins | sample IncBWC27OmetaG_FD_160068 | JGI IMG/M metagenome (GOLD analysis project Ga0210393, IMG submission 160068) | Forest soil microbial communities from Barre Woods Harvard Forest LTER site, Petersham, Massachusetts, United States - Inc-BW-C-27-O ... | reverse complement strand
ATCGGAGCGAGCACGGTCGTCATCGGCGCGCCGACCCACGGCGGACTGCCGGCGCTCGTCGATGGCAGCTCCAGCCGCGAGCTATTGCGGCTCACGAACAGCGATGTGCTGATCATCAACCCGGCCGCGCCCGCGCAGTCTGATCTGCCGCTCGCGGCCGAGGTTGCTGGAGCGCGCTAGCCAGACAGGCCAGACTTACCATGACATCGCGCTCGCACTGAGCGCATCTTTGCTGGCTAAGAAGAGGGAGAGCTTATGTCTGTCGTCGTGGTCGCCACAATCGTGCCGCTTGCTGAGCACCGGGACGAGGTCCTCACCGCGTTCACGGAGACAATCGCGCAGGTGCACGGCGAGGACGGGTGCGAGCTGTACGCGCTCCACGAGGCGCCAGACCGGCTCATCATGATCGAGAAGTGGGCGAGCCCGGAGGCGCTGCGCGCGCATAGCAAGGGCGCCGCCCTGACGGCGCTTAACCCGAAGCTCGCCGGCAAGGTCGCTCGCGCACCTGAGGTCATCGTGCTCCAGCCGGTAGCAGCCGGCGAAACCGGCAAGGGCGTCGTGTGACAACGCTGACCTGGCCTTAAAACCGTTTGCGGGCGGTGGCGGGCGCTGCTGGAGTGGGCAGCATGACAGGGATCACCGGCCCGATTGACAGCGCAGCCCGTGCCGCGTTCCGCGAGCAGGGCTTCCTGGTGATTCCCGGCGTGCTCGATGACCGGCAACTGGCTTGCGCGCGCCGCACCGTCGCGGCGATGCTGACCGCTGAGCCGCCATCTGCCGGGCACACGGGGCCTTACTTCCTGTGGCCGCGGTTCAGGTTGCCCCGGCCGGGCGCGGCTCAGTGCGAGGCGCCAGGGGAGAGCGGCCACGACCACGGCCTGCTGCGGTTCTATCGCGCGAGCGGCATAGGCGATCTGGCGGCCGGGCTGCTGCGTCCGGACAGGCCGCCGCAGGATCCCGAGTTCGCCCAGCTCGCGACCACCATCCCGAGATGGCCGCACCGACCGGGAGGCCCGCACGTCGACGGCATCACCCCGCCCCTGCCAGACGGGACGCCGGGCACGTTCTCGCTGCTGGCCGGAGCGTGGCTGACCGACCACAGCGAGCCAGACCAGGGGAACCTATGGGTGTGGCCGGGCACCCACCTGAGATTCGGCGCCTACCTGGCGCAGCACGGCGCTGACGCACTTGGTCGGCTTCAGCCCGAGCCGTATCCGCCGATCGAGCTGGGCAAGCCGCTGCAGGTGACCGGCCCGGCGGGCAGCGTGCTGCTCGCGCACTACCTGCTCGGGCACAACATTGGCGGCCATGACGGCCCGGCTGGCGCACCGCAGCGCCAGGTGGTGTACTACCGCCTCCAGGCGGCCGGGCACCGCGGCCGGTGGCGCGAGGCCGTGACCGACCCGCTGAGCGAGTTCCGCGCCAGCTAGCCAGGACCGCGCGGCCTAGCCAGGACCGCGCGGCCTGTTAGCTGAGATACAGGCTGGTGCCGACTGCGTTCGGGACGTAGGCCTCGCCGAATCTGGCCGACATCGCGTGCTTGGCCCGCCACCCGGTGCAGTGCGCCGGGACGAGCCAGTCCGGACTGAGCTCCGCCAGGTCGTCGAGTACCCGCGGGATCAGGGGCTCAAATATCGGCCCGTTCAGGTGGAAGCCGCCGACGATCGCGTGCAACGGCTCGCCGCCGGTCAGCAGCTGCGCGTACCGGGCGATGTTGACGACGCCCGCGTGCCCGCAGCCAGTGAGCACGACCAGTCCCTTGCCCGCCACGTTCAGGATGAGCGCCTGGTCGTCCAGCACCAGCGGATCCGGCTCCCAGCCATGGCCGAGCCAGGCCTGCTGCGGCGGGAAGCCGGGCTCGTAACCGGTCACGCGCGGCACCTCGCCGGTCACGAGCACCGAGCCGCCGAACAGGAAGCTCGGCTGCCGCTCCTCGATGATCTCGAAGCCTGCCTCGGTCAGTGCCCGCTTACTTGTCGTCGGCAGCTCCAGCGGATCGCGACCAGGCAGTACGACGCGACGTCGGCGCCAGAAATGCGGATGGATCAGCACCGGCATGTTCGCCCGGCCGAGCACGCGGATGAGGCCGTCGATCCCCGTCGTGTGATCGAAGTGCCCGTGGCTGCACACGACTGCCTCGATCGAGGCCGGGTCGAGCTCGAGCCGGCGCATATTGTCGGTGACACCGTCCGGACTCGGGCCGGCGTCGAACAGGAACCGGTGCTCGCGGCCGCCCTTGGTGATCGTGACGAGGGCGGAGAACCCGTGCTCGGCGACGAGCGCATCCGGCACCGAGCCGTCTTCCATCACCGCAACGGACCGCGACGGGCCGCGGCTCGCCGCCCCTCGCTGTGCCGGTCCCTGATCAGGCATGAAGATGTCGGTGACGTTGTCGGCCAGCGTCGTGATGATGACCGAGTCCACGGGCTCCAGCCGAATCGTCACCCCAGGCTCCGCAAGCGGAGCCCGGGTACTGGCAATGATCGGATCAGTGCTGTCATCTGTGCACACCAGCCCATCGTAAGACTGCGGGCAGGCCGCCCAATTGCAGCCGATCTGCGCGCACCTCGCTAGGATCGCCTGAATCTTGGCGACGAGCTCGGCCGGAGGAGAGCGCGGTGCGGGTGGACGGACCAGACGGCTACTGGGTCAGCGACAATCCCGGCCTGCTCGACGTCGCGCGGATACACCGATGGCTCAGCCGGGACAGCTACTGGGCTCGTGGCCGCTCCTACGCCGTGATGGCGCGGGCCATCGAGCACTCGCTGTCGGTCGGCCTGTACGCCGCCGACGGTACCCAGGCTGGCTACGCGCGGCTCGTCACCGACCGCGCGACGTTCGCCTGGTTGTGCGACGTGTTCGTCGACCCGGCGCATCGTGGGCACGGGCTCGGCAGCTTCCTGGTCGCGCACACCGTAGAGCATCCCGATGTAGCCAGCATCCGGCAAGTGCTGATGGCCGAGCCGGGCCGGACCATCTACCGCCGGCTGGGGTTTGGCGATTTGGCACGGACCGAGCGGTGGATGGAACGCGCGGAGAGCCCGACTGTGTCAGGAACAGGCGCAGCCTGCCGCCCAACTGGAGACCAGGAGATGAGATGACCACGACGACGGCGCCTGAGCAGCAACCTGTGCAGTCCGACAGCGATCCGATGCGATTTCACGTGCACTATCACCGTGCCAAGACCAGGGGCAAGGGCGAGGCGTCCCCGTACGCTGGGGGCAGCAGCTTCATGGAGCGCGTCTCGGAGGCCGTGGCCAGCGGCATGGGAACCGTGGCTTTCCTCGTCGTGAGCTCCGCGATCATTCTCGGCTGGGTGCTGGTCAACAATGTCGGCCAGTTCCTGCAAAATTCGTGGCACGGGCTGCTCGACGGCAAGGGTTTTGATCCCGCGCCGTTCATCCTGCTGAACCTCCTCTTCTCTGCGGTGGCGTTCTATACCGGCGCGCTGGTCATCATCGCGCAGAAGGCGCAGACTCGGACCGACCAGGCCAACGAAGAAGCGGCGGCCAAGCACCGGGAGGAGCTCGGCCAGTATCAGACCGAGCTGCTGCAGCGGAATACGGAACTGACCGAGCAGATCCACACCCTGGCTGAGCAGCTCAGCGCCCTCACTGGCCAGGTCCACGCGGCAGTCTGCGGGCACGCACCAGCCACGTCGTGACCGCTAGGTCGCGCTGCCAGCCTCGGTGAGTTCGTCGAGCATGCGATCGAGTGCGCCAAGCCCAATCGAGAGGTGACCCTCGCCTTCCTCGAGATGCGCGCGGGCGGCGGGGAGGCGTGAGGCAAGCCACTGGCCGTGGGAGAAAGGCACCATAAGATCCGCAGTCCCCTGCCAGATCATGGTCGGAACCGAGATCTCGTCCAGACTGAAGCCCCACGGACGCGCAAACGCCAGATCGTCGTCGAGCCAGCCATCCACGCCTGCGCGGACCGCCTCGCGGAAGCTGGCGGCCATGTCCTCGCCGAACTCGCCAGTGACCTGAGCCCGGTCAACGTCGGGGAGCAACGTCTGGAGCGACGAGACAATGTCAGCAGCCGTGATGTCCCTGAGATGTTCGCCTGGCGATCGCAGGTATGACCGCAAGACGTCTTCGCCCTGGATCGCAGCGGAGAACTCGGCCACGTTCTCCTCCCCCATGCCCGACATCCAGTCCAGGCCTTCGGCCCCGTAGGGGGCGACGCCGGCGATCACTAGCACCGCCGCAGCAGCGCCGAGCCGGGCCCCGCAGGCCAGGGCATGCGGGCCGCCGCCAGACCAGCCAGCAATCAGGCAGCGTTCGGCTCCGATCGCCGCCAGCACGGCCGCGGTGTCGGTCGCAGCATCCACCACGCTGCGCCCAGGCTGACGGCTCGAATCGCCATACCCCGGCCGCGACGTCGTGACCAGGCGCAGCCCGCGTGCGTGCGCTGCGCGCTCAAGTGCGCGGAACGGGGTCACGGCACCGGGCGTCCCGTGGTGAAAGACCAGTGGCAAGCCGCTAGCCGGACCGCTCACGCGGATGGCGAGACGCCGGCCATCCGGCAACCGAACATGATCTGAAGCGTCCATGCCGCAATCCTGGCATCTCGGGTAGTTGGCTTGCTCACCGGTGCCGCGTGCCTAGCGGGCTGATCCACAGGGCGACCGCCACCGCGACACCAGCGCCGATCGCAAGCAGCAGGTCCATGACCCACGTCCGCGACCCGTGCAGGGGATAAGCCTGGCTGGCACCCGGATAGCGGGCCGGAATGCTCTGGCCTGGACCAGCGCCCGCCGGCAGGCTGCCTTCGTAGGCGACGTCCGGCACCGCTACGCCGTTCCTCGCTTCGAACGTACCGATCCACGTGCAGCCATACCGTGCCGAGCAGGTCTGATACCCGACGACGAAGGTCCCGCTCAGGCCCTGGCCGCGCGCCGCGGCGATCGCGGGCACGAGACCGAACGAGGCCCCCACCACAGCCATGGCAGCCACCGCGCCGACGACGACTAGCACCGTATGCCGGCGCTCGAGCCTGCGACGGCGGGCGGCCTCTTCCTTCCCGCGCGCGGCCCGCGCGTGCCGCCGGCTAACCCTGGCCGAGCTGACGGCCCTCCCGGCGCGCTGACCACGCGTGGGCATCGGCAACTGCCTAGCTCGGAGCGCTGACCCGGTTCGCCCACTCGATCAGCGACCCGATGACCTCGGCGGAGTTGGTCTCGTTCAGGATCTCGTGCCGGGCGCCGGGGTAGGTGACGACCGTGACATCGGTCAGCCCGGCGTCCCTGAGCCGGTCCGCGAGCGGGTGCAGCAGCGCGAGGCCGCCGTTGACGGGGTCGCTCTCGCCGACCGCGATGTAGACGGGCAGGTCGGTCCGCAGGTTGGCGACTTCGCCGGGGTCGGCCAGCCGCCGCGCGCCGGCGAACATGGTCTTCGCCGATGCCGTGTCGATCCCGAAGCCGCACAGCGGGTCCGCGACGTAGTCGTCCACGACGGCCTCGTCCCGCGACAGCCAGTCGTAGTCGGTCCTGGCCGGCTGGAACGCAGCATTAAACATGGCCAGGTCGAGCGGCTGGTCCAGATCCAGCGCGGGCTCCAGCAGGTCGATCACGGCGGTGCCGGTGAGCACGACGCCCTCGACGTCCGCCTCGTGGTCCAGCACGTACTGCTGCACCGCGAACGAGCCCATGCTGTGCCCAAGCAGGATCAGCGGCAGGTCCGGGTGCTCAGCCCGGACGACGGCACCAAGCTGGCCAATGTCGTCGACCAGCCCGGTCCAGCCAGCCGCGCCGAGGTTGCCCAGGTCGTCGGCGTCAGCGCTGGCGCCGTGCCCGCGGTGGTCCTGGGCGTACACGACGTAGCCTGCGTCGGTGAGCGCCTGCGCGACATGCTCGTACCGCCGCGCATGCTCACCCATGCCATGCGTGATCTGCACGGCCGCAGTCGGCTGCCAGGCCGCGTCCCACCGGTACGCAGTAATCTGCCTGCCATCGGCGGAGGAAAAGGTGAAGCGCCTCGTGGGCATCGCGGTGGTCCTCTCGGTACTGGTTAGGCCGTGAGCAGCGGCAGCACGACGCAGGACTGATGCTCCGCATCGGCGAAGATCTCGAAACGGCAGCGGCGGGTGGCGATCGCCGAGCCGAACGGCTCGCCGCTGCCGTGGTTGCGGGCATAGCGCGGGAACGCGCCGCCACTGACCTGCAGGCGTATCCGGTGGCCAGCGAGTATCCGGTAGGCGGTGGGATAGAGCGCTACGTCAACCACAACCACGCCGTCCGGGCCGACCGCCACGTCGGCGTCCGGCACCGTCTGCGGGCTCAGGCGCCGGATGCCGTCGACGACATTGCGGGAGACGCCGTTCTCGTCGACGTCGCAGAGCCGGACGAACACGTCGGCATGGTCCAGGGAGGCGCGAACGAAGATGCGCGCGCTGACGGGGCCGACGACATCCTGATTGGCGCCGACCGGCTCGCTGGTGTACGTCAGCACGTCAGTCCGAGCCTCGATGGCCACGTTGTCGACCTGCTTTCCGGGCGGCTGGAGCACCGGCCCGCCGGCGGTAGGCGTCGGATCGGCCGGGTCATACACGAAGGAGGCAGCGTGCGCATCGCCCGTCGCGGCGTCCCGCGCAAGAACGCCGTCCGGCTGCAGGTAGTAGGCAACGTTCGTCGCGGCTGGCGGCCATTCCTCGAAGTCCAGCCAGGCGCCTGCCTGCTGGAGGTACACCCGCACTCGCGGACCGGCGGGTGCCGGGCCGCCGGACAGATGGTGCCGGAGCCACGCGACGTCGGCTCGGTTCATCGCCCTGAGCTCGGCAGGCTCGCCGTGCAGCCACGGGCCGACGAGAAGCCGAGCGTCGACGCCGGCCGCCCGGATCGCCGCGTAGTCACGCAGTTGCTCGGCGACGAACAGGTCCCACCAGCCAGTCACCATGCTGACCGGCGGCAGCCTGCTGAGATCGGCCCCGTCATGATCCGCAGGCGCCCAGAAGTTATCGCCAGGCGCAGCGTGATCGACGAAGTCGCGCCAGAACGGCACCGGCGCGCCTGCCACCGCGACATCCGCGGCCTGCAGCGGGGTCTTGCGTAGCGCCCGCCGCATGGCTGCCAGCTGAAGGGGATTCGGCACGAGCGGCAGCAGGCCGCGCTCCTGCCGGCCTATCTGACCGGTCCAGTTGAGCGCGTTCTTCAGGCCGGGCGCGCCGTGCTCGTAGAACGCCGAGGTGATCCGCGCGGCGGTGATATTCAGCGAGACCGACTCCAGCGGCGGATCCGCATACGGCGCGATGGCCCACTGGGTGTGACCGAGATAGCTGGCGCCCGTCATGGCGACGCGCCCGTCGCACCAGGCCTGCTCACGCAGCCAGGCCACGGTTGCCAGGCCGTCGTCGCGTTCATGCTGAAACGGACGGAACTGGCCGCCCGAGCCGAACGTGCCACGCGCGCTCTGGATGAAGACCTGGAAGCCGCGCCGAGCGAGCGGCGCGGCGAAAACGGCGCCGGCCAGGCCAGCACGGCCATAGGGCGACCGGATCAGCACGACCGGCAGCGGCCCGAGCTCGCGCGCTGGGCGGTAATGGTCGCCGAGCAGCATGACACCGTCGGACATCGGCGCGCCGACGTCGCGGCGCACGACGATGGGCACGCCCGGCCCGGGCATACCCATCGCCCGGTCCACGGCCAGGCCGGCGAGGCGCGCAAGTGGGTTCATCGGGCGCTCTCCCTTCAGCTGGCCACGATAGCGGGAGAGTCGTTAAATCCGGTCTTCGGTGGCGATGTCGGCCGCTCCCTCGAAGTACCGGTCCAGTACCTGCGCGAAGACTGGCTCGTCCGGGTCAGCCCGGCGGAACAGGGTCATCGAGGACCTCAGCTTCTGCGCATCGATGCCACCGAAGATCTGCTCGGCCGTCCGGTCCGGCAATGCGACCAGGATCGACGCACACTCGACGAGTCTGCGGCCAAGCACCGGATGCGCGAGGTAGGCCCTGGCCTCCGCGAGGGAGCTGATCGCGTAGCGCTTCGACATTTCGCTGCGGCCGAGGCCAGCTATCTGCGGGAATACGAACCACATCCAGTGGCTCGTCTTGCGGCCACGCCGTAGCTCCGCAGTGGCGTGCTCGTACGTGCCATCCTGGGCGTCGGTGAACCGCTGAAGATCAAGAGAGTCTGGTGTCATCTACCTAGCATCAGACCGGCGGGCCTCGTCGAGCGGCACGGCCCGGCTTATCCACGGTGCGCGCCCGTTCCGGAGCTGCCCGTCGTGTACCGGGCACAGCAGCGCCACAAAGTCGCTCGTGCCCAGCGTGATCTGCCACGGCGTCGTGCCAAGGCTCGTGCACGGCGAGTGCCATGCGGTCACGCTCATCATGTCCGGGCAGATGATCTTGCGGCCCGCGCCGCACATGCCGGTGAACTCGCTGCACTGAGCGCAGAAGCCGAGCCGCATAGCGACGCGGTCGGATGTGGCTAAGCCGCAGTCCGGGCAGGTCCATGCGGTGTCGGCCCGGCCCCAGCGACGGCGCCTAGGTCCGCCTGACGCAGTGACGGATATTCGGGAAGCGCGCTGAGACATCGGTCGCCGGCCCTTCGCTCACCGGGCCTTCCCCCCACGGTCACGCTCCGGTGATGACACTACGTTACGGGTCCGGTACGCCTGCGCGCGTCCTTCGAATGATGTAGGCGGATATGTATTTTCTGCGGTCTACGCGCGGTTCTACACTGCCTGCGTGGGCAATCTGACCAGGGTAGTGACCGGATACGACGCGAGCGGCTCTCCGGCGATCCTGTGGCGGGGCGAGCCGCCCACCGTGATCCACGCCGGCCGCTACACCACGACCGAGCTGTGGGTCGCCGGGCGAGCGCCGATCGAGCCGACCGATGCAGACACGTCCGTGAGCGACTGGGCGCTGGAGCCGCCGCCTGGTGGCGCGTGCTTCCGGATCGTCGAGATCGCGCCTGACGGCGCCGACAGCGACGGGCTCGAACCCGGTCACTCCGACTTCCAGGGCGCTCATGCGACCGACACCCTCGACTACATCACCATCCTGCGCGGTGAGGTGACCCTCGTCGTCGGCGACACCGAGGTGGTCCTGCGGCCCGGTGACTCGGTCGTGCAGCAACCCGGCGTCCCGCACGACTGGCAGAATCGCTCCGCCGAGAGCGCGGTCATGGTCGGCGTCTTGCTCAGCGCTCACTAGTCGGAATGACCGTATGGTGAGCCATATGACGGCCGCGCCGGACATCAATCTCATCGACCCGGACACCTACCAGCGCAGTGGGCCTCCGCACGACCAGTTCGCCTGGCTGCGAGAGCATGAGCCGGTTTTCTGGCACGCTGACGGCGGCGAGCCAGGCTGGCCAGGCTTCTGGGCCGTCACCCGGCACCACGACGTCGCCCACGTGTCCCGGCACCCGGAGATCTTCTCCTCGGCCAGGCGCCTGTCACTCTTCGGGGAGATCCCGGAGGAGCAGATCGAGTTGCAGCGGCTCATGATGCTCAACATGGATCCGCCGCAGCACACCCGGCAGCGTGCGTTCGTGAACCGCGGATTCACGCCGCGGATGATCAGCCGGCTGGAAGAGCACATCGCGGAGATCTGTCAGGCCCTGCTCGATGACGTCCAGCACGCTGGCACGGCCGACTTCGTCACTGAGATCGCTGCACCGCTGCCGCTATGGGTGATCTGCGAGCTCGTCGGCGCCCCGGTCGAGGACCGCAGCAGCATCTTTGAGCTGTCCAACGTGATGATCGGCGCGGCGGACCCGGAGTTCCAGCTCGCACCCCAGGCATCGCAGCAGGCCGCCGCGGAGATCTACGCTTACGGTGCCGCCCTGGCCGAGCGCCGCCGCGAGCAGCCGGCGGACGACATCATCACCCGGCTGCTGCAGCCCGACGACACGGGCGAGGCGCTGACGAGCGCCGAATTCGACCTGTTCTTCCTGCTCCTGACCGTCGCGGGGAACGAGACGACCAGGAACGCGGCCGCTGGCGGCATGCTCGCCCTGTTCGAGCACCCCGATCAGTGGCAGCGGCTGCTGGACGACCCGTCGCTTATCCCCACCGCAGCCGAGGAGATCGTCCGCTGGGTCAGCCCGGTGAACCTCTTCCGCCGGACAGCGCTTCGCGACACCGAGCTCAGCGGACAGCCGATCGCAGCCGGGGACAAGGTCGTCGTGTTCTACGCCGCTGCCAACCGCGACGCCTCGGCGATCCCGGCGCCGCAGCAGTTCGATGTGAGCCGCGACCCCAACCCGCATCTGGGCTTCGGCGGCGGCGGCCCGCATTTCTGCCTCGGGCGGCACCTCGCCTCGCTTGAGCTGCGCGTCCTTTTGCAGGCCCTAACCGAGCGGATGCCGCAGATCCGGCTCGACGGCGAGCCGAGCAGGCTGCGATCGAACTTCATCAACGGCATCAAGCACATGCCGGTGCGCTTCTAGCGCTGGCAGGTCTTGACAGCCCTGCCTGCCCTGCCACACTGTTCAGCTATGACTATAGGTAAACAGTCTAGCTCGCAGTCCGGAAGCGCCGACGGTGAGAATGGCTCGGGCGTTAGCTTCCGGCTGGATCCGGGCTCCGGCGTGCCTACCTACCTGCAGCTGGTGCAGCAGGTAGAGCAGGCACTCCGGCTTGGCTACCTGTCCCAGGGCGATCAGCTGCCGACTGTCAAGGATGTGGTCGAAGGACTGGCCATCAACCCCAACACGGTGCTGAAGGCCTACCGCGAGCTAGAGCACAGGGGCCTCGCGGTCGGGCGGCCGGGCCAGGGGACTTTCATTGAGGGCACGCTGCAGCATGTGGGCATCGCCGAGCAAAACGCGCTGCGCACGGGGCTGCAGGCTTGGCTCCAGTCTGCTGACGAAGCCGGCCTGGACGAGGACGGCATCGCGGCTCTGTTCACGAGCGCTCTGCGGGATTTTCGTGAGCACCACGCCGCAGGCCGGCGGCGTGGTCGTGCCAGGAAGCCGGGGATCGTCGCATGAACGTGCTCGAGACCTGCGGGCTGGGCAAGCGATACCGCACGACGTGGGCGCTGCGCGACTGCAGCCTGTCGGTGCCAGCCGGTCACGTGGTGGCGCTGGTGGGACCTAACGGTGCGGGCAAGACGACATTGCTGCACCTGGCCGTCGGGCTGACGCGCTCGACTGCGGGGCAGGTGCGGGTGCTGGATGGCCAGGTGCCCGGCTCTGCCGCTGCCCTAGCCGGGATCGGCTTCGTCGCCCAGGACGCACCGCTCTACCAGCACCTGTCGGTCGCCGACATGCTACGGGTGGCCAGGAACCTCAACGGCAGCTGGGACGCGGCCAGGGCACACGACCGGGTGGCGAGCATGGGGATCTCGCCAGCCAAGAAGGTCAGTGCGCTGTCGGGCGGGCAGCAGGCTCAGCTCGCGCTGACGCTCGCGCTGGCGAAGCGGCCCCGGCTGCTGATCCTGGACGAGCCGCTGGCTCGCCTAGACCCGCTGGCCCGGCATGAGTTCATGAGCCTACTAATGGCTGCCGCCGCCGAGGAGGAGCTGTCGGTCATATTCTCCTCGCACGTGGTGTCGGAACTGGAGCGCGTCGCCGACTACCTGATTGTGCTGAACAGCGGGCGGCTACAGGTAGCAGGCGAGGTAGACGGTCTGCTCGCCGCGCACCGCGTGCTGACCGGTCCGGCCAAACTGGCCGCCGCGGTCGCCGCGCAGGTGAACCTGGTCCAGCGGACAGGGGCAGGCGCTCAGGCGCACCTGCTATGCCGGATGCCGTGGCCGGACGAGTCGGCCCCGCCTGGTTTTCGCGCGCACCCGGTTGGCCTTGAGGAGCTTGTGCTGGCTTACCTCCGGGACCCGTCCGCGGCCGCGCTGCCGGGCCCAGCCATGGCGGCAAGGCCATGACGGCGAGGCTCTGGGTCGCGTGGCGGCTGGAGCGCACGACGCTGCTCATCATGGGCGGGCTCATCGCAGTCTTCGCTGCCTGGCTCGTGGTCAGAGGGCTCCACATCCACTCGATAGCCCAGGCGACGAGATCGTGCCGGCGGCGGCCCTTCACTCCGGCCTGCTACCCAGGGCAGTTCAGGATCGGCAGCCCGACCGCCACCGCCGGGCCGATCCTGGCGAACCTGCTGCCACTGGTCGGCGGCATGTTCGTCGGCGCGCCCATGTTCGCCCGTGACTTCGAGGCAGGGACCCAGCGGTTCGCCCTGACGCAGGGGACTGGCCGGATCCGCTGGGTGGTCAGCCGGCTTGCGCTGACCGCTGCCGTCTGCCTGCCGCTGGCAAGCCTCCTGGGTCTACTCACCTGGTGGTGGCTGGCGCCATACCGCTCCGCGGCCTTCTTTGGTGGCGGTCCCTGGGCTGGCGGCCGGGACCTGGCGATCGTGACGCCTGTGCTGCTGACCGGGTGGACGCTGCTCGGCCTAGCTGTCGGCGTCACGATCGGCCTGCTCCTGCGCAGGACCCTCCGCGCGATCGCCGCCACCGGCACGCTCATGGCGGTTCTCATGGTGCTTGCGGTCTCGCGGCTGCGTCCGCTGCTCCTTGGCGTCGATCCGCTGCGAGTACGGAACAGTTCGCCGCTCGGGACCTACACGGTCGCGACATACTTCACCGGCCCTAACGGGCGCATTCTGAGCGATGCGGCGCTCAATCAGCTCGTCGCGCACATTCCACCGAAGGTCGCCGCGGCCAATACTGAACTCACCTGGTACGCCGCGCGTCACGTTTATTTCTGGCTGGCCTACCAGCCGGCCAGCCGGTACTGGCTCTTCCAGTTCACTGAGCTCGGCGTGCTCCTCGTCGTAAGCGCGCTGCTGGTCGTGCTGACGCTGCGGATTGCCCGCCGCGCAGACTGAGCATCAGCTAGCGGCCGGGAGAGCGTCGCGGCGGAGGAGAATGCCAACTATGGGTTATGACTACTCCCCAAGCTGGCGAGGCCTGACGAAGGTGGTCTTGCCGCCGCTGCTGACGACCCTGCTCCGGCGCGAGTGGCACGGCAGGCAGCAGGTGCCGCGCGACGGCGGGCTCATCGTTGCGGCTAATCACATCTCCGAGGCGGACCCGCTGGCGGTGTGTCATTACCTCCATGCCTGCGGCCGGTACCCCGTGTTCATCGCGAAGTCGTCATTGTTCGGCCATGGTTTCGTGGGCAAGGTCGTGCGCGGCACTGGTCAGATCCCGGTCGACCGCGACAGCGGCGGCGGTGGCGCTGTGCTGACGGCGGCGCACGACGCCCTATCGGCCGGACAGTGCCTGGTCGTCTATCCCGAGGGGACCTGCACTCGTGATCCGGACCTGTGGCCAATGACCGGGCAAACGGGTGCGGCAAGGCTAGCGCTCGCCACCGGCACTCCGGTGGTTCCGCTCGCCTCGTGGGGAGCTCACGAGCTGCTGCCTTATGCCAAAGGCGAGAAAGGCGGGCTCGCCGGGACGCTCAAGCCCGGCCTGCACCTGTTCCCCCGCAAGAAGGTTCAGATCATCGCGGGACCACCCGTGGACCTCAGCCGCTACGATGGCCAGCCGCTGACCGGCGACACGCTGCACGCCGCGACGGCAGACATTATGCGCGCCATCGCGCTGCTCGTGGGCGAGCTGCGGCACGAGGTGCCGCCAGCCGAGCTTTACGACCACCACAAGGCGATAGAACAACGACGGCAGAAGCCGGCCAGCACCTGAGGCGAGGTTGCCTAGTGAGCGCAGCTCATTCTGCAGCCGGATACTCGACGAGTGAGACAATCCGGCTCGCCATGAATCGAGCGGTCCTCACCGGCGTGCCGGTCCGGGTGACTTCGGTAACCTCGACCAGACCGCGCCGCGTGGCGACCTCGACACGACGGCCTGCGCGCGTCGCGCCGATCTCATACGTTCGCGTACTGTCGCCGACATCGACGACGATCTCGACGCGATCACCCTTCAAGCCGCTCACCTCACCACTCGAACATCCATTCGATACCCATTTTTCGTGGGGACGAAACGGCTTTCGGCTGGACACGCCGGGAACCTGAGTAGACAGTGGCAGGCAACGTCTCTAGTGAGGTGGGCACCGTCATGCCACGGTTCATGGATTATCACGATGACCTGAAGCTCCCGGCCGAGGCCATCGAGCAGATAGCGCAAGGGACCCGCGTGGGTGCCACCGACGAGTTCGGCGTGCGGCAGATCGAGCTCTACCACAACCCAGACGGAAAGGTGTATTGCCTGCTCGAGGGCCCGGACGAAGAGGCGATCCGCAACCATCACGCGGCACTCAACGTGCCGTGCGGTGACGTCCACGAGGTCGACAGCCTGCTCTGATCCGGTCTCCGGGTACCTGCCGCGAGAGCGGGCCGGCCCCGCCAGTTAGCCTTATTAGGGGATGTGGCGGACGGTAGGGGAGGCCCTGATGCCACGCAAGATCGGGTACTGGCTGGCCGTCGCCGTCGCGGCGGCCTTCATGGTGCGGGCGGCGTGGCCTGGCGCGCCCGGCAATCCAGCCACGCTCATCGGCCGCACCAGTACGTTCGTGATCGCCGCGCTCATCGTGGTCCTGCACTGGCCCGTGCGGCGCCGGTTCGGCCCGATCGACACGAGCTGGACCGCCCGCATTGTGCGCATTGCTGGGTTCGCGCTGGTAACTGCGCTTGTTCTGGTCAAGGCGGCCGTCGAGCGGCACGAGTTTGCCCAGCTTGCCGGGCGCCCGGCGCTGACCGGGATCTGGGCCGGCGAGATCGCCTTCCTGGTCGTGATCGCCGCGTACCTGGCCGGGCTGCTGGCCATCACGGCACGGCAGCCGCCCGCCAGCCGGGCCGCGGTCGTGATCGGCACCGGCACCGGCGTACTGCTGGGCCTCGCTGTCTATGCGCTGCGGCCTATGGACAACCCGGTGCACATCACCAACACCTGGCTGGCTGCGCTGTTCGTGATCACCAAGGTCGCGGCCGTGCCCGCCGTATTCGCGGCCGCCATCGCGGCAGTGATCGCAGCGGCGCGGCGCACCTCTCGGCGCGAACGGGATGGCACCCTGCCGCTGACGCAGATCAAGGCCAGGCAGGGCGTCGCGGCCGGCCTATGCGTCGGTGTCACCTGCGCGCTGCTGGTGTCGGTGCTCGGCATCACGACGATCGCGATCGCGCCGCACGCGGCCAGCAGCATCCAGTGGACGATTCCCGGCGGCGACCTCCCGGCCAGCTCGCTGTACCGGTTCGAGGCGGCCGCCAGCCACGCCGTCGCCGGCTACCTGCTCATCCTCATCATCTTCCCGTTCCTGGGGGCCGGCATCGGCGCGTGGGGCGGCCTCTACGCGGCAGGCAACAGGGGCCTGCGGCCGGGCGGCGGGGGCGGTGGGGGTACGAAGCCGCCGCGGCCGAAGACACCGCGCCCCGGCGGCGGCCTCGCGCTGGACAACGCGCCGCGGCCAGCGACCGTGAGCGCCGCGAGCCTGCTCAGCCTGCCCGAGTGGGATCCAGCAACCGGGGGCCCGCGCTCGGCGCCCGCCGAGCCCGAGCACACTCCGGCCATCCGCTGAGCGCTAGTCGCCGAGGCCGCCGCGAGCGATCAGCTGCTGGGCGATGACGTTGCGCTGGATCTCGTTGGTGCCTTCGCCGACAATCATCAACGGCGCGTCGCGGAAGTACCGCTCGACGTCGAACTCGGTGGAGTAGCCGTAACCGCCGTGGATCCGCACAGCGGTCAGCGCGATCTCCATCGCCGCCTCGGAAGCGAACAGCTTGGCCATCCCCGCCTCCATGTCACACCGCTCGCCTGCGTCGTAGCGCTCAGCGGCGAACCGGATGAGCTGACGCCCGGCCGTCAGCTTCGTCGCCATGTCAGCCAGGTACGCGCCGATCTGCTGGTGCTTCCAGATCGGCTGGCCGAAGCTCTCCCGCTCGCGGGCGTACCGCAGCGCGTCGTCGAAAGCAGCCTGCGCGACGCCTACCGCCCGCGACGCCACCTGGATGCGTCCGATCTCAAGCCCCTTCATCATCTGGGCGAACCCCAGCCCTGGCTCGCCACCCAGCACCGCGTCAGCCGACGCGCGGTAGTCGGCGAACGACAGCTCGCAGCTCTCCACGCCCTTGTACCCGAGCTTGGGCAGGTCGCGGGACACCACTAGCCCCGGCCCGTGCTCGACCAGCAGCACGCTGATGCCCTTGTGCCGCGGTGTCGCCAGCGGATCGGTCTTGCACAGCAGCGCGATCAGCTGGGAACGGCGCGCGTTGGTGATCCAGGTCTTGGCGCCGTTTACGAGGTAACCGTCACCGTCTGGCCGGGCCACCGTGGTCATCGCCTGCAGGTCCGAACCGCCACCAGGCTCGGTCAAGGCCATCGTGGCGCGCACCTCGCCGGTGGCCATCCGAGGCAGATAGCGCTGCTTCTGGGCATCGGTGCCAAACTGGAGCAGCAGCTTCGCGACCACCGTGTGGCCGCCCATCGCCCCGGCCAGGCTCATCCAGCCTCTGGCCAGCTCGGCGGTGACCTCCGCGTAGCAGCGGGTTGAAACAGGTGCGTCTCCGTAGGGCTCGGGTATTGCCAGCCCGTAAATCCCGAGGCCCTTCATCTGTTCGATGAGCTTCTCGGGATACTCGTTAGCGTGCTCGAGCTCGCGTGCCACCGGCCGGACTTCGCGGTCCACGAATTCCGCGACCGTGCGGACGACCGCACGCTCCTCCGCCGAAAGACCGCTCACGCTCCTGCTCCCTTAGCTCTGACGACCCCGTTCCCATCTCATGCTAATGACATAGGTAGCGCCCGAAGGAGCGTGACCAATGCCCGCTGTCGCCGGCCAGGGGCCGTTCTTCGATGAACTGGCCATCGGCCAGGAGTTTTGCGCGCCCGCCATCACGCTGACCTCCGGGCTGGCGGCGGCGCATCAGGCCATCACCGGCGACCGGCTGGTGCTCATGCTTGATCACGAGCTCTGCCACCAGGTCACCGGCGGCGGGCCGTTGGCCGCGCCAGGGCTGGTCTGGGACGTGGCTATCGGCCAGTCCACCGTGGTGACGCAGCACGTCAAGGCGAACCTCTTCTATCGCGGGCTGGCGTTCCGGCGCGCGCCGCTGATCGGGGACACGCTAGCGACCGTGACCCAGGTCGTCGCGCTCCGGCAGAACAAGCCGCGTGACGGCCGGGCCGCCACCGGCCTCGCTGCGCTGCGGATCATCACGACGGACCAGGAGGGCAGGCCGGTCCTGGACTTCTGGCGCTGCGCGATGCTTCCCCTGCGCGACCAGGCCGCCGAGACCGGGCACGCCGACGACCTCGAGCAGGTCGGCAGGGAAGCCTCGCCGCCGGACTTCGAGGGCCTGGTAACTGGCTGGCGACTAGACACGTTCGCGCGGCGTGCTGCCGGCCCGCGGCCAGCCGAACTGCACGCGGGGCAGTCCTTCGAGGTGGCAGGCGGCGACGTCGTGTCCAGCGCGCCTGAGCTCGCCAGGCTGACGGCGAATATTGCCGCGGTGCATCACGACACCTCGGCGGCCGGAGGCGATCGCCTTGTTTACGGCGGGCATGCTATCGGCCTGGCGCTGTCGCAGGCCGCCAGGGCCCTGCCGTCACTGGTCACGGTGACGGGCTGGCATAGCTGCGACCACCTCGCGCCCGTGCGTGAAGGCGACACGCTGCGCAGCGTCGTCACGGTTGAGCAGGTGGATTACCTGCCCGGCGGAGGCGGCGTCGTCCACCTGCGCTCGCTCGTCCGGGCGGATGGACCCGACGCACGCGACGTCCTGGACTGGCGCTACGTGGCGGTCCTCGCCTAGCCGCGGGAGGACGGCCGCTCACCCGGACCGAGATGACTCACGAAACCCAGGCTCGAACTCAGGGCTGGAGTCCGTCCCATGACCAATGCGGAATGCTGAGGCCCTCGGGCACGTCGTCGGCGGACTCGTGGTAGCCCGCCATCGTGGTGGTGGTCGCCCAGGCGAAGTAGTCGTGCAGGACCGCCGAGACTGGGCCGCCCGCATCGAGGCCGACGTCCTGCATCGCCTGGTCGAAACACGCGATTGCCCTGCGGTCCATC
>Ga0210393_10001773_pt1 | contig 17942 bp, 13 predicted proteins | sample IncBWC27OmetaG_FD_160068 | JGI IMG/M metagenome (GOLD analysis project Ga0210393, IMG submission 160068) | Forest soil microbial communities from Barre Woods Harvard Forest LTER site, Petersham, Massachusetts, United States - Inc-BW-C-27-O ... | reverse complement strand
AAAATCTTCTTGAGCCCACGCTGCAAGTCTTTGAACGCCTTTGGCAAGCCGCGCGCGGTCATGTGCGCATGATGACAATCGCGCCCGAGCTTCCCGGAGCGATCGAGGTGATCGCGGAAGCGGCGCACCGCAACGTCTGTGTGAGCATCGGCCATTCCGACGCGACCATGGAACCGGTCAAGGCCGCGATAAAAGCCAGCGCCCGCCACGCCACGCATACCTTTAATGCGATGCGTCCGCTGGATCATCGCGAGCCGGGCATCCTCGGCGAGGTGCTCACGAGCGAGCAACTCACTGCTGACATTATTGCGGATGGAATTCATGTCGCGCCGGAAGTGGTGAAACTTTTCCTGCGGGCCAAGGGCCTTGAACGCGCCGTTCTCATTACCGACGCAACCGCCGCCGCTGGCATGCCCGACGGCACCTACCAGCTTGGGCCCATACAAGTCGAAGTCAAAGATGGCCGCTGCACAATCCGTGGCGAAACGAATGGCAAACTCGCCGGCAGCGTCCTTACCATGGATCGCGCCGTGCGTAACGTGAAACAATTCGCTGGTTGGAGTTTGCAGAATTCGATACGTGCCGCAACGCTGAACCCCGCAGCAGCCGCAGGCCTAGCGCACCATGGGCAGCTTATTCCCGGCGCGGAGGCCAACCTGGTGGTGCTCAGTCCTGATGGAGAAGTAAGAAGAACTATTGTCCGAGGAGCTGCGTCTTAATTGGGTTTCCGCTCTTTCGCTTCGGCCATATAACGCAACAGCACCGCCTCGTCAGCACGGGTGAGCTGATCGAGGAAGGAAGTATCCACCTTGCCATCTTCCACCGTCTTTGACACATTCGCCTGGCGAAGTTTGTCACCCAGTTCCGGATCGTTGCTCATCACCTGGCTGTAAAACCAGAGGAAGTGGCGCATCTGATCCAGAGACTTGCACAGAACCTGGATGGCTTCGGTCTCCGGCAAAGCGCTTAATGCCTCCATCAGCTCCGGATCGCTGGGCGCCTGCATGGCGGCGCAATTCAGCTCGCGCTGAATCACGCGCAGATCTTCTGTAACTCGTAGCATGCGCGTATGAAGGTCGTCCATCTCCGGATCAATTCCCATGGCCATGGTGTGGATAGAACATCTCATCGTCAGGGTTAAGCGGATAGATGTCCCACGATCATGCGCTTTCGTAATTCATGCAATTACTTTGGTCTGATGACTGATGCCCGCCAGGGGATGACGCTGGAATCCGCTACTGGCAAGGTTTTTCACGACTCAGTTGTGTAGGTCTGGACACGCCACAAGCTCTGTGGAGACCCCGCCTCGGCTGTCCAAGCCGGGGCGAAGTCCGCCGCGAAGTCGCGAACTCTCCCTCCAAGCTGCGCCCGTTTGTGGTACAAACTCCCGGTGACGGAATCGGCTATTGTCAGCACACCGCGCCACAAACTCATCCGCGCCATCGGCCGCTGGAGCCTGCTTGCGCTGGTTGTGAACTCCATCATCGGCAGTGGCGTCTTTGGGCTTCCTTCCGCCGTAGCTGGACTCATCGGTAATTACAGTCCGTACGCTGTACTCGGAGCCGGTGCGGGAATGAGCGTGATCATAGGGTGCTTCGCCGAGGTAGCCTCGCGCTTTCAGCAAGCCGGCGGTCCTTATCTTTACGCCCGTGTGGCCTTCGGACGCCTGATGGGCATTCAAACCGCCTGGATGCTCTGGCTTGCACAAGTTGCTGCGCCTGCTGCCAATGCCAACCTGTTCGTGATTTACCTGGGCGAGTTCTTCCCGCACGCAAAGGATCCGATTCCCCGTGCTCTTAGTCTCACCGTGCTGGTGGGTTTCTTGACCTTCATTAATATCCGCGGCGTGCGCGCCGGAACCTGGGTGAGCGACCTGTTTACCGTTGCGAAACTGGTGCCGCTACTCGCCGTGATCGTTCTCGGTCTGCTCGTGCTTCAGAGCCACCAGTGGAATATCGCGGCGGCGCATGTGTCATCCCCTGGTACAAGCCAGTGGTTGAGAGCCATGCTGCTTCTGGTCTTCGCCTACGGCGGATTCGAAACCGCGCTGGCGCCCATGGGCGAGGCTAAAAATCCTCGACGCGACGCTCCTTTTGCGCTCCTTACGGCCCTGCTGGTCTGCACCGCCATCTACGCGCTCATCCAGTGGGTAGTCATAGGAGTGCTGCCCGAGGCCGCGCTCAGCCAGCGTCCTCTGGCCGATGTGGCGCGGCTCGCAGTCGGCCACGCAGGAGCTGCGCTGGTTGCGATCGGCGCCCTGATCTCTTTCTACGGATACCTCAGCGCCAAGATTCTCGGTGTGCCTCGGGTCCCCTTCGCCCTCGCCGAACAAGGAGACTTACCCAAAGCCTTCGCCGCTGTCCATCGCCGCTTTCATACCCCCTACGTCTCGATTCTCGCGTTTGCGGTTCTGGTCTGGGGATTCGCCCTCATCGGCGAATTCAAATGGAATGTAACGCTTTCCGCGGTAGCCCGCCTTCTTTACCAAGGTGTCGGCTGCGCAGCCTTGCCGATCCTGCGCCGCAAGCGGCCCGAAGGGGCAATCGCAATGTTCCACCTGCCCGCGGGAGATTTCTTCGCTGTATTGGGCGTGGTTTTATGCCTGATCCTGGTAACGCGAGTGGACTTCGGCCAGTCGTTGATCCTGTTCGCTACGATCGCATTGGCGTTCATAAACTGGGCGATAGTGTCCCGCTGAAGCGCCGCTGCCAGTTGACGAGGAGACGTCACTTTATCGCGGCCCCCCCACCGACGGGACGAGCGGAACGCGGGAGCCGGTCTCAGGGAATGACGCTCCACTCATCGGCCTTCGACGCCGGACTTATCGCAGCTGCCGCTGCTCCATCTCCAGCAGCGTCTTTTTCCGCTCCACGCCCCAGCGATAGCCGCTGATGTTTCCATCTTCCCGGACGATGCGATGGCACGGAATCGCAACCGCGACGGGATTCGTGGCGCAGGCCCGCGCCACAGCCCGGCTGGCGCTGGGCTGGCCGATCGCCTTCGCCACCTCACCGTAGGAGCGCGTTGCGCCGAAGGGGATCGACTGCAGATAAGTCCATACCCGCCGCTGGAAAGCGGTGGCACGAATGTCCAAGGGCAGAGCGGCATTCAATTCCCCGCCAGTCATCTTGGTCAACAAGGCCTCGACCCACTCTTGTAATCCACCTTCGTCACGTTTGCGCACCGCAAATGGGAATTCGCGCTTCAGACCTTCGATCAACTCACCGTCAGAACGCGCGAACTGGATCGCGCAAATTCCGCGGTCAGTAGCCGCGATCAACATCCGCCCTAAGGGCGAATCGGTGCACGAGTAGCGAATGATGGCAGCGATTGCGCCGCGGCGATATTTGTCGGGAGTCATCCCCAGCTGCGCCGCGGTCTTCTCATAGAGGCGGCTGCTGGAACCATATCCAGCGTCATACATGGCGCGCGTTACGTTGTCGCCGGATTGCAGATTACGTTTGAGCTGACGCATTCGGCAGGAATCCACGTATTCCCGTGGCGTGATTCCAAGCGCTGCCTTGAACCGCCGCTGCAGATGAAAAGGGCTCTGTCGAAAAGCTTTGCCCAGCCGTTTAAGGGTGATCGGATCATCAAGGTGTTGCTCGATGTAGCGGCAGATCTCTTTGATCACATCGGATTGTGCATTCCCGCTCAGCAACCGCGGCCGGCAGCGCAGGCACGCTCGAAAGCCGGCTTGTTCAGCATTTTCTGGAAGCGCGAAAAACGTAACATTCTCGCGCCGCGGACGCCGCGCCGGGCAAGATGGCCGGCAATAAATGCCAGTGCTAGAAACTGCAAAAACGAACTTCCCATCGTGGCCCTGGTCGCGGCCGACGACAGCCTTCCAGGCCTGATCCTCACCTAACTTGGGGCTGATGAACCGGTTCGATTTGGCGCCTGCGGGAGCCATTGAGAAGTTTTCTTCCTGTCCGAGTATGGCATCGGCAGTCATGTCCTGGAAAGCATGGTTAGCGAGAGTCATAGTAGTGCCAGCGTATGGCGAAGGCAGCGTAGAGGACTATCCGAATCTTGCGGCCAAAATGAATTTGCTGAAACCAATTCTTGGTGCTCGTTCTCAGCAGGCAGCAGATTGCGCCGACCACTTGAAACGGTTAGAGTTCCGTGAGCTTTCTTAACTCACTTTTTGTCGAGGCCAAATTCATGAAGAATGTCCGGGTCGCAGCAGCTGGATCTCTGGTGATGCTACTTCTGAGCCTGGGAGTGGCGCAAAATGCGGCGCAGCATCTGTTGAGCGCCGACGAACTGAAAAATGTCGTACCCGCCGAATTCTTCTTCCGCGGAAAGAAAGCGCCAACCCAACTGCGCAACGCGACTGGATTTCAAACCGCCGATGGCAAAATTACGTTCGTCGCGCTGGTCGATGCGTCCGGATACTCCACGGCGATTCAGCAAAAATATCAGGGCACGCTCATCACCGAATCCAAACTGAATATTGCAGGCACCGACCTTCTGCCGGGGGCTTATGGCTTTGGGTTCGCGGCGGATAAGTTCGTGGTCATGAATGTGGCCAGCGAAGATGCGCTCAGCGGCTCCTACCAGACGGACGCGTCGTTGAAACGAGCAGTGCCCCTGAAACTGGTGGAGGATGGATCGGGCTACAAGCTGTATGCCGGAAAGAAGTGGGTCTCGGTCAAGCCGGAATGAGCCGCAATCCTAGGTTAGGACCGGCCTGTGAGCAGGCTTGGATTCTTAATTACCCAGTGGCTGGAAGGGGCCGATCATGCTGGAGACTCCGGCGCGCTTGCGCAATTCGGTGAGCAGGGCACTGGCCGCATTCGTGTAGGTTTTGCTGGGATCGGAAGGATCGGCCCAGACGGCATCGTAGACCAGTTGTGCGGCATCTTTCACATCCATATGCAGCGCGGCCTCGCATATGTCCACGCGCTCCTGCAGTCGGTCGTAGCAGAGCTTGCAGATGCAAGCCGCCTCGGCACCTTGAACGTGATTTTCTTCTAAGGTGCAGATGATTGGGGAATTCGCTACTTCGGCATGGGCCGCGAACAATTGCGATTTGAACTCTTTCAGGAAAGCTTCTCTCTCCTGCTCAACCAACTCGCTATCGGGCACAATCTCGGCCGCGGCCTGCGATTTCGGCAGGGCCGGAACGAGGTTTGGAGAAACCCGCTCTCTGTGATTGCAGGTCGGACAGACGTCCAGGTTTGCCGAATAGTAGAGACGGCATTTGGAGCACGGCAGGCCGTAGCCTGAAGACCGGTGAACGGCTTCGCCAGGAGCGGCCGCCGCAATCCGATCCAGCACCGCGGAATTCAGCTGCCGCAAATCGTTTCGCATATCGTTTTCCTGCTGTGGAACGGACTGCGCCAGTTGCCCGGATCGCGTCAAATCCATGATGAGATTTTCCCCAAATCTAATCTAACCAGTTCTCCAAATCTCTTAAAATGCCGGGAGTCCACCGTCTGGCACTGTCCTTCTGGTCAGCGGGAGTTCGATTCTTTTATCAGCTTCAGCAGCTCTTCGCGGCGCGCGCGATAAAGCGTACGCTCGGGATCGAGCCGTGCGGCGGCATCCAGTTCAGACAAGGCTTCTTCATAGCGGTCCATCGTCATCAGACAGGCTGCCAGAGCGAAGTGGTTGTCGGGCGAAGCATTCAGCCGTAGCGCTTCGCGGAACTCGGTTTCCGCCGCCGCCAGTTTCTGCTGTCGAAACAACGCAGTACCTAAGCCTTGATGGGCTGTATCGGAATCGGGGTTGAGCGTTACCGCAAGACGCAACTCACGGACGCCAGCCTCCAACTGGTCGTCCAGCAGGAAGGCTTGCCCCAGCAAGCGATGTTCAGTGGAACTCGTGGGATTTTGGCGAACCGCCAACTGCAATTCCAGAATGGCGCTGCTGTAGTCTTTCTTCGACATGTAGGCCCGGGCCAGGCAGCCATGACCCTGTCCCCATTCTGGATGCTGGCGGTAGAGTTCGCGCATTTCTAGCAGCGCGGCTTCGAATTCGCCCTGGTCACAATAGGTGTTGCCCAGGTTGTTGCGCACGGAAGCTTCTTCCGGGGCAAGCCGCTTGGCTTCGCGGTACTCGGCGACAGCCTCGTCGAGTTTCTTTTGTTCGTGCAAGGTCAACGCCAGGTTGGAATGTGCCTCCCAGAAGGCAGGGTTTAAACGGATGGCCTGACGATAGGCTGCGATGGCGGCGACTTGATTTCCTGCGGCGTGCAGTGTGATGCCTAAGTCGTAGTAAGTATCAGGATTGCCGGCATCGCGGGCGAGGGACTCGTCGAAAGCGTGACCGGCGGCGGCATATTGTCCGTTAGAGTAAAGTGCAAGGCCCAGGAACTGGTATGCCTCGGCGTTCTGCGGATCCATGCTGAGCGCAGTGCGGGCTTCCGCGATAGCGTTTGGACCATCGTCCAGACGATAAAAGATGTAAGCCAGGCTGTTGTGATTCTCGGGGAAGTCGGGCATCAGCACAGCGGCCAGGCTGATCTCGTCGAAGGCGTCGTCCCAGCGTTCTTGTCGGATGAGTATTCCGCCGAGAGCGAAGTGCAGCGCCGAATTGCGAGGATCGGAGATCAGAGCCGGACGAAGGGCCAGTTCGGCCTCGTGAAAGTGCTGGGCTTTGGCCTCCGCCGCGGCCTTCAACAGTGGTGTGGGAATCTCTCCGGTTGCGGAACTAGGCGGCGACGGCTTCAAATCGGTCAGGGTGCGGATGAGGTTCGCGTCGCCGCCGACCGCTTCGAATTGATGAATCTGTTCCTGGCTGAGAACGTTCGCCATGCCACGCTCTTGAACGATCCGAACCAGGCGGCCGCTAGGTACCCCAGCGGTGAGCCATGCCATTAATTGAGCCGGGCTGACGCGCTGACTTTCGCTGGATTGGGCGGCAAGCGCCACCCCAAGAAGAAAGAAACAAACTGATAGGCCCCTGCGCTTCACTCGACTCTCCGGCGACGGTTTGCTTGCTGGGTAGCACTGCCCGCCCCGCTTATTGCAGTGGGCGACAGCGCCGATCTTGAACCGTTAAGTTCAGATTAGCCCGCGAGCCCAGTGAGGGGTAAGGTCACGGAAGTAATGGGTTTGGATGAACCGGACAAGGCGTTAACCAGGGCTGTGATTGCGATCGCAGGCCGCGCTGGCGGTGAAGTTTGACTTCCCTATGGCCGTCCGGTAGCGTATAAGCATCTACAAGTGTGGTTCTTGGAGGTTGCGATGTTTGAGGGTCTATTTCAGCCGACGCATCTGATCATCATTTTTGCGATTGCCCTGCTAGTTTTCGGCCCTAAGAAGTTGCCCGAACTTGGCAAAGGGCTGGGCGAGGGTATTCGTGCCTTGAAAGAAGGTATGAAGGACACTCCGGCGCAAGCCCCGACGGAGCAGAGCAAGGCCGCGGAAAACAAAGAAACCAAGGCTTGATCGGAAATTCCTTTCGCAGAGGCCACCATTTTTTATTCAACTGCCGCTTTGTGGCCGTTTCCTGTTCTGGTCCTACGGCCTCCGATAAAGCATCTGAGCTGTCAAACTCACTCTGAAAGTTGGAGGTCGGTTGTGTTGCGTAAGCTCGAACTCTTTGCCCTCCTTGCCTGCTTAGGACTAACGTCTGCAGTTTTCGCTGACCAGATCACCTTAAAAAATGGTGACCATCTGAGCGGTACCATTGTGAAGTCTGACGGCAAGACTCTTGTCTTACACACTGAGTTTGTGGGAGACGTTACTGTACAGTTCTCGGCGATTACTCAGATCTCCACCGAGAAAGAATTGCATGTCACTACATCGGACAAAAAGACTCTCGTCGGTCCGGTAACCACGAGCGACGGAAAGATAGAAGTCGCTACCAAGACCGGTGGCACAGTGGAAGTTCCACCTGGAAACGTTGTGCTGATCCGCAATGACGACGAGCAGGCCGCTTACGATAAGTTGCTGCATCCGGGATTGCTGCACGGCTGGAACGGCGGAGCGAATGTGGGTTTCTCGCTGGCCCGCGGCAACAGCGAGACCAGCAATCTGGCGTTGGCGATCAACGCTGTCCATTCCACGCTAAATGACAAGACCACTATCTATTTAAGTTCGATCGACACCGAGAATGAGCTAGCCACTCCGACCACTGTGGCTAATCTGGTCACGGCAGGAATCCGGTACGATCACAATGTCAACCCGCGGCTGTTCGGCTTTGTGGGTGCTGACTTCATGAGCAACGCGCTGCAGAATCTCGATCTGCGCGGCGTGTATGGCGCCGGACTGGGCTTCCACGCGATCAAGTCGGACAACACCGTATTAGACTTTCTGGCTGGACTCAACTACACGCACGAAACTTATTCGAACGGTCCGGTAGTTACCCCGGCCACGGTTCCTCCCACTTTCACTTCTTACGGCGTGACGAACAAATTTGCGGCCCTTACGTTGGGCGAAGAATTGATGCACAAGGCCGGGAAACCTACCGTGCTCACGGAAAAGCTATATTTCTTTCCTGACTTGTCAGACACCGGCGAATATCGCGCGACGTTTGACTTTGGCACCGTCACGAAGATCAGCAAATGGCTGGGCTGGCAGAATCAATTCAGTGACATCTATGTCTCTAACCCGCCCCCGACCTCGAAGAAGAATGATCTTATCCTGACGACCGGGCTGAACTTTTCATTCACTCACTAAAGTGATTTCCAGTGAAGAATGCGAACGCCGCTCAGGAGAGCGGCTTCTTTTTGCCGATGACGCGGTCCCCGGCATTTTTTGCTCACCCAGACTTGAACAACACGTCTACTAACGAGTAAAGTACTGTTTCTCGTTTCCCGGGTTTCTGTAGTTCCTCTACAAACAGGAGTCTGCTCGATGCGTCACGCCGTGTTAGTGCTGATTGCTGTCTGCTGCCTCGCTACGATTTCCTTCTCGCAAACCGCGGACGAATTGATTGCCAAGAACATCCAGGCCAGGGGCGGCATGGAGAAGATCAAAGGCATCAAGACCCTGCGCATGAGAGGCAAGTTCGAGGGGGGAGGCGGCTTCACCGCGGCCGTGACCCAGGAGAATCAGAGGCCGGACCTTATCCGGGAAACGTTCATGCTGCAGGGTATGACCGCGGTGCAGGCTTATGACGGCTCCACCGGCTGGCAGATTCAGCCGTTTGGCGGGAAAAAGGATCCGCAGTTAATGGGCGAGGACGACCTGCGCGACCTGCTGCTGGACGCCGATTTTGACGGGCCACTCGTCGATTACAAAGAAAAAGGCAGCACGGTGGAGTTTCTGGGCCACGACGTAGTGGATGGAGACGACGCGCTGCGGTTAAAGGTCACACTAAAAAACGGCGACATCATTTATGACTACCTCGATCCCGATACCTTTATCGAAATTCGCAAGGAGATCCAGCAGTTCATTCGCGGCTCAGTGAGGGATCGGGTTGTGGGATACGGTTCCTATAAGCCGGTGGATGGAGTGATGTATCCGTTCTCGATTTCGCAGGGACCGAAGAATCATCCTGACGCCCAGACCACTACGGTGCGAAAGATGGAAGCGAATGTGACTATCGATCCCGCGGACTTCGCGCTTCCGGCATCGCTGAAGACTGAGGAGAAGAAATCCGGAATGGTCGGGGTTCACTGATCCGCTTCCAATGAAGATCGCAACCGAAAATCACGTGTGGGGAAAAGGATTCGTAAACATGAAAGCATCCGCTCGTAAATCGCGATTCCTAACGCTGTTGAGTGCGGGGGTAACCGGAGCCGCGTTAATCTTCGCCACGGTGCTGGCTGGGGCGCAGTCACCCTACCGCTTTGACTCGGCCACAGTATCGGGATTGCCCGCTCGCAATATCGGCTCAGCCACCATGAGCGGACGCATCGCCGCGCTGGATGCGGTGGAAGAGAACGGCCGCATTACGGTATTCGTGGGCGCGGCCAGCGGCGGAGTATGGAAGTCGGTGAACGGCGGCACCACCTACAAGCCGGTGTTTGATCGCGAAGATGTGCAATCGATTGGCGCGGTGACGATTGATCCATCGAATTCGAAAATCGTCTGGGTGGGCAGCGGCGAGTCCTGGGTACGAAACAGCGTGTCGGTCGGCGATGGCGTGTACAAGTCAACCGATGGCGGGGAAAACTGGACCAACGTTGGCTTGAAGGACAGTGAGCACATCGCCAAAATTCTGGTGAATCCCGCCGATGGTAATGACGTCCTGGCGTGCGCCACCGGGCACCTGTGGGATGACAACGACGAGCGCGGAGTCTACCAGACGAACGACGGCGGCAAGACGTGGAAGAAAGTTTTGGCCGGCGCGAATGGCTCAAGTGGCTGCGCCATGCTCGCGCGCAGCAAGCAGGAACCGAAGACGATTTACGCGGCAATGTGGGATTTCCGGCGCCAGGGTTGGACTTTTCGCTCCGGTGGTCCAGGCAGCGGATTGTTTAAGTCGACCGACGGCGGCGCCACTTGGAATGAAAGCAAGGACAGCAATGCCAAGGGATTGCCAGCCAAGCCCTGGGGCCGCGTGGCGGTGCAGGTGGCAGAGTCGAAGCCGAATGTGGTGTATGCCAACATCGAGGCCGAAAAGGGAAGAGGGCTTTACCGCTCCGGCGATGCCGGAGCAAACTGGACGAAGCTGGACGCGAGCAACTACATGGTGTGGCGTCCATTTTATTTCGGAAACTTGATTGTCGATCCCAAGGATGAGAACAAGCTTTTCAAACCCGATCTCATCCTGCTGCTGAGCAACGATGGTGGAAAGACCTTCAATGTGGTTTCCAGCGCGGCGCACGGAGACTTCCATGATGTGTGGATTAATCCAAAAAATACAAACACCGTGATCGCCGGAGACGACGGAGGCTTGTGGCGCAGCGACGATGGTGGCAATCGCTGGAAGCACCAGATGAACCTGCCGGTTTCGCAGTTCTACCACGTGAGCACGGACAACGCCGATCCTTATCACGTCTATGGCGGCTTGCAGGATAACAGTTCGTGGGTGGGCGATTCTTCTTATCCCGGCGGCGTCACCAATTCGCGATGGGAAAACATGTACGGCGGCGATGGCTTCTGGATGTTCGAAGATACCTCCGATCCCGACTACCTCTACGCGGAGGCGCAAGGTGGTGAAATCGGCCGGGTAAACCGCTATACGCATGAGACTCGCGGCCTTAAACCATGGCCGAACTATGGTGAGAAGAAGCTGCGCTTCAACTGGAACACACCGATTCACATGAGTCCGAACGAGAAGGGGACGCTTTACATCGGGGCCCAGTTCTTATTCCGCTCTCGCGATCACGGTCAGTCCTGGGATCGGATCTCTCCGGACTTGACGACTAACGATCCTGAGAAGCAGAAACAGGAAGAGTCAGGCGGCGTGACCGTCGACAACTCCTCGGCGGAGATGCACACAACGATTTATTCAATCTCGGAATCGCCGAAAAATGGACAGATCATTTGGGTCGGCACCGACGACGGCAACCTTCAGATTACGCGCGATGGGGCGAAGACCTGGACGAACGTGGTTGCCAACGTCAGCGGGTTAGCAAAGAATTCGTGGGTCTCGACGATCGAAGCCAGCCGGTTCGATGAAGCGACGGCGTATGCCACGTTCGACCGCCACACCTTCGGCGATATGAGGCCCTATGTGTACAAGACCACCGACTATGGACAGACCTGGAGCGCCCTTGCTGCGCAGGATAGCGGGGTACGTGGTTATGCGCACGTGATTAAGGAAGACACGGTCAACCGCGATGTGCTTTTTTTGGGCACGGAATTCGGACTCTGGATTTCGGTGGACGGCGGACTGCGCTGGGCACAATACAAAGGCACGGATTTCCCATCCGTACCGGTTGACGACATCGCGGTGCAAGCCCGTGAATCCGATCTGGTGTTGGCTACGCACGGACGTGGAATGTGGGTGGTAGATGATATTTCCCCGCTGCGCGCTCTCAGCCCGGAAGTGATGACGAAAGATGCGACTCTGCTGCCCGGCCGGCCATCGATCCAATACTTTGACGTGGAGGGTGGTTGGCCAGAAGGCGACGAAACTTTTCGCGGCCGGAGTCGCCCCCCGGATGCGCAGATCACTTATTACCAGAAAGGCCGCCATATCTTTGGCGATTTGAAGATCGAGATCTTTGATCAGGATGGCAAACTGGTGGATACCGTTGCCGGCAGCAAACATCGAGGATTGAACCGTGCGGGCTGGGGAATGCGGGTGAAGCCGCCGGCGGTCGCTCCCGCAGCGTCGGCACTGTTTGAAGCGGCGCAGGGGCCCCGAGTTTTACCCGGCAAGTACACGGTGAAACTCACCAAAGGTGATCAGACTTACACCGAGCCACTGGAGGTTGCAATGGATCCGCGGGCGAAGTATCCGGCGGAGGAACGCAAGGCGCAATTCGATCTGTCCATGAAGGTTTACAAAGAACTGGAGCACATGACGTACGGTGTGGCGGCGATCGAAGGCGTGCGCGATGCGGCCAATGCGAGAGCCGCCAAGCTAGCGGAGAAAGATCCCCTGCGCAAACAACTGCAACAGCTTGCTGCCGATTGCGACGCGCTGCGCTCGAAGATCGTGGCAACTAAAGAAGGCGGAATGATTACCGGCGAAGAACGGATCCGCGAACATCTAGGACAACTCTACGGCGCCGTGACCGGATACGACGGTAAGCCCACGGATTACCAGGTGGCGCGCACCGAATCGCTGGGTCATGAACTGCAAGACGTGATCGACGACTTCCAGACACTGACGCAGAAAAGCCTGGCCGGGATTAATGCCGGTCTGAAAAAGAAGAAAGTGGAAGCGATTACAGTGATGGCCGAAGCCGACTGGCAGAAGAAGAAGGAAGAAGAGTCTTCAACGACCGAGGGTGCGGGAATGCGCGCGGCAGAGGGGCAGATGCGAGAGATGGACTAGGACTGACTACGCTGCCTTCCGAATTCTTCAATTCGGGACTATGCCAGTTCCAGTTCAATCTTCTTCGCGGCGGGATCCAGCTTCTTGATTCGGAAGTTGCGGATTTGACCGGTGCGCACGGGTTCGGGTTTTGCGCCGCCGCCGGACGTTGCGCCCTTCCAGCGCGCCTGGAGCATGGAACTTAGCGAAGACAAATCAGGTTTCAAAGCCGCCGCACTTCGCTGATCCTTTTCTTCCGCAACGCCGGACGCATCCATCCGACACCCAGCTTGAATTCCCTCGCCCAGTTCCACGCGCGCCTGCTCCCCCGAAATCTCCATCATGCGGCCCGTGACCACGTCGCCTTCCTTATGCTCGGCGATGTATTCATCCAGACCGCTGGGAACCAGTTGCTTCATCCCCAGCCGCAGCTGCCGTTTGTCGGTATCGACCGCCAGCACCTGCGCTTTGACAAGTTGTCCAACCTTAAGCAGCTCCTGAGGATGATTGAGGTGTTTTTCCGCGCTCATGTCGCTGATATGAATCATGCCCTCGACGCCCTCGGAAAGTTGAACGAAGGCTCCGAACTTGGTGATACTCACCACTGGCCCTTCGATCACCGACCCCGTGGCAAACTTCTGTGCCGCGTCCGCCCATGGATCTCCGAGCGCTTGTTTCAGTCCCAGTGACATTCGCCGCTCGCCGGAGTTGACTCCGAGAATTACGACGTCCACGATTTCGCCGGGCTTCACCAGCGTGCTGGCGCTCCTTAACTTCTTGCCCCATGACATTTCTGAAACGTGGATCAGCCCTTCAATTCCCGGCTCAAGCTCGACGAACGCTCCGAACTCGGCGACACGCGTCACGGTGCCGCGAACGCGCTCACCCACGTTGTATTTTCCGGCCACTCGATCCCAGGGATGCGGCAGTAACTGTTTCATGCCTACGGAAATGCGCCGCTTGTCCGCATCGGTGGAAATCTTCAGCACTTTCGCTTCGATTTGCTGGCCTACGGAAAGCACGTCCGCCGCTTTGTTCACGCGGCTCCAGGCAATGTCACTCACGTGCAGCAATGCATCCACTCCCCCCAGATCGACGAAAGCGCCGTAATCGGTGAGACTGCGGACCGTGCCACTCACGGTATCGCCTTCCTTCATCTCCGAATAGCGGCGTTCGTTCGTCGAACGTTCTTCCTCTTCGAGGACGGCGCGGCGGTCCACTACAACGTCTTCGTCGGCCACGTCGAGCTTGATGATGCGGCAAAGAATCTCCTGCTCCACCAATTTCTCCATGTCGGCGGTGTCGCGCACACCGCTGCGCGAGGCTGGCATGAAAGCGCGCACTCCAATGTCCACGCTGAAGCCGCCTTTGATGACGCCTGTCACCGTGCCCACAATCGTCGCCTTGTCGGCGAATGCCTTCTCCAGTGCTGCCCAGTCTTTGGGGCGCTCGACTTTGGCGCGGGTGAGCTCGTAGTATCCTTCGGGATTACGCCCCTTCACCGAGACCAGCAACTTGTTGCCGGGCTTCACGATTTCACCGGCATTTTCAAAATCTGCGAGCGGCAGGATACCCTCGCTCTTGAATCCGATATCAAGAATTACGGAATCGGCGGAGATCGCGATTACTGTTCCTTCGAGCTGTTTGCCGCCGTTGTCACGCGCGTGCCTGTGGCTCTTTTCGTATTCCGAGAACAGCACGCTGAATGACTCAGGCGTATCAGTCGTGGATTGGGATTCAGGAATAGCTTGATTCGAACCGGTTGAATTGGACATGAAAGGGACAGCCTCATCCAAGATGAATCCCAACTAGGATAACATCCTGCGCGGCCTTGATTTGGAGTGGGTGGTGCAGTGAGCCCTACGGCCAGGGTATCGCCAACTGAGATTGGGGCTGGGCGCTTCGGTGAAGGCTGGCCGACCTTCGCCGATGCACCTCATGCAGAGACCCGACATGGCCAAACTTCCTCGCGAGGAGTTAGCGATCTGGTGGCAACCGGAAATGATCGAACATCTGATCGCCGGCCTCTGCAAAGCTGGCCTAGGGGTATAGGGGACGACATCCTGCTTCACGGCGACGGTTGTAAGACAGAACAGCGAGGCAGCGTGGCCGTCCGCAACTACTCCAGACGAGATAAAACCTCCTCGGAAAGCTTAGTTTCCGCCACCTGAGATCGCGCCTGATTCGCGGCCCCCACCCCAGCGTTAACTCGGCGGTCTTCAAACCTCTGATATCTGTCGGGAATCCTGTAAACCCGCCAGCATGGAGCTATGAAGCCTTTCCTACTCCCCCTGCTAGTGATTTTATTCGTGTTCCCATGCATGGCCAACGTCACCCTCGGCCCCACCAGCCTACCGAACGGCACGGTCGAAACCGCCTATTCTGAGGTTATCCAAGCTCGGAACGGCTGCACTCCGTACAAGTGGGCAATCGCATCCGGAGCGCTGCCGGCAGGCGTCACCGCTACGGTCTCCAGCACGACCACCTCGCTCGACCTCGCCGGAAAGCCGACCACCGCAGCCACCTATTCCTTCGCCGTGAAGGTCACCGGATGCGGCGGAAAAACCTCGCAAGTGTCGTACAAGGTCGTCATTCAGGGCACGGCCAACCATGTGGTGGACCTCAGCTGGAAGGCTTCGACGTCGAGCGATGTCGCCGGCTACAACGTCTACCGGGGTCCAGACGGCTCGACATGGACGAAGATCAACCCGAGCGTGATTGCATCGACGCTCTATGACGATTCCACCGTCGCCGACGGCAGCACGTACTACTACGCGACGACAGCCGTCGATATCGAGGGCCGCGAAAGCAGCAAGTCAACCGCAGTCAAAACGGTTATTCCCTGACTTTTGCGCGATGCGCTTCGCCCGAGCTGACGCGCTCAAAAGAACGGCCCCGCGCCCCGAAGTCATGCGTGAGTTGCACGACGGCTTCGGAGCACGGGGCCCGGGTCGACAACCGGCTGACTACATACCCGGCTTGTCTTCGTTTGCTGCGGTCGCATGCAGCACGCGGAAAGTTGTTCCGCCGTTGGACCAGACCAGTACCAGAGCGTCTTGCCCCGCAGGTACCGCAGACAGTGCTTTCTGCACGTCGGCGGCATTCTGCACCGGGTGACGATTTACTTCCACAATCACGTCACCGCTTTGCAGGCCGGCATTGTCGGCGGCGCTGCCGGGTTGCACTTGCTCGATCACTGCGCCGTGGACATCGCCTGACGCCTGCAGTTGCTCACGCAACTCAGCAGTCATGTCAGCCAGGCCGAGTCCCCAACGCGCCTTGCCGTGGCCATTGCTGGCAGCTTCTTTGCCTTCATGATCACGGCTGCCCATTTCTTCCAGCGTCACTGGGACGCTGACGGTCTTACCATCGCGCAGAACTTCCAGCTTGATGCTCGAACCGGGCTGCTTCTGTCCCACTTCGATCTGAAGCTGGCTGGCATCGCTGACTTTCTGACCATCGAGTTCGGTGATGACGTCGCCGACTTTCAGGCCGGCCTTTTCGGCTGGCGATCCATTCTCCACCTGGCTGACCACGGCTCCTTCACTGCTCTGGACGTGGAAAAATTTTGCATTCTCCGGTGTCACGTCGCTGATGCCGATTCCCATGTAGCCGTGACTGACCTTACCGTTGCGGATCAAAGCTTCCACGGTGGGACGGACGATCTGCGTGGGAATGGCAAAGCCCATCCCCGAAAAGCTATTCGAATTCGAGACGAGGAAGGTATTGATTCCGATCACCTCGCCACGAGCGTCCACCAGAGGACCACCCGAATTTCCCGGGTTGATGGCTGCATCGGTCTGAACAAAACTTCCCGGCGAGCGCCGATCCTGCGAGAACGGATTCGGACGGTTGAGGCCGCTGATGATGCCGCGAGTCACGGTGAAGCGGAAGCCGAACGGATTGCCGAAGGCAAGCACGGTCTGGCCCGGGCGCAAGGACGCGGAATTACCCCACGGTGCATTGGGAAGATTGGTTCCGTCCACTTTGATAACCGCGAGGTCAGTGAGCGGATCGGCACCGATCAGCTTGGCATGCAGGATCCTGCGATCCTGCAGCGTGACGTTGATGTCGACAGCGCCATCGACCACGTGATTGTTGGTGACGATGTAGCCGTCGGGCGAGATCAGCACCCCGCTGCCGATGCCATGCTCGATTTGAGATTGCGGTTTCATCCGATGGTTGAAGAATGGGGCAAACATCGGCGGAAGGTCTTCGGGCATCTGCGGCATTTGTCCATCTGCCATTTCGGCTCTTCCATGCGATGTGACGGCAACATTCACGACCGCGGGCGTGACTCGCGCGGCCAGCGTTTCCATGGCCTGGTCGAGCGACAGCAATGCGCCGATGCTACTGTCGTCGAGCGGGGTCGCGGTGGGAGATGCCACTGGTCCCTTGGCGTACGCTGGTTTGATGAATTCATAAGTGGTGAATGACAACGCCAGCGCGACTGCCATGACGGGCACGATCAGGCGGCGTGTCAGGAGGGTTTTGTTAACCCATGTTTTCATTTTTGTTTCTCCTTGGGTGCAACTAATTATTTAGTTCCTAAAAACGGCAAAACACCCGGGCTTTGCCAAAACTCAGGTTAAGTAGATTTCGGAGTAATTTCCTTCTGGACTCGGCGATCTACGGGATGGAATACCGTGAATTGCACTATGCTGATGCTCCAGACCCGGCCGTAACCGTCGACCTCCGCGGTCTGAATCACAAGCAACATAGGCGCCGGATAGCCGACGTCTTGAACGGAGCTGGCCGCGCTGGCATTTCCATTCATCAAGCGCGGCGAATTGATTTGCAGCCTCACAAAATTCGCAACCGGGTTATCACTTCGGGTAGCGACATGGCGGCTGACATTCGCAGACTTTAGCTTCACAACCCGGTTAAGAGGAGCTCTCGCGCCAATGGTTTTTCCGAACGCAGGGATGGAATTGCGGCTGCTGGAAATTGGGCTGGCACTGGGACTGGCACCAGGAATTTGCAGTGCAGCCGGAATTAGTTTCGCTCCAACGGCTGACGAATCGACAACCGCTTGGGGGAATCCTGCGCGATCGGAGGCTGAAAAACCGGGATCTCTAACCTCAAATGCAACCAGTCTCGGCGCATGGGGCAAA
>Ga0210393_10001770_pt1 | contig 17950 bp, 14 predicted proteins | sample IncBWC27OmetaG_FD_160068 | JGI IMG/M metagenome (GOLD analysis project Ga0210393, IMG submission 160068) | Forest soil microbial communities from Barre Woods Harvard Forest LTER site, Petersham, Massachusetts, United States - Inc-BW-C-27-O ... | reverse complement strand
ATCGAATGCATACAGCGCGCGCAGCTCCGAGCCGAAAACGATGCCGCCGCTACGCAGCGCGTAGCTCAGCGGCTTCATGCCGGTGCGGTCGCGGGCCGCGAACAGCCGCTGCCGACGCGAGTCCCAGATCGAGAAGGCGAACATGCCGTGAAGGCGGCGCACCATGTCCGTGCCGTGTTCCTCGTATAGGTGCACGAGCACTTCCGTATCGCTGCGTGTAGCGAAACGATGTCCGGCGGCCTTCAGGTCCCGGCGCAGCTGATGGTGGTTGTAGATCTCACCATTGAACACAACGGTAACGGTTCCGTCTTCGTTGGCAATCGGCTGATCACCGCCGGCGACGTCGATGATGCTTAGCCGTCGCATCCCGAGGGCCGCGCCCGAGTCCAGGAAATAGCCGTCCGAATCCGGGCCGCGATGGGCGATGGCATTGCACATCGCACCCAGGCGGCGCCTGGCCTCCTCGGCCGGCAGCTCGATGCCGGCGAACCCTGCGATGCCGCACATGTCAACGCGTCCGCATCGCCCGGCGGGCGGGGCGCGCTGCGGCGGGTACGGGCGTCTCACTGCCCAACACATTCGCAGATGCCCAGAGCGTGCCGAGAATGAGATAGATAATCGTCAGACCCGAGTACGTGCCGAAGAAGCCTGCCACCAGACAGCCGATGACCGCCCTTTCGAGCCAACGTACCTGAATCGTGCTGTCATTCACCTCGAGGCTGCGGCGACGCCGTCTCACATATCCCAGCACCGACCCGACCAGACCCAGCCACAGGAGCAGCCCCGGAACGCCCGTCTCCGCCGCAAGGCCCAGGTAGGTGTTGTGGGCATCCCGCTTGCCAAGCCTAGGGGCAAAGCGCGCGTTGGCCTCGTTGTAGCAGCCGATTCCGACGCCCAGCACCGGATTGCTCTCGAAGATCTGCCAGCCGACCTTGAGGATCTCGAAGCGTTTCAGGGCCGAGCCGTAAGGATCGGCCTCCCCGAGGGTCTCGACGCTCGTGAGCTTGCTCATGGACTCGAACCGATGCCAGGAGGCTGCCGGAATCAACACGGCAATGGCCAGCGCGCCGCTCAATGCGATGGCCGGCCGTTGCCTGGCGTGTTTCAGCAATGCAGGTCCGAAGCCCACCAGCAGACCGATTAAAACCCCGCGCGATTGTGTCAGCAATATGATCACCAACAGCACCGGGACATAGAGCCCCAGCGCCCAGCGCACGTGCCGGTTCAGCGTTTTCGCGGTGGCGATAGCCAGCGCGAGGCCGAGCATGAGCAGTGTAATCGCCGCAAGGTCGTTTGGATTCGCATAGATCTTGTTCCAGATCGCGCGACCCAACAGCGTTTCGCCGTGGATGTAGTTCTTCAGCGCACCACGCGCCGGATAGATGAGGAACGCCACGAGGATCAGCAGCATGTAGAAACGCAGTTGCTGCGGCGTACGCAAGGCATTGACGACAACGAAGAAGATCACCAGCGCCTTGAGCCGCTCGATGAGCGCATCGCCCGCCGTCTCGGGAGAGATCGCAAAGATTGCCGACAGCGACGCCCATAGCAGGAAGCCCGCTGCCCAGCGAATCGGCGGCGGAAAGCTCAGGTCCTGGGGGCGAAGCAGCAGCCCAAGCAGCGCGAGGAAGATTCCAAGCTCGGTAAGCAGGTTGCCCCAGCGGGACGTGACAACGAAGAACGTGAAGATCGCGAGGCCGACGAGCGGCACCTTCGAGGCCGGCGTCGCCATCAGCCGGCGGCGCATCCGAGCCGCGACGACGCGCCCAGTGTCTGCGTTCATGCGAGCAACGCGCCCCGGTCGCCGGTTTCGTGGGCAAGGTCCCGGTACAGTGCCTCGAGCTGGGTGATCACCACGCTTTGATGATACTTGCTGCGCGCGCTGGCAACTCCGGCCTCGCTCAGCTGCGTGCGCAACGCCGTGTCCTCACGCAGCTCAGCCACTCTGGCAGCGAGCGTCTCCGGCTCGTCAAGCGGCACCAGCAGGCCTGTCCGACGATCCACGATGACTTCCGGAATCCCCCCGACCGGTGTCGCGACGACGGGGCAACCGGCTGCGAGCGCCTCGATGATCGTGTTGGGGAAGCCCTCGCTGCGCGAGCACAGCACGCTCACATCGAAGAACTGATGGAGATTCGTCGTCTCCACCAGCTCCCCGGCGAAATGCACGCGCTCAGCGACCTGAAGCGCCCGCGCGAGCTCCTCGAGCCCCGGCCGTGAAGGTCCGCCACCGACGAGGACCAGGTGCACGTCCTTGGCAAGATGCGCCAATGCCCGCAGCAGCATCGCCTGATTCTTCACCGGAACAAGCCGGGCCACGGTCCCGACGACGAACGCGTCCTCCGGCACCTCCCAGCCGCGGCGGCGCGCGCTGTGCACCTCAGGGGTGACCCGTCGGAACGCCCGCTCCTCGAGGAAGTTCGGCAGCTCAACGACCCGAGTCGCCGGGACGCGCTCCTCGCTTACCAGCAAGCGCGCGGCGAGTGCGCTGTTCGCGATCACGCGGTGGGCGAAACGATAGCTCAAGCGGTTGAGCGGCAGGAGCCCGGGCCGCGGGGTGGCATCGAGCCAGCGGCGACTGGCTATGACGCGGCAGCCGGCAACGCGCGCCCAGGGCGCTATGAAGATGTTGGTGTAGAGATCATGCGTGTGAACGATCTCGATCCCTTCGCGGTTCAGCAGGCGCACGAACCGCACGCCCTGCACGGCCGTACGCAGCGAGTAGAGCGGTCCGATAGGCAGATGCACCAGCCGCACCCCGAGCGCCTGGTAGCGCGCGCGCAGCGGACCAGTAGCGTGAAAATGAAAGACCGTCACCGCGAAGCGCTGGCGGTCGAGCGCCTCGAGCGTGCGTACCGCGTTGAGCTCGGTGCCGCCGATGTCGAAGGAATCGATGCAATAACCCACGCGCACGGCACGTGCGAGCGCCATCGAGGCCGGCGCGACAATGGCGGCGGTTCGCATTAGCCGGCAACCGCGGGCGTCGGTGGACGCACCGGCCGTCTAGCTCGGAGGCAATGGCACGTCATAGGCCACCTTCTTCCAGGAAACCTCGGCACGGCCCAGGATCCACACCCAGAACGCAACCCAGGCGGCCGCGTTCAGCACCACGAACGAAGCAGCCGCGCTCGCGGGCGGCCACCTCGACCCCGGGCCGCCGGCGAGTACCACGAGCGCAATGCCGTAGAAGAGCAACTGCGCGACGAAGGCCGTACGATAGAGCGGCCCGCCGAGCAGGCCGCTCATGACCAACGCTGTCAACAGCACCCACGGCACGGCAAGTCGCAGAAGCTTGTGCGAGATGAACTGGGCCCAGATCGGGTTTCGCCAGGGAAGCAGCGCCTGCGGCAACAGAGCCGCGAGCTGGAAATTGCCGCTCAGCGTGCGCACCTTGCGCCGGAACTCGTCTGCCGGGCGGTCCGGCAGCCGGTCGTAGGCAATCGCGCACTCGTCGTACACCACCCGCCGTCCCTGCATCGTGACCTGTAAAGGCCAGTAGACGTCATCGAGCAGGACGCCGCGGGGAATGGGACGAAAAAGCTCCCGGCGGACGGCACAGATCGATCCCGTCAGGCCAACCGTCGAGTGCACGCGCGCTTCGTTGCGACGCAACCATTTCTCGTAGCGCCAGTAGAGCCCGATCCCGGCGAGCACCCCGGGCGCGGCTTCGATCACCAACTCGCCGCTGACCGCGCCAACCTCGGGGCGAATGAAGTTCTGCAGCAACCTCTGCAGCGCATCCGCCGCCCAGCGCTGCCGTGCGTCGGCGAACACCAGAATCTCGCCTTGTGCCGCTTCACATCCGCGTGTTAACGCTGCTGCCTTGCCTTCGTTCGCGGCAAGCTCGATGACACGCACCATCGAGCTTGGATGAGATCGAGCCAGGTCTGCCGTCTCGTCGGCGCAGCCGTCCGCGACCACGATTACCTCGGCGGTGACCCCGGTGGTGGCGATCAGTGCCAGCAGCTCATCGATGCGGCTGGTAATCCGCCCCGCCTCATCATGTACCGCGAGTACGACGCTGAACGAAGCCGGTGCCACCGAGACTGTGTGCGGTCCCGATCGCGCGCGCCTCAGGCACGAGACCATCCAGATGATGAGCGGATACAGCAGGTAGACGTAGCCGATGATCACCACACTGGTCCAGAATATTTCCTGCAGCAGAGATTGCATTGCGTCCCGGCAGCTTAGCGCAGGGGGTGCCGCGGCTGCGATGACCACAGTTGGTGCCGAATTATCGCCATTCGCCCGATCGGTGCGAGCAGGGTCTCCCCGATCATAGTCTCCTTTGACCGACATTCGGCAGCGCCACAGACCGCCGCCTTGAGCATGGTGAGGTTGCCGGAGGTCAGGTTAGCGGTAGTGACCGACTATCAGACATCGGCAGCGCGACTCACTTCGAGCGTAGCGGACCGACCGATGCCATCCAGACGCCAGCGCTGGGGAAAGAACACCAGTCCGAAGCGGCTGTCGATGCGCCGGCTCTGTCCGTAGATCGGTGCCTCCTCGATGTCGAGGTATACGGCATGCTCCAGCGCATCGTACATCCGTTGCTCAATCACAGATGCGAGCCGCAGCGACAGGTAATACCGTCCCGGCATGAGGTTGAGCGCATCGATCTCGAGGTCGACATAGCCCTCCCCTGCCGGTACCAGCGGAATGTCCAGAGCGTGAAGCCAGGTGCTGGTGGCAGTCACCAGCGTGCCAAGCTCGGTATACAGCCGCAACGCGAAGTTCGCACGCACGATCGGCTCGTTTGCATGGTAGTGCAGGCGGATCACGACACTTCGGCCGCTGCGCGTAACGGTTTGCACCTCTCCCCCAGTCGAGCGGAACTCGACGCGCGTGAAACGGATCTCGCCACTCCCGGAGCGGTCCGCCACGTTTGCCAGATCGGCGGACGCACTCTCGGCGGATGCAAACGAGCTCAAGTAGGTTTCGATAACCCTGGCCGCCGGTCCATCAAGCTGCACCTTGCCCTGTGCGAGCCAGATGCCGCGCGAGCAGAGATTCTCGACCGCCGCCATGTTGTGAGAGACAAACAACACGGTGCGTCCCCCGCCGCGCAGCTCATGCATGGCGCTGAGGCATTTCTTCTGAAAGTCGGCGTCGCCCACCGCGAGCACCTCATCGACGATGAGCACATCCGGATCGAGGTGCGCGGCCACGGCGAAGCCGAGCCGCGAGCGCATGCCGCTCGAATAGCGCTTGATGGGTGTATCAATGAACCGCCGCAATCCAGAGAACTCAACGATCGCTTCGAGCTTCGCATCCACCTCCCGCTTCCTCATCCCCATGATGGAGCCGTTCAGATAGATATTCTCGCGTCCGGTCAGTTCCTCGTGAAATCCCGCGCCCACCTCGAGCAGTGCGGCGACTCGCCCCCGGGCTTTCACCCTGCCCGAGGTGGGGTAAGTAATCTTCGCAAGAATCTTCAACAGCGTGCTCTTGCCGGCACCATTACGCCCGATGATGCCGACCACCTCACCCGGTTCGACGGTGAAGGAAACATCGGACAGGGCCCAGAGAACCTCCCTCGGCCGACGCTTGCCGAACGGCGCCCGCAACAGCCGCGCGATCTGGGCACGCAGCTGGGTCTCCTCCTGCAAGGCTCCGAGCTCGTAACGCTTAGAGAGGTTTTCGACGCTGATCGACGGTGCCATAGCTTTCGGAGACCTTCCTTCAGACAACGTCGGCAAAGACGCGCTCGGTCAGGCGAAAGTGCAGGCCGCCCACGAGCAGTAGCAGCAAGGTAACCACCCAGGAGCACGCCAACACGTTCCAGTCGACGCCGCCGCCGAACAGACAGGCGCGAAACCCCTCGATCACTCCGGTCATCGGATTCAGAGCCAACCAGCCCTGGAAGCGTTGCGGCAGGAAGGTCACGGGGTAAATGATAGGCGTTACGAACAGCCCGATTTGGGTAAGGAACGGTATCGTGTACTTGATATCACGGTAGCGCACGTTCAAGGCCGCGAGGAGCATGCCGAGTCCCAGGACCAACAGCACTGTCTGTGCGACGAAGACGGGGGTCAGGAGCATCGTCCAATGCGGAGTGACGTGGTAGTAGAACAACATCCCGACGAGGAGCAGAGAACTCATGAGCAGGTCGAGAAGACCGCCAAGGGCGGCGGCCGCCGGCAGCAGTACCCGTGGAAAATAGATCTTGGTAACCAGGTTGGAGTTGGCCACCAGGCTGTTGCCGACGTGCGCCAGTGTGACGGAGAAGTACATCCACAGCACCAGCGCCGAGAAGGAGAAGAGCGGGTACGGTATTCCGTTACTGGGAATGCCGGCCAACCTGCCGAAGAAGAACGTAAAGATGAGCATGGTGAACAGCGGCTGCAGCACTGCCCAGGCGACACCGAGCGCCGCTTGCTTGTAGCGGATTATGACGTCGCGCCATGCGAGGAAGTAGAGAATCTCCCGCGCCCGCCACATTTCGGAAATCCATTCGCGCATCGGCTACCTACCCAGGGTTCATAATAATAGTGAAACCATGGCACACGCCGCGGACGGGGCGCCGCGGCAAAAGACCCTTGAGCACAGGCCAAGACTTCACCATCGGGAAGTTCGACGCAAGCGTGCTGTCAGCGCCTCGCGCATCCTGTGCCTGCGCCGCAGGCGGTGCAGGTCGAAACGCGGGCTTCACGCCGTCCGGGGCGATTTTTCGCTGTATCAATTGCCGCTAGCAACAACTGCCTCACGTCAATCGGAGTCGGTAACGAAGTCCGCGGCGAACTCTCCTTGCCAATTCGTAGGCCGGAAGAACCGTTCGGCACCCGACACGGGTCAACGCAAAGACCGGCGCCCAGAGGGGGCTCGAGTAGCGCAACTCATACCCCAGGCATCTTAGATTCGACCCCATGAAGGCCTCGGAAATGAACGTCTCGCGAGCGCTCATTTCCCGCTTCCAGCGGGCGACACCCTCTGCACCGATCCTCAGTTTCAGCTTCGTGTGCTGCATGTGCTCTCTCGGAGACACCTGCTTATCTACGATCCTCTCCCACGAGAGCATCTGCGGTTCGAATTCCTCGCCGATGAATCGACAAATCTGCCGCAATGTCGTCTCCGCCTCGAGCACCAGATCCTCATAGTGAACTAGCAGGATCTGATCCCGGACCGCCGAGCGAGCCCAGCGCCAATGGCACTCGATCGCCCGGGTCCACGAGCGCGTGTTGTCGTGTAGCCATAGGCTGTCAGCCCATTCCCTGGCTTGAATAGACTTCGCCACGTCGCGACCGTCCCGGACCAGGTGTATGAATCGCGCGTTGGGATACATTCTCGCCAGCTGCGGCACGATCTCCATGTAATGCGGTGTTTTGTCTCCCCAACGGAGCTTTCCTTCAGCCTCCTGGTGCCATCGATAAACCGCATCAACGAGATCGCGCAGAAACGGCCGCGTGAGTCGACTCACCTGGCGCCGATACTCCTGCGCGTCGAGCTTCATGTCCTGCCACCTGTCGTGGCCGGTGATTATTGAGACCGCCTCCTCGATCTCACCCGCGGCCAGGGGACGATCGACACTGAACCGCTTCACCAGGGGAAAGAGATACCAGGTTTCCGGCGGTATGCTGAGCCGCGAATGGGATGCGAGCATCAGCCGCAGCATCGTGGATCCAGAACGGCCACAGCCAACGATGAAGAAGGGGGCAGTCGTCGCGGCCTCCTCTGGCCGTATCGTTTCTTTCCTGAGTGTAGTCACGCCAGCTTAACTACGTTCGACTTTCGGCCGATGATCTTAAACTGCGCCCAAACGGGCGGCAATGGACGGCGACGCGACTTATGTCACCATCGCAAGCTGTCGCGAGTGCTTGAGGCACCCGCGGCCGGCTGTTCTCCGACGATCCGCGAAGCGTAGGTCCGAGCGGGCTGATACCAGTCATCAAAGCGTAGACGTTGCGATGGCCGCAAGCCCGTAGGCCAGCTACATCGGCAGCGCTTCAGTTTCCTGAGTGCGCCTGGGAAGCAGCGACGCGGTGCCCGCCAACCACGCCCGGAACTCGAGCTCCGACATTCCAGTCGTGTCGACCAGTCGCGGGAGAAGCAGGGTATTGGTTCGCGCCGTGCACATACCCGGAAGGCAAGTCGTGGCGGAGCGCATGCCGTAGGCAGCCAGGTATTCGAGGTGCTCCGGCAGGTACAGGCCGCTCGGGTAACAGAAGTGCTGCGGGGGGTGCGAGGTGTAACTTTCGAGCCGGCTACGGTTATCGCGAAGCTCAGCGAACATTTTCTCGCGATCCTGATAGACGCGATGACGATGCGTGTGGTACTCGAGGTCGACCCCGCGAGCAGCCAGCGCTCGGGCCTCTTCGCGCGTAACCAGATGCAGCACGCGCCTGCGGCACAAGTCCTCGTAGTCGATCCCAAGCCGTTGTGCGAGCTGTGCCAACATCCGGTCCTTCTCATGCGGGGATAGGTTTCGCGATGAGGCGACCTCCCTGATGAGCCCGCTGCCAGCTTGCCGGCCCGCTGCGTCCAGCACGAGAGGAGCTGGCAGCACCTCTGGCCACTGCAGAGTCTGCCGCGCCCTGCCCTTCCAGAGCAGATACGAGCACATGACGTCGAATACCGGGCGGTTGTACTCGACGTAATAGGTACTCAGGTACAACGTCACAGGAAATCCAAACGATTCGATGACCGGGTAGGCCATGGAATAAAAATCATGAAACCCGTCATCGAACGTGATTGTGACCGCCCGCGGCGGAAGATTACGGCTCTGCAGCCGGTCGACGGCTTCGCTCAACGGCAGCACGCTGCAGCGCTCCTGCACGAGCAGCTGCATGCGTCGGCGCAGCAGCTCGGGGCTCATATAGAGCGATGCGTTCCACTCCTGCTCGTCGTATCGGGAAACGCCGTGATAGCAAAGAATCAGGAGGCGCTGCTGCCGCCAGTGGCTGTCGGCAAGCAACCGCGACATGCCCGCCGCTTCGGCGAGGCGCAAGAGGCTCAGTTTTGCCTGCCTGAGCACAGTCACTGATTCCGGGACGTGCCGTGATCCATCCGCAGCAATGTAGCGTGATTGCCTGGGTTCGCAAACGATATGTCAATTGTGGTCACGCCCTGCCAGGCGCCGGCAATAGTGCCGGAAACGACCAGCACGTCTCCCGGTACCTTCTGGTCGAATCGTTGCGAAATCCAGCCCTGGATGGGATCGACGCTTCCCCGGACCACCCGCGCGAGGAGCGTTGCGGGCCATCTCAGCTCGAGCGCCACACCATCCCGAGTAGCGCTGGCCACCTCGCCATCGAGCGTCAGGCGACATCCTTCCGCAAAGTGCCAGAAGATCTCGATGGCATGGGGCACCGCGCAATGAATCTGATCGGTGATCCTTACCAGTCGATCAGCGCGCTGGTAGAGAATTTCGCGTCGATGCATCACCGGGTCGTTGAGGCGCCGATAGCCGTCGTGCTCCGCGACGATCCGCTGCTCGTCTGTGCCTAGATCGATCGCCAGGCTGCGAGTGGCGGCGTGCCGGTTCCACAGAAACGGACCGCCGCTGACGGACTGGTCCAGATGATCGACGCACACGGTGTTGTGAGCCGAGGTGCCGCGAAAGTGATCGCGCCAAGGTCTTTCCGTGTGATACGAGTACGTACCCGGATCGATCAAGAGCGGACGTCCCGCGACCGACAAGGTGAACGACAGCGCATCGGCGTGTCCGTGGGCGGCGATTGCGAGGTAGCCCAGTGGCGCCGCGTCGACCACCAGGCGCACCTCACGGGGGGTCTCGAGCTCGCTACCCAGAATATAGTAGCCACCCGCGTCAAAGCGGCGCCGCACGTGCACGCCTGAAGAATCGGGAGCCAGCGCCGCGAATGTCGCCGCGGCGCCGTCGCCGAGCAGCCAGCGGCTCTTGTCGTCGAAGACCTGTGCCTTGTGCTTGAAGTCGCCTCGCCCGAAGAGCACCGCTCCGGTTGCGAGCAGCGAGTGATACACGTTGAAGTCAGGGTCTGGGCTGAAGCGCACGATCACCGCGTCATCCGCATCGCCGAACGCGGGTACGTGTCCACCGACGTCCATGCAGCTGGCGATGAAGTCGAGCATGGCCTCGAGGCGGCTCCAGAAGGCGCTGCTGAACTCGCCCCCATTTGCTCTTGCGGTCAAACCCGCCAGCAGCATCATGTCCGCGACCTCGTGCTGGTACCAGATCGCCTGCTCCCTGTTGACACCGTCGACACTATTCTGCAGCAGCGCCTGCTGCTCGAAGCTGTGCTGCGCCCGCCTCCGCCAGCGCTTGCTCTCCGGCCAGCATGGCCAGGACGTCGCGCCGATCAGGAGGCCGAGCAGCTCTCCGAGCAGATGATTGTTGGCGGAAGAATAGAGCGACAGGTGTCCGGCGATGAAGTGGCAATGTTGCCGCACGGCGCTCAGCCAGCGCGCCTTGAATGCCTCGCCGTCCCGATCAGCGAACACTGCTGCCTCGTCGCCGCCGAGCAGGTGCCAGGCACACGACCAGTTGATCAGGCGCAGCGCGAGCTCGAGGCTGCTGGTCCAGTTCGGACCGAGCATGTACGGACACTGGGTGATCCAGGAGTCCACCAATGTCCGGCAGGCTTGGGCGAAGCGCGCCTCGCCGGTCAGGCGCCAGGCCTGAGCGAGGGTCACGAGCTCGAGGTGCCGGTTCGGCTCCCAGAGGTACTTGACGTTGCCGACGACCGAGGCGTCGCGATAGTTCAGAAGCATGCCGAAGCCGAGCGGCGCACTCGTGCCGGTCGCCGGGTCGCGGTTCCAGGACGGCGGAAATCCGAGTGTCCACTCGCGGTCGCCGAACAGCCGGAACTTGCCGCTCAGGATGCCGTCAGCCGCTTCCCGGTACGCGTTGACGGCGAGGTTCTCTGGCCAGGCAGCGATCCATGGCCTGCCGCGTGCCGCATCGGGCGGCAGCGGCTTGGCGCGGCCGAGACCGGCGCGCTGCCACCGGGTGTGCACGGACTGCGCCCCTCGATAGCCGAGCTCGCGCAACCCCATTGCGCGCAGACGACTCAGGACCCACTGAAGCTGCATCAGCCGAATCGCTTAAGGATCGGCAGCTGAGTCGCGCGGCGCCGCCGTCGTGCGCGCGGCGACGACTCTGTCACATCGAAGGGGTCTGCGCAGAATTTCCGAATCTTCGTGACGATGCACTCGTTCTGTACATTATAGGGCTCGCCCCGGGCACGTGGCAGCTTTCGGTACCGTACAATGGCGCCGTTGCCGGCAGCTGCGCCCGCGGTGGGCGCGTCGCCGGCTTCACAGAAACCTTCCGCACGACAGGCCGTTAAACCGATGAAAATTGCGGTGTTTGGACTGGGCTACGTCGGGGTCGTCTCGGCGGCATGCCTTGCCAGAGATGGGCACAGCGTAGTCGGGGTCGATCCGAGTAACGTCAAGGTGGATTTTCTGCGTCGGGGCGAGAGCCCGATCGTGGAGCCCGGGCTCGGGGAGCTCATCGCCGCCGCGGTGGCGGGCGGACGGCTGGTCGCAGGCTCCGACTATGTCACGGCGGTCGCACACTGCGATGTGCTGATCATTTGTGTCGGTACGCCCGGACAGGCCAACGGCAGCCTGGATCTCACCTATGTCCGTCGCGTCGTGCAGCAGATCGGCGAGCAGCTCCGCGCGGGCGGCGGCTATCGCGTAGTGGTGATCCGCAGCACGTTGCTGCCCGGCTCGATGCAAGGCGTCGTCATCCCAGTACTGGAGGAATCCTCGGGCCGCAAGGCTGGAAAAGATTTCGGCGTATGCATCAACCCGGAATTCCTGCGCGAAGGTACCGCGATCTACGATTACGATCATCCGCCCAAGACCGTGATCGGCGCCTCCGACGAGCGTGCCGCCGGCATCGTACGCGAGCTGTACGCGAAGCTGGAGGCTCCCCTCATTGTCACGGAGCTGCGCACTGCCGAGATGGTCAAGTACGTCGACAACTCCTGGCACGCGCTCAAGGTTACCTTTGCCAATGAGGTCGGACGCCTGAGCAAGGCGATGGGCGTCGATGGCAGGCAGGTCATGCGGCTGTTCTGCATGGACACCAAGCTCAACGTCTCGAGCGCCTACCTGCGTCCCGGCTTCGCGTTCGGCGGCTCCTGCCTGCCCAAGGACGTGCGGGCGCTCACCTATCAGGGACGCTTGCTCGATGTGGATACGCCGGTTCTCGGATCGATCCTCGGGAGCAACCAGGTTCACATCGCTCACGCCTTATCGATGATCCGGGCGACGGGTCGGCGACGCGTGGGGCTGCTAGGCCTGAGCTTCAAGGAGGGCACCGACGACCTGCGCGAGAGTCCGATCGTCACGCTCGCTGAGCAGCTCATCGGCAAGGGTTATGAGCTTCTCGTCTATGACAGGAACGTCAGGCTGGCAAGTCTGTTGGGAGCCAATCGCGAATACATTCTCAATCACATCCCTCATATCGGGCGGCTCATGGTGGATCAGCCTGAGCAGCTCCTCGAGCACGCCGACGTACTGGTCGTCGCCTCCGCGGGCGCTGAGTTTGTCGGCCTGCTGCGCGACCTGCCGCCGGGGAAATGCGTGATCGACCTCGTCGGGGTGTGGAACGCGGCCGAGGAGAAAGGTCCCTCGCCCATGGAGAGCTATGACGGCATCGCCTGGTAAGTGGCGCGTTCTCATCATCGTCGAGAACCTTCCCTGTCCATTTGACCGACGAGTGTGGCAGGAAGCGCTGGCGCTGCGGGCGCACGGCCACGCTGTCAGCATCATTTGCCCGAAGGGGCGCGGTTATGACAGAGGACACGAGGTCCTCGAAGGCGTGCACATCTACCGCCACCCGCTGCCGGTCGAGGCCAATTCAGCGCTGGGTTACGGCCTCGAGTACGCCTTGTCGCTGCTCATGGAGTTCGCGCTGGCGATCCGCGTCGCCTTCACGCGCGGCTTTGACGTCATCCATGCCTGTAATCCGCCGGACACGATCTTCCTGCTCGGCCGCTTTTTCAAGCTATTCGGCAAGCGCTTCATATTCGACCATCACGACATCAATCCCGAGCTCTACGAGGCGAAGTTTGGCCGCCGCGACGTCTGGTACCGGCTGCTGTGCCGCCTCGAGCGCTGGACCTTTGCCGCCGCCGATGTGAGTATCGCGACCAACGAGTCCTATCAGCGGATCGCCATCGAGCGCGGCCACATGGACCCCGCGAAGGTGTTCGTGGTGCGCAGCGGCGCCGACCTCACGCGCGTGCGCGCGCTGCCACCGCGCCCCGAGCTGCGCCGCGGCAAGACGCATCTGGTCGGCTATGTGGGGGTGATCGGCAAGCAGGAGGGACTGGATCTGCTCCTCGAGGCCGTGGCGTACATGCGCCAGAGGCTGCACCGCAACGACGTGCAGTTTGTCATCGTCGGCGACGGCACGGAGCTGGCAGCCGTGCGCCAGCTCGCTCGTGAGCTGGCGGTCGAGGACTGTGTTGAGTTCACCGGCCGTATTCCGGATGCCGCATTGTGGGAGATCATGAGCACGGCGGATGTGTGTGTGAATCCCGATCGCGCTAATGAGATGAACGACAAATCCACCATGAACAAGATTCTCGAGTACATGGCGCTCGGCAAGCCGATCGTGCAGTTCGACCTGACCGAGGGACGTTTCTCCGCCGGGGAAGCCTCGTTGTACGCACGCCCGAACGACGTCGCCGATTTTGCCGTGAAGCTGTGCCAGCTGCTGGATGATCCTGAGCGACGCGCCACGATGGGCGCAATCGGGCGCCAGCGGGTCGAAGGCGGCCTCGCCTGGCATCACCAGGTTCCACGGCTTCTCGAGGCGTATCAAGCCGCCATGAAGAGCGGCCGGGCCCGCGAAGTCCCGCGACAGCCAATCTAGGTTGTCCGCACAAGTTCTACGCGAGCGAGGCGGTGATTATTCCCAGAAAATCTGCCGATCTCCCGAAGGCTCCAGGGGTAGCGACGATCGCCTTAGTTCTGTTCTGGTGCGCCGTGCTTGCGGTGATCGTCGCGACCAAACTTGGTCCGGGAATTCAGCCCATAGTAACGGATGACGGCACCCAGTACCTGAGCGTCGCGGGCAATTTCAAGCACGGGTCGGGCCTGCGTACTTCGCTTGTCCATTTTGACGCGGAGCGATCCTGGGGTGTCATTCCCGCGCCATTAACGACCTGGCCAGTAGGGTATCCGATCGCAGTGGCTACGGTCGAGGCCATGGGGCTGTCAGGGGAGCTGGCCGGCGGCCTCGTGTCTGCAGTCGCAGTCCTCGGCAGTCTCGCGCTTCTCGCAATCATGAGTCGCAAGATCGGCGTCCTCCTGTTCGGACAAGCTGTCCTGCTAGGGTTGTTCGCGCTCAATTGGTGGACGGACGTATTCTTATTCAACGTGTTGTCCGACCCATCGTTCACGTTCATCGTTCTCGCCGCGATGATGCTTCTCGTGACTACTCTCGAAGCTGCCGAGACCGGGCAGCGGTGGGTCGAGTCGGCCGCGGCGGCCGGCATCCTTCTCGGGCTCGCCTATTGGTTTCGCTATGCAGGACTATTTATCTTTATCGGCGTCTGTGCGAATGCGGGCCTCCTACTGGCGCTGAGACGGCTCCGCGACCTGCGGCCGCTTCTGCTGACGTGCTCAGTCGCTGCAGCCGCGATCGGCGCGGAGATGTTGCGCAACGTCATTCTCGTCGGCAGCTGGGAGGGCGGGAACAACAAAGTGGTCCACCGTCCGGTTACCGAAGTCACGCGCGAGATTGCGGTGTGCATCAGAGATGTGCTGGTGGGTGACGGCAAGATGTCACACCTGTTGGTCATCCGCGCCATCGTTGTGCTGTCGCTGGTGGGCGCCTGCGTCGTGGGTCTCGTCGCGCGCCGCCGTCGAAGTACCTCGACGACGCCCGACTGCGATTCGATCGGGAGCAGCGAACTCCTGCTCGGGGTCGTGGTTGTCACGTACGTGGCGTGCCTCGGTTATGCCGCGACCTGCACGATCATCGAGTTGACGGGACGATATCTGGTCCCTGTGCTGCCACTGGCATTGCTGCTACTGGCTAAGACCGCGTTCGGCACGGGCGAACAGGGTCATACGCATGCCTTCCGCTTCGCACGGGCCTCGTTCTGGATCGCGTTGCTCGGGATTTACGCTTTCGTTCACTTTGACGCTTGGATGAACGCCGAGACGTCTGTCTCCGTCGAGGCCGCGCGCCGGGCACTTGATTCCAGAGCTGCCGGCGATCGCGCCACTCGGGATATCATCGTCGCAGCGGCTGGACCAAACGGCACGATCATGGCCACGAACGGGCAGGCCATGGGTTATGTGCTCGAGCGGCCGACGATATCCCTAGTCGGACCTAGATATAGCTCTCACGAATGGGATGAGACGTTCCTTCATAGCACTGTCAAGCGCTTCTCCGTTCGGGTCGTGATCATCGATAGCACGGCCTCTGTGCCGGCGGCTTCCCCATTTGTCTCTGAGTTGGCCTCGGGGCGTGGGCCCAGCTGGTTGACCAAGCTCGTCGCGACGGATTTGGTCACCGCCTATCGACCGACCGATGTGCCGTAAGGCAAGCTTCGGTTCCGAGGACGAGCGTCACTTCGTGATGATTCGCCACGTGTGTACTGACCGCAGGCGGTGGGTCGGCCGCGATCGGCGGGTCGGGACCTACGGATTTCGGCAAATCCAGGATGATCGGCGGCGCCGCATCGTTAACTTTTGTCGCAACGTGTCAAAACATACGGCGAACATCAATCGATTGGCTGAACCGGATGAATAGCACGCGTGTACGCCAGTTTATCGGATTTATCGCCATTGGCGTCGTCGCTACGGCTTTACAGTACGCCGTTCTGGTCGCGGCGGTCGAAAAGTGGGGCACGAGCGCCGTGACTGGTTCGAGTATCGGCTACGCCCTCAGTGCAGTCGTCAATTATCTACTCAACTACCACTTCAATTTCCGAAGCAAGAACTCGCACATGATTGCCGCGAGCCGCTTTGCCATCGTCACTGCATCGGGTTTGCTGTTGAATGACGCGGTCATGGTATTAGTTGGCCATGTGCCTGGTATGCCCTACTTGATGGCGCAGGTGGCGGCTACCGCCGTGGTTTTGGGGTGGAATTTCTTAGGCAACGCAATGTGGTCTTTCTCGCACGACGGGCGTGGCTCTCGCGACCATAAAACCGGAGGACCCACGTGAAACTAAGTCTAGTAGTGCCTTGCTTCAACGAACAAGAGGCCTTGGCGCATACGGCGCCGGCGTTAGAGCGACTGATGCTCGACTTGGTAGCTCGGGGCATCATCGTTTCGGACAGCAATATCTGGCTGATCGACGATGGCAGCACGGATTCTACGTGGCCGATGATTGAAGCCCTGGCAGAGCGATCTGACTTGTTCGTTGGTGTGAAATTGTCGCGCAATTGCGGGCACCAAAATGCGCTGCTTGCCGGGTTGTTGACTGCGGACGGCGAAGCCGTGATCTCCATTGACGCTGATCTTCAGGACGATCTGGGCATTGTCGAAACGATGGTAGCCGCGTACCTGGCAGGGAATGAGATTGTATACGGAGTCCGCCGGGCAAGAGACTCCGACACGCGATTCAAGCAGTGGACTGCCGTGGGGTACTATCGGCTACTGCGCTCTTTCGGGATCGACATCGTTTATAATCACGCGGATTTTCGCTTAATGGGGCGCAAGGCGATCAAGGCACTCGAATCCTTTACCGAGGTCAATCTGTTCTTGCGAGGTATCATTCCGCAACTGGGATTTCGCTCCACCACCGTGCTGTATGACCGTCACGAGCGCGTGGCGGGGGAATCGAAGTACCCATTGCGCAAAATGCTGCAGCTGGCTCTCGATGGCATCACGTCCTTCAGTCCGGTGCCCTTACGCTTCATTTCGGGGCTGGGCGGTATCGTCTGCCTATTTAGCTTGGTGATGGTTCTCTGGATATTCGCGATACGACTGTTTACTAATCGAGCAGTACCCGGATGGGCATCCACGACCGTTCCAATCTATTTCCTTGGCGGTGTACAACTGCTGTGCATTGGCATCGTGGGCGAATATGTTGCCAAGATCTATTCGGAAACCAAAGGCCGCCCGCGCTTCCTTATCGAAAAGGTCGAGCGCCGAGGATTGCCCGAGCCCAGCAATCGTCTCTCGAAGTGTGACCCAGTGGCGGCCTCTTGACTCCCGCGTGACCGGCCTAGCTGTGTGATGCGCATAAAAGAACGTCCGACATAGACGCGCCAGGCATGCAACTCACAGGCGGTCCCAGCGTCGTGCTGCTCGGCCCGGCGCGCAGCGCGGTGAGTGGGGTCTCCACGCATCTCAATCAACTGTTCGAATCGACCTTGTCCCAGCGCTTCCGCCTGAGCCAGTTTCAGGTCGGCAGCGAAGGTCGCGCCGAGGGGCGCATGGGCACATTGTTTCGCGTCGCCACCAGTCCGTTCACGTTTGCCGCTCGCCTGATTCGCTCGCGACCTCGGATCGTGCATATCAATACCTCGCTCATGCCCAGGAGCTACTGGCGAGACCTCGTCTATCTAGTCACCGCGAAGGCGCTGGGCTGCAAGGTGGTTTATCAGGTTCACGGCGGCGCACTGCCGGGCGAGTTCTTCGCCGGGAAGCCTGCGCTCACGGCGCTGCTGCGGCGCGTCCTCACCTGGCCTGACACCGTGGTGGTGCTGGCGCAAAGCGAACTGGCGGCCTACGGTGAGTTCGCGCCTCGTGCCCGGCTGCTTCGCATCGCCAACGCTGTGTCACCTGGGGAGGCCGATCTGCGCGCCGAACGCTATGTCGCGCTTCGACCGCTCAGGGTCGCCTATCTCGGGCGGCTCGCCGCCGACAAGGGAATTTTCGAGACGCTCACGGCGGCCAGGATCCTGCGCGATCGCGGCATCGCGGTCCAGGTGACGATCGCCGGCTCCGGACCGGCGCGCGATGAGATTGCCCGCGCAATCGAGACCGATCGGCTCGGCGATCGAGCGTACCTGGTCGGAGCGCTATTCGGGTCCGCGAAACAGCAGCTCT